>Ga0182010_10000006_pt1 | contig 116920 bp, 104 predicted proteins | sample 611E1MmetaG_FD_120488 | JGI IMG/M metagenome (GOLD analysis project Ga0182010, IMG submission 120488) | Permafrost microbial communities from Stordalen Mire, Sweden - 611E1M metaG | ecosystem: Environmental > Terrestrial > Soil > Wetlands > Permafrost | place: Sweden: Stordalen | collected... | reverse complement strand
GCGTGGAAGCAGAGATAGTGACCCTTGCCTGAGACGTGCCCTCAAAGACCATGGGGACGTCTATCGAGCCTCCGGCCGGCACGACTCGGCCCACGTTGAGGCTCGATTCCAACTCCTTGCCAGACGGCGTCTGCAGGCTGAAGGACGCTGCACTTGCGCTGGCTCCGGCAGTGGCTGGCGTCGGTGGCACAAGAGTGGACGACGAACCGACGCAAGCGCCAATTGACAACGAGGCAGCCACAAGGAATAGCGGGTATGCGAGCCTGCCCCACCGGTGCGTTCTCCGCATCAAGCCCTCTTCCATCCGGCAGCCCCCGGGGCCCGATCACAGGGCAGCTCTCCCGCGAATGCCGGCTCTGCAGTGACCGTGTCAAGCCGCGCTTCGAATGGTACTCCGCCAGATCTCGCATCCACTGTCGGATTGCCGACAACAATCGAGGGAAGCGTGGCTGACGCCGGTGACGCGATGTATCTCACAGAGCTAGCGCCGGGCCGATAGAACGATCACCGGGCTGTGGGCATCTGAGATTCATCAGTTTGGTCGGGGCGAGCATCTGACGATCTTGGCCTACGGGCCGGGCATCTGACACATCAACTGTCGCCGGCGAAGCCACTCAGAAAAGGAGGCGTTTGGCGCCTCGGCGAGGATCGGGCTCGGGCAACCCGTGGAAAAGTGGCGCGCCCGGAGGGATTTGAACCCCCGACCCTCTGATCCGAAGTCCGGTTCCCGTCAGGGCGAGCAGCGAGAGCCGATTCGTGCGTGGACGACGGGCGCGTGAGGCAACGCCGTCGTCGATTCCGGGGTGAGTCAGGTTCCCGCCCCAGAGAGAGTCTTGATCCCGCCGCCTGAACTTGGAAGAGTCCGATGCCCTCGTCGGAATCGGCTTCCTTCAAATGCCCACGACGAGAGGCCGGATTGTACGCCTCGACGCTGACGCCCTTCGCCGCGAGACCATCAGTCGATCGAGCGTGCCACGGCGAGGCGATACCCAGGGCAGCCCAAGGCAGTTAGCCAAATCGGATGCACCTCGACCGATCTAGATCGAGTCTGGTAGGACTGCCCGTGCCCGTGGGCAGATCGCCCCCATTGCGAGGTCGTGCAGACAGGCCAGCGCGGACCCAGGGCCCCCTGACCCGGTACCTGACGTCGGTCAACCCTTTTGGACATCACCGTGGTGTCATCGATGTGAGTAGCCCCGCAAGAGCAGGCAGATCGGGCAGGATCGCGTCGGCTATCACGCAGTTGGCAACGGACGAAGGCCCTCTAGCGATCCAGATGCCTCGCATGCCAAGCGCTCGGGGTGTGACGACGTCCCACTCCAGGTTGTCGCCGACCATCCAGGCATCCGCGGCCGAAACACCCAGCGACGCTAGTGCGTGGGTGTAGACCGCCGGTTCTGGCTTGCCCAACCCGAACTCGCCTTCCACGACGATCGCGTCAAATAGCGGAGCGAGCTCGAACCGCTCGATCTTGGCGCGCTGGACTTCGGCCGCGCCGTTGGTCACCAGAGCGAGCTTGATGCCCAATTCGCGAAAGGTGCGGAGCGCATCCAATGCACCGGGGAACGGCCCGCGGTCCGCCTCAGTGCGGGCTCCATAGGCAGCCACGATTGCTGCGATAGCCGTCGGCATGTCTGCCTCCGGAATAGCGGCCCGGCGCAGCGCCGCGCTGACGATTGACCGGCGAGCACCGATCAGATCGGAGCGACCCACCCGATGTCGCTCGGGATCACTCCAGAACCAATCGCGCTCGATTTCGATGGCTCGCAGGACGGCCTCAGCCGGGAAAGGCACTACCGCGGCCGCCGCTTCGACCGCGGAGGCCCAGTTGAGCCCAGCTCGATCCGAGTCCGAGACGATGGTGTCGTCCAAGTCGACAAGAAGGGCGAGCGGACGAGGTCCCAGAGGTGTTGCTTCCACCATAGACACGATCGTCCCTTCAGGTCGCAAGCGGTCCATTCCACAGAGTCAGAAGATAACCGGGGAGCGACACGGCAGTATCGGAGGCGAGTTGGATTTTGAGGTTGAGGAGCTGGTCGACGCTCTGGTGGCCGCTTGGCAGGACATTCCACAGCGGCTGCGCCGAGTGATTGCTGTCAGTGCGGAGTTGTATGGCTGGGGTGAACGTCGGTTGGATCGGGGTGGTCTAGTGTGCAGCGCTCCTGATCAGTGGATTGAGGCAAAGGCAAGCGGGATTTCGAGGCAGCAGGAAGTGGCTCACAAGGCTATCAATCACTGGGTGCGTCCCGGCACCGCGCCGGACCACCCAATTATGCGAACATTCAACTCGGTCCGGACAGCCAGCCGCGAGGGGGCCAATGTCAAACGTCGCAACGTCACCCGCCATCGAGTTGTGTGGTCTGACGAGGATCTTCGCCGCTGGTTCCGACGTCGTCCGTGCGTTGGACGACGTAACGTTCTCGGTCGCGCCCGGCGAGTGCGTCGCGCTTCTCGGGGTCAATGGGGCTGGCAAAACCACACTAACCAAAGTCCTCTCGACCCTCCTGCTGCCGACATCAGGCAAGGCGCGCATCGCTGGCTTCGATGTCGTGGAACAGCCACGGGAGGTTAGAGCGCGCCTCGCCGCGGTCTTCGGTGGAGAGCGCGGCCTCTACTCTATGTTGACGGCCCGCGAGAATCTTGAGTACTTCGGAATGCTCGCCGGGGTGGGTCGGCGTGATCTTCGTCTCCGGGTCCCCGAACTGCTTGCCGAAGTCGGACTCGACGACGCGGCGGATCGGCGCGTCGAGGGCTACTCAAAGGGAATGAAGCAGAGACTCCACATCGCTGCGGGTCTTGTCGGCGACCCAGAAGTGCTTCTTCTGGACGAACCAACGGTCGGTCTCGACCCAACAGAGGCAGACCGTCTCCGCGGCAAGATCGCCCAGCTCGTTGACGGTGGAATGACGGTGCTCCTGACGAGCCACTACCTCCTCGATGTCGAGCGCCTGGCGGCCCGCGTGCTGCTCATCGATCACGGGCGGCTGACTCACGACATGAGTCTTCGCGCATTCGCTGCGGTCGCGGGCTACGAGGCGGCCGTGATTGTGAGCGTGGGCGAGGGCGCCGCTGACGTGGTCGTTCGCAGGGCACGGGAAGTCGGTGGGATCGTAGTCGCGAAGATCGATGGCACGGACGGTGACGGCAACGACCACGTCACGCTGCTCGTTGAGCGCTGGCAGCCGGAGCTCCTCGTGGTGCTTGGCCAAGCGCTCACCGCGGTCCCGGTTCTCGACATCCAGGTGCGAGCGGCGGGCCTCGAGGAGGCGTTTGCCGTCCTGACGAAGGGCCAGTCTGTATGAACGGGGCCGAGACAGGTATTCGCCGCCCCGGCCGGGGTGATCGGCCCGAAATCGAGGTCCGACGCCGCCGCGCCAACGCTTGGTTCGCGTTTTGGACGGCGGGCAGGATGCAGTTCCGGCTGGGGCTCCGGCACTCCATGACGTACGCAGCGGGTGTCCTCAACTCACTGATGTTCTTGAGCATCCTCGTGCTCTCCCGGCGCGAGCCGCTCGATCCGGGCAGCACGACGGCGATCCTCACCGGCACAGCATTGGCAGCCTTCTGGGCGAGTTCGGTTTGGGGCGGCGTCGCCATCCTGCGGCGCGAACGATGGATGGGCGTCTTTGGTCGATCGATCACGGGAGTCCAGGATCCTCTCGTTCTACTCACGGGCAAGCTCCTCGGGGCGAGCGTGCTCAATCTCGCAGTCGTGGTTGCGAGCCTGGCTGTGGGATGCCTGATCTTCGGCCTCCGTCCTGCCTTTGGGAGCCCACTCGGCGCCTTGCTCGGCTTTGCGACGGTCGTCCTGTCCGGGGCTGCCGCCAGCCTCCTCGTCGGGGCACTTCTGGTCGTCTCCCGTCATGGGGTCGCGATCTCCAACGCCATCGGGGTCCCGATCTCTCTGCTGGGAGGGACCCTGCTTCCTCTGACGTTCCTGCCGGAACCCGTGACATGGTTATCGCGCCTCATTAGCCTTTCGTGGCTCCAGGACTTCTTGCACACCGCCACGGCGGGGCCAATCGATTGGACGCCACTCGGCTGCGCACTCGCCCTGTCGCTCGCGTACGCGGCGATCGGAGTCTTCGTCTTTCGCCGAATGGTCGACCGAGCTCGACGGGACGCGACCCTTGATCTCTTCTGAGGCGACCGCGGACGATCGCCGACTGGGCGCCTACGCTCGGGTGCCGATTCGAGAGTCGGTGGCCGCGACGGTTCGCCTCGGTGTCTTGCTCTATCGCAGGGAGAACCCATTTCGGCCAGTGATTCTTTCTGAGTGGTTCCGCGTCGCCTGCCTTTCGCTTCTGTTCACGCTGCTCGGCGTAGCTGCGGCTGGTGAGGCAGGCGGCAACTTCGCGTTCATCGGCTCCGTCATGCTCGCGGGCGCGGAATCGACGATCGGGTTGATGTGTGATGTGCCAATGCGCGACCGCATGGACGGTACTTACTGGCGCGTTCGGGGGAGTCGCCTGCCGCCGTGCGCGACGTTCGCGCTGCGAGGCATTCCCGTTCTCGGCGCGGGCCTCGCGGACTGCGCCGTCGCGGCTGCCACCGTCGGACTGCTAACTGGCAGGCTTCCGCTGGCTATCTCAATGCTCCCAGCGGTTCCACTCGTACTTGCCTCCCTGCTGAGTGGGGCGGCAGTCGGCCTATTCGTCATCGCGCCGGTAATTGGGACCCGGTACGACACGCTCACCTACAACACCGTGAGCTCTTTGCTGGTCGTCTTCAGCGGCGCTCTCGTTCCGCGCAGTGCGGAAGGGGCGCTGGGTGCTGTCGGTGCCGTTCTCCCATTGACTCACGCCATCGAAGGGATCCGGGCAATGCTCGCGGGCGAGCCATGGCTCGCCGATCTGGGTCTCGAGCTGCTGGTGGCGGCGGCCTGGGCGCTGATCGCCGCGTTCATGTATACGGCAATGGACAGGCGTGGCATGAAAACGGGCCGCGGGGCGTTTGAGGCCTGAGGAGTCCAAGCACCTTCGCCCCCAGCTTCACAAGGTTGCCCGCCCGCTGGGGTTACCTTTGCCGCAGGGTAGTGTGATATCCCAGGTTGGGCCAGAGGCCCAGGATTTCCTCGACGCAATCCTCCTCCGATGACGCGGCGGTATCCACGATCGGGACTCCAAGTCTCTCTGCCAGGACTCGGTACCGATCCACGTAGTATTCATGCGCCGCTCGATCGCCAACTGGCTCGCCCCGGATTTCGAGCCGGCGACACGTCGTTTCCACGTCAGCCCAGCACAGCACAGTGGGAGGTAGTGGCAGCCAGCGCTCCCACATACGCTCGGGCAGTACGGTGAACAGCGACAACCAGTGGCGATCAAAGACCGCTCTGGCGCTAACCTGGTTCGCCCGCTCGGCGGCGAGCCTCGCGACCATGTCTGCTTCCTCGAAGCGGCCGTCGCCCCACAGCCAGGCGATCAGATCGCCGAGCGGACCTGCGAACGGCTTGACCACCTGGGCCCCGAGTCGGTCCGACAGGAGGCCCACGAGGGTCGACTTTCCGGCGGCGTCATGCCCGTCGAGCACGAGGATCTGGCCTGGCAGCGGATCTCTCACAGCATGGTCAGCCTGTCGATGCCGGTGATCTCAGACCTTAGGGGATTCATGGGTCGCAACTCGAGTTCGCCGATCAGCACGTCCGAAGGGGCGTCGGCTACCGAAACAACTGCTGCCGCTACGCTCGCAGGATCCATCTTGTGATCGTCAAGGTTCTTGGGTCTGTTCCGAGTAGCCCCCGGACTCACGAGCGTGACCCGCACTCCTGCGGGCTGTTCCTCAAGGATCAAGACCTCGCACAGAGCCTTCAACGCTGCCTTTGTGGCGCAATAGGCAGCGCCTCCCTCAAAGGCTTGTCTGGCGGCCTGACTGCCGATGACGATCAACTGTCCCCCGGACGACCGAAGCGCCGGAATAACCTCTCGAGCGAGGACGAATACGCTGGTCAGGTTGACTGCGATCGAGTCGTTCCAGTCCTCATCGGACATCCGAGCACAGCCGGTGAGCCGCCGAACGGCAGCATTGGCGATGCAAAGGTCGACGCCACCTAGGTGCTCGATCGCGAGTCGGACGGCGTCCCGGGTGGCGGCGCGGTCGCGGAGGTCGCAACGAATCTCACCGAGCCATTGCGCCCCATCGATTGTCTTGTTGATCGAAGCGAGTTCGTATCCTCGATCCCGAAGCGCCTCCGCAATCGCGCGGCCGATACCTCGATTGCTGCCGGTGATGACTGCTCGCCCAGGCACGCTATTCGCTCCTGACTGCATCGACGAGCGAACGCCATCGAGAGCATATGGCGTCCGCCCCCGCCCCCTCTCGGAAGAGGTCCTTGTCCAAGGGCGCCCCATTTCCGTCGCGAATTCGCATTGCGTCCGGGGATATCTCGGACACGATCGTATACTCGCCGGAGGCGTCGTCGAAGCCGAAGATCAGACAGAAGTCGAGCACGACCAGGGGCTCGAGCCACGTCTGGAGACACCCGTTGACGTCGAGGGCGATCCGTCGGAGCACATCCACCCGGTGACCGAGGGCGACGACGTAATCGTCGGGAAGAGGCTGATCCTCGGGATCGATTCGGTAGTCGAACTTGACGACGGGCTGCTGGAACCGGTGTCCTGGGTCGAACAGGCCCGGGTACTTCCGGATCGTAGATCCGCAGGCAACGTTCTTGACGATCGTCTCGAACGGAAGGTAGGGACACCAATCGGCGAGGTAGGACGTGTCGCTGACCCGCTCTCGAAATACGGAGCGGACCCCGTGCTGCGCCAACTTGCTCGCAGCCGCCTCAAAGAAGTCCAGCCGGAGCTCTGCGGTACCCGGCACGATCTCATGTCGCTGGTGAGTGAAGCTCGACAGTGTTGGGACGAGCTGCACGAGGCATGAACGATCGTCGAGACGGTAGACGATCTTGCTCCGCCCCGAAGCGTCCGGGCTCTCCCGGCCCCGGAGAGCAGCTGCTGCAGCGGCCGAGCCGGAGCTGGAGGCCTGCCGCGAGCCACGATCTAGGACACTATCCGCCACATCAACCCTCCTGGGCCAATCCAGGGATGCCAGGTAGCGAATCCTGATTCTTGCGACGTCGCGAGAAGCATAAATCGACCTGGTTTGCGCCTTCGGCCGCCAGTCGCCGGGCGACGGCGATGGCCTGCTCGAGGTTCGGGCCATTCTCGTCGCCGCCGACGGCGCACGCGGTCACCTTGCCGTCAGGAGTGGTGACGATCCCCATGTGAAGGGCGGGGTGGACGTTGCTCGAGCTCCGGAAGATGAAGGCGTGATGCCACCAGTACTTCTCGGAATCCAGCTGGCCAAACTTAGGACTGTTGATCGACTCGCGCATGGCTTCACCCATGTCCGGACCTCTCGGCTGTAGGCGCCTCTGCGGGCGTGCTAGATCAGCAACAACGTGCTCGGCGAAGCGATCCGCCGGGACGTCGTAACAGGCGAATGCTCGAGGTGTGGCCGCCAGAGGAGCCGCAGGGCAGACACAGCAGGGCTCAAATCGCCCCGATCGCGACGACCCCGGCCACGTCTCGGGACTGACGACGCGATCCGTTCCTGACCCATGGCGCCACGCTCTGTTGACGGGGCCCTTCCCCGCCGGAGTGTCGGGCTACCGAAGCGAGCCCCGGTAGCCCGACATCAACGGGTTACTGCCTCTTCATCCCGCAGTTGTCGTCGGATTCAAGATCCCAATCTCTAAGCATCTAGACCACCTCCTCTCTTCCGAATTTCGCTCGCGCGATACGGCGCCTGCCTGGTACGACCCAACAAACAGCGGCGTAGATCGCCACAGGCAGATCTGTGCCACTCGAGCCGGTTTCCCTTGGAGGCGTCGCCGAATTGAGGCGTGCGAGAGTCCTGGCTCAGGGCGCGGAATCGTCCGTTCGCCAGTCGCAGGCCCGACCTTATGCAAGCATCGCGCTCAGCCCATCTCTGCCCGTGGCGCCGGTCGATGCCTGCCAGGAATGAGGTCTCTAATGAACTTCGGTTGCCTGCGCGCAGGTCAGTCGCCTCTTTCTGGCAAGTGCCCAGTCGTCTCGCATGCGCAAGTGCGCAATCCGTGAGCGATCCGCTAGGTCGCGGCGATAGGTGCAACGAGGAACCATAGGCTCCAGCCAAAGCGCTCATCATGAGATCGATAGCGATGAAAAGAAGAAAGACGGCGCTCCATCCGCAACGGGGATGTCCTGACCCTGTTTTCTACACAGGGCGTTGAACCACGTCAGGTCATCCCCGACGGCAATCAATCCATCGAATGCAGTCCGGGCATCCAAGACGATCGTGCCGCCCCGACGGATGGTCGTTCGTCGGCCATGCTCGATATCCCACGCCTCGCGAATGCGCAAGACGACGCGCCCAGTCTTTGGACTGACTTCGCCGCTAGATATCGAGTGAATGAAGATCCCATCCGTCATGTCGGCGATCAGTGCCGAAGAAGGGATTGTCGATGGTTCGGTCTCCAGCCGACCGAATCGCGGAATCGCAGGATCGCGGTGCGACGCCCGGATTCCGTGTCCGTTAGATCGGGACCCGCGAACGGCGGCGTGGTGCTTGTTCACTAGCTGGTCGACGATTTCGCCGTTGCGAACCAGCGGTGTAGACAGCGTCGGCATGCCCTCGTCGTCTCTCTGGAACGCGCCCCACCCGTGCTCTGCGGAGGCTCTCTCCGTGACGTTCAGACAGCTAGGCCCCAGGTTGCGCCGATCACCCAGAAACCCCCGAGCCGTCTCCCAGTTGTCGGCCTCGAGCAGGTGGCCGACCAACTCGTGACTGACGGCAGACGCGGCATCCGGTGCCAGAACGGCAGGGAGGACGCGCGGCCGAGGTGGCTCCGCCGTGCGAAGTCGTTCTGATTGCTCGAACGCGTCGGCGACAACGCAATCGATTGCGTGTTGGTCGGGTGCGCCTGAAGGTTCCACCCAGCGGTAGGTGGCATGGCCGCCGTCGTTCACTCCGTCCACCACTACAGAGAGTCGGCAGAAGCATCTTGGCAGAAGGATCGCGCCCTCCTCGTGCCAGACGGACACGAGCCGCTGCGAGAGATGCGCCGTGACCTCCCAATGAGAACTCCGGGCGAGCTCAGCGAGCCGATCGGATGCCGCGGATGCCAGGTCGTGGGCAGCGTCTGCGGCCTGCTTGTGGGGCCAGCTTGCTTCACGTGCGAGCAAGAGCACGTGGCGCAACTCGTCCTCAACGACCAAGCCCGCGCGGGCCGCCCCGGCTGCGGCCAGGACGACGTCTCCGTCATCTAGCGAGTCGCAGTAGAACTCTTCGTCAAGCCCGCAGTGTTCGATGCGAGCCCCCGAGTGCCACCTTTCTGCCAACCGCCTCTGGCACAGATCGTCGATGCGAAGCCGCACTGCATGCGCCCGTTCGACAAATACGGTCGGGCTCGCGTCATGCTGCAACTCGTGGCTCTCCCCTCGCGGAGCCATAACGCCCCCCAGCGGTTCGAACTCTCGTAAGCGCCTCGCGTCAGTCACCGTGAGCATTCGAGAGCGGAGGTATCTTACCAAACGTCCGTTCGTTCAATGAGGTAGCCAGAGTTCCGTGGTATTTGAGGGACCGCGAAGGTCATTCTGGCCGAAGCGCTCGTCTGCTGCCGTAGAGCTCACCGAGCGCCTGCATGGACATCTCGCCACTTTCGCCCAACACATGGTTCGATCCCGCCGCCGGCGAAGACCCGCGCGTCGCGAAGCGCGCAGGTCGCATTTGGCGACGAGCTCGCTTGTCGCGCCGAATTCGGGAGTCCTAGCCTCGTCGTCAGGAGGAGGAGTCGATCGATTCGAGTAAGCCACCGCCACCGGCACGACTTCGCGGAGGTCGCGAACGTCAATCGACACGTCGGCCTCATTGATAGCCTCCGGCGTCCCGTTGATTGCGATCGATAGTCCTGACATGCGGAACAGGTCGAAGTCGCTGCGCGAGTCGCCGATCGCGATGAGGTGCCTGCGGGAAAGGCCCAAGAGGCGGCACTCCTCCAGGGCATAGGCTGCCTTTGTCAGGCGGGCGGAAGTAAGACTCTACCGTCCCGGTCAGTCGTCCATGCACATTGTTCATTCGTGTCCCGCAGCAGCCGTCAAAACCGAAACGGCATGCGACGATCTCTGCCGCGAACGACCAGGTGACCGTCGCGAGCAGTGTCCGGCAGCCTGTCTGGCCGAGGCGCTCCACCGCGTCGGAGATGCCCGGCAACCACTGGGCGGCCGCAAGCACGCCCTCTATATGGCGCAGTCGCGCTCCACGGAAGAGTGCTGCCGTAAGGTCGGCGACCCGCTCATTGCCAATCGTGCCCGCGGAGAAGTCCCGCTCCAGGCGGTCGACGAGACAGCTTGCTCCCAGCTCGGACGCCAGGAGTCGCAACACGCTAGGGCCCGGCAGGAGCGTTCCGTCGAGATCAATGGCGACCACACCTCCTGTGGGCTCGCGAGCGGCGAGTCCCGGCCTCTGCCGGCGACGGGCATCACGACTCGGGCTCACAAACCGACCGCCCATTCCAGCTGCGCTTCTGCGACCGCTCGAAGCATCACGGCTCGCGTTGGATCCAGAAAAGGGTACTGAAGCACAAAGAGCAGTTCGTAGGCTGCGGCCAGTACGAGCTCCTCTTGGAGACAGCGCCAGGAAGTGCGGTCGACGATTTCGGCGAGGCTCGGCTCGTAGCCATCCAGAAACACGAGCGCGTTTGAGAGATCGAGAGGCAATGAGCAGACCGGCGCCTGCTCGATCGAATAGAGGTTTCGGACGCCCACGGCCAGATCAATGAAGGGAGTCGCCCATGCCACTTTTTCGAAGTCAAGAAACGCCTTGACAGCCCCCGTCTCGTCGAAAACGATGTTTCCAAAGCGGATATCGCCATGCACGAGCCGATCCCTCGTGAAGCGGCCTCGCGCCAGAGCGCCTTGCACCCTGTGTGATGCATCAAGCAGCAACGGACGTATCTGCGGCGATACCCCCTCGGTGACGCTCAGAGACCGTGCCAGCTGGGCCGCCCGCTTGGATACATTCGGGATCATGTCGGGAGCGAACGTGACTCGGCCAAATGCGCTGTGCAAAGCCGCAGTGGCTCTGCCCAAAGACAGAGAGATGGCCGGCGGCACGAGTGCTGCCCCTCCTTCCGGCTTCGCAGATGGCCCCTCGACCCACTCGTAGGCGACCCATTGCTGCCGCGCAAACTCGATCACCGGCGCTCGTATAGCCGGCACGCTCCCAAAACCATGCTCGGCAAGCGCTCGTATCACGACGTACTCGGCTTGGATCTGGCCCACCGAGCCTCGTTTGATGGCGTACGTCCCGCCGTCCGTTTCAAGGCGATACGTCCGCCTCGACTTGCCCTTCGTCACTGCCATCGCGTTTCCTACCAGTCCAACGCGGTGGCTGTAAGCAGCCACGAGTCCGCACTCCCGTCCTGATAACGGTGCGAGGTTGATGCGAGGCGGGTGCAGCATCGGCGACTGCAAGGGAGGGGACAGGCTCGTGTTGGGAGACGGCCCGGTCATCACGCGTCCGCGACGAGACGTCTAGTGATCTCGACCTCTGAGTGCAGGTCAGTGCCTAAGGCGAGGGGGTGGTCACTTCCGGCTGCGATCCTCACGCCCCCCTCAATCCATACTCTGATCGGGTGAGAGTCGGGTGGAACACCCTGCCAGGTATGTTCTATTGGCACGGATGGCTCGGACCAGTGCAGGACATAGAGGTCCACCGACGAACGGCCGATGCGCCGTGGCGATTCCTCGATCGACCAGACGAGCCCGTCCTTCCGAAAGCGAGCCAGCGGCTCCGGCGCAACCTCGGTCGAAACGAGGAGGGCGCGGCGGTCAGCGATGGCCTCGCCCACGATCGTCTCGGATCCGCCCCCGGCTCCATAGACGGCAGCTGTGTCCACCCAGTTCACACCTGCGTCAAACGCGGCAAGCATCGCGCCGATAACGTCGTCTCGGCTTGCGTTCGCGCCCCAAGTTCTGCCTCCACCGGCTTCCCAGCCTCCAAATCCAACAGGTGACAGACCCGCAGGGTTCCAACCCATGACCACCAACTCCTACACGAGGACGCCGATTGGCAACTGGTTCGCGAGCTGCCAGACGGACACGTCGTTGCCGTCCTGCGCGCTAAGTGCGGCGCCAACGACAGCACGATATGTCTCGGAGAACGTCGAAGCGTGGCGCTCCAGGGCGCGCTCCCACTCATCGAACGGGAGATCGACGCCGGTGTCGCTCCTTACCATCCGGTAGGTGAGGCGCCCCCATCCATTGAGTCGACATTGCCGTTCGGACCCGTAGCCTTGCCGAAACTTGTATGCGACTGGAAAACGATAGAGCAGTTCGAATGCGGTTAGCCAATCCAGCAGGCACACGATGTCCTGGGCAGGCACGAATCCGCCGATTGTCAAGAGCTGCGAGACTGCCGCCTCGGATGCAAGGTAGATGTTGCCAGCGTAGATCCCGACCCTCCGCACGACCTCGTCCCAAAGCGCAAGGATAGCGATGATGCTCAGAGGTTCACGAACCTCCGGGATCTGATGAACGGCTTTCAACCACGCCTCGTCGCACGAGAATGACATCGCGCGCCGTCGGTCGACGATCAGCTCGCTCCAAGGCGTAGGCGCTCGTGGACATGCCCGTAGTAGCCCCAAGCCCGTGCGGCGATCCTGTGTGACCGCCTCAGGCCAGACAAGAAGTCGGACATGCGGAGGCAGATTCCGGATTGAGTCCCGACGCGCGCTGTTAATCATTCAGGACTTGGGCCACAACCCATACGGGCGCGGCATCCCATACTTGCGCATCTGTCGGGTCAACTCAGTCTCGTACGCCTCGCTTACGGCTTTGGCGACATCGATGCGGAGTATGTTGGCGAGGCAGAAGCACCACGTGGTGAGCTGGCCGAGTTCCTCTTCAAGTCGGACCGTGGACTCGTTCCGGCGGACCGCTTGCGCAAGTTCCCCCAATTCCTCAGTCGTCCAAACGAGGGCCCGGTCAGGTTCGAGTCGGCCATAGAGCGCCAGCATCTGTTCCTGGACTTCGCGGAGGCCAGCGATGGGCACACCATGGGCGCCCTTCGAGGAGAGATGACCGGCAGCCCGCGCCAGCCGGGGTAGTGCTTCATGTTCGGCACGTTCGACATCGCGTCGCATCTCGCCGTTCAGAGGCGCGAGCCGTCTCAACTCGCCTAGCCGGTCGACGCAGGGCAGGCCGGCACCGAACAACGTCTCCTCGAGCTCACCTGTGGTCATCTCTTCCGCGCCGATCTCGATCCCCTGGGATACCACCCGGAGGCTGCGGCATGCATACCACCCGCAAGCTCCGTCTTGTTCGATGAAGACGCTCGAGCCGCGGAAAGCATTGAGCGTCATCTCGGACGTCAAGTCATCAGGCGCCCTGGGTAGGACCATCTCACAATTCATGTCGTCCGAGTCGAACCGGACCGCTCCGACGATGCAAACCTCGGCGTGATGTGCTGCTAGCCAGGCGAACAACGGCGTCGCCTGCATGGCTTCGTGTATGTAGCCGCGCTCGACCTCGACAGTCTCGTGCGACTCGGAAAGGGACATTCCGCCGGGGTCGCCTCGAGCTACGACGCGTATGGGCACACCAACCTCAGCGGCGCGCTGGACAGAATGAGCTTCGGCTCCGCGGTCGCCCAGCGCGACTGCTTCCTCGACCACGTCGATCCTGTATGGGCCCATGGATTGGATGGCTCGTTCCAGCCGAGCCGCCCTCGGCGATTTGGCTGCAGCCATCAGTCTGGGCCCTCGGTTGAACGTTGCCTACGTCCGGATCGGCTGAACAGGGGCTCGATGAGTGCCTCGGTTATCTCGGTACACAGTTCCCCCGGCTGTCGATCGCCTGTGTCCAGACGGTACCAACCCCAGTCCTCGGCCAGCTTTCGGAAGATCCTTGCGCAGTCTTCCTGCAAAGAAAGAAAGGACGCCATGCCATCGATCCCGGCCAGACCATAATCCTCAGCCACGCCAACTCGCCGATCTTGCGCTAGACGTCGACGCAGCGCCACCTCCGGCGAACCATCAACGAGGATGCCGATGTCCGGTTGCAGGTATGGGTCAGAGTAAAGACTAGCCACGTTCCCAACGACGCGGTCTACAACATCCGCTGGCAACGTGTCGCTCGCACACTTCTTTGCAATCAGCATCGACTTGAGGACTGGCTTCAGTCCGTAACTCTCACGAATGACGGAGACGCCGCGCGAGGCCAACGGCAAGACCACTTCGGACTCGATGAGGAAGTCGAGCGCTGCTTCAACAAGGCCGGATACGAGCGGTCCCGACGCGCGGACATCCGAGACCAAAGACGGGAACCGACCTTCGATATTGAGGTCAGAGAACGCACAAAATCCGCTCGGGATTTCCGAGTCGATCACGCGCGTTCCGGCATGGCCTCCTCCATACAGAAGCCGCCAATCCTCGACCCATAGCTCCCGTATGGCCGTGGCCGGAAATGGACGTTCGCATGCGCCCGTCTCGATCAACCGTCGCCAACTTACGATCTCGCATTCGCGCCCGAAGGAGACGAACCAATCTCGGAGGCAGGACGCCAGACTCGTCTTGCCGATGCCGTCGATTCCCAGCATCGCAATTCTGAGTCCACGGCCTTGTCCAAAGCGGACGCCCTGTTCGGCTGCATTTGCTCGCATTCGCCAGATCCTTAGCGCGAGTGCGCAGAAACCTGCACAGCGTTATTCACGCACAGAAAGGGGCCTTCCTCTAAGGACGCGCTAGCTCGCTAGCGCGGATCGACACAGAGACTTCTGCCTTGTCGCCGACCGCCTCCTGGATCTTGGTCGCCAGCTCGGCGTTGAACCCGGAGCAGAGGTCGATCTTGTTCGCACCCTCGAAGGCGAGCTGTTTCGCCACGGCGATAGCTTGCTCGACGTTGGGCCCGTTGTCATCGCCGCTAACCGGGCACACGGTCATTTTGCCATCGGGCGTCGTGACCATGGTCATGTGCAGCGTCGGATGGATGGCGCTTGAGCAGCGGAAAATGAAGGCGTGATGCCACCAGTATTTCTCGGAGTCCAACTGACCGAACTTCGGACTGTTGATCCATTCCTTGATCGGTTCGCCCATTTCGCACCTCGTGTATGCCGCCAATGCCTACTGGTTCGTGGCGACGTGGCTGGAGAGCAGGGCCGCGAGCCCAGTCGCGACTGGAGTCCCCTGGTGTCGCCGCTGTGCATAGAGCCGAATGGACGACACGAGAAGCGTGTCCTGAGCAATCAATTCGTTGTCTTCGAGACTCCGGCCTGTTTCGACGCAGTCGATCACCGCATCACACACTTCAGGTACGAGGGCTTCCGGGCACCCCAGTACCGGTTGAATGTGGTACGACCTCCCCCGTTTCGCGAGGAAAGAACGCGCAAGGTTCGGATAGGGCGTGGCAATCCGCACAGTTCCTCCGGCTGCGGCGGGGATTCCCGAGCGGGGCGCTGCGTAGACCACCTGCGTCAGACACCATCTGAGATCAACGAGCTCAGGAAGCGAGACGTACGCCTCGTTCATCCATTCGTCAGAACAAACACCGAAGTCGAGCTGCCCATCCCGAAGAAGGGTCGCGATGTCCTGAATCTTCAGCAGTTTGACAGCAAGACGGCACGTTTCAAATGTTGTGTTGAACGACACGCGACGAGCCGGATGCTGGTCACGTGCGACACCAAGTGATTGAGCGACCGCTATCGATTGAGACATGAACCGCCCTTTGGGCAGTCCCAGCACCAACAAGTCCTCAGGCGCGCCCCTGGGTCCGCCCGCTGGTTCGGCCACGATTGACTCGCCCATTCGTCCTGTCCCCCGCCTCAATACTCGCCATGAATTCGTCAAGTCGACTGCGCCGTCGCTCAGCTACTGAACAAGGCCAGCTCTCCAGCAAAGGGCTCGGATGCAACGTTCGTGGCCACCATCGTCACCCCTCGGTCATGTTGGTCGGATGTCTGTGGCGCCAGCCTCCACGACTCTGACACGACCACGCCGTCCCTCACCGTGGGCCCTGGGACCCTCGCCCGAATGGCAACCCGGATGGAGAAGCCGCTCGCGAAGGATGTCAGCCAACCGTCGTCGCTTCCGGTCTCCGAACCATCCCTCCTCCTTCGGGCGCAACCGCAACGGGTGCGCAGCGAGCATAACGGGCGTCGGTCGTCGACGCATGCCGTATGTGCAGACTCGCCTGAACTCGATGCCAAGCAACACGCCACAGGCATGGCGAGGGCAGCACGAGGACCCGCGAACGGCGCCCAAACAAAGGCGGCGGGCCGGTGTACCTAGGAGCCGACCCAGGCCGGGAGGGGCATACTGACCGCCCTAGCGACAATCAACCCGTAGTCAGCGGGAGTTCTTGCGCTGACGTGCCGGACTTGGCTCCAGCACCTGGGGCCAGGGGCCCTCGTGCGAGCTCATCGGCGGAGGCCGCTGGTCTTATAGGACGGCCGGATGCGCCGTGCCAGCCGATCGGCAAGATGCATATCTGGAGCTATCAGCTGCTCAGCCGCGGCGCGAGCTTCGAGGACCTCGGGCCCAACTGCTTCGACCAGCGCCACCGCGAGCACGTTCGCCGCAGATCGGTCCGACGCCTCGAGGCTCTGGGCTACGCCGTCGAGATCCCCTCAGCGGCCCGAGCCGGCCATTCAGGAGGCACACTTCCGTTACGCTGACTCCTCACGCGCATCAGTCGGGCCAGCCACCGCTCAACGCGCTGCGGTTACGGGCGGCATCCAGGGAGAGAGCCACTTCGTACGCTGGCAGGTCCCCTAATGCTCTGAGCAGCTCTGCAGTTGCGGCCCGCTGCTCTGGTGGCAGCACCGGGGTGAGCTCGAGGAAGTTTGGATAGCCGCTCGCAGGGCCGAACAAGACATGCTCGGTGAAGGACTCGTGTTGCCGCACCGACCGCGCCGGACCTCGAGGGGCCTGCGAAGTGATCTGAGGAAAGTACACTCGGCCGATCTTTCCTTCGGTTGCTACGTCGATCCCAAAACACTCCGCCAGTTGCGGCACCATGACTTCAAACTTGAGCTCCCGTCCGTCCTCCCCGAAACGTGGCGTGAACGAGCCAGCCGCAAGCAGAGCAGCAACGTCCGAGTGCTGAAAGGGGTGTTGCTCTGCACCGTTCCGAATCGATCGAGCGGCCAACTCCGCCCAACCGAGCCCGGTCAGCAGGCCAAAACCGATCGATACGGAACCCGGCCAGGGCAGTGCCTGCACCACGTTACCGTCAGTGCGGACAAGACAGCGATCGTTGGCGAGCAGCGCCCTCGTGCCCAGACTGGAAAGGATGAGGCTCAGTGTTGTCTTGCCCGCGCCCTTGTTCCCGATGACTAGAACACCGCCCTCGGGCCCGATCACGCACGCGGCATGTAGTACGACCCATCCCCGCTGCTCAAGTTCGTTGGTCACGAGCATACGGGCAATCCGCGCAGTATCCAGCTTCACCTGCGATTCATCGGGACCGACGACCCTGATCGTCCCGTCAACAGGATTGTGCACATAGGCCACGCGGCGCTCCGGGCAGTGCGCGTAGACGACGCCGTCAACGATCCGCCTGAAGCCAGGTACCCGGATGAAAGTTGTTGTCGGCTCTGCGTCCGCCGCGACGAATGAGACTACCTGACGGTAGCCCTCTGGGTCTACGCAGCCGGTCACAACCGCATCCACTCGATCGGCCGTCTGGCCGATGGCGATCCGCTCCGTCTCTGGCCACCAACTTCCCAGGTAGCTCAATGCCCAGTTGGCTATGGCCTCGGTGCCTGCGGCAATGGTCGCGTGACAGCCTTCGAGCTGTACGCGAACAAGGCCACCGGCAGCCTCAAATTCCGTAACGGGTGGCGTCCTCATAGCTTCTCACGCCAAAAGACCTCTTGAGACGCACCGGCGAACGCCGCACGCCCACTCCCCGGTGTGACCTCGCCGATGGTCAGAGTTGGAGTTGGCACCGCTCCCCGGGCAAGGATCTGCAGCGCCTGCTCCTCGGCCTCTGGGGGGACCACGACCACCATCCCAATGCCGAGGCCGAACGCGTCCTCCATGGCCCGCGTCGTAATGCCCCGTGAACGGCGCATTTCGACAAAGATGGGCGGTACGGGCCAGGAGCCGCGGTGCAACACGAGGTCGCAATCCGGAGGGAGGATGCGAGCAGCGTTCGCTGCGATACCCCCACCGGTGACATGGGCCAACCCATGTACGTCGACTGCCCGCAGTAGGTCCAGCACCATGGGAGTTAGGATCGCTGATGGCCGAAGGAGTTCGTCACCGAGCGAGTGGTCGGCGTCTGGGTAGGCTGGTTCGTTGAGTGAGCGATCTGCGAAGATCTTTCGTACGAAAGAGTACCCGTCGCTCCGCAGCCCGGGCGCGGTCAGTCCTATGACGCGGTCCCCTGGCCTAATAGAGGTCCCAGTGATGAGTTCCTTCCGATCGACCGAACCCACGACGAAGCCGACGAGGTCGAACTCCCCGCGACCCATCGTCCCCGGGTGCTCGGCGACCTCCCCACCGAGGAGTGCGCAGCCGACCTGCTTGCATCCGTTAGCGACTCCTCGGACGATATCCTCGACCTGGCCGGGATCGACCGCCCCAGTCATTACGAAGTCTAGGAAAAAAAGCGGCCGTGCTCCGTACACCACGATGTCGTCCACGTTCATCGCGACCAGGTCCAGCCCGATGGTGTCGTAGCGTCCAACGGCAGAGGCGATCTGCGCCTTGGTTCCGACCCCGTCGGTCGAGGCCACGAGATAAGGACCCCCTGGGCCAACAGCCTCCCAGGCGTACGCCCCGGCGAAACCTCCGATCTCGGTCGCGACGGACGAACCGAAAGTCGCACGCGCCAACTCGGCAATCCGAGTTACCGCCTCCCCTCCGGCCTCACGGTCCACACCGGCGGAGGCATAGGTTCCAGGGCGGCGACTCAGCCACTCACTGTCACCTCGCGATCCAAGCGCCCAGCTCGCCCTAGTCTTGGTCATGGCCCTACGCTCAATAGTCCGTGCACAGAATCCGCGATCCGATCGGCTGTCAGCCCGTATCGCGTGCGCAGCCAGGCGGCTGGCCCCGAGGGGCCGAGCTGGTCAACTGCCGCTACCGGTGTCGCTCGGCCTACCCAGCCGAACGCGACACCGGCTTCGACTGCGAACCGAGGGATACCAGCCGGCAGCACGTCGTTACGGTAAGACTCCGGCTGTTCGTCGAAGAGTCCCCAGCAGGGCGCCGAGACGACCCGGATCCGGTGGCCGCGCTCGCGTAGCAGTGCCGCGCTCTGCATGCAGAGGTGGATCTCTGTTCCCGTCCCGATGAGCACCGCGTCCGGTCCCGACCCGGCCTCGTCCTGGAGTACGTAGGCGCCTCGCACAAGCCCGCCGGCGCCCCTTGCCGCGAGCACGGGTACCGGCTGGCGCCCCAGGACCATTACCACCGGGACTCCAGCACTAACCGCGAACTCCCAGGCGGCGGACACCTCTCCGGCGTCGCCCGGGCGCAGCACACGCACACCGAGCATCGCGCGCAGGGCGGCAAGATGCTCGGGGGCGTGATGGGTGGGACCATCCTCGGCGCAGTCGAGTCCGTCATGAGTCAGGCAGAGCACCAGCGGGAGTCCACTGAGCGCGGCCAGCCGGAGGGCCGGCCTCAAGTAGTCGCTGAACGCCAGGTACGTGCCTCCTACTGGCAGAAGGCCACCGTGGAGGGCGAGCCCGCACATGATGCCCGCCATACCATGTTCTCGGATGCCGAAACGCAGCTGCCGCCCAGTCGGAACCGTGGCCGAGTAGTCGGGTTCGTCGGCCATATCTGTTCCTGTGCCAACCGTGATGTCGGCAGACCCCACCACAACGCCGGGTAAGTCACTCGAGATCCGCCGGAGGCATATCCTGCTGGCATCGCGCGGGCTAAGCAGCGTGCGCCCCTCCCACAACGTCTCGTTCGGCGGCTGGATCCAAACTGAGGGGGCCGGCGGCGCCTTGGTCGTCGCTGAGGCGCCTGTTTGCCTGCGTTCCCATGCCTGACGAGCGCGAGACTTTTCTCGATCACCCTTCCGATAGAACCGTGCCACTTCCTTGGGAATCCAGAAGCTCTCGTCTAGCGGGATTCGCAAAGCCGCGCGCGTCAGTCGCGCTTCCTGCGGCCCCAGCGGCTGCCCGTGGCAGCGGACGTCACCGGCCATGTTCGGGGCCGGGTGCCCAATGCGGGTATGCAATGTAAGCAGGGTGGGGACCCCGTGGTCCTGGCGGGCCCAGCTAAGCGCCTCCCGCAGCGCCGCCAAGTCCTCGCCCGCGGTGCCGAGGTCTCGAACCCGCCAGCCGTACGCTCGGAACCGTGCGCCCACATCCTCGCTCATGCTCAGGGAGGCGGGTCCGTCGAGGGTGACATCGTTGTCATCGTAGATACAGACGAGCCGCCCCAGGCCCCAATGACCGGCAAGGGCGGCCGCCTCGTGACTGATCCCTTCCTGCATGTCGCCGTCACCGGCTATCACGTACGTCCAATGATCGCAAACACCCGCCCCGTGTCGGGCCCGCAGCATGCTTTCCGCGAGCGCCATGCCGACGGCTTGGGCAACTCCCTGTCCGAGCGGTCCCGTGGTGGCGTCGATGCCGGGAGTGGTGCGGTGCTCGGGGTGTCCAGGGGTCGTGCTGCAAGGCTTGCGGAAGTTGCGTAACTCGTCGAGGGTGAGCGGATAGCCGGTGAGGTGCAGTAGCGCATAGAGCACCGCGACGGCATGGCCGCAGGACAGAACGAGCCGGTCGCGATCAGCCCAGCTGGGCTCAGCGGGGTCGCATCGCAGGTGCTGGTGCAACAGCACGTGCAGCAGGGGCGCCAGAGACATCGCCGTTCCGGGGTGTCCGGTGCCTGCCTCCTCCACCATGTCGATAACCAATCCGCGCACAACTGCCACCGCGAGTTCGTCGAGGTCGCGCCCTGAGTCAACGGAGCTGGCGAACCCGTCAGGCTTGGCAGGAGCGTCGGTCATCGAAGTCTCAGTTCCCCTTCTTCGAAGACGACGCCCACTGGCTCAAGGACGACGCTGCGTGGCCCTTCCTGCACCTGGCCGCTGAGGTATGCCTTGTAGCCCTGCTCTGTGGCAACCGTGACCGCACGCTCTCCCTCGCCCCGAGGGCAGAACAGCGCGAAGCCGGCGCCCATGTTGAAGGTTCCGTAAGCCTCAGCAGTAGAGAGAGCAAGCACGTCGGTAATGTACGCGAAGACCTCTGGCACCGCCGGCAACTGCGTCACCCGGTAGCTCAATTGCCGGTCGGCGCGCATCAGCTTGCGCAGGCCGTGCCCCGTAATCGGGGTCGTGTACGACAAGGGCGTGCCGGCGGCGTAGAGGGCCTCGACGAGCCTCACGTAGATGGCGCTAGGGGCCAGCAGTGCATCCCCTAGCGTCTGCCCGCCCGGCAACTTCTGCTCCAAGCCCCCGGCCCGGCGCGCAGCCTCGCGCGCCAGCGAAGCTCCGTTCGTGTGTAGCCCGGTGCTTGCCACCAACACGATCTCGTCGCCCGGCTGCAGAAGGTCTCCGAGTAGCGGTGGCCGGCCTTCAGGGATGATCCCCACCGCGCAGCCCGCCAGGTCGATCTCACCGGGTTCCACGACGCCGCTTAGCATCGGCGATTCGCCGCCGCCCCAAACGGCCCCGGAGTCATCGCAGCCACGGCGCCACCCACTAACCAAGGCATCGAACCGACCTGGGGCGGCATACCAGTCGGGCGAGCCTGTGGCGAAGTAGGCGCTCATCATGAGCGGCAGAGCTCCGACGGCGCACAGGTCGTTGACGATAGCAGCGACGGTGTCGTAGCCGATCCAATCGAAGCGGTTGACGCCAGTGGCCGCCTCGTACTCACGGGCGAGGATCGACTTGGTCCCGAGGCATTCGATGACGAGGGCGAGTCGTTGCCCTCCGGCGCTCATCACGAAAGCGGGCTCGCCGCGGGAGGCGTCCAGCGCCTGGGCGCCGCGGGCGGCGGCGAGCGCCGAGGTGCCGAGAGCGGCCAGGATGGCCTGTCGTTTGCCAGCGTCGAGCAGGTCGTAGTCCACGCCGACAGACCGATAAGTGGTGCTGTTGTGCTCAGTCATACGAACTCACCGCGGTCCGGACGGGGCAGGCGGGCGGAGCGTATAGGTCATCAGGAAACCCTTCAGTTCAGGGGTGAGAGCCTCGTCGGTTGCCATTGTTACGTATCGGGGCTTGCGGGCGGCAGGGCCACCGCCACAAGCCGCGGTGCGCAGCGCGCTCATGTAAACCGTGCGGATCGAGGTCTCAATATTGACTTTCCTGACGCCGACGTCGATCCCAGCGAGTATATCGTCCGTACGAACGCCCGACGACCCATGTAGAACAATGGGAAGTCCTGTCGCTGAGCTAATCTCGCGGATCAACGAAAGGTCTATTGTCCGCTCGCGCGTGCGCATGCCATGCAACGACCCACAGTGGAAACCGAGGATGTCCGGCTGACACGCGGCAGCGAACTCGATCACCTCTGCGGCGTTAGGACTTCGGAGTTCGCCGCGGTGATGCGTGTGCCCGTCGTGTGCGCTTTCGGTCGCGTGCCCGAGCGTTCCCAGCACGAACTCGAGTGAGATCCGGTCGCGATACTCCTCGGCCAGGGCCTGGGCTGCGCTCAAGTACTCTGGGTCGGAGAGTGTGCCCTCATTGAGGAAGTTGACCGAAGTGAAGCCCGCTTCAACCGCCGCGCGGAGTTCGACCGCATCCTCGCAGTGGTCTAGATGCAGGGCATACTCTGTACCGAATCGGTGAGCGGTCAGGGCTACGAGGTCCACCAGGTAGTCGTAGCCTAGATAGCGGGCGGCGGGCACGCTGAAGGCGACGATTACCGGACAAACGAGTTCCCCCGCGGCGCGCATTATCGGGGTGAGGGTGTCAAAGTTCTCAGCATTGAACGCGCACAACGCCTGATGGGCAGGCCTGGTGGCTAACAACTCGGAGACCGTGTGCGAGTGGGGCATCATGTGTCGGCTCCTTCGTTGTGGATGTCGGAGGGGCGTCTCTGGTACCACTCGCGTGCATACAGCTCTAGCTCCCTCATCTCGATCGGGCGAAGGTATAGCAAGTGGCGCTTAGCGTCTGTTGCTGACGCGCTAAGCGCACTGATGGCGAGTGTCCCCGTGGCCGCGTCCCAGCGCGGCGACGGTAGCAGCGTTGACCTCCTGGGCAGCAGCCGGTCGTGATCGGAGCGGAGGGCCGCGATGACGACCCGGCCGCCGGGCCCGACGCCGAACGTTTGCTGCGTCAGCGGCTGCGCAATCTCAAACAGGTCAACGCCCAGCCGGGCGAAACATGACAGCTCGCGTGACGTGAAAAGTGCCGCTAGCGCAGCGACGTCGCCGCAGTCACGCGCCGCTATGTACCGGTCCAGGTAGTCAGCGGTGCCTCCGGGCAGTTCGAGGATACGATCGCGGGAGACGATCAGTCCAGTCCACTCCCCGTGCAGCCCCGCTTGCAGCTGCGCCTCTACCAGGCCGATGCGGCCGAATTCGACGTCGCACTCAAGTGGCAATGTAACGGTAGCGTCACCGACGCAGAGCACGCGTGGGCCGTATAGCGTGGGGCGGTAGCCGGTGCGGCTGGCTGTGCCGAAACGTGCTTCCCGCGGACCGCGTAGCTCCTGCAGTATCTGGATATTGTCCTCGCGGTTCAACGTGCCGACGGACACGTCCGAACTATTGATGAGCGCTGCGAGACGCTCACGCCAGGTGGCTTGCGACGCGAAGAGGCCTGCAATGCCAGTTCGACCGCCAACGGCAAACACGCTAATAGAGTCGTCGAGTCCATAGGTCCACGAGACTGCTGGTTGTCGTCCGATACCCAGCGCGCTGAAAGCCCGAGGGCCCCCACGCGCAGCATTGAGCGTTCCGTCCACGGGGTCGGCGTACAGTAGTGCCGCGGCGCCTCTGGGAGGGACGACAGCTAGGGGGTCTGCGCCATCCCTCGCACCTTCGCAGGCTACGACCGAGAACGGTACCTGGCACGCAGCCGCGACAAGAACCTTGGCCATGGCGTTGGTGGCGGCAGCGTCCAGCATTTCTCGGGCAGCGTCTCCCCGCCCGCACAGCGGATAGGCCGCAGCGACGGCGGCCATCACCGCCCGAAGCGCAAGCTCCTCCACCGACGGCACAGCCCCGGAGCTTGCCTTTGCCTGGACCTGCTCCGCTGCCACCTCAATCCCAATCCTGCGCGAATCAACAGGCGCCTCTATCTGAGCCTCGCCTCGCCCGCCCCTCAATCCCTTCACGGGAGGCCCGCCAGGTTCGATTCGCACCCGGTCCCCAGAGAGCCGAGCCAATCGCGGATTGAGCGAGACATGGTGGTCAAGCCAATGGCGTCGATTCCGACCAGCTCGAGGCGGAGCCCGTTGGGCCGACCGGGGCGGTGTTCGCCCGCCGCTAACCCTTCGCCGCTGGCGGAGCGCGACCTCTCCCTCAACCGCTCCATGGCGGCGCATTATAGACCTACTGAGGTACGACCAACTTACTGAAGCACGACCAACGACGGTGTATTTCGGACGGCGAATCGCCGGAACCGCGATGCGGTCGCTGCCGAATCTTGGGGCTGGGTCCTGCCAGTGGGGCGGGTAACAGCGGGGCCTGCGTGTTGAGCATCCGACCGGACCGTGAGGGTTCCGAGTTGGGCTAACAGCGGGTGGTCCTGGCTCTCCCAAAGGAACGCTTCCTCGAGAGGTCTGTCTCTCTGGCAGACGCATTGGGGCCCGCCTGGATCCGGGCAGCGCGCAGGGCCTCGGTCAGCACACGTCCTCCAACGCCACGGCACCTCCGACTACAGCCGCTTGAACAAGTATGCGGAGCGACGAGCTGGCGAAGCTGGAAGGATGCTGGTCTGTAATCAGCGAGGGGTTGCTTGGATATGCCAACGCGCCGGCGGCGGGGATTGGTGAACTGATCTGGTTATTGGTGCGAGCCGTCGGGGTCTCAGCGGAAGGCACCCGTGATGAGGGACGGGGACGTCGTCGGGGTGTCTCGTTTCGGCCCTGCCAACTACAAGTCCGATGACGGTCTGCGGGCAAGGATCGGCGAGTCTAGGCCTTCGACTTTGCGAGCCACTCCTTGGCCGTCCTGCGCACGTTCTCTGCGACCACGAGTTCGTCCAGCGATTCCGGCAAGACCCATGCCACGCCGGACACCCCGTCAGCCGGAGTCGCGGCTGCGGCTCTCATATCTACCTCCAGTGCAAAGCAGAGATCGTGGTGCACGTGCTTGCGGCCATCGGGCTCCGCGACTGTATGTGTGTCAGCATCCACGAAATGAGTGCGAGGGTCGCCCGAGAATGCGGCTTGGAGCGTTGTCTCCTCCTCAAGCTCACGCAGCGCGGCATCCCAGGGCAGCTCATTTGGATCTACGTGGCCACCCGGGCGGATCCACATCTTTAGTGTCGGATGAAGAACCAGCAAGATCGCGCGGGAGACGGCATCAACCACGAGCACACTCGCCGTCATGTGCTCCTCGGCGGATTGCAGAGAAACTCCAGCTTGGAGGAACGCCGCCAGCTGCGGCGCCGGACTTGAACCGCCCAAGGCCGAGATCTCGGAGCGGACGCGGTTGTCCTGCTGCATATCAACCCTCCGAATCCAGCGACGATTTGCCCCGAGACTGGGTCTCTAAACACGTCGAGCCAGTCCCTAGTTACCTGTTCCTGTGCACTCGCGGACAGCTCATGCAGCCCGTCGGCAACGTCAAAGTTCACCAACTCTCCCGGCCCTCGAAAGTTGTCCAGCCTTGCACGGCGCCGATGAGAGGACCCACCGTCGCTCCTCCCGGAAGTTGCTGGTTTGGCCCTCTCCGAAGCGCCGTGGCCAGTATCGCGCGGCCCTTGCCGCCGCCCTTTGCTTTCGCCCACGTCGTGGGCAGCTTGCGGACTGCCACGTCAGCTGGTCTTGGCTCGGCCGGCCTGGGAGCCCGGAGCGGTGTCGGGGGTGAAGGTGAGCTCGTCGTTGCCGTTACGCGCACCACCGACGGCACGCAAGATCCAGGCCGCGATCGTGGTGGGTGCAGCGGCGCCGTCGAGCCATGCGAGTTCGGATCTCATCCGGCCGAAGTTCGCGCAGACACGGGTGATTGACCGCACGGTGAGTTCTTCGCGTTTCCTTGAGCCACCGTCCCTAGCGCGGAGCCGTTCGTGCAGCGTTGCCGGCGGCACGTCGAGGTAGACGGCCAGATCCGGGCGCGGGAGGGGCGCATTCAACGACATCAACAGCGGGAGCGAGACGTCCCGTGCCAGGAAATATGCGATCGATGAGAAGACATACCGGTCAGTTACTACCACATACCCCATGCCGATCGCAGGCCGGATGACCTCCTCAATGTGCGCCCGCCGGTCCCGCGCGGCCAGCCGCGCAAGATCCTCGGCCTCCTGTACTGAGCCGCCGTTGGCCAGGAACGAGCGCACCTCCGGTCGGCCACGATACCAGTCAGTCGGCTGCTTCGTGACGACGACCGACTTGCCGGCTGCCCGAAGCGATGCGGCGAGCGACGACAGCTGTGTTGTCTTGCCTGCCCCGTCGAATCCACAGATGGCAACAAGGCGGCCCGGTCCGTGCCGTTGCGATTCCCACAGGCTCGAGAGATCGATTGGGATCCGCTTGTCGGGCCCATCTCCGCTCTCCCACACGCCGGCGCGTACCTCCCCGGTTCTACGTTGCTTTCTCGAGGCCCTCATCAACCGTTGAGTGGGGCTCTCCCTGCACGGACTAGACCGTGCCCGATCCAATGATCCACTAGACCGGGGCCAGGAGGCAAACGCGTGGCCCACCCCCTCCAGGATCGCGGAGAGACCACGCCCCCGTCCCGCGGAAGCGGAGTCCGGCATCCTGGGCGCGATTCGCTCTGCCAGGCTGACGTCATACCCCCATCGGGCTCGTCGATCGCGCGGCGGGCAAGACGCCCGGTGGATCGGATATGATGCGCTTCGGTGCTGCTCCGACGGCGGGACGTATCACCGACGAGTTGTGTGCGGTGTAGATCCGTGAGGGGGGACCCAGACTTGATGCGGGAACTGTCGCGCGTACTTATGCCCGCGCTTCCTGCGAACGTGGCGTTTCACGACCGCGAGGGTACCAACGAACCAGGTCGCGCGTTCGTCAACATCACGACGAGGGGGTGCGGCTGCGGATGCCGATACTGCTACATCGTCGATCCAGGGGGCCCGCAGGTCTTGATCTCCGAACGTCAGGCCTGCGAGTCGCTCGAATTCCTCCTCGCGCACCCCCTGTTTGAGTTAGGGAAACACGGGACAGTCCTGTCGCTGTGTCCGGGCACCGAACCGTACAGAACGAAGCAGTCAATCCATCTGATCGCGACCATCCTCGGTCAAGTTCTGCCGCTGGGCAACCCGGTCCAGATCTCGACCAAAGAGGCCATCCCGCCCGAGATGCTGGACCTCATCGGTCGACTCTCGTCGTGGAAACACCAAGTGGTCAACTTCACGTCGATAACCACAGTCTCACGGGCATCCCTGATCGAGCCCCACGCGGCGTCAGTGGCGCTACGTGCTGGCAACTTCGAAAGCTGCCGGGAGGCAGGGCTTTTCTCCTGCATCTACATCAAGCCGTTTACCTCCCTCACTTACCGGGACCTGCCTCTTTTCCTTGAACTCGTCGCTCAATCGCGACCGAACGCCGCATGCGTCGGAATGAAATACACGTCAGTGCCAGATGAGGGACGGCCGTACCGCCATCCCATACATGCCAACCTCCGCTCGGGGGGAATCGACGCCCTCTGCCGCCAATTCGTGGAGGCTCTCGAAAGCGGTACGGGCGGAATCTCGGTTTTCCATACGTCCGTCTGCGTCACCGCCGTGACTCGCGATCGCTTCCCGCTCCCAAGGATCTGGCGGGAGTATCCCGCCTTGTGCGTTTCGTGCCGAGACTGCGAGGGCGAGGATGGTGGATCGCCGGAAGCCCGCGAAGTCGGAGGTGCGCGTTGATATACCTCAACAACGCCACCACCGCCTTCCCCAGATCGGAGGTGGCGTTAGCAGCGTTCGACGAAGCCGCGCGACGTCCCCCCGCGGATGTTCGGAACTTTCCCGATGAGGCCAGCGACATTTGGCTCTATAGGCAACGAGCGGCTGCGGCGGTGGGAACCGATGCCGCGTTTCTGTTCTTCGTGCCCGACGCTACGTTCGGCCTGAATGCCGTCCTCCGGGGGTACCTGCGTCCCGGGGACACGTGCATCCTCGATAATCGCCCGCACAATGCTGTGCTTCGGACAGTCGACGCTCTGGCTGGTGTCGTCTATGCCATCGCGGAGTTACATGACCCCGACGAGCGCACCGATCCGAATAGGCTGCTACGACTCATTACACCCAGGACCCGCCTAGTCTGCCTCACGCACGTGAGCAACGTCAGCGGGTCCGTCTACGACCTCGGATCCGTCCTCGTAGATCTACGCCGCCGGTTCCCTGACGTGGCAGTGCTCGTAGATGCCGCTCAGTCAGCCGGCTGCATCGACCTGTCCCAGGCCATCGAGGCTGACTTCGTGGTCTTCCCGGCACATAAGCACCTGTGCTCCGTGCCCGGTGCAGCGATCCTCGTGGCGAAACGTCCCCTGCGTCCGCTGCTCACGGGTGGCACTGGAAGAAGGTCTCGGCTCCTCCGTGATGACGATGGCAGCCATTTCATGGAAGTTGGCACCCCGAACAGCCCTGCGATCGCGGCGATGGTCGCGGCGCTGGAGGACTGGGCCGCGCACTCAGCGGCTTATGCATCGGCAGTGGCAACCCTTCAGGAGCAGCTCTGGGCTGCCCTCGAAGGGATGCCGGGACTCACTTTGTTGGGCAGGCCGCCGGGCGATCGGCGAACCGGCATCGTGGCAATGGCGACGCAGCGGTCCGATCCCGAGGCGGATTGGGTGCCGTTTCTGCGAGCGGCGGGGATCATCGTTCGCGGCGGGCTCCACTGCTCGCCCGTCCACCACGACCAGCTCGGACTGCGGGCAGGCACGCTGCGACTGAGCATTGGGCGCTTCAACACGTCGGCCAACATCGATGACGCGGCTGCAGCCATCCGCGACTTCGCGGGTGCGCTCACGGCCGTCGGGTAGCCAATGGGCCGCGCTTTCGTTGTCCGTGAGGTTGTGCCGTGCGCTGAGCAGGATGGGCTAGTACAGATCGAGGGGGTCCTGTTCTCGGTCTCGCTCGACCGAGCTCGAGACCGGCTGGGCGAGATGGGCTACCGCGTCGTAGAGATGGCGGATCGAGGCGCGCTGTTGGCGCGTCGCGATAGAGGTTTGCTGATCCTGCGTGGCGACGGAACGTTCTCGATGTCTCGCGTTGACAGCGTTGAGTCAGCAATCAGCGAAATCGCCAACCTAGCGGAGACAGTTGCCAGCGAATCGCGATGAGGTACTGATGCAGCCATATTTCGGCTCTAGAAAGACATCCATCATCCTTGCGGCCGACCTGCCGACCCTCGATGACAACCTGTCTCTCATTGATCGCGTCGCCGACCACGTTGACGTTATCAAGATCGCCAGCCCGCTGGTTTATAGGGAAGGGGCGCGAGCGATACGCGCCGTCGCCGATCGGAGCCACAAGCCCGTATTCGCTGATCTCAAGGTGGCGGACGTGCCGCACACGGATGCGAGAATTGTCGATCTCGTCCGAAGATTCGGCGGGGCCGCGGTGATGGTTCACGGGTTCGTGGGCCCAGACGCGCTCGAGGATTGCATGGAGGCGGCACGCGACCAGATCGGCATCATCGTGCAGCTTGAACTAACCAACCCCGGGGGTGCGATGTTTACGCAGCCCATCGCAGAGGACATGGCGCGGCTTGCACGCGAGATCGGCGTCTATGGCGTCCAAGCGCCCGGCAACCGTCCAGATCGCATCCGCGCAATTCGTGGCGTCGTGGGGCCGGAGATGACCGTCGTGTGCTGTGGCGTGGGCGCCCAGGGTGGCACCTATGGCACGGTTCTCGCATCAGGCGGCACGTACGCAATCATCGGGCGCTCAATCTACGAAGCCGCGGATCCCGTCCGGGCGATTTACCAGATCCTCGCCTCCAGCACCCCGGGAGATACCCATGACATTGCCTGATCTCACCTTCCGCGATCGGCTGGCTCGCCTGGTTCCCGACAGGAGCCCTCTGGCGGTCGGTCTGGATCCGTCGTACGAGATGCTTGCATCCTGGGGCCTGCCCACGACCCCTGAGGGCCTTCGCCGGGCCTGCAACATCGTCCTCGATGCCGTCGGCGATCGCATCGCGGTAGTGAAGCCACAGGTCGGCTTCTTCGAGCGTTTCGGCCCTCCGGGGATGGCGGTGCTGCGGGAGATCACCGATCGCTGCCGATCGACCGGGACGATGGTGGTGATGGACTGCAAGCGTGGAGATATTGGCTCGACCATGGAGGCGTACGGTCACGCGTTCCTGGACGAGGACGGCTACGGTGCCGACGGGATGACCGTCTGCGCGTATCTGGGCTTCGGAACCGTTACGCCTGTGCTCGATCTCGCTACGCGCCTTGGAGCCTGCGTGTTCGTGGTCGTGATGTCGTCAAACCCCGAGGGCATCGCGCTCCAGTCATCCCGATGCGAGGACGGCCACACGGTGGCCGAGCGTCTTGCCCTCGAAATCGCTGACTACAATCGCTCCCGGCCCGCAACGATTGGTTCCGGTGCCGCGGGTGCGGTCGTGGGCGCCACATGCGGCCAAAGGGCTCATGAGGTCATCGAGCTGCTCGATGGTTGCCCCATCCTCGCTCCGGGCATTGGGGCCCAGGGGGCGACCTTCGCGTCGCTCCACCAGTCCCTTCGAAGACGGCCGGGCGAGGTCATACTCCCGATCTCCCGTGGCATTCTCCGGCATGGTCCGGACGTGGCATCGCTCCGGGAGATCGTGGAGCGGTTCCGTAGCGAAGCCTGGACAGCGGTGATCTGACGGCGATGGAGAATCCGCCCGACGACCATGGGATGTGCGCCGCCATTCCCTCAACCCTGAGCGAGTCTGAGCCACGGTCTATACGCGATCTATTCGCGTTCGCCGACACGGAGCTCGCTGGACGGCAGTTCCAAATCGCGGTCGAGGCACTGCTGTTCGATGAGTTCGGGCGGTGGATCCTCATGCGGCGGGGGGAGGCGAGTCGTGACGGAGTGGGGAAGCTCGAAGGAATCGGTGGGATGGTCGAGGCCGGAGACGCGTCGCTCCGCGACGCGCTTTCTCGGGAGATTCGGGAGGAGGCTGGCGGCGTGAGCTTCGTGGTGAAGGGTTTCTTCGAGGTTCGTTTCGATTGCGTGCTGAACGAGAGCGGGCGGTGCGGACGCCAGGACTGGATCATCGTCTCCTACCTGGCACTGCTGGGGAACGGGGACCCCATCGTCCACGAGCCGGAGCGGAATCTCGGCTATGTGCGCCTCCGTCTTGACGAGGTTGATCGTCGCGACTTGAGTCCTTCGGCGCGCGCCGCACACGGCGCGCTCTCGGCACGATGGGCCTGGGTCTCGCGGGCCCTTGGCCTCGCGGGACAGCCGCCAGCTGTCGGGGCATTGTCATGAACGGCGCTCGGGTCGCGTCATCGTCCGTGTGCCGCTTCTTCCGCTCGAATGGCGAGGAGATCCATTTCGTCGATGGGTTCGGCGGGAAGGTCGAGGACAGCGAGGGCAGGACCTACGTCGACTTCGTCCTCGGATCAGGACCCGTCGTCATCGGTCATCGGAACTCCCGTTTCCAGCAGCTACTCGCATCGCACCTGGTCGGTCCACTGCATCTCCCCGGCTACGCTGCGACGCATGAGCGCCTAGCGATGTCCGTCGCCGATCCGGAGTTCGACGAGGTGGTTGGCTTTTTCAAGCACTCATCGGACGCCATCACGGCCGCCATCCGCCTTGCGACGCACAGAACGGACCGTTTCGGCGTGATCCGCTGCGGGTACATAGGGTGGCATGACGCGCTCATCGCGAAGACGCCGCGCTGGCACGAGCAGCTGACCTCCCCGCTCAGGGGAGAGGTCAGGTTCGAGGGGCACTTCCGCGGCGTGAGCGGCAGCGAGCGCGTGTTCAACTGGGTGGACCTGGAACTCGGATCGCTCGCGAAGGAACTCGAGGGTCGTGGAAACGACTACGCATGCCTCGTGATCGATACCTACCAGTTCCACCATGCAGCGCGGGACCGGTTTGCCGCCGCCGTTGAGATGTGCCGGAGCCAGGGTATCCTCGTAGTCGCCGACGAGACCAAGACTGCAGGTCGCGTCGCTCCGAGGGGCGTGTTCGCCAAGGAGGGGTTGCCGCGGGCCGACATGACGGTCCTCGGCAAGGCCATCTCGAACGGAGCGCCGCTGAGCCTTCTCGTGGGATCGCGCGAGATCATGAGCCTGTATCCCGCCGCCGCGATTAGCGGCACCCACTGCAAAGAGCTGTTCGGTCCGTACGCGGCGATGGCTACCGCCCAGGTGATGTCAGAGCGGTCCGGGTACGAAGTTCTCGCCGACGTCGGTGATCGGGTCGTTTCGACCTTCAACGACGCGGCCCGGAGCGAGGGGATTGCCGGCTGCGTCCAGGCCGTGCAGGTGCTTGGGGGATCGATGTTCGACCTGACGTTCGCAGATGAACTGCTCGGTCAAGCTGGACGGCGACAGGCGCTGGCTCGCGTCATGGCTGACGAAGGGGTACTGCTCCTTCAGGGCCACCCTTCGTTCGTGTGCCTCGACCAGGCCGACCTCGACTGGGACCGACTCGGAAGGGCGTTCGCCAGGGCGCTGCGCAGTTGGACGAGCGGCGGTGAAGGAATGAGCCTGCGCACGGAGGGGAACGAGCGATGAACATTGATGCTCCCGGCTTCCAGGGCATCTCCGCAGCCCAACGACACGCAGGGCTCACCGTCCTCCGCCAGATCGAGGCAGAGCACGCGTGCCTGCTCGCGTCGCAAGAGCAGGTTACGCCGCAGTGCCTGAGCGTGACGGAATGCGCTTCGGGCGACAAGGGTTGGGGAGGCTTCGAGATCGACGACGAGGGCTCGCCAGCCTTGAGTACCTCGCTTCTCGTGAACGGCCACCCGGTCGCGCAGCTCCTATCCAAGAGGCACGCTGTCGTTCGAGGCGCGGAGTCAGATGGTCACGGGATCAGAGCTACTCGTCGTGATCCGGCGCTTCCGCGCTTCGGTCGCTTGCGAACCGAACCCTCGGACGTTGGCCCCGACAGTGTCCTCAACGACATTCCCAACGGTGTATTCGTTCATTCGGTTTCCAGCGGTGAGGTGAACTCGCGGCCAGAACGGGTTGTCCTGCGCATCCGTGAGAGCCAGGACATCGAGCACGGTCGCTGCACCACTAGCCGTCGCGGCGGAGTGATTGCGCTCGATGCCGCGTCGGCATTCGTCAATCTGGTAGCAGTCGGCAGCGATTTCACGTGGTTCTACACACTCTGTCGAAAGCGAGGGCAGGACATTCCCGTCGCAGACGGTGCACCCTCGTTCTGCTTCTCCACGCTGAAGGTGTCGATGTGATCCTCTCGGGATGGAGACGTCGATGGACGGCGCCGGCTGGACCGAGTCGCGACTGAGGTGACGGCATCGATGGGGCCGAACTGAGCTCGCTCACGCAGGCACGACCCATCGATTGAGGTCACGGAGACAATACCGAGGAAAGGAGGTGATTGACGAGATGCTGCGAAACTGGGACCTAGAGTCCGATGAGACCCACGCAATGAAGAGGGTCTAGCCGTCTTCTTCAGTTTGGTGCCCGGGCATCGCGCCCGGGCACCATCCAGCTGACTGCTCGCCGGCCGCCATCCCCGTTGCCATCCGGCGCGGCATGGGTGCCACCACCTGACCGACGTTCCTGCGCAACTAGGGGAAATGAGGGCCTCGTGAGGGATCAACAGCAGAGCATGGCTCGCCTCATCGACAGCGGCGCCATCCCTCCGTTCGTATATGCCTATCCGGTTCGCTCGGCATATCGCCGCCTGCCGTCCCGCTGGACAATCGACCGCATCTGGCACGGTGAGATCCGTGCTGATATTCGGTACCGACAACTGTTGAAGGACCGCAAGCTCCTCCGTGGCTCCATGTCGGTCGCTAGCCCTCGCGGGAGATGACGCACTCACCGCTCCGGTGTGCCTCCGGTGCGGCTTGGGCGACATTTCAAGGATCAACTCCAATGTACCGAGAGCAGCTCGCCCAGGTTACGGGGCTTCGTTTCGCAAGTCCGTCGTGAGCGCATGGCTTCGCAGCCGCAGCCACGTTCGTGACCCTGACGCCCCACTGGATGCCAAGGCGGACGGCCCGATCGCGCAACAGTGCGAGGTCCCTCGTAGTAGGCCGTCCGAGGTGACATCGTCGAAAGGCGGCATCGTTGCGCTCCACGCGGAGGCGGCACCTCAACCATTCGCTTCTTGTTGCCCCACCTCGATCGTTGGTGCGCAGCCAGACGGAATGCGCCCGCTCTGCGTATGCCGTCGTCCGGATCTCGGGTCCTGCCTTCCCATTCACTCCCTTGGCCCCGAGCTTTTCCGACCCGAGTAGTAGTACCTGAACAACGGCCTCGGACTCGCAGAGGCTGGGATGTGCCACCGCTCCGAGATTCGCCGGGAAGCAGTCAATCGATGGAGCCGGACTCGGACGCGCGCCACTCTATCCTGCAGGACGCAATCCGACGCCGCCAGCGTCAGCCTACGCCGACAGCACGCCACGCTGCTGGAGCCGTTGGATCTGGGCGGCCAGTTCTTCCGACGGCGCATCCACGCCTTGGGCAATGAGTTCCGATTGCACGCCGTCTCGAGATTGCCCATTGCATGCGGCCCAGAGTCGGGCCATGTCTTCGCCTACCCGAAGCTGCTCCGTGGGCCCTGCGATTCCCCACGTACCTTCGAAGCGCAGGAGGCCACGCTCAGGATCCCGCTTGGGGCCATCATTGGCTAACGGAGGCAGACGGTACGCCGCCCCGCCGCCGGACCAATGCGAGAGGAGGCCGTCGGCGGAGAGCTGCTGCCCGGCCCTTAGGATCCGCGGAATGAGTTCGGCGATGGCCTCGAGGTTGCTCCATTCTGGAGCACGCTGCAGCAGGTCCCAGATGCCCACGATGCAGTCGTCGAATTCCGCATGCCTTTCCAGCCGGGCGAGCAGAAACTTGGGGAGCGCGTACAAATCACCGAGCAATGCCACCGCGACCTCGGCGCTGCAGGCCAAGGCCATACGGGCTGCGACTAGGGAGCTCCTGATGTCTCCGCGAGCCAGCATTCCGTAGGCATCTTCAGCAAACAGGCCAGCCTCGGCAGCGAACCGGAAAGCGATCAGTTTCCCGGCAACGGCCCTGTCAATGCTTCGGTAGAGGCTGAGCAACTCCGCGTCTTCGCCGTCGAGAAACTCAGACTCGCACGTTCGCGCCATCTGCCAAAGCCGGGCCGATTCGATGGGCACCTGGTCTCTATTGCTTGGTCTGACCTCATAGCCTCGCGTCGCCTCCGCGAGCTCGCCGATCACCTGCTCCGGGACCACATTCAGCTGGACCTTGAGGCCATCTTTGCGCGCGAACGGATGCTCTAGGTTCCGTCCGGACGCCAGCACGACGTGAATGTCAAGGTCGGAGTTGGCATGGCCGAGACCTGCCGCCAAGCTGCCGGACAGGTAGGCCAAGCGTATCGCTGCGGAGCATTCGTGCTCGGCGAGGACTTCGCGAGCGATTGACCGGTGTCGGTCGGTCAGCCCCTGTCGCGACCGACCTTCCCCAGTAGACATGCCTTCCTCCAGACTCGCGTATTACCAGGAGCGAGGTTGTCGGCGGCCGGCTGCGGCCAACCTGGTCTCGGCCCCACTTGCGGCCAAGACCACGTAGTCTCTCCGTGCGACATTGCCCATGGCGATGAGATGGCGGTCCTAGATGCCAACCCGTAGGCTCACGCGCCGGCCGGATTCCACGCGCGACGGGTTGCGGCAGACTGCAGATTCCCGACTCCCCACCTCGTGCTGCCGTCGTCGAGCCGCCGCATGCGAAGCTAGCGTACTATATCCAGCGAATCCAGATGGGACGAACCGCTGCCAAAGGGGGAATCAACGTGGCCAACCGCCATCTCGATTCGACCGCGTCTGGTCACCGGGGGCCGGAGACATCGACCGCTCAGCCGCCCGCCAAGAGCGTGATGGCGCCACCAGAGGGGACGAGCGAGAGCGACCGCCGCACGGTACTGGCCGAGCGGTTACGAAGCCAGATGGCCGGTGGCTACTGGCCTGGGTACGTTCACTCCTATCCGCACAAGCGTGCCTACAGGCCGCTCGTCAGTATGGATATGCGGGCGACTTGGGCGGGCGTGACGGACCTGAACCTGTACGTACACGTACCCTTCTGCGAGCGAAAGTGCTCATTCTGCAACTTGTTCTCGTATCCCGTGCCAACGCATGAAATGCGACACGTGCTCGATGCCTACGTTGACGCAGTGGTAAGACAGATCGAGTACTACAGGGAGTACATACCTGCCCCGCGTGTCACGTCGCTCTTCTACGGCGGCGGAACTCCAAACGTACTTGCTTCTGACCAGCTGGCGAGAATCCAGGAAGCGCTCACCGAGGCCTTTGGGACGAGGGAGGAAGATGTTGAGGAATGCATCGAATGCTCCCCGGATAGATTGAGCCCAGAGTACATAAGAGAGTTGCGGCGGCTTGGCTTCGATCGGGTCAGCATCGGAGTGCAGAGTTTCTTCCAGGAAGACCTAGACCACGTTAATCGCCATTACTCGGCAAAGGACGTGTACGAGGTCATCCAGAATCTTCGGTCTGCTGGATTGAGGATGAACCTCGATCTCATCTACGGTCTTCCGGGTCAAAGCGAGTCATCGATAATGCGAAACTTGGATCAGGTCGCAGAGCTCGGGCCCGAGTGCATCACGATCTACCCACTGGCTGTGAGGGAGCTGACCGGCATCGGCCGTCTGCCACAATCCAGCCTGATGTCGACTCGGGACAAGTACGCCTTGTACGACCGCGTCCGCATGCGTTTGGAAGAAGCCGGATACACGTGTCAGACCGTCGTGCGGTACGTGAAGAGCGATAGTTCCACGTACCAACAGCAAAGGCTTGAATACGCCGGCGTTCCGACTCTCGGGCTTGGCGCTGGGGCTCGGAGTTATGCCCCATCCGTGCACTACTGCCTTCCATACAGGGTACAGAGCGGACTTGTCAGCGGCATAGTTCGCGACTTCCTCAAGTCCGATTTTGGAAGCGCGCAGCATACGGGCTTCCTATTAGGCCCAGACGAATTGCGGCGCAAGCACTTGACACTATCTTTGCTGGATCCAGGCATAAGTATCGGTTCCTACGAGCGGGTATTTGGGGCTAGTTTTGACTTTGTGGCCGAACTTGGAGCCTTGATGGACGCCGGACTGGTAGAGAGTCAAGACGGAGACTTCTACGCACTCACGAGAATGGGGCGGAAGTACAGCGATGTCGCGGCAGGCGTGTTTCAGAGCGAACGCGTGACCGAACTGTATTCCGCGTATCGGCCCGAGTAGAGGGGTCCCGATTAGGCGTGCGCAAGTTCGAGATGCGTAAGAACCCATATGAGGGCAAGTTGATCGTCGCCACTGGCGTCGACGGATCTGGGAAGACGAGTCTCCTCGCCGAGGCCAAGCGGTACCTTGCAAGCGGGGGGGTGGACTGCATCCTAACAAGGATGCCGAGCGACAGAATTAGGTCGCTACCCGTGTTCCGCGACTTCCACGACAGCCATGACGAGAACAAACGAACGGCAGTCTCCGTCGAAGCTCTCACCGTGCTCGTTTCGGGCGATCGCCTCATCGTGCTGGAGACCGAAGTCATCCCTGCACTCAGAACCGGACGCTGGGTATTGTGTGACCGGTATGCGTACACGGGGAGCATCATGTGCGATGACCCGTTGATCGACGCCATAGGCGACCGATTCCTGCGGCCGGACTTGGTTCTACTCGCCACGGCCAGCGTGGAGACGGTACGTGCGCGAGTGCTCTCCAGACCCGATGAGCGAGTTCTCTACTACGACTCGGAGGCTGTGCGCCGCCACATCGATCGATATCGAGCCCTCGGTGATCTGAACGAATTCGTAACGGTGCCGACAGACGGCCCATTGGAAACGGCCGCCCTGGTCGTGCGTAGGAGTCTCGATCGCCTTCTGGCCACGGCTCGCTAGTCGATGTGTCGCGGCCCAACCCAAGCGCTTTACGGATAGTTGGGCGCGGAGCGCGCGAGCTCGATGTCGTGGGGGTGGCTCTCGATCTGGCCCGAGTGGGTCAGCTGGACGAAGCGGGCCTTCGCTCTTAGGCCCGCGATCGACTTGGCCCCGCAGTAGGTCATGCCGGCTTTGACACCGCCGATCAGCTGGTAGAGGATCGTTGAAAGGGGGCCGACCACTGCCACCCGCGCCTCGACGCCTTCAGGGACCAGCTTATGCCGGTCGATCTGCGGGTAGCGGTCGCTGCCGGCCTGCATGGCCCCAAGAGAGCCCATGGCTCGGTACTCCTTGACGACTCGCCCGCCGACACGCTCGGACTCGCCGGGACTCTCCTCCGCGACCGCGAGAAGCCGGCCGAGCATTACCGAATCCGCGCCCGCCGCGAGCGCCTTGACCACGTCGCCCGAGTACCGGATGCCGCCGTCGCCGATGATCGGCACGCCGGCCGCGTGAGCCTCGGCAGCGCACATGATGATCGCCGTGAGCTGCGGGACGCCGACTCCGGCCACGATGCGAGTGGTGCAGATGGACCCGGGGCCGATGCCAACCTTCACGCCGTCGGCTCCCGCCTCGATGAGCGCGGCCGTCCCCTCGGGAGTCGCCACGTTACCGGCCACGATGTCGATGGAGGAACCGTACGTGGCGCGGTAGAGCTTGATCGCTTCGATCACGTTGCGGGTGTGGCCGTGGGCTGTGTCGACTACGAGCGCGTCAACGCCCGCCCTCACGAGACCCTCGGCTCGGGCGATGGAGTCCGAGCCCACGCCGCACGCAGCCGCGACGCGCAGTCGACCGCGCCCGTCCACGTTGGCGAGGTCCGCGTCCGCGGGCACGGCAGCCGCCTTGACCGTCGCGACCTGCTCCGCCTGGCGTGACGGGGCCTGGTTGCGATGAACGACGCCGATGCCGCCCTCGATCGCCATGGCGATGGCCATAGGGTCTTCCGTCACAGTGTCCATGGCCGCGCTGACGATGGGCGTGTTCAGGGTTATGTGGCGCGAGAAGTTCGTCGCGACGCTGGCGTCGCCCGGCAGGATCTCCGAGTACTGCGGGATCAGGAGCACATCGTCGAAGGTCAACCCAAAGATCGTCTCGAACGGGGGCAGCTTGAGCGCGGGGTCTGACCCGACATGGGCGCCGGCTATACCGTTCTGAGTGGTCATCTCGTCTCCGTTCCCTCCCTCTTGGCCGAGCGACTCGGTCGATCTTTGCGCCCGCCAGCCGATGCCTCGTGAGCGCATTGTAAGGGACCTGTGAGTGGGTTCTCGGTCGACACAGGGAGGCGTTGTCATGCTGCGCCCCAGCGGACATCGCGCGGATACTGCGGTCTCCCAACCAGGCTTCGCGCGCCCAGGAAATCGATACGGCCGCCCCTGCGGGCGATGGACGACCTCCGCATCGCGCTAGAGGATGGCGTACTTCGGTGTGAACCAAAGCACGGCTCGAGGGTCTGATCTCCAAGCCTCATCTTGCAGAGCGCCGCGCGAGTAGCGTACCCGCCGGTACCAGTCGTCGTACTCGTCGGCTCGGGCATTTGAGTCCGCAAACCGAGGGCACAAGACTCCGCGAAGCTCAGGGCGCGGGCACCTGACTCCAGCGGCCGCCCGAGCGGGAACCAGACTCTGAGCCGGGCGATTCGACGAATCTCGTGATAAGGCGGTCGATCTGACCAATAGGGAGTTCCGACTTCTTGGCGGCCCTGCTCGAGGCCGGCGTCCGGTAGGTAAATCCTGTGGAGCCTGCGACCAAGCCAAGATCCCCGGCCGGAATGGCCCCGGACGACTCCATTTCGACACCGGTCAATGTAGCAATCTATGTAGCAATCTCAGTGCCTAATCGTGCCGGAACACGCCGTTCCGTGCCCCTCGTCCTCGAACACACGTGCTGTTTCACGCTCAGAAGTTGGCGCGCCCGGAGGGATTCGAACCCCCGACCATCTGATCCGAAGTCAGATGCTCTATCCACTGAGCTACGGGCGCGCAGTTTGCAGTTGGTTCCACGCTCACTTCGAGCATCTGATCCGACGCTGCCCTTCTCGTTCGTCGGACGGAGCATTCGGAGCGTCTGATCCGACGACGAAGCCAAATGGGCGTGGGAACCCGGAACCGCGACATGGTAACCGTTCGGGGCCTCCATGGGAGTTGGGAGCCGGCTGACTAGGTCCAGCCAGCATCCGCCACCTGGATCGGACCCCGCTTGTCGACTGGTAAAGCCTCCGGGAAGGTGACTCCTGTCGGGCATAAGTCATGACGTCGCCCCAATCGGAGGCCGGAAGGCAACCCTCAGGCCGGAAGCCGCCGCTCGACGACCCCGACGGCGCCATTCCGGACGATCACCCGTATTGTGTCGGCCTGACTCGTCTCGCCCCGACCATTCAGGTAGGCAGAACTACCTCCTGCAGCTCCGTCCGAACGCCGACCGTCGACCCGATTGTCGCCGAGATGCACGAGCCGCTCCGTCTCCGCGGCAGCATCCCAAAGCAGTTCGCTGCGAGTCTCCTGGTTGAGGCGCCGATCACGCGGGCGAGCGTCTGCGCTGCGCGCGTCGCAGCCGTATCGATGTCAGTCGTGTGGCGAACGTACGTGGAGCAGATCATCGCGAACCTCCTTCGCAACGCGGCGAAGTTTCAGGATCCTTTCATCATCAAGAGGGACCGTGGAGCATCGGGGAGGCCGCGGATAACAGGCGCGCCTGGCAGTCGCAGCTGATCGGAGGCTGAATGTATCTCGATCCCGGCTCGGGGAGTCTCATCCTTCAGGTTCTGATCGCCTCCATCCTGGCGATACCCTTCCTTCTAAGGTCGCAGATTCGGCGGCTTGTCCGAACAATGCGAAGCTCGGAGTGTCCGCCAAAGAGTCCGAACGAAAACGAAAGTTGATCAAGACCAGCCAACGACCTGCTCCGGACATCGCCCGGGACGAAGGATCGTTCCGCGACCCAAGTGGGTTCGTCTATCGACGCGAGGGTGTTCTGTATCGACAGATCAACGAGTCTTATGCGCCGCACTGGGATCGACTCGCTTCCACGGGCTTCCTCGACGAGCTGGTCCGGGCTGGTCTCCTGATCCCTCACGAGCTCGTCGACGTCGATCTGGCGGCCGCACCGAGTCCTCATGCCGTCATCCGGCCGACTGAGATCGACCTCGTTACGTATCCATACGAGTGGACGTTCGGCGAGTTGAGGGACGCGGCCCTCCTCACCCTAGATATTGCGCGTCGGGCTCTGGCAGCGGGCTTCACCCTGAAGGACGCGTCCGCCTACAACATCCAGTTCTGGAACGGCCGGCCCGTGCTTATTGACACGTTGTCCTTCGAGGAGGCGGTGCCAGGGCAACCGTGGACCGCCTACCGGCAGTACTGCGAACACTTCCTCGCGCCTTTGGCCCTGATGGCTCTTCGGGATGTCCGCCTCGGGCTGCTCCTGCGTGACTTTCTCGATGGTGTGCCGCTCGATCTCGCCGTCCACCTTCTGCCCGCCAGAAGCCGACTGAACTTCGGTCTGCTGAGCCACCTGGTGCTCCATGCGCGCGCTCAAGCGCGGTACGCTGGATCGGCCACGGCCGAGCGTCGACGACCGCCAAGGATGTCGCCACTGCAGATGGCGGCCCTTATCGACAACCTGCGCTCGACGACTGAGCGCCTCACGTGGGAGCCGGAGGGCACGCCATGGGAGAGCTACGCCGAGAACAACACGTATGCCGAGCAAGCGGCGGCGGACAAGGATCGCCTGGTTCGACTGGCCCTGGAAACCAGCACGGGGACGGTCGTCTGGGACCTCGGGGCGAACACGGGCAGGTTCAGCCAGATCGCCGCCGCCCTGGGGCGCGAGGTCGTGGCGCTCGACGTTGATCACGGCGCCTCAGAGCGCCACTACCGCACTATCAAGGCGACCGGGGAAAGCTCGGTCCTGCCGCTCGTGATCGACGTCGCCAACCCGAGTCCCGGCCTCGGCTGGAGGAGCCACGAGCGCAAGTCACTGCTTGACCGGGCGAACGCGGACGTCGTCCTCGCTCTGGCATTGGTGCACCACCTCGCGATCGGGCGGAACATACCCCTGGGATCGATCTCCGAGCTGTTTGCGAAGCTCGCTCCCGAGGCGATCGTCGAATTCGTGCCTAAAGAAGATCCGATGGTTCAACGGCTCCTCGCAAGCCGGCCCGATGTCTTCCCCGACTACACGCTGGCGGGCTTCCGGAGCGCCTTCGGCCGATCCTTCGAGATCCTATCGGAGCACCAGATCAAGGGCAGCCTGCGCACCATCCTTCACCTGCGCCGACGGACTGGACCGACGAGTGAATTGGAGGACTGGCGCTAGCTGCCGGCAGGCGGGGGAAGACGGGTCGTGACGTCCGTGAAGTCGTACGGCCTGGCGTAGCTCGACGAGGTGTAGGTGCGATCGGGGAGCAATGGGATGTTCGCCCCGAAATAGCGGTCGAAGACGATCGGAAACGTATTCCACGAGGTGACCGCGGAATAGGGTTCGGGGGTACCGGCCACGGCAGCGCCCGGAAGGTAGAACGCGTCCAGGATCCCGTATTTGGCCTCGAGCTCGTCGCTCGTCGCGGTCGACCAGTCGAAATGCACCTGATCAGCCTGGTAGGCGGGCGGGTAGGGGCCCTCATCGGCCTGGATGACGACAATCGGCTGCTGGTCCGCAGGCCGGGACAGTAAACCGGTCACGATCGAACGAACTTGGCCGTTCAAGTACGTCATCTGGGCTTCGTAGGCCTGTGCCTCGGTCCGTCCCGTCTGCTCTGCCGCCGACGGATAGCCGCCGTTCGGGTCGAAGACGTAGGGTGGATGGGGCAACAGGATGTGGGCGACGACGAACTTCGGCCCCGGCTCCTCCTCGACGCCGGGCAGAACGGAGAATTGATAGAGGGCGCAGTTCCGATGAGCGGCGTCGTTCGAGGGGATAACCGATAAGTTTAAGATACTGGCCAACGTGGGGCCAAAGGTCGTCTTGTCGAGCAGCGCGTCGAAGTCGGTGCTCGCATTCCAGAACAGGTTCTGATCGGCGATCCGTATCGACTGCGTGGCGTAGTACCACGATCCAATGTTCACGTAGCGGTAGCCATAGGCCTCGAGGAACCGGCCCGCTGCGTTGTCCTGGAGGAGGGCGTAGATCGGGCCGAGATCGTTGCTCGCGGGCCCCTTTGTCGCGGCAAGGCTGTCAAGCGACTCCATGTTGAGCGTGGCCGCCAGCGAGAGATCAGTGCGGATGTAGTTCGCTCGGGCACCGGCCTCAACGGCAAAACCCTGCGCAGCGAGCCAGGTTGGCAGGTCGCTCGTCACGTCGCCCCAGGCCTGGAGGCCCTGATTGGATCCGTACCGATCGAGAATGAAGTAGTAGATGTCACGTGCTCCGGCGGGCGCCGACATGGCAGGACGTTCTGCGGCGGCTGCCGCCTGGTGTGCCCATTCGTAGGGCGCGATTTGGACGAGTGTCATCACCACGAGGACCACGCCGATCGCTTTCAGTGCAGATGTCAGGCTCGAGATCCAACGGTCACGGAGCCTCAAGGCCGCGACCAGGGCGACTCCCAGGAACAATCCCCAGGCCACGAGCTGCATGGTCTGGCCCACGGCCAGTGGCGCGAGTAGCGTGGCGACGCGTCCGAAATAGAACCACATCACGACCAGGGCTGTCGCGATCAGGGCACCCCGTCGGGGATCGGGCGGCAGGATCCAGGCGACGGCGGTCATCAGACCAGCGGCGCCGATCGCCCGAGCCAGTGGCATCGTCAGGTTGCCGAGGCTCACTCCGCCCAGATTCTGGGCAAACAGGAAGAGGACCGGGTAGGCGGCCAGGAGGATCGGATGTATGGCGAACGCCGACTTCGGATGGTTACCCAGGCGCTCCAAGATGCCGCCCAAAGTCCTCCGCATAAGTTCATCGTGCGGCGGGCTTCTGATAGTTGTCTGAAGATACGGGGACGACGCCGTCCGTTGACCGGCCGCTGCAAACGGCTGGGTGGTGGTTCATCCCGCCTTCCTCAACGCCACCGCCACCGCTGGCGGCAGAATAATGCGCGGCACGGGAAGTGCAGCCGCTAGACCAGGGAAACCGGCGATCGGTGCGTCGGTGCGGTCGCCCTACACGCTCGATCGGCCGATGGTCTGGCTGGCGAGGGCGTCGGCGCCGAGTCTCATGATCGGGCCCTCTGGTCCTCAGAACTCAAGAAGGGCAACCAGACCCCATTCACTCAGACCGTGCTCACCTAGAGCATCTGATCCTGTCGTTTTGCATGCCCATTCCCCTCGTGGCGGACAGAGCATACGTCCGGGCAATCCGAAGTCAGATGCTCTATCCACTGAGCTACGGGCGCGCGGCCGGCCGATGATACCGCCAACGCGGCGCGGCCGGCCTGCCGGCGATCCCGGTCGGCAAGGACCCCGGCAACCCCTCGAGGTGCCCGAACGGCCCTCCGGCTGAGGCCGGCCCGGGTCAGCTGCCCGTCGAGACCGGGGCCGGAGCGATCCCCTTGGCTCGTCGCGCCAGTTCGACGAACGGCCGCAGCCGCGTGGCGACCTCGGTGCGGGTCCGTCGAAACGCTTCCAGCTTTTCCGCGTCGGTGCCGTCGACGTCGGCCGGATCGTCCAGACCCCAATGGAGCGAGTTGTGCTGGCCCGGGAAGACCGGGCAGGTCTGGCGAGCCCGGTCGCAGACGGTGATCACGTAGTCGAACGGCTGGCCCACGAACCCGGTTACGGACTTGGCCTGGGCGCCGGACCAGTCGATCCCGATCTCGCCCAGGACGCGCACGGTGTCTGGACTAACGCCTTGTGGCGCCGTCCCCGCCGAGAAGACGGCGAAGTCGGAGGCACCGAAATCCTTGAGCAGGGCTTCGGCGATCTGACTGCGGGCCGAATTGCCGGTGCAGACGAAGAGGACGCGGATCGGATCAGCGGACATGGCTGTTTCCTTGCTTGTGCGCCGGGCACGGCCGGCGGCCTCGATAGTCAACTCCAGGTCTGTTAACTCTGAATACAAACGATCGAGATCGGCCCGCTGACCCTCGATGGCGGCGCGTTGGGCGGCGATCATCGGCGCCAGATCGGTGTCGATCCGGCCCCGCTCCATGCACAGCGCCGCGAGCCGTCCGGCATCCACTGGCGCGAGCCCGAGCCGTCGCAGGACCACGACCAGGCGCAGCCGCGCCAGATCGGTGGCGTCGAACTCGCGGTAGCCGTTGACGAGGCGGGCCGCGGGCGGCAGAACGCCCGTCTCCTCATAGAACCGCACGGCCGACGGGGCCACTCCGGCGCGTCTGGCGAGCTCGGCGACCTTCATAACCCCACCCTACACCTTCAAGTTACTTGAAGGTCAAGGGGTCCCGATTGCGGCGCGCCTGCCGAGGTACTCGGCCTGGGCCTGCGCAGGAGACGATCCGACTCGAGGTGGACGGCGGCCGTGTCTATCGGGCTGGGGCTGGAGCGCTCAGCGCGGCGGCAAGCACGGTAGCGGGGCGGGGGGCGCCGGGCGAGATCTCCCCGGCCATCCCCCGGAACCGCGTCACCGCATCCGGGCAGATCGAGTACCAGATCCAGGTCCCCCGGCGCTCGCTAGTAACCCAGCCCGACTCACGTAGAACCTTCAGATGGTGCGAGATGGTCGGCTGGGCGACGTCGCAGCAGGCTGTGAAGTCGCAGGCGCAGACCTCCCCGTCCGTGCTGAGCTGGCGCAAGATGGCCAGCCTGGTCGGGTCGGCGGCGGCCTGGAGAAGCAGGACGTCCGGGTCTGTCTGGCGCCTCATGACCGCATCATATCGACACGAATGGATATTGACAAGTATCAATGAATGTCTTAGGGTCCGCTCCGAAAGGAGCCAACGATGTCCCTCTACTACAGTCCAAGACTTGTGAAGCTACTGACGGAGGAACGCCTCCGCGAGGCCACCGAAGCTCGCCGGCAGCACTCCCACCGGACACCCGCACGACCGTCTCGGTTCTCCGGCATTGTCGACCGTCTCTTCTCCAGCCGCACCACCCCCTCCACCTGCGCTTGCTGAGGGCGATCCGATGACCGACCAGATCCACGAGACCGTTCGCCGGCACTACGGCGAAGCCGCCCTCAGCGTACTGAACAACGAGTCCTGCTCCGGCGACAGCGGCGATTACGGCGGCAACCTGTACTCGGCTCTCGAGCGCGAGGAGCTGCCCGACGCGGCGGTCCTGGCCTCGCTCGGCTGCGGCAATCCGATCATGGTCGCGGATCTCCACGACGGAGAGCGGGTCCTGGATCTGGGCTCCGGCGGCGGCATCGACGTGCTGCTCTCGGCCCGCCGCGTGGGCCCGACCGGCCGCGCTTTCGGCCTGGACATGACCGATGAGATGCTCACCCTGGCCCAGCGCAACGCAGCCCAGGCCGGGGCCACCAACGTCGAGTGGCTGAAGGGCCAGATCGAGTCGATCCCATTGCCGGCCGCCTCGATCGACGTCGTCATCAGCAACTGCGTCGTGAACCTCGCCGCCGACAAGCCCGCCGTGTTCCGCGAGATCGCGCGAGTCCTGCGGCCCGGCGGCCGGATCGGCATCACGGACATCGTCGCCGACGACACGCTGACCGCCGAAGAGCGGGCCGCCCTGGGGACCTACACCGGCTGCATCGCCGGCGCCCTCTCCTTCTCGGAGTTCCGCTCCGGGCTCGAGCAGGTCGGGCTCGCCGACGTGTCGCTGACCGTCAGCCATCAGGTCGCCGACCGCATGTACAGTGTCATCGTCAAGGCGACCAAGCCGGTAGGGGCCGGTGCGGCTTCGACTGCCGACCTCGCGCCTGCGGGCGTCGCGGCCGTGGGCCGCTCGGGAGGAGCTTGCTGCGGATGATCTCGATAGAACGCGCCCACACGGCCGATCGGACGGCCATCGAGAGCCTCCTGCAGGCCAGCGGCCTACCGACTGCCGGGTTCGAGCTTGCGGCCACGACGGCCGTCGTCGCACTCGATGCAACCGACGACCGCGAGATCGTGGGCTGCGCCGCCGTCGAGCCGTATGGCTCGATCGGGCTGCTGCGGTCGGTCTGCGTCGCGCCCCACCTTCGGAACACCGGTCTTGGTCGCCGTCTCGTCGCCGAAGCGGAGGCCACCGCCACGAGCCTCGGCATCGGACAGCTCTACTTGCTCACCGAGACCGCCGGCGACTGGTTCCCGCGGCTGGGCTATTCGCTGATGGCGCGCGACACCGCCCCGGCGCAACTCCGTGGCTCTCCCGAGTTCACCGGAGCGTGCCCGGATAGCGCCCTGTTTCTACACAAGGTGCTCGATCACTCGACCCCGGCCGGGTAGCTCGTAGAGGTCAGGTGGGGTCGGCCTCCGCGGCGGCCGTTGTTGCGGCTCGCACGCCGCTCAGCGCGAAGGCGATGACAGGGCCGGCATCAACGGCGACGATAGTCGGACATCTTCCGAGAGGATCCATCGATGCCCGACTCGCAACCTGCCACCCCCGGACGCCTGCCGGCCGTCTACCTGGGCCATGGCGCACCTACCCTCATCGACGACACGACCTGGCCGGCGGAGCTTGCCGCCTGGGCGGCCGCCATGCCTCGCCCGAAGTCGATCCTGGTCGTCAGCGCGCACTGGCAGTCGGCGCCGCTGACCCTGGGCGCCACCGATCCGGCGCCGCTCGTCTACGACTTCTACGGCTTCCCGGAGCGCTACTACCAGCTTCAGTACGATTCGCCCGGCGCGCCCGAGCTGGCGGAGAGGGTCATGGCCGTCATGCCCGCGGACGAACCAGTGGCTCAGCGCAACCGCGGCCTGGACCACGGGGCATTCATACCGCTGCTGATCATGTATCCGGACGCGGAGATTCCGATCCTCCAGATGTCCATGCCCGATCTGGATCCGGCGCACCTCTTCGCGATCGGCCGGCGACTGGCGCCACTCCGAGACGAGGGCGTCCTGATCATGGGCAGCGGCTTCATGACCCATGGACTGCCCTTCGTCCACGACTACTTCAGCGGCCGGCCCGGAGCGCCCGAGTGGTCGAAGGAGTTCGACCTGTGGACGGTCGAGAAGCTCGAGCGGGGCGACCTCGACTCCCTCTTCGACTTCCGCAACCGGGCACCGGGGATGCCGTACGCCCACCCCACCGTGGAGCATTTCGCGCCACTCTTCGTGACCCTCGGCGCCGCCACCGAACCCGGCTCAGCGCCCAAGTTCACGATCGACGGCTACTGGCTCGGGCTGGCCAAACGCTCGTTCGAAGTCAAGTAGAGCTGCCTCGCGGCGAACCGTCGATCGAGGCTTGACTCGCCTCTGAGCGGCCACTAGCATTCGGGCTAATTCCGACATAGTTACTAAGGATTAGCGAGAGGGCCGTATGAGTTTCGCCCAGACCGTGGCGCTGGCTGCGTTCGCCGGCGGGACGATCTTCCTGGGATTGCCCGTCGGCAGGCTGAGAGGGCTGCCGCGCAAGTGGCAGGCTGCGCTGACCACGGGCGCCGGCGGAGTCATCCTCTTCCTCATATACGACGTGCTGTCTCAGGCGGTCGAGCCGGTGAAAGCCGCCCTGGACTCGGCGCGAGCCGGTGGCTCGGCGGGCCAGTTCGCCGCCTACGCATTGACGCTGGGCGTCAGCATCGCGGTCGGGTTGCTGTCGGTCACGTACCTGACCTCCCGAATGGCCGCTCGTCAAGGCGGTGTCATCCCTATAACCCCACGCCAGGTCGCGCTTGGGACCGCGGTAGGGCTCGGATTGCACAACTTCTCCGAGGGCCTGGCCATCGGCCAGTCGGCGGCGACCGGCGCCACGGCCTTCGCGCTGATCCTGGTGATCGGCTTCGCCATGCACAACGCCACGGAGGGCTTCGCCATCGCCGCTCCCCTCGGCCAGGGTGAGCTGCCGAGCTGGAGCTTCCTGGGCGCGGCCGGGGTCGTGGGCGGCGGGCCCACATTCGCCGGCGGCGTGCTCGGCTACGCGATCGTCTCGCCGATCCTGTCGATCCTCTTCCTGGGGTTGGCGGCGGGCGCGCTGATATTCGTCTTCAACGAGATGATGGCCGTGTCGCGTCGCTTCTCGGTGCCGATCGTGACGGGCGTAGCGCTGACGATCGGACTCCTGGCCGCTTTCGGCACGGACTTCATCCTCACCGCGGCCGGAGCGTAGGCCTCGATCGCTGCCCGGGAACGGCCTGAGGCCTCGGGCCACGATGAGATCGGCAGGCAGCGGTCAGGGCGTTGAGGCCGCATTCAGCGGATAGTGGGCAGGATCGACAACCACCACCACTGCATCCGGCGGGAACCTCCGCGCGAGCTCGTCGAGCAGCGGCCGGCTGAAGCGACCGATGGTGATCCACGCCCGGTTGTCACGATAGTCCGGACCCGTCATGTAAATGAGCAGCGCGTCCGTCACCCCCTGGGCATTGAGGCGCGTGGCGTCGTCCTGGATCTTCAGGAGCTCGGTGGTGCTGTGAGCCACGTCTCGGATCCGGGTCGGGACACCGAAGGCCGTGCTCTCCAGCAGGGCCCGACCGCTGGCGGTCGCAGCGGAGACCACCAGCTCACCCGTCGACGGGTCGATCCACGGATAGCCGAGGTCGTCCCGATTGGTTTCCGTGGCGAGACGCAAGGCCCGATCGAACGCCATCGCGACTGCCTCGTCTTTCGGACCAGACTGCAGCTGGTAGTCCGGGCCGACGATCAGGATCCCGGTTGGATCCAGGCTGGCCGCGGATGACGCCCCCGCGGACGACGGCGCCGGCGAAGAGTGCGGCCGGCCACCGTCCGAGCTCGAGTTCGTCCGCCACACCAGGGCGGTGACGCAGATGGCCGCCACTAAGAGAACGGCGACCAGACCGAGCAGGACTCGACGGCTTGGCCGTCCAGATCCGGCGCGGAGCCGGCTCCCCGGGACGGGGCCATCCACACCGCCACTCATCCCCACCTCCTCCGGTCTTAGATCCCGACGACTGGATCGATCGGGTAGTCGAAGAGGATCTCCGGGCCGGCGGCCGCAAGCCGATAGACGTCTTCGAAGCGGACGCCGCCGAAGCCCGGGATAGCCAGAATCGGGTGGCCGATCGTTACGGTCATCCCTTCGAGCAGCGGGAGGTTCCTGTGCGGCGGGATGATCGTCGAGGCCGGCGGCTCCTCGAAGCGCAGTCCGATCCCGTGGCCGATGCCGTAGACCTGCCGCTCGGCCAGGCCGTGGCGGACGCATGCCTCCTTGGCCTTTGCGTCGAGCTGGGCAGTGGTGACACCGGGGCGCATCGCGGCGCGCACGTCCGCCACGATCTCGCGGTACGTGGCCAGAAGCTCGGCCTGACGCGCGTCCGGCTCTCCCAGGACGAACGTCCGGGCAAGGTTGGCGCAATACCCGTCCACCTGGGGCGTCAGGTCTATCAGGACGAGCTGGCCGCGCTCCAGCGGCGCCGGAGTGAGGCGGCCGTGGAGCATGCAGGTCTCGATCCCGAAGTTCACGTAGATCGGCGTGCTCGTACCCTCGGCCCCGGCTCGCATCATCGAATACGTGGCCTCGGTGGCGATCTCCTGAGCCGTGACGCCCGGCTGGAGCAGCTCTCGTGCCCGATCCATCCCGACGCCGGCGATCCGCTGGGCCTCGGTCATCAGGCTGAGCTCCTCGGCATCCTTGACCATTCGAAGCGGGTCAATGACCGGATCCGAGGAGACGAGCTCCACCTCCGGGTTGACGTGCCGGAACAGGTCCACAAGGAACGCGGGAGTGTGAAACCACATCTGCATCCCGACGCGGGGCCGGCTCGCGGCGCCGGCGGGAATGCCCGCCGCGACGCCCTCAGCGACCAGCTCGCGAACCCGGCCCACTATGTCGTTGATCTGCCCGCCGACACTGCCGAAGACCCGGACGCGACCGTCGGCAATGGCCGCTCGCAGCTCGGGTTCCTCGCCGGTGAACGCGATCAGCTCGGGCGGGCCCTGGAACGGAATGAGCGCTCGAGGCTGCGTTCGATCCTCGCCGAAGAGATAGCGATAGTCGTCGTGGTTCATGACGACGATCGCGATCAGGCCCTGCTCGCGCATCCCCGCCTGGACGCGCGCGATCCGCTCGTATCGAACGTCCATCTGGCCGCGCAAAGCTAGATCGAACTCGTGCAGGCCCGGCACTTCGTCGCGGCAACCGGCACTTCTTCCTTGCAGAACGGGCAGGTCTTGGTGGGCGGCGCAGGCTCCTCTCGCAGGAGCAGCGAAGCGATGGCGTAGACGACGAGCGCGACGACTATGAAGGCGATGACCAGGTTGATGAACGAGCCGTAGCGGATGTCGACCTCGGGCACGGGCTTGCCCGCCGCGTCTACCGTTGCGTCCTTGAGCTTGATGACCAGGCCTGAGAAGTCGACACCGCCGAGGGCCACGCCGACGGGCGGCATGATGATGTCGTTGACCAGCGACTTCACCACGTCTCCCAGGGCCACACCGATGATCACGCCTACGGCCAGGGCCAGCGCGTTGGTCTTGAGCAGGAACGACTTGAAGCCGGACATGACGGTCCTCCCGACTGCGATCAACTGCGAGCTGTGGCGCCACGAGCTCTGGCGGCGGCAGTCGTCAGCATAGCTCAGCCGAAGGAGGGTTCCGAGGTGCGCCGCGGAGATGGCGCGACTCGCGTCAGAGGCCGAGCAGCTTGCGCTTGGCGGCCGCGAACTCCTCGTCTGTCAAGGCGCCTCGGTCGTGCATCTCGACCAGCTCGCGCAGACCCGACGGAGGGTCGGCCGATGGCGTGAGAGCCGGAGACGAGGCGCCCCGGCCGGCACCGGCCAGCAAGGCCGCCACGACCAACACGATGACGAGCCCGAGCATAAGGGCCGGGATGATGCCCCACCACCCGCCGACGCCCATTCCGAACTCAGCGCCGCGATCGCCGCGCATCATTGGGCCGAAGACCACATGGCCGCCGTTGCCCCCGTTGGTCGCGCCCACGTTGTAGGCGATCACACCTATGGCAGCCAGTACGGCCCCCGCGATCACGATCCCGAGTAGAACCAACGCACCCTTGCGCTTCATGTTTCCGCCGCTGTAGTTCGAGTTCCGACGCTGCCGATTATGCACTCGACAACTGAAGTATCACTGAAGGCCGGGCGGGCCCGACTATGCCGGCCGACCGGCGGAGCGGGCCAGTCGGCGATTCGGCGAGCCTGCCCGTTGATACCATGGAACCGCGACGCGGCGTCCTCGGGGAGCCGCGCAAGGAAGGAACGACGGAGATGGCGGCAGACGATCGCACCGGATCCGGATCGGCCTGGCCGGGCGGTAGCGTCGATCCGGTCGAAGGGGATCCGCAGGCGTCGCGGCCGAGTATGGCGCCGCAGCAGCCCGTGCCGCCGCAGGAGAGCTGGCCGCAGGCGCCGCAGCAGTCCGTGACGCCGCAGGGGAACTGGCCGCAGGCGCCGCAGCAGCAGCCCGTGCCGCCGTCGTTCCCCGGGCCTCCCCCAACCGGGGCGATTCCGTATACCCCGCTTCCCTACCCTCCGGCGGGGGTCGGGCCGCCGGGGTTCGTTCAGCCGCCGGGCTACGGGCCGCCACCCGGTCCTTCCCCGCAGCCGGGATACGGGCCGCCGGGGTTCGTTCAGCCGCCGGGCTATTCGCCGCAGCCGGGCGGCTGGCCCGGGAGTCCTTACCCGCCGTTCGGCTGGGGCTACCCTCCCGGATTCGGCAGTATGCCCTTCGTGCCCGCCGGTCCGGCGCCCGGCCTCAGCTGGGGCGGCATCGGCGTGCGTTTCGGTGCGCTCCTGATCGATGCCATTCTCATGGGCGTCACGTTCGTCATTGCCACGCTGCTCGCGGATGCGGCCGGAGTCCGCCGTTACGCCGACGATTCAGTCATCTACTCCTCAGCCGCGACCGCAATCTACTGGATCTGGATCATCTTCTTCGTGGCCTACCACCCGGCCTGCTGGTACGCCTTCGGGAGCTCTCTCGGGCAGCGGGCTCTCGGGCTGCGAGTGGTTCGAGCGTCGGATGGCCTAAAGCTTGGCCTGGGGGCGGTCCTGATCCGCTACGTCATATTCGCCGTCTCCACCGGCACCGTGATCCTCGGCATCATCGCCGCGGCGATGGCCAACGAAGACCCGTTCAAGCGCGCCTGGCACGACGAAGCGGCCAGATCGGTGGTCGTTCGGCGATCGTGATCGGAGGCCGGACCTGCCGGCCGCACCGGTGGCGCGACTCGAGGTCCATCCTGCCCCGGCCAGGCACCCAGGTCTCGGTCGCGGGCGAGACCGGCAACCGATGGCGCGGGCGCGGGCGACCCATCCGAACCGTCCGCGCCCGCAAGGGGCCGGCTACTTGGTCGTGATGGTCACGTCCGTGGCGGTTCTGGTGTCGTTTGCGGCGCCCGGACTGGCGACGGCGTTCGTGCCCGCGCTCGAGCCGGCGGCCGTACCGACGGTGGTCTGGACCGTGACCGTGGCGCCGGTCGTGACATCCGTGCTGGCCGCCGAGGACTGGCCGTGATACGTCGTCGATGAGCCCGTCGCGATCTGGACCGTCTGTCCGTTCGCGAGCTTGAGCGTCATCGAGTCGGCCGAGACGCTCACTACGGTGCCCGAGACGGTCGTCGCCCCGAGCGCCCCGAGCGCCCCGACGGAAGCTGCCCCACCGAAGAAGCCGGGGCCGCCGCTGGCGTTCGGTCCACCCGCGAACTGGCCAATGTCCGCGTTGCCGTTCGACTGGCTCGTGTCGGTCTGGCCGGACGAGGTCGCTCGTCCGATGGCGAAGCCGACGCCGCCCAGGGCCACCAGGGCTGAGATTGCCAGCAGGAGGCTCACGGAACCTGCGCGGCGAGCTCCACCCGGCCGCCTTGTCGCAGGCGCAGTCCGTGGCACCTCCAGGGCCTCCGGTGCCTCGGACGGCCCCTTGGCGGGCTCGATTTCCGTTTCTGCGGATGCCTCAGCTGGCACGAATTGAGGCTCCCAGACGGGGGCGGCATCATCGGTAGTGGTCATCTCGTCTCCTTGAGCTGGCTATCGGGTCACGCCGAAGGGCGGATACGGCGCGTCGCTTTGATTTGCGTTGGTCGAGCCGATCCGACCAGCTCGCCGTCATGACGCCAGATTCGCGCAGGCATTCTGTCGATCGGGTTACGAGCGCGGTCCTCTGATCGTTCGGCCCGAACATCGCCCGCGATCCCCCCATCGTTCGGCCCGAACATCGCCGCCAGGCCGTCGACGGGCCGAGTTCAGTCGGTCGCGCGCGCCTCTCGATGACCGCTCATCGATCTGGGCCAGCTGACGGAGACGCTGGCCCCGCCCGCCGGTGAGGTGCCGATCTGCCAGCGTCCGCCCGTGACGTGGACGATCGCATCGGCGATCGCCAGTCCCAGGCCTGCCCCGCCTGGGACGTCCGTGGCTCGATGGAAACGGTCGAAGACGCGGGCGCGTTCTGCGGCCGGAATGCCGGGACCGGAGTCGTCTACGGTAAGGCGGATGCGCCGCTTCTCGGCCGTGACGCGCACGGAGAGACTGCCACCTTCCGGCGAGTACTTGCAGGCGTTGTCCAGCAGGACGCCGATGAGACGGTCCAGCAACTCCGGGGATGCGGTCACGATGGCGTCCTCGTCGCCGGCGTCGCGGTCGATGGTCAGGGTCTGTCCTCGCGCCTCCGCCACGGCGCCGAATCGGTCGGCCGTCTGGGCGGCCAGGACCTTGACGTCCACCGGTTCGGCCTCGGGGAGCCCACCGGCCGAGTCGAAGCGAGCCAGCCAGAGCATGTCGTCCACCAGGCGCCGCGTCCGCTTCAGCTCCCCGTCGATGCGACCGAAGGCGGCCTGATCCCACGTCGCGTCCCGGCCGCGCGCCAGGGCCAGCGTCGCTTGCGCCTCTATGACGGAGAGCGGCGTGCGTAGCTCGTGCGATGCATCGGCCGTGAACTCGAGCTGGCGCCGACGGGACCGTTCGATCGGGAGGGCAACCTTGCGGCCGATGGTCAGCGCCCCGAGGAAGACCACGATCAGCAGAACGCACCCGATCCCGAGCTCGGCCACGATCAGAGTCGACTCGGTCTGGGAAACGTCCTCCATCGTCAAGCCCACGACCACGTAGTCGTCACCGCGCGAAGCTCCTTCGATGCGGATGTCGGCGCCTCCGACCGAGACAGTCGCCGGTCCGACCACGTGCCGGTAGGCCGCAGGCAGATCGATGTTCGAAGTGTTGAGGCTCGTGATCGAGCCGGTTGGGCTGATCCGCCACATGAGAACCGGCGGACCGAAGGGTCGATCCGGGGTTCCCTGCTGGCCGAAGGGCAGGTTCGGCCCGGCCTGATTCGGCACGGGCGCCAGCGCCCGGTTCAGGCGGTCGTCGACGCCCGCGGTGAGGTTGTTGGTGACGAAGATGACGACCACGACTGCGATCAGTACGTATGCCACGCCCACGATCGCGCTGGCGGCCATCGCCACGCGGACGATGAGCATGGCCACCGAGGGGCCGGCGCGGCCGTCGCGAGGCTGCACCTCCGATTGTCCCCGCGACCGCGCTCGTGCCCGCGTGAAGGCTTTCACGCTTCCTCCAGCCGGTAGCCGGCGCCTCGGACCGTCACGACCCGCACTCCCGATCCCGGAAGCTTGGCGCGCAGACGGCTCAGCTGCACGTCGATCGCGTTCGAGCCGAGCGGGTCCGTCTCGTCGTCCCAGCCGTGCTCGGCGATCGCCTTGCGGTCGACCACGGCCGGCGAGCGGCGGATGAGCAGCTCCAGGATCTTGTACTCGGTGGCGGTGAGGGCCAGCGGGCGATCGCCGACGGTGACCTCGCGCTTGACCGGGTCCAGCGCCAGCCTGCCCCGGGCGAGAACGGGGGCATCCACTCCGCGGGGCCGCCGCTGCAGGGCCCGGATGCGCGCCAGCAGCTCCCCGAAGTCGAAGGGCTTGACCAGGTAGTCGTCCGCACCGGCGTCAAGACCACGGATTCGATCGGGCGGGGCGTCGCGGGCGGTGAGCATGAGGATCGCCGTCGGCTTGTCGTGCCGGCGAGCCCAGGCGACGACGTCTATCCCCTCGGCGCCCGGCATGCGCCAGTCGATGACGGCCACGTCGTAGTCGTAGAACCGCAGGAGGTCGATCGCGTCGTCGCCCCGCTCGGCCGCGTCCACCTGGTAGCCGTAGTCCCGAAGGCCAAGGACAAGGACCTGGCGCAGGCCCGGATCGTCCTCGGCCACCAGAACTCGCATCAGGCTTCTCCTTCGCGCGCGCTACGCAGCTCCGGCACAATCGTAGAGGCTGGACGAGGAGCCGCCGTAGTCCACGACCTTGCAAGTGCTCGTGACCCAGGAGGTCCGGTCGGTCGTGTCGCCGCCGCCGAAACCGCCGCCGCCGAGGCCGTCTACCAGGACGAAGCGCAGCTTGCCCGAGGCGACGTAGCTCTTCAGCTGGTCGAGCGTGGGCGTGGGATCCGAGCCGGTGAAGCCTCCCATGGCCATGACCGGCAGCCCCGTGGCGAGTTCGATCGTGCCCGCTTGTTGTGACGAGTTGGCAGCCACGATCCAGGCGGCGTTGCCGCGGTTGGCGACCAGATAGTCGAGCATCACTTCGTTCTCCGCGCCTGTGGCCAGGCCGCCGCCGAAGCCGCCTCGGCCGCCCCCGCCGGGAAGTCCACCGCCGGGAAGTCCACCGCCGGGAAATCCACCGCCGGGCACGATGCCCGCGAGACCGGCCAGGCCGCCGCCGAACTGCGAGCTTGCCGCCCCGGGTCCCGGATGCGGATCACCGCCGCCGTAGGCTGTCTGCATCGTCTCGACGGCGTACGCGGCCGGGGCCAGCAGGGCCGCGCCCAGACCCAGGGCCGCAGCTCCGAGGGCGATCCTTCGCGCCATCGCGTTCTTGCTGAGTTGCGGTGCCGAGACGGCCACCAGAGCCAGTGTGGCCACGAGGGCCGCTACTACTCCGGCCGGCCCAACGCCCGCGGCAAAACCGGGCGTCCGGTCGAGAAGCTGCCAGCCGAACCAGGCCGTGGCCAGGCAGGCCACACCCACGGCCACGCCGCCGAGCCAGAGCCGGAGCCGAGCCCCCCACAGGTCGACCAGACCCGCGCCCACCAGCGCGGCAATGGCAGGCGCCAGAGCCACGGCGTAGTAGGAGTGGATTACGCCCGACATGTAGCTGAACACAATCGCCGTGACCACGAACCAACCGCCCCAGAGCAGGTATCCCGCCACGGCGAGATCGGTCCGGGCCGCCCAGCGTCGTCGCCACAGGCCCACCACCAGGCAGACGAGCGCGAGCGGGATGAACCACGCGATCTCGCCGAACATCTGGTCGTTGAAGAGCCGCAGCGGGCCGACTTCGCCGCTGAAGCCACCCCCGCCGAAGCCACCGCCGCCCGGACCGCTACCCCCGAAGATCCGACCGAGACCGTCATAGCCGAAGATCAGGTCGAGCGGCGAGCCGGTCGTGCTGCCGCCGATGAACGGCTTGCCGCCGATCGGGAGCATCTCGACGATTGCGACCCACCATCCGCTGGTGACGAAGACGGCGACCAGCGCGAGACCGAGTCCGATCAGTCGCCGGCGCAGCGTCGTATCGGCCGAGAAGCCGAAGACGAGCGCGTAGCCGGGCAGGACGAGGTAGGCCTGCAGGTACTTGGTGAGGAAGGCCAGCCCCACGAGCGATGCCGCGACTGCCATCCACCGAAGGCTCCCCTTGTCCACGGCGCGGAGCAGCGCCCAGGCCGAAACCACGAGCAGGAAGGTGAGAAGCGCGTCCGGGTTGTTGAAGCGGAAGATCATGACCGCGGCCGGCGTGAGGGCCATTACCGCTCCGGCGATGACCGCCGCCGCAGGCCCGAACGAACGCTTCACTGTCAGGAAGAGAACCCCGACGGTGCCGACACCGACAAGCGCCTCGGGCAGCAGGATGCTCCAAGCCGACAGGCCGAAGATTCGGACGGAGAGGCCCATGACCATGGTGGAGAGCGGTGGTTTGTCGACGGTTATGAAGTTGTTGGCGTCGAAGCTGCCGAAGAACCAGGCCGACCAGCTCTGAGATCCAGCCAGAGCGGCGGCCGAGTAGTAGGTGTTGGCGTAGCCGCTGACGGTCAGATTCCAGACGTACAGGACGGCCGCCAGAGCCAGAACGCCGAGGAAGGCGGGACGGACCCAAAGCGCTTCGTCTGACCGACCGCGGACCATGCCCAGGAGCCTACCGCGAACGCCGGCGAACCACCTCGCGCTCGGCGTGAGGGTCGGCTCCAGGACAGTGGTCATCGGCGCGTCCTTTCGGGTGGCGAGAGCGTAGCGACTGCGGGGATAGGCGACAGGGAACCGTCCCTACTGTCGATCGCCAGACGGAGCAGCAGGAAGCGGACGAGAGTGGCAAATGCGTTGGCCGCAACGAGTACGGCAATCTCCACCATACGAGCGCGATGCGGGGCGAGAAGGTCCATCGCCGCAACACTCGCCGTCGTCATGACGAGCGCCACGCCCAAGGCAAGCAGGCCGGCGGCATGGTCGCGGGCCAGGCCCTGCCGGCCGCGCACCTCGAACGTGAGACGGCGATTCGCGGCCGTGTTCCCGATGGCCGTGACCACCAGCGCGAGCGCGTTGGCGAGCCCGGCCGATGTGCCCTGACGTAGCCACGCATACAAGACAACGTAGGCCAGGGTACTGACCACGCCGATGGCCCCGAAGCGGGCGATCTGGCGGACCGTGTTGCTGCGGAGCGTGAACGGTTGGGTTAGGAAGGGGGCGTTCATGTAGGCGCCTTTCATGACTCACAATCTGGGCTGGGCAGTCTTTCGAATTGGTTACGCACGGTCTGGACAAGCGATTTGCGGGCAGAGCGCGGCCCGTGAGGGACCCCGATGCCCGCCGCCGCGTGCTCGCGTTGGAGAGGGGCGTTCCGCCCGGCCTCAGGACCCGGCAGTGGGCGACTCAACCCTCACTGGGTCGATGGGCGCCTCCCGCGGAGGCCGGACAGCAATCTCGGTCGCCGGGAGGTGTGGCTAGCGGCGAACGGTCCGGCGCTGAGCCTGGACAGCCAGGAGTCCAAGCCCGCCGAAGGCGAGACAGATCAACAGGGCGCCCATCGGGGTCGAGCTGTTGTTCGATCCGCCGCTGGTTGCGGTGGGCGGCGGTGTCGGAGTCCCAACTGGGATCGCGGTCTCACCCTGGACTGACTGGAATGGAGTTGGCGTCGCAGCCGGGGTCGCCGTCGCACCCTGTACCGATTGGAACGGAGTGGGGACGACGGGCGTCGGGGTAGGGGCCGGGGTAGGGGTGGGCGCCGGCGTCGACTGGGCGACCGCAACGTTGTAGGCGATGCAGTAGATGTGCTGATCGGTGGTGCCGAGGTCGCGCACGTTCTCGATGTTGTCGCCGTGGAGGATGTCCTGGTAGCAGCGGAGAGCACCGAAGGTGGCCACGCTCGGCTGTTCCATCTCAGCCACCCATAGTCCCGTGGGGAAGCCGGCGGTCTGCGCCAGAGCCAATTCCGACGCGTCGAGTGTGATCGTGACGGAGCCGGTGCCCGAACCGTCGGTTCCCGTCGTCAGCGGCAACCCAACCGCGGTGGACGCCGCGTCGCTGTTGTAGAGCTGGAACTGCCAGCCGTCGGCGCGCATGCACACCTTCGGGATGTCCGTCGCCGGGTTGACCAGGACGGTCTGGTAGCTCGTGTCCAGTTGGCCGGCATGACCGCCCGTCTGATCGTGGATCGTTGGGTTCTGGTTCGCAGGCACGACCGAGTAGCTCGGGCAGATGACCTTTATCAAAGTCAGTTGAACCGTCTGGGCCGCTGCCGCCGGCGCGACCGCCTGGCGTGCGAGTGGCACCGAAGCGCCACTTGCGGTGGCTGGGCCGACGAGGGCGAGCAGCCCGAGAGCTGCGGCAGACAACAGGACGCGGTACGGCTTCATTCTTCCTCCGGCCCTGGACCGCCTGTGATGCCTCGCGATCAGCGGAGGTCAGTCTCCGCTCTGCGGCGGTCCGAAGGAGCTCGGTTGGACACTAGCCGAACCTGGGGCCAGGAACGATGTGTCTCGATGGGTGGGTTGGCCGTGCTATGTGGCGGAACGAATGGACTCCATTGCAGGCGGTTTGCGTTCTGCCCGGCATGGGATATACTTGATGCGATGTCGACTATCAACGTACCTAGGAATGCCAACGCGAGCCAGAGCGATCAAGTGCCCGTGCGGCAACCTGGTGACCGCGCGACTCTGGAGCGGGAACTGCTGGACGAGATGACCGCCTGGTCCCCGCGCGATCGCGGAGGCGTCTTCAAGAAGTGGCATCGCCACGCCCTTAGTCTCGTCCACCTGAACGTATTGACAGCACTCGAGGCGCAAGGCGCCCTCTCGATGAGGCGCCTGGCCGAGGCCATGGACGTCTCGGATGCAAGCGCCACGGGGATCGTCGATCGAATGGAGAAGCGCGGCCTTGTGGAGCGGCGCCACGGCACGGACGACCGCAGGGTTGTGCTCGTCTACGCCACGGATGCAGGGCGTCAGGTCTTCATCGACATGGCCGCGCAGCGTCGCGAGGTCCTCTCCAAAGTGCTGGCTGAGCTCACAGCCGACGAGGTGGCCGCGCTGCTCGTCGGCATGCGAGCGATCCAGGCCGCCCGGCGGCGGATCTTCCAGCCCGAATCAGAGACGGCGACGACCGCCGTCGACGGCACCTCGCCCGACACGTGATCGGCCCGATGGTGACTTCTCCGGCCGGCGTTCACGACTCCTACACAATCCGGATCAAAGCTGAGCGCGCACTCCAGACCACGAGGAACGAATCCGAATGACCAAACTCCTGCGCCGGTTCCTGCGCCCCTACAGGGGGAGCCTGGCCATCGTGATGGTCCTGGTCACCATCCAGGCCCTGGCGAACCTGTACCTGCCCAACCTGAACGCGGACATCATCAACAACGGCGTCCTCAAGGGCGACACGGGCTACATCGTCAGAACCGGCGTCTCGATGCTCCTGATCACGGGCCTGCTCGGGATCTGCGCGATCGTGGGGATCTACTTCGGCTCGAGGACTGCCATGGCTTTCGGGCGCGACGTTCGGAGCGCGATCTTCCGCCAGGTCATGAGCTTCTCGCAGAAGGAGACGAACCTCTTCGGGACGCCGACTCTGATCACCCGCAACACCAACGACGTCCAGCAGGTCCAGATGGTCCTGGTGATGGCATTCAACATCATGATCATGGCCCCGATCATGTGCGTCGGCGGCATCATCATGGCCCTGCGTGAGGACGTCCCGCTCTCGGGACTGCTCGTCGTGATCATCCCCCTCGTGCTGATCGTGATCGGCACTCTGGCCATCATCGCCCTGCCGCTCTTCCGCTCGATGCAGAAGCGAACCGACCGAGTCCAGCAGGTCATGCGGGAGATCCTGAGCGGCATGCGCGTGATTCGCGCGTTCGTTCGAACGGACCACGAAGAGGCCCGCTACGACCAGGCCAACCAGGAGCTGACCAACAACGCCCTGCGTGTGAATCGTCTCTTCGCGATGATGATCCCCTTCCTCTTCGGAATCATGAACCTCTCTACGGTCGCGATCGTGTGGTTCGGCGGCCTGCGGATCGACTCCGGAGGAATGCCGCTCGGCAACCTCTCGGCCTTCCTGCAGTACGTGATGCTGATCCTCTTCTCCGTGATGATGGCCGCCTTGATCTTCGTCATGGTTCCGCGAGCGGCCGCCGCCGCCGAGCGGATCCAGGCGGTACTGGACGTAGAGGCGACTCTGTGCGATCCGGACGAGCCGGTCGAGATCTCCGACCCGCACGGCGCCGTCGAGTTCCGTGACGTGGAGTTCCGTTACCCGGGCGCCCAGGACGCCGTCCTGTGCGCCATCTCCTTCACGGCCCGGCCCGGCCAGACAACTGCAATAGTCGGCAGCACCGGCTCGGGCAAGACGACACTGGTCAACCTGATCCCCCGCTTCTACGACGTGACCGAGGGCAGCGTCTCCATCGACGGCGTCGACGTCAGGAAGATGCGCCAGGAAGACCTGTGGCAGCTGATCGGCGTCGTGCCCCAGAAGTCGTTCCTGTTCAGCGGCACCGTCGCCAGCAACCTGCGCTACGGCGACGAATCCGCGACGGATGAAGCGCTGTGGCACGCCCTCGAGATAGCCCAGGCCCGGGACTTCGTGACGGAGATGCCCGCTCAGATGGGGGCTGAGATCGACCAGGGCGGCACGAACGTCTCCGGGGGGCAGCGGCAGCGCCTGGCCATCGCCCGAGCGATCGCGAAGAAGCCGAAGGTCTTCATCTTCGACGACAGCTTCTCGGCTCTCGACTTCAAGACGGACCAGCAACTGCGGGCGGCGCTGCACAAGGAGACGCGCGACGCCACGGTGATCATCGTCGCCCAACGAGTGGGCACGATCATGCACGCCGACCAGATCGTGGTCCTGGACAGCGGCGAGATCGTCGGCAAGGGGACGCACGCGCAGCTCATGAAGACCTGTGATATCTACCGCGAGATCGTCTTCTCGCAGCTCTCCCAGGAGGAAGCGTCATGAGCGGCCCGATGGGCGGAATGGGTGCCCGACGACGCGGCCCGATGGGCGGCGCTCACGGCCCCATGGGCGGCATGATGATGCCGGCAGAGAAGCCCCGGAACTTCGGCCGCACCTTCCGACGGCTTCTGGGCGAGCTCCGGCCCGAGCGGCCGCGGATCATCCTCGTGATGGTGGTCGCGCTCATAAGCACGGCCGGCACGGTCTTCGGCCCGAAGATTCTCGGTACGGGCATCAACAAGCTGATGGACGGGCTCGTCGGCAAGGAGCTGGGCCGGTTCCTGCCGGCCGGGACGTCTCACCAGCAGGCGGTGACACTCCTGCAGCAGAGTCACAACCCCCTGGCGGATCTGGTGGCCGGTACCAATGCCGTGCCCGGAGTCGGCGTCGATTTCGGAGCTCTGGGAATGGTCCTGCTCGGCCTGACCGCGCTCTACCTGACCGCCACCTTCTTCACCTGGGTGGCCTGGTACACGATGGCGGGAGTCTCACAGCGGACCGTCTACAGGCTCCGCCGCGACGTGGACCAGAAGCTGGCCAGGCTGCCGCTCAAGTACTTCGACACACACGCCCGCGGCGACACGCTCAGCCGCGTCACCAACGACATCGACAACATAGCCAACACTCTCCAGCAGAGCCTGACCCAGTTGATCACCTCGGTGGCCACCATCGTGGGCGTCCTGGCGATGATGTTCTGGATCAGCCCGCTGCTCGCCCTGATCTCGCTCCTCGTGCTGCCAATCGCGGCCGGCCTGACGATGCTGATCGCGCGACGCTCGCAGAAGCAGTTTGCGGCGCAATGGGACCGAACGGGCATCCTGAACGGCCAGGTGGAGGAGTCCCACACCGGGCACATGATCGTCAAGTCCTTCGGCCACCAGGAGGAGGCGATCCGCCAGTTCGACGAAGAGAACGAACGCGTCTACCAGGCCAGCTTCAAGGCGCAGTTCATCTCGGGCATCATCCAGCCGACGATGAACTTCGTGAGCAACCTGAACTACGTTGCCATCGGTGTCCTCGGTGGCATCCAGGTCGCCTCCGGCACGATGTCCCTCGGCGACGTCCAGGCCTTCATCCAGTACTCGCGCTCGTTCACGATGCCGATCACCCAAACGGCGAGCATCGCCAACCTGCTGCAGTCAACGATCGCCTCCGCCGAGCGGGTCTTCGAACTCCTGGACGAGCCCGAGGAGATTCCCGATGCCGCGCAGCCGGAGGTGCTCGCAAATCCTCAAGGGCACGTCAGCCTCGAGGGCGTCGCCTTCCGCTACGAGCCCGAGACCCCGCTCCTCGAAAACCTGAGCGCCGACATCCGCTCGGGCGAGGTTCTGGCAATCGTCGGTCCGACCGGGGCCGGGAAGACCACGGTGGTCAACTTGCTGATGCGCTTCTACGAGATCGACGCGGGGTCCATCAAGGTGGACGGGATCGATATCCGGAACCTGACCCGCGACAACCTGCGCCGAACCTTCGGCATGGTCCTCCAGGACACCTGGCTCTTCGGCGGGACGGTCCGAGAGAACATCGCCTACGGCCGGGAGGACGGCACGGAGGAAGAGATCGTCGCCGCCGCCAAGGCCGCTCACGTGGACCACTTCGTGCGGACGATGCCGGACGGCTACGACACCGTCATCGACGACGACGCCTCGAACCTGTCACAGGGCGAGAAGCAACTCCTGACCATCGCCCGGGCCTTCCTGGCCGACCCGCAGATCCTCATCCTTGATGAGGCGACGAGCTCGGTCGACACCCGCACCGAAGTGCTGGTCCAGCAGGCAATGGCCCTTCTGATGAAGGGCCGTACCGCGTTCGTCATCGCCCATCGTCTGTCGACGATTCGCAACGCCGACGAGATCCTGGTCATGGACCACGGCAAGATCGTCGAGCAGGGCAGTCACGACGAGCTGATCGCCCGCCACGGCTTCTACTACGACCTCTACAACTCGCAGTTCGAGGAAGCCATCGCCTAGTCGATCCGTGGCTACGGGTGGTTCGGCACCGGGAAGACGCCCAGCCTCACCTGCCGGGCCGCGACCAGTCTCAGAGCAACGGGCACCAACTGGCGTTGAGCTTCCCAGGAGTGGCCCAGCTTGGAGTTCAGCACCGCCTGCGGGACGTTCGCCGCGAGCAGCGCGGCCGAGAAGTCCCGCATCTGCGGGCCGTAGAAATCCTCTTTGGGATCGGCGCACTGGACGACGAACATCCTCTTGCGCTGCTGGGACGGAATCTCCGAGAGTCGGAGAATCGGCGATTGGCTGCGCTCGTAGTCCTTGTCCCGGCCGAAGACGAGATCCGCGCCGGCGGTCTGGGGTGAGGCTGCGCCCGCGGTGTAGTAACCGCTGAACGAGATCGCCGACGTGAATACGCCCGCATGGTGTGTCAGTGCCGACGCCGCGCAATAGCCACCCTTGGACGACCCCAGGGTGGTCCGGGCCTCGGGCGTCGGCATAGTCCGGTACCACACGTCCACCGACGGAACCACGACCTGGACCAGGTAGTCGTCGAACCATTCCCGGCCGTCCAGGCTGTTCGAGCACTCCGTGTCGCGATAGGGCGCGCTGTCTCCCCAGACGAAGATCACGATCATCGGCGGCAACTGCCCGCTCGTAATCAGGTAGTCGAGAGCCCACGACAGACCCATCCCGGCGTCCCACATGTTGGTGTTGTAGGGCATCTCATATACGACCGGATAGCGGCGGGTCGTGTCCGAGTAGTAGCCGGGCGGCAGGTAGACGTCTACCGCGTTGTCGCCGCCGCCGCCGCCGGTCCAGTACTTGGGCATGTACTTGGTGAAGCGGGTTCCCTTGCCCTTCGGCGCCAGGGCCTCCCACGGAGCGCTCTCCGCGAGCACTCCCGGAGAGACCATGGAGTCCGGCGCGGGACCCGCCACCAGCGGCGCGCCGGTTCGACTCGGCTCCGGCGTGGGAGGCGGTGCGCTCGGCGGAGCCGAGCTCGGGTCCGGGGAATAGGCGGGCGAGGCCGTGGCAGTCGGCGCCGGAGAGTCCGTGGGGCTATCCGCGAGCGTAGGAGTCGGCGATTCTCCTCCGCCGAATATGCCTATCTCCTGGGCACCACCGGCATGCATGGCCGCGTCGGTGCCGTAGTTGAGGAGACTCCCCAGGACAGGCCCCAGGGTCAGGAAGATCAGCACCGCGGCAAGACCAACCGCGGGAGCGACCAGTGATCTTGAGGCTCGCCGGCTTGTGCGCGTTTCATCGAGCACGGCGACGCTCCTGACGGCCCACGCGCGAACCGGCCGGGCCAGCGTCATCGCGGCCCAGGCAACGACGATCGCGGCGACGATGATCGCGAGGCCGGTCTCGATCCAGCCGACCACGCTGAAGCCACCGGCTGCGGGTCCGCCATCGATGACGCTGAGGGTGTCGCGCCTGAAGGCTTCGAAATCGTCCACGATCACGGCCAGCGCGCCGACGGAGAGAGAGAGTGCGTGGCGGTCCAGGGCCAGGCCAACGGCCGCGGCGATCAGGCCCCCTACGGTCAGGGCGCCAAGAAGCTCCGCTCGACCCGGGTCGAAGCCCATGTCTATCAGCGTTCCCTGAAATCCCTGCCGCGTGTCGGTCAGTCGCCAGAAGAGGGTTATCGCCGCCGCGATGGCGATGGCGCCCACCACCGGCCAGGCCGGCCTGGATCGATCGACGATCGCTTGAAGCCGGCTGCCTGGGCCCAGGATGCGCGACAGCGCGGCGGGCCGGGCTGGGAGCCCCGGCCGGCGCAAGCGACTCCGAAGGTCGACGAACCGAAATAGACGAGCGGCCCCGTCCCTGAGTCTGCCCAATCCCCTCTTCCTCCTCACCCGGCTCCGGCATGCCCCACGTGCCTGGAGTCCGGACGATTGTACGTCCGGCCGCGTGGCGGAAGGCACGAGATTGGCGGGCTTGCGGACCCTGACCGGTCCCGCCGAGATCCGGGGCGCGGGCAGAGTGTCCGTCCCTCCGTGCCTCTGTCGGGCATCGGAGTAACCTCCATCGGTGCACCCGTTTCGATTCGCAGTCCAGCAGGCTTCGGCGTCGAGCGCAGAGGAGTGGGCGGCCCTGGCCCGCCGGGCCGAGTCGCTCGGGTACGACCTCCTGGTAATGCCCGATCATCTGGGCAATCAGCTCTCACCGTTTGCCGCGCTGGGAGCCGCCGCTGCCGCAACGACACGCCTGCGCATCGGCGCGTTCGTCTTCGCCAACGACTACCGCCATCCGCTGATGCTGGCCCGCGAGGCCGCGACCCTGGACGTGCTGTCGGGCGGTCGATTCGAATTGGGGATGGGCGCCGGCTGGATGACGAGCGACTACCGCGAGCTCGGGATGACGTACGACCCGGCCCCGCAGCGGGTGGACAGGCTCGAGGAGGCGGTCCCGCTCGTGAAGCGGCTACTTGCCGGCGAGACGGTCACGCACCACGGAGAGCACTACCAGATGGAGCGCGCGTCGGCGGGCGTGCCCACGGTGCAAAGGCCACGTCCGCCCCTGGCGATCGGCGCCGGTGGCCCGCGGATGCTCGGACTGGCCGCCCGGGAGGCCGACATCGTTGGGCTGCTGCCGGGTTTCAACGCCCGCGGCTGGCCCCTGTTCGGCCAGGCTACCGAGACGGCCACAGCCCAGAAGGTAGCCCGTGTCAGAGAGGCGGCCGGCGATGGCTTCGAACGCCTCGAGATCAACGTCTGGACCAGCTCCGCCGGCCTCGCGGGGAGCGGCAACTCGTTCCTGAGGTCCACGGCGGCGGTGGCGATGGGGGCCGCCACGGCCGTGTACGACAGTCCGTACGTCCTGTACGGCACGCTCGGGTCAGTGCGCGAGAAGCTGCAGCGGCGCCGCGACGAGCTCGGCATCAGCTACTACACCTTCCCAAGCCGCTCGATGGAATCGATGGCGCCGCTGGTCGAGGCCCTGGCGGGGAAATAGGGCAGCCAGCCGGGCTGGGCGACGCCATGCAGGGCCCGCGTCGGAGCCCGCCGGCCGGGACGATTCGCCACTGGTAGACGCCCACCGCCCACGCTACGATCGACGCGCTCGACTTGGGCAGTCAGTTCGCCCGCCGCCAGGCGGGCCGGGAGGTTCCGATGGGTTCGTGGCGCAACGCGTACGGGCGGTTCGGGGCCCTGGCCCTCGTCCTCGTCATCACGGCCGGCTGCAGCAGCGCTTCCGCCACCTGGCCGGCCACTGCTCCGTCCGGGGGAGTTCATGTCGACCTGCCGGCGGCCTCCGGCGCGCAGCCGTCCCACGCAATCGCCTCGGAAGCCCCGCGAGCGACGGCAGCCGCGGCCACCGTCGATCAGATCACCGCCGACTACGTCTACACGTCGGAGCTGGTCACGCCGATCGCACACCTCTACGGCACCTTCATCGACGACTTCGTGGTCGTGACGGTCAAGAACGGCAACGCGTCGCCGGTCAAGATCACGGTCCAGAGCGATATCTCCGGCTACACGGACAAAGCCAGCGACACCGTGACCGTTGACGCGAACGGAAGCCAGGAAGTTCGCCAGAACCCAAGGCTCACCCAGGCGGGCTACGAAAGTCTGAACAGCCAACACCCCGCCGACCTGCACGTGGTCGTCTCGTATCTCGAATCCGGCCAGCCGAGGACCGTCCTCGACCAGACGAGCCAGACGCTCATCACCTCCCGAGACGACTTCCCGTGGTCGATCAAGGGGTTCACCCAGCAGGAGAACTACCAGCTCGTCGTGGCCATGATCACCCCGACGGATCCGTCGGTGAACGCGCTTGTTCGCGCCGCCGCCAACTACGACCCAAGAAAGATCATGACGAGTGGCTACGACAGCGCGCAGGACAGCGATGGCACGGTGTGGCAGCGCCTTTCGGACATCTGGCAGTCCGAGGCGAACGACTACAACCTCACCTACATCAGCACGCCGATCACGTTCGCGTCGGGTCAATCCCAGCGGATCCGCCTGCCCGGCGAGGTCCTCGATCAGTCGAGCGGCAACTGCATCGAGCTGACGCTGCTGTACGCGGCGGCGGCCGAGTACCTGGGAATGCAAGCGGCGCTGATCATCATTCCCGGCCATGCCTACGTCGCGGTCAGCGTGGACGACACAGGCGAGTCGTACTACTTCATCGAGACGACGATGATCGGCGCGGCCACCTTCGATGATGCCAGCACCACGGCCCTGGCCGAATGGAAGGAGGCCCAGCCTCACGTGGCCGCCGGGGACGCGGACTACGCTTGGATAGATGTCCCCACAGCCCGCAAGGCCGGTATCGTCCCGATCCCCTGGCGCTAGCGATTGTCGGGCGAGCGGTTCTCCCGGCCTGACCGCATCCATTGCATGCGCCCGGCGGTCGATCGCCGCGCACGACCCGTGACCAGGCAGCGCATCAGGGAGGCGAAGCGTGAAGCGAGTACTCGGCCGAAGCGGCATTGAGGTTCCCGCGGTTGGGATGGGCTGCTGGGCCATCGGCGGGCCGTGGGTCCTGGCGGGCACCCAGGCGGGATGGGGAATCGTGGACGACGCCGAGTCGACCAGAGCGATCCACGCCGCCCTGGAGCACGGCGCCGCCTTCTTCGACACCGCAGCCAACTACGGCGCCGGCCACAGCGAGCGGATCCTGGGGCAGGCCCTCGAAGGCCGGCGCGACCGGGCGGTCATCGCCACCAAGGTCGGCCACAAGGTCGACGAGGCCGGCAGGAAGGTCGACCTCTACGGAACAACCGAGGCAGACAGCGACGTCGCCGCGCACCTGCGAGCGGACCTCGAGAACAGCCTTCGGCGACTGCGAACCGACTACGTCGACGTCTACCTCCTGCATGTCTGGGGGCTCTCGATCGAGCGCGCCCTGGAGGCCCGCGAGGTCTTCGAAGACCTCGCGCGGGAGGGCAAGATCCGGACCTACGGCTGGAGCACCGACCGGACCGACGCGATCGCGGCCTTCTCCACCGGGCCCGGGTGCAGCGTCCTCGAGCAGGAGCTCAACATCTTCACCGGCAATGCCGAGCTGACCGCCCTGGCCGAGAAGCTGGACCTCGGCAACCTGACCCGCGCCCCGCTCGGGATGGGCGTGCTGACCGGCAAGATCACGCCGGAGACCCGATTCAGCGACAGCGATGTCCGCCAGAAGGTCGAGTGGTTCGCCGGCATCAAGGATGGCCGCGCCAACCAGGAGTGGCTGGATGACCTGGACTCGATCCGCGGGATCCTGACCAGCAACGGCCGCACTCTCGCCCAGGGGGCGCTGGCCTGGATCTGGGGTCGCAGCCCGAACACCGTCCCGATCCCCGGTTTCCGGACGGTGGCGCAGGTCGAGGAGAATGCGACGGCGATGGAGTTCGGTTCGCTCACACCCGACCAGATGGCCGAGATCGACAGAATTCTCGAACGCTGAGCGGCGTCTCGATCACGAGGCGGAGGCGCGCCTCGCCACGTCCTCCTCGAGGGCCCGGCGATCCTCCTCATCGAGCTCAGCGCCCCACAGGGCAGCGTCTCGGCCCCACAGCTGCCTGACCTCCTCGAGTCCGTTGGGGCCCAGGACGGAGAAGTCGAAGGCATCGATCCAGGGTCGCTGGGAAGAGCGTTCGGCCAGCCAGCGGTTACCCGAGCGCCGGATGTCCCGGATCAGGTTCTTGGTGTCGGGTCGCCGGAAGGGGTCGAGGGAGCCCAGGAGGCGCGCGAACTCGTCGCGCTGCTCAGTTCCCGGGGTCGCAACTCCGGCTTCCATGAGCTGCCCAAAAGCTCGATACAGGCGCCACCGGAAGGTAGCTTCGCCGGCTTCGAAATCGGGCGGAGGCATGTCGCCCGGCCAGAACTTGCGGCACAACTCGTCGATCCGGATGGTTCGCCGGCCCGCCTCGTTCCATGATTCGGAGCCGGCCAGCACATCCTGGACCTCGGCCGCCAGCAAGCTGCACAGCTCGGCCGTCGCGGGATCTCTTGCCCGATCGAGGCGATCGAGCAGGCTGCGCAGTTGATCGGTTGGCACCGATTCGCCGCCTCGCCGGACCGCGTTGGTCAGTCGAGTTACCTCGACGCGAATCCGCCGCACCTCCCAGGTCGGGTCGTGGCCGGCCAGGCGAACGAACCAGCGGACGGGGACGAGCATCAGGGCCACGGTGAGAGCGGCCAGGCCCACCAGTGTGGCGGTCCGCTCCGGCGCCGGCGCCGAGAAGGCCGCCCAAATGAGCGCCCAGCACAACGCGATCACGCATCCCCAGCGGACGGCGTTGAAGATGTGCGCCCAATGCCGAGCGCGGCTCTCTGTCAGGCTGGCCCACTCCGCCAGGAAGAGGAACACCACCAGGGCCGTGATGCCCGTGGCCGCGATGACCGCCATGTTCAAACCCCAATCCTCCCGGCCGTGACGGTGCCGTAGCTGGTTCGAAGATTACCGACGCCACCCGGCGCTGCCAAGGGCCGAAGGCGACGATTGGCGCCAATCGAGGTCGTTGTGGGTCAGGCCGGCGCCTGGCGGCTCCGTATCGTCGCCAGAGCCTCCTCAGCCTGGGCCAGATGCACGCGGCCGTGGCCGGCCTGCAGCCGGAAGAGAAGGTCGAACGATTCGGGCCCTCGCTCGGCGTGGATGCCGACGCGGCCACGATCCTCCGCCGGGGTGCGTTCCCACAGCTCCAGGTTGGCCAGCCTCAGGGCGCCGAAGAGCGTCAGCAGCAGCTCCGGATCGTCGCTGCGGTGGTTGAACTGCTCCGTCCACGCCTCCTGGTCGTAACCGGGCAGCGCCGGACGGTCTTCCGCGAGTACCCACCGGTAGCGCACCGACGTCACCATCTCCGAGTCCATCATGTGGCCTAGCAGTTCGACGACCGACCATTCCTCGTCGGCCGGACGTTCTCGGAGATCGTCGCCGGCGGCCTCGATCGTCCGTTGCCAGGCCTCGAACTCGGCCTCCTGGACCTCGAATGGGTCATCCGCGCCCAACGCGTCGAGCACGGGCTTGCGGTAGGCGTCGGCCTCCTCCGGTGACATCCGGGTCATCGGGCATCTCCTGTGCTGATCGCCTGAGCGGCCAGGCAGCGGATCGCTGGGTGGCGTTCAAGCGTAGCGCGGTTCGGGGCAGCGTTGAACCCCGGATCGGACCCGAATCAGGCCCGATTCCAGGTCATGCCATCCAACATTCAGGCGTTGACGGCCGTCACGCCCCCCAGCGTTCCGATGAAGACCTTTCCCTGCCACAGGGTCGGAGACGCGAAATGGGGAAGATCGCCGACGGCAAGGCTCGCCAGAGTGGCGCCGGTCGTCGGATCGAGCGCGAACAGCGTGCCCCTGTCGATGTTGCAGGTCCAGACCGCGCCTCCGCCCACCACCGGCGGCGCGCCGGCTCCAGTCGATGTCTTCCAACCCACAGCTATCGTCCCATCGGCCATGACCTGGATCTCGCGCAGCCCATTCTCACAGGGCACGAAGATCGTGCTGCCGCTCCTCGCGGCGGCTCCGAACGAACCGCAGACGTAGGCCGAAGACACTTGTCCACCTATCCCGCCGAGCGCGCCCTGTCGCAAGACGTAGGCCGTGCCGCTCTTGCCGACGATCAGGACGAGGCCGCCGGGCAGGAGCATGGGACTCGTCGAGCCCAGGTCCGCGTCGGTGGCGTTGTCCTGGGCCCAGCTCGCCGGCGCGAACCTGGAGAGGAGGCTCAGCGTCGGGGAGAGCTGGACGACGGAGTCGCTGCCGTCGTAGATGCTGGTAGAGCTACCGTTGCCAGTGGAGACGTACAGATTCCCGACGGCGTCGATCGCCGGCCCGCCCGTGGCCCAGACCGCGCCTTCGCGGGCGACCGGCACGACATAGGAGATCGTGGCGCCCTGCCCGCTCGTCGGCACTCCGACCACTTTGCCCTTGTACTGGCCGCAGTCACCGGCCAGGCCTCCGAAGCCGATGTAGACGTATCCGTTCGCCACGGCCAGGGCGGGCCGCTGCTGGTGCGTGGCCGGGTTCTGCCCGGGGAGATCGACATCACGGGACCAGAGCACAGCGCCCGAGTCCGCATCCAGGGCGAACAGGATGTGGTGCGGTCCCGTCACCTCGGCGACGGCGAAGAGCGAGTTCGTGGCCGGGTCGTAGGCGGGTGTTCCGGTTATGCCGAGCGGGTCGATGTCGCCGCACGGAAGAGACGACAGTCGCACCGGCGTGCCCAGATTCCGGCGCCACACGATGGCGCCGCTCGCCGGATCCAGGGCGTAGACGCTGTCGCCTTCGGTGGCCGCGATGACCCGCCCATGCACGACCAGTGGTTGACCGTACACGGCGCCATCCAGGTGCGCCGACCAGGCCGCGCTCAGCGACCCCCTGAAGGCCGGGAAAGCCGGCGAGTAGCCGCTCCTCTCCGCGTCGAGGTGGTAGACGGGCCAGTCGCCGAGATCGGCCGGGGTCGCTGAAGGGCTGGCCGACGCCGGAGCCGCGGACGCGATCGGCGCCACCGATGCGGTCGGAACAGCGGACACGGCCGTCTCGGGCGTTGCCGTTGCCACTGCCGCCGGGGGGCCGGGCGAGAAGGTGGACGTTGTCGACGCGCCGCAGGCGGCGGTCAGCAACCCCAGGGTCATCGTAAAGAGCAGGGCCCGAACCGGGCTTCCGCTCGCAGCTCGTGGCATCGTCATGGCCGCAATGCTGCGCTTTCGGCGGGCGAGCGAGCAACACCGGACCGCGGCGCCCGCAGTGCGCATCAGCCATCGGTCGGCGCAGCCCTCCTGCACAGGGCCGAGCCGGCTCGTCGGTCGGCTCATCGCGGCCGGCCTCCAGGCTGGGCTAGGCCGGGCTCGCGAGCCTGGCCGCAACCAGAGAGTGGCGGCAGCGCGGAGGCATTTCGCCCGCGATATGACTCCGCCACGTGCCGGATTCCGAAAGCGCGATCGACGATCTCCGCGCAAACTTGGCGAGTGACCGTGACCGGCGGCCGCGATGGATCCGGCCGCGCGACAGAAGGAGAACGGGTCCTGGAAGATGATCGTGGCATGGTGTCTCCACTGGATCGGGTGAGCCCCGGGGCGCGGGCCGAATTCCGCGAGGCCGCCCCGCCGGCGCCGAGGGATCCTCCCCACGTTGTGATCATCGGCGGCGGCGGCACCGGCGCCGCGGTCGCCCACGACCTCGTCCTGCGCGGCCTGCGAGTGACCCTCGTCGAACGAGGCGAGGTGACCTCGGGCACGACGGGCCGTCACCACGGCCTGCTTCATAGCGGCGCTCGCTACGCGATGACGGACCGTGCCTCCGCCATAGAGTGCATCGGCGAGAACAAGATCCTGCGCCGCATCGCTCCGGGATCGTTCGAGGAGAACGACGGCCTGTTCGTGGCTCTGACCGACGAGGACGCCGACTTGGAGCGGCAGTTCCTGGAGGGGTGCTGGCAGTGTGCCGTCCCGACCCGCCGGATCGACCGCGCCCATGCCCTTCGCCTCGAGCCCGGCCTCAACCCTGACCTGCGCCTGGCCGTGCAGGTGCCGGATGCCACCATGGACGCGATGCGGCTGCCCTTGCGGTTCTTCGCCACGGCCCGGCGTAACGGCGCCGAGATTCTGACCTTCACCGAGGTAACGGCCGTGACGACGGCCGGGCGGTCCGTCCGGGGAGTCGCGGTCCGGGATCACGCGGCCGGGCGTGACTACGAGATCGGCGCGGATATCGTGATCAACGCCGCGGGGCCGTGGGCGGGGAAGGTCGCGGCGCTGGCGGGCGTCACCGTCCCGGTCGCGCCAACCGCCGGTGTGATGGTTGCCGTGCGCGGCCGCCACTGCAACATGGTCGTCAACCGGCTCCACGCCCCGGGAGACGGCGACATCGCACTGCCCCAGCGCGGCATGACCGTGCTCGGCACGAGCTCGTGGCCGGTCAACGACCCGGACGATCCGGACGTCCCCGCCGACCACGTCGAGAATGTCGTGCGCGAGACTTCGAATCTGCTGCCGGCACTTCGTGGTGCGGAGATCAGGGCTTCGTGGTCGGCCACGCGGCCTCTCATCGGCAAGAACGGCACCCAGAGCGGGCGAGGGATGGCCCGCGAATTCCGTTGCTTCGATCACGCCCTGGACGACAGCCCAACCGAGGGTTTCGTCACGATCGCCGGGGGCAAGGCGACCACGCTGCGGGCCATGGCGGAGATCACCGCGAACGTGGTCTGCGGCAAGCTCGGCATCGACCGGCCCTGTGAAACCAGCGACGTCACGCTTCTGCCTCACGCGGCCTGGTACGCCCGATGAGCGAATCGACACTCCCGCCGATCCAGCCGGCCGAGACGGCGCCCAAGCCGGTAGGCCCGCCCGAGCCGGTAGGCCCGCCCGAGCCGGTAGGCCCGCCCGAGACGGCAGGCACGCCCGAGACGGCAGCCCCTCCCGAGCAGGTGGGGCCGACCGTTCATCTGCGCATCTCCCGCCTGCGGGCCGGCGATCGCAAGCCGCATTTCGAAGAGTTCGAATTCACGCCGGAGCCCGGCGCAACCGTCCTGGATCTCCTCCTCGAGATCAGGCGGAACCGCGACCCGTCGCTCGTGATGCGCCATTCCTGCATGCACGCTTCGTGCGGCACGTGCGGCGTCCGAATCAACGGCCGAGAAGCCCTCGCCTGCGACACGAAGGTGGCCGGCGTCACGGCACCCACCGTCGACGTCGAGCCGCTCGTGAATCAGCGTCCCGTGGCGGACCTGGCGACCGACATGGTCGACTTCTACGCTCGGTTCGAGGCCGTCGGGTTTCCGCTCGTTCGATCGGCAGAGACCGTCGGTGGGGCGGAGCCGCCGGAGGGCGTCAAGGCGTACACCCGATTCGAGAACTGCATCGAGTGCGGCCTGTGCCTGTCCGCGTGCCCGATCTCCCGGACCGACCGGTCCTACCTCGGCCCGGCCGCACTCGCCGCGGCTGCCCGCGTCGCCGATGAGCCGCGCGGCCAACCACTCGGCCCGATCTTCGCCATCGCCGCCGAGCCGGATTCAGTGTGGCGATGCCGCGACGCCATGCAGTGCACAGCCGTCTGCCCATCGGCGGTGGATCCGGCCCGGGCGTTGCTGGGGTTGCGCCGTCGAGTTGCCTTCGGCCGGGTTCGATCGTTACTGGGTAGGGGCAGGCAATGACAGACCGGCAGGCGCCCACAACGAGACGCGCCGGCCCCCCAGAGCCGACGCCACGCCACACATTGGTCGTGGGGGCCGGGGCCGTGGGGTCGTTCCTGGGCGCCCTGCTCGGCTCCGCCGGCCACGACGTCACGCTGGTCCGGATCTTCGAACCGGACTCGAGCCGTCCGATCGACCTGGTCCGGCCCGACGGCACCCGGGTCACGGTCGAGGTCCGGCGGGTGACCCGCACCCAAGACGCTCCCGCCCCGGACCTGATCCTCGTTGCAGTCAAGATGCCCGCTCTGCGCGAGGCGCTGGCGCCGACGCTGCTCTGGCCGTCCGTGCCGACGCTGACAGTGGAGAACGGCATCGGCGCCGAGGAGATCGCGGCGCAGGTGCGTCCCGGAGCGCTCATCCTGGCCGGGTCGCTGACCGCGCCCATCCGGCTCGCGTCCGAGGACGAGGTCGTCTGGATGGGCAAGGGCGGGCTGGGCCTTGCCGCCGTGACACCGAACGCCGAGCCCCTGCTCGGAGGCCTCATCGCCGATTTCAGCGCCGCCGGGCTGCGAACGTCCAGGCTCACCGACTCGCGATCCATGAAGTGGTCCAAGCTGCTGGCCAATCTCCTCGCCAACGCGACGGGTGCGATCCTCGACATGGACGCCGACCGGATCTATCGCGACCGGCGCCTCTTCTCGATCGAACGGCGGCAGCTGCTGGAGGCTCTCGGGGTCATGGCCCGGCTCGGGCTTCGACCGGTTGCGCTGCCCGGAGGTCCCGTTCCGTGGCTGGCTCGAGGGTTCCGACTGCCGGCCTGGCTCGGCCGGCCCATCCTGACTCGTGCGGTCGGTGGTGCCCGTGCCGGCAAGTCGCCGTCGCTGCGGATCCAGGTCCGATCAGCGGCTCCGGACGGCGCCGCCACGGAACCAACCGAAGCACCGTGGATGAACGGCGCCGTGGCCCGCGCCGGCGCGGATCTGGGAATCCCTACCCCGGTCAATGCCCGCCTGGCCGAGCTGGTCGAAGAAGTGGCCTCGGACCCGCGCCGTCGGGAGTGGCTGCGCGGTCATCCCGAGCGACTGGCAGCGGAGCTCACCGAGGCCGTCCGGACGGGTCGCGGGGCGGCCGGCGACCGGCCGGACGCTCCCTGAGCAGACTGTCCCGCCGGCCGTAGGGATCGCCTTCGGGTTCGATCCATCGCCCTATACTTCCCGGCGATGCAGACCATCGACCTCGTCCGGGTCGCCGTTGCGCTCGTGGCCGGCTATCTACTCGGTGGCATTCCATTCGGAATCATCGTTCCGCGGTTGATCGGGGGGCCGGATCCGCGGACGATCGGCAGCGGCCGCACAGGCGGCGCCAATGTCTCGCGCGCGGTCGGCTATCGCTGGGCCGCGGTCTCCGGCCTGCTGGACGTCGCCAAAGCGTCGGCGGCCGTCCTCCTGATCGTGGCCATCGGCGGCGGCGACGTCCCGCGGATAGTGGCCGCACTGGCCGCGATCGTCGGCCACAGCCGCTCTCCCTTCATCGCCATGCACGGCGGCCGCGGAGTAGCCCCGGCCACCGGCGGTGCGTTGATCATCGCGCCGTTGATCCTGGTCGCCATCTTCCCGGTCTTCATCATCACGATCGCTCTGACCAGGGTCTCATCGATCGGATCGCTCAGCGCGAGCCTCATCGGCGGGATCGTGATGATCGTGATTGCCGTGGCGACACCGCTCGCGCCCATATACATCGTCTACGGCGTCGGCGTGCCCGGCCTCATCTGGCTTTTCCACCTCGACAACATCGGGCGACTCCTGCGCGGCCAGGAACGACAGATCGGCCGGTCGCCCGGGTCCGCAGCGACCTCCGCCGGTACCGGAGAGGATGATGGACCGGCCGATCGGGCCACCAGAAGCCGGCCCTGACGCCCTCGTCCGGTTCTTCGGCCGCGTCTTTACGCGATCCTTCGGCCCTGCCGGCCGCGACTGGTCTTCGGTGGTGGCGTGCCGCACGCGGCGTATACTTTTCGAGGACCGCTAGGCCCGATTACTCCCATAGGAGATTCGTGAAGTGCGCGACGAGCGGACTGGCGAAACCATGGGAACGGAGATCGACTTTGTCGGATTCGCCGACGATTGCCGCGTCGAAGGCAGGGTAGACCTCGAGGACGCGCGCCTGGCCGATCTGTTGAATCGACGAGACAGCGTCCTGGTTCGTCACGCGGTGGTAGTCAGCACGGTCGACGGTCACAGCCAGGAGTTCGAGCAGCTCGAGATAGAGCGCAAAGAACTCGATCTCGTCGTCGCGAGCGGCCCGCGGGGTGACCCGAGCCGGCGTCTCGCAACGAAGCCGAACGGCGTCTTGATGAAGCTCGGCCCTTACAGCGCCGAGGGATTCATGCACGCACCGCCGACCGCGAACCCCGTACGAAGCATCGATCACCGGCCCACCATGGTCGCCATTACAGACGCGGTTCTCGAGTACATGTTCTGCGACGAGCCGGTCTCCGAGTGGTTCCACACGGTCCTGGCCAACCGGGAGATGGCGCTCTCGCTGCGGACCGCTTCGACCGAGGGCGGATTGGCGCCAGACGCGGAGTAGTCGGCCGGCCGGCCGGGCTCTACGCGTTGGGTCGGCCTCGTCTGTGGCGCTCCGTCTGGGCGACGGCCGTCGCGGGGTGAAGACGCGACCCCAACTTGGCTCGCATCGTCTTCTCGCCGCTGTGCGAACCTCGTTCGCCTCGCTGCGGCGGGCTTGCGTGGGGCAGACCAATGGCTCCGCGCCTGCCAAGCCGGACCGTCGGAGCGCGAACCTGGCATCATTGGCGCCCATAGGCGTTTAGCCAGGAGCACTTGTTCTGTCGATGGATAGCGGTTCAGCCGGCACCGGCACGCCGGCTCGAGCAATCGCGGGCCTTGCCGCGCTGCAGGACCTGAGCGTCCTCCTCGAAGGAGTAGAAGACCCCCGCCTGCAACGACCGATTTGTCGGCAGGTTCTGGAAGCGCGCCGCAAGCTGCTCGGCCCGGACCACCCCACGACGATCGAGGTCGAGGCGCGTCTGGCGGCGATCGCCATGGAGCTCGAGGAGTACCAGGGCGCCCGGGACGCCTACACGGTCCTGCTCGAACGGTCCGAGCGGGTCTTTGGGCCGCGCAACCTCGACACGCTCTCGGCGGTCCACGGCCTGGCCATCGCCCTGTCGTACATGGAGGAGTCGCAACTGGCCCGTCCCTTGTACGAGCGGGTCTACAACGGCCGGCGCAACTCGCTGGGAGTTGAGGACCCGGCCACACTCAGCGCCCTGCACAACCTGGGCCTGACCTATCGGGCGCTCGGCGACAACGCGGCCGCCCGGGCCACGTTCGAGCAACTCCTGGATACGCAACGCCGCGTTCTCGGACCGGAGAACGCTCTGACGCTGCGGACGATGACGCACCTGGGCAGCATCCTCATCGCCATGGAGGAGTACCCGCGAGCCTGCGAGATCCTCGCCGAGCGCGTGGATCGGAGTCGCCGCGTACTGGGACCAACTCACGCCGACACGCTGGACGCCATGCTGAGCCTGGCTCGGGCCCTGTGCGGCGCAGGCGACACCGCCTCCGGACGGTCGCTCTCCGAGCAGGCGCTGGCGGCCACCACCGCGGTCTTCGGTCCGGACGCGCCCGAGACGCTCGCGGCGATCTCCCAGCACGCCCGTCTGGTTCTCAAGCTGGGAGAGGCCAAACCTGCCGCGATCGCCTATCGCAACCTCTTCGACAAACTGACTCGCCTCAACGGGCCCGAGGACGTCGCCACGCTCGACGCCTTGGCCGGCCTCGCCGACGCGATCGGGCGCGGCGGCGATCATCGCCGGGCCCACGACCTGGACGTACAGCTACTGGAGCGCCGCCAGAAGACCCTCGGTCCGGACCATCCCGCCACCATGTGGGCCACCGGCGACCTGGCCTGGAACCTGGAGCAGCTTGGCGACCTCAGCGGTGCCGCGGCGCGCCTGGCCGAACTTGCCGAATCGCGCATTCGGACCATCGGTCCCGACGAACCGGACACTGTCTGGACTCTCCTGGGGCTGACCCGGGTCCTGGGCAAGATGGAAGCGCACGCCGATGCGCGTCGGGCCCTCGCCAGGTTGTATGAGACGCAGGACCGCCGCCTGGGCGCCGAAGCCGTGGAGACCCTGGATGCCTTGAGGGGACTGGCCTGGGAGGAGCGCAAGGTCGGCGAGCTCGACTCCGCCCGCCGCCACTGGACGCAGCTCGTCGAGACTCACGAGCAGCTCCACGGGCCCAAGGACGAGCGCACCCTGGACGCACTCGTGTGGCTGGCTGAGATTCTGGACGACCTCGGCGAGGAGGAGCGGGCCCGGGTCATCTCCGAGCGCGTGGCCGGTCCGCTGGGCCGGCTCTATGCCAGCACAGGCGACGAGATCGGCCCGGACGATCCGCATACGCTCGAACTGGGCCACAACCTCGGCCGGACGCTGGAGCGCCTGGGCCAGTTCGAGGCGGCCAGAGCCACGTACCAACGGACTCTCGAGGGTTACTTGCGGTTGCAGGGCAAGCGCGGTCGCGCCGTAGCCGACATGCGAGGCCACCTGGGCGACATCGCCCGCAAGCTCTCGGACCCCGCCGCGGCGCACGCTTCATACGGCGAGGCGCTGGCGATCCTGCGCAGGCATCCCGGACCCGAGGATCCGGACACCCTCGCGATGGTCGCTCACGACGCCGAGGCGCTCATGGATCTCGGACGCAAGGTCGCGGCCAAGAACCTGGCCCGCACCGTTGTCGACGGGTACCGCCGGACCCTCGGGGAGGACAACACGCTGACGACCCGAGCGCGGGAACGCCTCGAGGCCATGTCCCCGCCCCGCCGCCGCGGCTCTCGCTAGATTCCCGTTCGGCGGCCTTCGCAGGGGCCGACCCGGGCCGGCAGTCGGCCGCCGCGGGTCAACTCGCCGGCAGGAGCGACGCCCGGTGCGACGCACTTGCGCATCCCCGTCCTTTGCGGCACACTCTCCCCCCAATGAACGCCAGCACCTTCAGCCACCGGGAGAATTCGCGCCAGGCCTCCAGCCTGCGCGGTTCCATGATGTCCATGCCCGGGCGGCCCCGAAGTGCGGAGGACGGGATCTGAGGATCTGGCTCACCTGACAGCGAAGCCGGACCAAGGATCGGTCCCGGGGCCGCGGACTCCTCAGGGAGCCGCGGTTCTTTGTTTCTCCGGACAGCGCGACGGGAGCCGCCCGAACAAACGCCCTGCGCCCCAGGGCTCCCGGGACAACCATCCGTCATCCTTCCGCTACCCGCCGCCGAGTTCGAGCGGCGGGCCCCAGGAGGCTCCAGTGTCAGACCAGAACTCCCCCGCCCTTCGTCGCGAAACCCTCGCCGTCCACGCCGGTCAGGTGGTCGATCCCACCACTAAGGCCCGGGCGGTCCCGATCTACGCCACCACCAGCTACGTCTTCGACGACGCCGCTCACGCCGCTCGCCTCTTCGCGCTCGAGGAGCCCGGCAACATCTACACCCGGATCATGAACCCCACCACGGGCGTCTTCGAAGAGCGCGTCGCCGCTCTCGAGGGTGGCGTCGGGGCGTTGGGCGTTGGCTCCGGCCAGGCCGCCGAAACGCTGACGATCCTCAACCTCGCTCGGGCCGGCGACAACGTCGTGACCAGTGCATCGCTCTACGGCGGGACGTACAACCTCTTCCAGTACACGCTGCCGAAATACGGCATCGACTTCAAGTTCGTCGACGGCTCCAAGCCCGCCGAATTCGATGCCGCGATCGACCCGAAGACAAAGGCCGTCTACATCGAGACGATCGGCAACCCGCGTCTCGACGTACCGGACTTCGAGGCGATCGCCGCCATCGCCCACAGGCACGGCATTCCTGTCATCGTCGACAACACCTTTGCGCCGCTCCTCTCGCGACCGATCGAGCACGGGGTGGACATCGTCGTCCATTCCGCCACCAAGTGGATCGGCGGCCACGGAACGGCGATCGGCGGCGTCGTGGTGGACGGCGGGACATTCGACTGGGCAGCCTCGCCACGCTTCAAGGCCGATTTCGTGGATCCGGACGAGTCCTACCACGGCGTCAGCTACACGGCCGCGGCTGGTAACGCAGCCTTCATCCTCAAGCTCCGAGTCCAGCTCCTGCGCGACCTCGGACCGGCGCTGAGCCCCTTCAACTCCTTCCTCTTTCTCCAGGGTCTCGAGACGCTGCCACTGCGTATCGAGCGCCACAGCTCCAACGCGCTGGCGGTGGCCCGCTGGCTCGAAGCCCACTCCGCCGTCGAGTGGGTCAGCTACCCCGGTCTCACCTCGCACCCGAGCCACGCGCTCGCGCGCAAGTACCTGTCGGGTGGCTTCGGTGGGATCGTGACGTTCGGCCTGAAAGGCGGCGTGGATGCCGGCCGCAAGCTCATCGACTCGGTCAAGCTCTTCAGCCTCCTGGCCAACGTAGGTGACGCGAAGAGCCTGATCATCCACCCGGCCTCGACGACGCATCAGCAGCTGTCGGCGGGGGACCAGATCGCCAGCGGCGTGACGCCGGAGCTGGTTCGCCTGTCCGTCGGCATCGAGCACATCGACGACATCATCGCCGACCTCGATCAGGCGATCGGCGCGGCAACGGGCATCCGCTCCGCCGTCCCGGCGGGCTCCGCCTCGTGAGTCAGGTTTCGGAGTAGCGCTATGTCGGCGTCGACGACTCGTTGGGTTTCGCGGCAGCGCACCGGTTCCGCCCGAACCGATGCCGCTCGCCCCGGAACTCGCGACGAATCAGCGGTCGGGCGTGCCGGGTCCCCCGTGGGATCCGGCGCGACTCCGTCTCCGGACGAGGCCGCCCGCCCGACCAAGGCCGTCGTGTCGACCAAGGCCGTACTCCCGGCCGAGGGCGCCGCAGACGCCTCAACGTGGGCGGAAGCGACCCTTTCAGCCACTCAAGCGTCAGGATCGAGGTTCATCGCCGCCGATCCCGGCGTGTCGACCGCACGCGGAGACCTCGGTTTTCGTAGCCTGAGCGATGTGGACAATCAGCCGGACCCGCAAGCCGGAAAGATCGCCTCACGCTGGCTCGGACGCTTCCAGCTCGAGTCGGGCGCGGTGCTGCCGGATCTGGTCGTGGCCTACCGCCACGACGGCATCCCGGTGGGCGAGGGACGGCAGATCCTGGTCGTCCACGCCCTTACCGGGTCGGCCGACGCCGCGGGCGACTGGTGGGCGCCGCTGATCGGGCCGGGCCAGATCCTCGACACCGACAAGTACGGCGTCATCTGCATGAACCTGCTCGGCAGCCGCTACGGCACCAGCGGCCCGACCTCACGCAACCCCCTGACCGGCAAGCCCTACGGACGGTCGTTTCCCCGCGTCTCGGTCCGCGATCAGGCCCGGGCCCAATGGCGCCTTCTCGACGCGTTGGGGATCGGCAAGCTGGCTCTCGCGGTTGGCGGGTCGCTGGGCGGAATGGTCGCACTCGAGGTCGCGCTGGAACGGCCGGGCGAGATCAGCCGGGTCGTGCCGATGGCCGCCCCCGCGCGCATCGGCCAGCTCGCGGTCGGCTGGGACAACATCCAGCTCGAGATCGTCGACAAGCTCGGCATGGAGGGCCTGGACCTGGCACGCCAGCTGGCGATCACGACCTACCGCAGCGAGATCGACTTCGAGCAGCGCTTCGCCGGTCGGGCCGAGCCGGACGGCACGCCCTCGATCGTCAGCTACCTGCACCACCAGGGCCGCAAGCTCCTGGATCGGTTCGATCCCGACACCTACCGCTCGCTCGTCCTGGCGATGGATTCGCACGACATCGGCCGCGAACGCGGCGGAGTCGTTGCCGCCCTGGCGCGGCTGGCCGCGTACGGAACGCGTCTGACCGGCGTCGGCATCGAGGGAGACATCCTCTACGGCACGAACCAGGTCAAGGCGATGGTCGAGGCCGCGAACGAGGCCGGCATGGACGCGGCCTATCGCGAGATTCTCTCCACCAAGGGCCACGACGCCTTCCTGGTCGAGTGGGATCAGCTCACCAAGATCCTCGCCGAGGCGCTCAAGTAGCGAGCGGCGCGGGGGCGCGGGGGCCAGGGACGGTTTCCGCTCATTTCCACCTCCAGTAGTACTAAGACACGGCAGGCGGGACTTTCCGGCGGCGGCTCCCGTCGCGGAATCCGCGGCGCATACCGTCTATGCATCTCTCGCGTATGCAGCCTGAATAAGCTCCGCAACAGTTGCGTATCAGCCGCCAGTTGATGCATAATCCGCGAACCATGTTCGTTCGAATGCTCGCCAAGCCCAAGTCCAAGCGCTGGCGGCCCTGCCGGGAGGCACGGCCCTAGGGCTCGGCGGCGTTCGTAGCGAACCGCGGAGCCGAGGGGCACGAAGCTCCCGAGGGCCGCGACACCACAGGCGGTGCCGCGGCCTTTCTGTTTCACGCAAGCAGCCACGACACAGACATAACGGAGGATCGGGAATGCTCAGCATCGTAGCCGGCGACGGAGGCATGGGCCGTGCCGTTGCCGCTGCCCTCTCCGGGCGAGGCATGCCACCCACCGCGATCCTGGGCATGCCCGAGACGAGCGCCGGCCACGCGTCCTCCCGGTTCGAAGGTGCGGAGGTGCTCTTCGAGTTCACCGTCGGCGAGGCCGTCCTGCAGAACGTCCGAGCGGCGCTCGAGGGCGGAATCAGGCGGTTCGTCATCGGCACCACCAACTGGTCGGCCGACCGCGCCGCGGCCGAAGCCCTCCTGATCCAGCACGAAGCGGCGGCCGTTGCCTCTGCCAGCTTCAGCCTGGGGGTGATGCTGTTCGCCCGACTGGTCGAGGACGCCGCTCGCCTCTTCGGCCCGTTCGCGGAATACGACCCGTACCTCGTGGAGTGGCACCGCCGTACCAAGGCGGACCGCCCATCCGGCACCGCCCTCGACCTGTCCCGACGCCTGATCGCCGCCCATCCTCGCAAGCAGCGCGTGGCCCGGGCCATGGTGCACGGCGCCCCCGCCCCCGAAGAGCTGGACGTGGCCGTAATCCGCGCCGGGAGCGCGCCGGGGATGCACCTCGTGGGCTTCGACGCCCCAGGAGAGACCCTGGAGATGCGCCTCACGGCCCGCGATCGATCGGCCTACGCCGCAGGCGCGATCACGGCAGCCGAGTGGCTCCTGGCCGAGCCGCGCGCTCCGGGCTTCCACAGCTTCGACGAGGTCGTCGACTCGATCATCACCAAGCAGTCGGCGGACGAAGGTTCGAATGGTCGGCCGGCGCCCGGCGTCCTTTCTGCCGGCACCCCCAACCCATGAGCCGGCAATCGGCCGGCGGAATCGCCGCCGACTTCGACCGCCCGTAGATCGCCAACCGCCGCCGTCCTGACCACCAAGGAGAATTCGAGATGTCGTTGAGCCGCCAGCTACGAGGAGCGTTTACCGCCCTCGTGACTCCATTCACCCAATCGGGCGCAATCGATGAGGAGGCTTTTCGGACCCTCGTTCGCCGCCAGATCGATGCCGGTATCCACGGCCTCGTACCCTGCGGCACCACGGGCGAGACCCCGACGCTGAGCCACGAAGAGGACGAGTGGGTGATCGCCACCACCCTGGAGGTCGCGTCCGAGCGGGCGAGCCGTGCCCGCCTCCGGGTCATCGCCGGAACCGGCTCGAACAGCACCGCGACCGCGATCCGCGCCACGCGCCGGGCGGCGGAACTCGGCGTCGACGCCGCCCTCGTGGTCGCGCCGTACTACAACAAGCCGGACCAGCGCATGATCGAGGCGCACTTCCGAGCCATCGCCGACGAGGGCGATCTGCCGATCGTCGTCTACAACGTCCCGGGCCGGACCGGCGTGAACGTGGAAGCGGCAACGCTCCTCCGTCTCGCCGAACACCCCCGGATCGTCGCGGTCAAGGAAGCGTCGGCGAACATGGACCAGATCGCCACGATCCTGCGTGATCGCCCGGCCGACTTCTCCGTCCTCGCCGGCGACGACACGTGGACGATGCCGATGCTCGCGCTCGGCGGCGACGGCGTCATCTGCACATGCGCCAACGAGATTCCGGGCGAGATGGCCGAGATGTGCGACGCCGCGTTCGCCGGCGATTGGGACCAGGCTCGGCGCATCCACGAACGCTGGCTGCCGCTCATGAAGGCGAATTTCGTGGGTGGCCCAAACCCGGTGCCGGTGAAGGCGGCCATGTCGATGATGGGGCTGTGCTCGGATACGCTGCGAATGCCACTCCTGCCGCTCGAAGAGCCGCACCGGGCGCGCATGCACCTGATCCTCGAGACAGCGGGCCTGCTCGAGTCCAGCAAGGTCGTGGCCATTGGATCGGCGACCGCAGGACGGGCGGGCGGGCGATCGCGGACCGCAGCTTCGAGCCACGCGTGAGCGGCGCGGAAGCTCCCGGAGGCGCGACCGGTTCCGCGGCCGCGCCCGGGGCCATCCTGGCCGACCTTGAGGCGGGACGTGTTCGGGCCGCCCAACCGGACGAAGACGCCCCGGGTGGCTGGCGCGTCAATCCGGAGGTACAGGCGGCGATCCTGGAGCTCTTCGCGGACCGTGCGACCCGGACCTGGGATCTTGGTGGCGCCTTCCAGTTCCGTGATCGCGTCGGCCTTCCGGTGAAGGAGCTGCTGGACTCGCCGGAGGCCCGAGCGGCGCTGGTGGCCGGGAAGCCGTGGCGCGTCGTCCCGGGCGGGACATCGGTCCGGGGCGGCGTCTACCTGGCCCCGGGCGTAACCATCATGCCGCCCTCCTACATCAACGTCGGGGCGTGGCTGGGCGAAGGAACCATGGTCGACTCCCACGTCCTCGTGGGATCGTGCGCCCAGGTCGGGGCGCGAGTCCATCTCTCCGCCGGCGTCCAGATCGGCGGCGTCCTGGAACCGCCCGGCCGGCGCCCCGTGATCGTCGAGGACGAGGTCTTCGTCGGCGCCCAGGCCGCTCTCCTGGAAGGCGTGCTCGTCAAGAGAGGCGCGGTCATCGCCGCCGGGGTCATCCTGACCGGAACCAGCCGGCTGTACGACCTGGCCCGGGATCGGGTCGTCGTCGGCACGCTGGCAGAGCCCCTGGTCGTGCCCGCCGGCGCAGTCGTTGCGCCCGGCGTGCGGAGCGTCCCGGGCGCCTTCGCAGAGCGCAACGGACTTGCCCTCTCCGCCGCGATCGTGGTGAAGTACCGCGACGACCGGACCGACGCTCGGGTCGCGCTCGAGGAGGCGCTGAGGTGACGGAAGCGGCCGCCCGCTCGACCGGCGGGATCGACGGCATATTGGAGTCAGGCCGGCTTGCCGGGCTCTCCCCCGCAGCACTCGCCGAGGAATTCAGCACTCCCTTCTACGTCTACGACCTGGACCTGATCGGGCGGCGAGTGGAGGCCCTCCGGGCCGTCCTGCCGCGCGGATTCCGGATCGCCTTCGCCGTGAAAGCGAACCCGGCCCTGGCCGTCGTGGCCCACCTGCAACGCTGCGGAGTGGGTGCGGACATCGCGTCCGGAGGCGAGCTGGAGACGGTCCTGCGGGCCGGCTTCGACCCGGCTCTTGTGGCGATGACCGGACCCGGTAAGAGCGACGACGAACTCTCGGCCGCGGTCGTAGCCGGGGTGGGCATCGTCATGGTCGAGTCTCGCGGGGAGCTGCGCCGCCTGGAAGCGATCGCTGCCGAGCTCGGCCGCCGCCAGCCGATCCTGTTGCGCCTGGCCGTCTCCGAGGATGCGCGCCTGGAAACCGTTCGCCTCATCGGCGGCGTCGAGGGAAAGTTCGGCATGCCGCTGGCGACGCTGACCGAGGCTGCCCGGGAGGCGGCGGCCTCGTCGCACCTGGAGCTGCTCGGGGTCCACGCTTTCGGCGCCTCCAACCTGCGCGACGCCGAGCAGCTCGCCGGCCACGTGGCGGAGCTCGTGGAGATAGGCCGGCAAGTGGCCTCCGAGGCAGGCGTTTCCCTGCGCATCGTGGACGCGGGCGGTGGGCTGGGGATCGCCTACGCCAGCGGGGAGCGGCCGCTGGACCTGGCGCTGTTCGGGCGGCGGCTGTCGGAGCTGCGAAGTCACTGGGATTCCAGCCCGGCCCTTCGCGAGATGACCGTGCTCCTCGAGCCGGGCCGCTTCCTGGTCGGCCCGGCCGGGGCCTACGTGGCCCGCGTCGTGGACGTCAAGGGCCCGGACTCAGCGCCGGTGGCGATCCTGGACGGCGGCATCAACCACGCGGTCCGGCCGGCCCTGGTGCGAAGCGAGCACCGCCTCGCCGTTCTGACCTCCGACGCGGTCCGAGCGCTGGTCCGGACCACCGTCGCGGGACCGTTGTGCACGGGCCTGGACGTCTTCTCGACCGAGGCCATGCTTCCGCGGCCGCGAGTCGGCGACCTGGTTGCGTTGCTGGACCTGGGAGCCTACGGCTTCACCGAGTCCATGCCGCTCTTCCTGTCGCATCCGTGGCCGGCGGAAGTTGCGGTCCTGGCCGGTCGCGCCCGCCTGATTCGGCCGCACGTGACCCCGACCGAGCTCCTGGATCGCCAGGTCGATCCGGACTGGTAGACCCGCGCCGCCGATCGGGCCGGTCCGTTGCGCGTCCGGCGCCGGAGACGCAGGACGCGACGTCGCCTTGGTCCGGGTCAGTAGCCGGCTTCGTCCAGCTGGACCTTGCCCTTGAACTTCCAGTAGATGAAGGCCGTGTAGGCGAGCACGATCGGCATGCCGACGAGGGCGATGACGAGCATGACCGTAAGGGTCGTGTCCGAGGAATGGGCGTTGTCCACCGTCAGGCTTCGCGTCGCATCGACGGCGGGAACCAGGTTGGGATACAGGGTCGCGCCGGCCGTGGCAGCCAGGCCCACGATCGCCACGCTCGACAAGACGAACGCCAGGAACTCCTGTCGCCGGCGATACGCGTACAGCATTCCCGCGAGCGCCACGGCCGCCCCGACGGGGCCGACCCAGGCGAGAGGGTTCCGCGCGAAGTTGTCGAAGACGCGGTTGGAGTCGAACCAGGCGATGCCGGTCGCCCCAAGCCAGGCCGCGATGACAACCACAGTGGACGCCACGCCGGCTCGCTGAGCTCGAGTCCGGAGAGCTCCCTCGGTCTTGAGCACGAGCCAGGAAGAACCCTGCTGGGCCGCGAGCCCGAGGGTGAGCACGCCCATCACGATCGAGAAGGGGTTGAGCAGCCCGGCCAGGCCACCGCGGTAGACGCCGCCGTCGTCCAGCGGCAGACCTCGCACGATGTTGCCCAGGGCCACGCCGAAGAGGAGCGCCGCCAGGGCCGACCCCAGCGCGAAACCTGCGTCCCACCACAAGCGCCACAGCCTGTTCGTTTCCTTGCTCCGGAACTCGATCGAAACCGCCCGCAGGATGAGCGCGCCGAGCAGGAGCATCACGGCCAGGTAGAAGCCCGAGAAAACCGTCGCGTACACCAGCGGGAAGGCGGCAAACAGCGCGCCGCCGCCGGTGATCAGCCAGACTTCGTTGCCGTCCCAGACGGGACCGATCGCGTTGAGGACGCTGCGCCTCTCCGCGTCATTTCGGGCGACGAGGAGATGGACGATGCCGGCCCCGAGGTCGAAGCCGTCGAGAACCGCATAGCCGACGAGCAGCAGGCCGAGCAGAAGGAACCAGACGGTCGGTAGCGAAGGCATGTCAGTTGCCCTCCTCGGAGCGCCCGGCTTTCGGCGGAGCGGCCACCACGCGGGCGGCCAGATCCACCACCACGCCGGGGGCGGGCTCGGGCCCGCGTCCGATCTCCTTGGACAGCGCGTAGATCCACAGGAAGAAGAGCAGGGCGTATACGAGGAGGATCGCCAGGAGTGAAATCCCAACGTCGGTCGCCGAAACCCCCGGCGATACACCCTTCGAGGTCATCATCAGCCCCTGCACGATCCAGGGCTGTCGGCCGACCTCGGCGGTCATCCAGCCGAGCTCTACCGCGATGATGGGCAGCGGGATCGCCAGCACCGCGAAGCGCAGCCACCAGACGTTCGTATCCAGCGAGCGCCGCCACCAGAGGAAGGCCCCAAAGAGCATCAGCAGCATCATCAGGACGCCCAGGCCGACCATTAGGTGGAAGCTCATCCACGTCAGAGCCACCGGCGGCCAGAGAGAAGTGTCCGGCTCCTGATCCAGGCCTTTGATCTGGCTGTTCGGATCGAGATTGGTCATGGCGCTGAGGCCGTTGGGGATGGCGAGTGGCGGGACGGCGGCCGGACCGGTTTGGCTCGGCGGCAGGCCGATGATCTCAAGGGCCACGCCGTTCTCGGTCTTGAAGACGCCTTCCATGGCCGCGAACTTGAGCGGCTGGTTGGCCTGCACCTCGCGGGTCTGCAAGTCGCCGCTGACGAACATGAGGCCCGATCCGAGGAAGGCGACGATGACTGCCAGCCGGAGGGCGATGGCGGTCACGTCGGAGTTGCGATGGCGCAGGACGTACCAGGCGGAGATCCCCATGAGGAAGAACGCGCCGACGACCCAGCACGCCGCCAGAGTGTGGAAGAGTCGCTGAAGAATCGACGGGTTGAAGGTGGCCTGCCAGAAGTCGGTCATCTGGGCCTTCGAGACGCCGTTCGCGTCGGTGACGATCTTGAAGCCGGCCGGCGTCTGCATCCAGGAATTGGCCACCAGGATCCAGAAGGCCGATATCGTCGTGCCCAGGCAGACCAGCACGCCCGCCAGCCACCTGACCGTCGAGCCAACGCGGTTCCGCCCGAACAGGACTATCCCTACGAAGGCCGACTCCAGGAAGAAGGCGAAGATCCCTTCGGCGGCCAGCGGCGCTCCGAAGATGTCGCCCACGAATCCGGAGAAGGTGGACCAGTTGGTGCCGAACTGGAACTCCATGACGATGCCGCTCACCACGCCGATGACGAAGGTGACGGCGAACAGCTTGGTGAGGAAGACCGACAACCGGTCGTATACGTCGCGCCTGGTCCGCCAGCGCATCGTCTCAACGATGGCGATCAGCCCGGCAAGGCCGATCGTGACCGCGGGAAAGACGAAGTGGAAGCTGATAGTCAGGGCGAACTGGATGCGGGACAGCTGGACGACGTCCACACGCACTCCTCAGTGGATCAGGCAGGGCTCCAGGTGGATCAGGCAGGGCTCTCGACGTTGCCGCTCTCGGCGGGATGCAGAACCTGAACTCGTGTGCTGCCATTATGGGTGGGAGAGTCCGGGACGGTCCATACATCGAGCGGCTTTCGAGGCCAGCCGCGACCGTCGGGCCGGGGAGTGAGACAGCCGCTCGGATTCGCAACGACTCATGTTGTCGCGGAGGCGCCGGGAGGCACCCGTTGTCGCGGAAGGCGCAGGGCGGTGCTCGACGCCGAGCGCGCCGCAAAGGGCTCGACCGCACCACTCGCCCCAACCCTGCCGGGGCCTTGGTCGGAGAGGCCTGCTGCGGCAGCCTACGAACGCCGTCCAGACGTGCTACAAAGCCCCCGTGAGCGGCCCCGGTCCTCGGATGCAGATCGCGTGGCCTTTGCGCGGCCGGCTGCCCGGTCGGCGCCGTGCCTTGGCTGCGGTACTCGCCGTCGGCCTGGTCGCCGTCGAAGCCGCCTCCCTGCTTACGGAGCCCGGGGTTGCCGCGAACTCCGGCGTGCCGGTTTCGTCCGGCGCCTCCCGGTCACTGCTCGCGGTCGCGACGTCGCCGTCGCCATCCCCGTCGGCGGCCGACCCTTCCCCATCCGCCTCGGTGACTGAGTCGCCGACTGCCCAGGAACTCATAACGGCCCCGGTCCCCATCCCGCCGCAGGATCTCACGGGCTACGTCTGGCCGCTCGTCAACGCCAACGTCACGCTTCCCTTCGGGCCCACCTCGTGGGGCGAGATGATCGTCGACGGTCAACGGTTCCACGACGGCCTGGACATATCCACCGGCTGCGGCCCCGCGGTTCTCGCGGCCCATGACGGCGTCGTCCTTGCGGCCGGGCGCCAGTACGACGACTTTGTGGGCTGGGAAGGCAGCCTGACCCGCTACTACGACTGGCTCACTCAACACAAGTTCTGGAACACCGTCCCTATCGTGGTCGTCATCGACGACGGCAACGGATACCGCAGCATCTACGCCCACGAGTCGTCGGTGACCGTCCAGCCCGGCCAGCACGTCAATGCCGGCGACCGCATCGGCTACGAAGGCATGACCGGACTGGCCACCGGATGCCACGTTCACTACAGCCTCTACAGCCCGCTGGAGACCAAGATCTTCGCCCTGGACCCAGGAGTCGTTGAGCGAGACCGAATGCCCGCGGCGGAGATAGCCCGGGTCAACCCGCTGCTGGTCCTGCCGTTCCGCTGCAACGTGGAAGAGATGGTCGCGCTGCGACCATACGAGGCTTCGAGTTGTCCGCCGCCGACCAAGCGACCGCCTTCCAAGCCCACGCCGTCGAAGGCGCCGGCGGCCAGCGGCACCGCCACGCCGACTGGCGAGGTCACGGCCACTCCCACGCCCGTGCCGACGGAGACACAAGCGCCCACGCCGACGGAGACACCCGTGCCCACGCCGACGGAGACACCCGTGCCCACGCCGACGCCCGTGCCGGCGCCGCCCGCGTCCGGGGCGTGACTAGCCTTCCGAGACCTTGTCCGCGACGGATTGCCCGCGCCGATACCGTCTGGCCACGAGCGAGTAGGCCGGGATCCGGCCCAGGGCTTGACTGAGGGGCGCAGCCGGGTGGCCGTCTCGTCCGACAACCGCGAGCAGGGAGTCGGTGGCCGTTGCCTCGGCCGGCCTGGCGTCCACCTCGGCCAGGTCGATGGCGACCATCCCGGGCTCGTCGCGTCCGAGCTCGCTCCGGGCCGCCCGCATCTCCGCATCTCGCTCGCTGGCTTCGTACGCGCGCCGTAGCTCGGCCTCGGCATGCCATCGTGGCCGGCGCAGCAGGATGGCCTGCCAGACTCGCCCGACTTCCGGCGTCACCGTCCCGTCGCCGGCCGCGGGTCGCTCGGAGAGTTTCTCGCCCCGGGCCCACAAAGCCGCCTGGTGCAGGAGGGCGTACTCGTCCAGGTCGGCGTAGTGATCCAGCTGATCGGCCGGCGAACCCTCGCCGAAGATCGCCAGGATGCTCGGACGGAAGACCTCCTCGAGGTCCAAATCGATCGCCCGGACCGATCGGTGGAAGTAGATCTGCTGATAAAGGAACAGCCGGGCGGTGAGGAACATCTCCAGCGCCCCCAACCCGGGCTCGTACAGCGAGAGCCCATGTGGCCCCACGAAGCTGTATCGCCGTAGCCGCTCCACGTCCACCGGCCCCGCGGAGACGCCGATCAGGTACGAGTCGCGCCGGACGTAGTCCAGGTTGTCCACGGTGAAGACGCCCGAGAGCAGGGGCTGGAGCCAGCGCAGCCAGCGCGGCATCGACGGGTCGGCCAGGGCAGGCTTGGAGATCAGGAACGAGAGCCAGCGCGGATCGATCGACTCGTCACGCCGGAGGGCGTCGCGCTCCGGGACCGCCCCCGGAGCCCGCCGGATGGATCGGATCTGGTCGCCCAGCTCGCGCTCGATGATCAGCTGCGAGAGGTCCTCGTGGGTCAGGCTCTTGTGCCGGCGGCGCGGGTCGGGTGGCGCCGGGAAGTGGCACAGCACGTGGTCGTCGAAGAAATGGGCAAACGGCCCGTGACCCACGTCGTGCAGGAGCCCGGCCAGGCGCATGGTCTCCACGACCAGGCCTTCGGAGGGCGGATCGACGGCCGGCTCGACCGCGCTCAGTTCCGCCCGCAGGCTCGGATAGAGCTGGCGCGCCCAGAGGCCCGCCTCGTGCATGACGCCCAGGCTGTGAGTGAAGCGGCTGTGCTCGGCCGTGGGGAAGACCCAGCGGGCGCTCTGGAGCTGGCTGATGCGCCGCATCCGTTGAAGCCACGCCGAGTCCAGCAGGTCGCCCTCGGCCGCTTCCTCCCCCGCCAAGCCAAGCTGGCGGGCGCGATCGGAGGTGAGGCGCTTCGTCAGCTCGATGTAGCCGTGGATCGGATCGCTGATCAGGTTGACGGCCCACAGGAGCGGGTGCGCCGCCGCGGCCGGACCGGTGCCGGGCGCGCCGGGCACGACATCCCTCTCGTCGAGCGAGCCTGGGGTCTCATCCTGCATGCCGCAAGCCTAGACGCAGAAGGTCAGTACCGCGCCGCGGCCGCGCGATGTGTCGCGGCAACCTCGTCGCGAAGCTCGGGCGGCTCGAGGACCTCTACCTCGGAGCCCCAGGAAAGGATCCACCGCCGGATCTCGATCGTGCCCGGGACACGAGCCCTCCAGACGACGCTCCCTTCCGGCTCGGGAACGACGCGCTCGGTAGGGTGCCAGGTCGTCTCCGTCACCTGGCCGGCGATCGCCGCATCGAAGCGCAGCACCACCTCCACCTCCTCCTGGTCTGCGATGACCCCCCAGGCGCGGTCGAGCCCCTCCTGCACGACTCCGGAGTGGGGCGGTTCGAACGTCTCCGGCGCGAGAGACAGGTCAAGGATTCGCTGCAGTTTGAAGGTCCTGATCGCGCCACGCGATTCATCGAAGCCCATCAGGTACAGCGCCCGCGTCGTCGCGGAAGCCTCGAGCAGATACGGATGCACTCGCGCTCGCCTCGGCGGCCGCCCCGGACTGTGAGCCGCCGCGTTGTAGGTCAGCTCCACCACTCGCCGCTCCGCCCAAGCTCGAGCGAGCAGCCGCAAGTGCCGTGTCAGCCTCTCGTCCGGCGGCCGGCTGGCCAGCACGTCGATCGTCCGCTCCAGGTGTCGGGCCACGGCCGGCGGCAGGATCTCCGCCAGCTTCTGGAAGGCCGCGCCCGTGTCCGGGTCGTATCGGTCGGCGAATTGGGCCGTCAGCCGCGCCGCAAAGAAGAAGGCAACGGCCTCGTCGAGGGTCAGTCGCAGCGGGGGCAGGAAGGCGCCTTCCACGATCCCCCACCGGCCGCCTTCGCTCCACAGTGGAATCCCGATCTCGCCCTCCAGGGCCTGCAGATCGCGGTAGACGGTTCGACGCGACATGCCCACGAAGCCGGCGACGGCGTCCACCGGGGCACCCTCCGGATGGGCGGCCAGGTAGCGAAGGGCCCGGTAGAAGCGGGCCAGCCGATCGCGCTTGACCGCTCTATCGGACGAGAGGGCGCCATCGGCATCGCCCAGGGACCGGCCCGGCGCAGATCCGCCTCCCATCGGTCCTGTCGGCGGCCTCATTCTCGACCGATCACGTGCGCGGCGTCGCAATCGAGACCGGCGTGTCCCGGTCCGTCGCGGTCATCCGAAGGTTGACTGTCGCCAGGAGGCCGTGAGGCAGGATCTCCTGCGCGCTTCCGTTGATCCGACCCTCGATCCGGCCGACCTCTCCGTCGCCGAAGACCCAGTAGTCCAGCTCGCCCCGCCACGTCGACGTGTCCGCGTTTCCGACCAGCCAGACGACCTGGGGGAACGACGTCTGGAACGTGGTGCCGTCCACGGCGATCCGGCAGTGACGAGCTCGCGCACCCTCGACGTACTCGAACCCGCGGTTCTCGGCCGTGGCTCGGTTGCCGAGCGAGAGTGCTCCGGCGATGGCCGAGGCATCCACCATGTCGCCGTCCAGCTCGGCGGGAGGCACCGGCGTCCAGGCGCCGCCCGGTCCGAGAAGCCAGGCCGCCGATCCCCGACGCACTGCGGCGTACTGGACGAAGAGGTCGGCACCGCGGACCACCTGCGCTGTCCAGGAGACGTCCATGCCGGATCGGCTCCCGTTGAGATTCACGGTCCCCACCGACCGCCCGTCGACGTCGGCCCAGAGGTCGAGCTCCAGCTTTGCCGTGGTCGCACTCACCAGAGCCTGGTTACATTCGGGAGGTATGACGTTGGCCTCCGTGGGTCCGAACCTGGAATGGGTCGCGGGCCGGTCGCGAAGAGCGGCCTCGTCGGCCAGACTCACGCCGGCGTAGACGCCGCCTATGACCGAGGTTGCCACGACGGCGAAGGCCAGAGAGGCGGCTATGCGACGCTTGCCGATGCCGACTTCATTGATGAACTGGCGGCTGATTCCGATCCCGGCGAAGAGACTCGTAGCCAGCAGGGCCAGAGCCCAGGGGTAGACGACCTCCAGGGAGGGCAGAAGAGCCTGAGTGCCGCCCTCGACAACCTGGCCGGTGACCCCCGCGATCGAGGGCAGCAGCAACAACCCCGCGACCAGGCCAAGCCAGAAGACCCCCGCCGATCCTCGATCGCTGCGCACAAGCGGCGGCCACACGATCGAGGCGACGCTGACCAGCAGCGGCAGAGACGCCGCGACGCCTACCAGCAAGTCGACGGGGCCGCCTGGCCGGTAGGCAACGAGGATCACACCGGCGCCCGCGGCCCAGAGGATGGTGAGGGCGACGGCGAGAAGCCTGAGCTCGAACTGGCGGACGCGCACGTTGGCAGTCTAGCGAACCACAGACACTCGACTCGCCTGGAAGCACAGCCGGCACCTAGTCCGAACGCACGACCACTGGACCGCAAGTACCCGCCGTGCTGGGACCCACGGCTCTCGTCCCAACGGTCGGCGGAACCGACTGTTCCGGTACAAGGGCGAGTGAACACGGAGGTTCCGAAGATGCCTCGACAGGCGGATCGACGCAGCACAGGCAGGACCGGGCCGCTGGCCCGGCGGCCGCTTGCAAGCCGTCCTGGCCCGGCCTCGCGACGGTCGTCGTACCTGTCGTTCCCGGTTCCTATGGGCGAAGCCGCCCAGCTCGCCGATCAGCACGACACAGAGGCCCCGACGGCGGCTCCGCTTCCACCGGATCTCCTGCCGCGCTGGGTCCAGACGCAGGAGGCCTACCGCTTGCTGCTCGCCGGCGGGTTCGATGGTGCGGACGCCGCCATGTTGATCGGCTACGTCGTCGGTCTGCCGGAATGCGACTCTCGATGGTCGCTCGAGCAGATCAATCGGCTCCTCTTCCTGCGAAACCTGTACTCGAACACGGAGTGGGGCACGGTCGAACGGCTGCAGACCTGACAAGCGCCCACCGGTTCCGCTCGGAACCGCGGCCCGAATCCGAATACCAGCGAGAGCCGGGTCCCCATCCTCCACCCCGGACCTCGCAAAATGCCGAGGCGGTGCCCGGAGTCATCCGGACGCCGCCTCGACATCTGATCAACGGGGGCGGCGCTGCGCCGGCGGGGCGGTCGCGTAGGGATCGGCGAGCAAACAAAGACGCCCGAAGGAACCTACCCGGCTGCGTGAGCCTTGATGTCATCTCAGCCGCTAGCAGTCGCTCGACACCTTCAGGCGTGCTATTCACGCTAGGCGAAGCTGATCGCCCGGGCAATGGGGTTTTCCACCGAGTTTGGCGGTCCCCCACGAGAGTTACCCACCGTTAATCCACAGTCGCGAACGAACTCGATCGACTCGGACGTACGCCGGAAGGGCGTCGTCTCAAGGCTGAACGCGGCCCGACTGGGCGGGCAGGGTCCGGGCGGGATCAGGGCGTACTAGCCGGTCTCGAACTGAAGTCGCTGCTCGGCTGCGGCGGCCCGGGGCGAGTGCATCCAGGAGGTCTCAGCGATCGGGGCCACGAAAGCGTTGGCAAGCATCCGGAGAGTTCCCGGAGAGACGCGGAAGACGGCCGTATCCGTGCCGGCCGCGGCCCACACCCACTCGTAGACGCCCAAATCCTGATCCATCACCGTCTGGACGTTGCGACCGTGGCCGAAGGGCGGGATTCCGCCGATGGAGAACCCGGTCAGTTCCCGCACCTCGACCGCCGTGGCCCGCCGGATCGCCGACTCGCCGGTGACCGCTGCCAGCAGGCTGATGTCGACCAGATTCCGGCCGGAAACCAGGCAGACGATCGGCACCAGCCGTCCGTCGAGGCGCGGCGCCACGAAAACCAGCGACTTGACGATCTGGCCGAGCTCGGCGCCGACGGTCGCGGCGGCCTCCTCGGCGGTTCGCGTCGAGTCGCTGAAGATCGTGATGTCGAGCGCAACACCCTTCCGAGAGGCTGCCTCGATAACACGCTGGATTGCTGGGTGCGAGAGGTCTGTCACGATTGGAAATCTACCATGCGTTCGAGTTGAACTGCACCTGAGTTATCGGTTTTCCCGAAGGACGGAACAGGGGATTTCGCGGTAATTCGAGTCGAGGAACCAAAGGAGGCCCGCTGGTCACTCTATATGTGTATTCGACGAACGGAAGCAATTGGATGCATCGGCCCGGTGTCAATTTGCCGACAGTAGGATGTACTGCCATGCGGACCATCCTCTTCGACTGGGACGGGACGATCGTCGACTCCATCGGAGCCCTCTACGAGACCGACGCGGCCATCTGCCGCAGGATCGGCGTGCCGTTCGACCTGGCCATCTTCAGACGCACCTTCTCCCCCAACTGGCGGCACATGTATGACTCGCTCGGCATACCGGGGGATCGGACCGAGGAAGCCGTCCAGGTATGGAGAGAAACGTTCCGGAGCGACCGGACGCGGCCCTTCGACGGCGTCCAAGGAGCCTTGGCCAGGCTGGTGATGGGCGGCTACACCCTGGGTGTGGTAACGGGCGGCGATCGTGCCGAGGTGGAGCCCCAACTTCGCCGCTTGGGCATCGACGACCTGATGACCGTGCGCGTCTACGGCAACGACACGTCCGCCGGGAAGCCTCACCCCGCGCCACTCCTGCTCGCGCTCGAGTTGGCGGGCGGCTGCGCACCCGCGGAGGCCGTCTACGTCGGGGACGCGCTCGATGACATGCGTATGGCCTCCGCCACCGGCGTGCGAGGCGTCGGGATCGTTTCGATGCTGGCGCGCTCGGAAGAGCTCACCGCGGCCGGAGCTGTGGAGACGGCAGCTTCGGTGGCCGAGTGGGTCGACCGAATCCTCGGAACCTCCGGTATCGATCGGGCTACGTCGTCGTCTCATGCGGCGGGCGGGCACCCTTGATCGCCAGGCTCATCAGGAGATATGCCGCCATCGAGGCGCCCAGCGACGGCAACGTCCCGCCCAGCCAGTGCACGTAGGTCGTCTCGACCAGGTATGCCCCCACACCGGCCGCCCAGGCGAGCAGGGCGATCGGATTCGCGCCCCAGGGCAGCTGGCCTCCAAGCTCGAGCGGATACAGCTCCTCGCTCGTGTAGCGCCGCCGGCGCAGCAGGAAGTAGTCGGCGAAGAGAACCCCGAAGAGCGGCGTGATCAGCGATCCAACCAGGTACAGGAACCCCTGGAAGCTGGCCAGATCGACGGTCAGCGCGAGGGCAAGACACGTTCCGCCAACCGCCGCCACCAGGGCACGCGTCGACAGGCCGGGAACCACGTTCTTGATCGAAATGGCGCTCGAGTACACGTCGGCGAAGGCGTTGTCTGTCTCGTCGCCGAGCAGTAGCGCCAGGCCCGCCGCACCGAAGGCCACGGTCATGATCGAGCCGACGAGGTCTGTCGAGGGGAGGACCAGGATAAGAAGCGCGCCCAGGGCGTAGCACATCACGTTGGCGACGGCGAACCCGGCCACGGTTCCCGCGAAGGACGACCGGGAGTCCTTCGCGAAACGGTTGAAGTCCGCTACGAGCGGCAGCCAGCTGATCGGCATCGCCACAACGAGATCGATCGCCTGGGCGAAGCCGAGGCTGCCGTCTCCGGGCCGGGCCCAGATGGAACCTAGATTGCCTCGCGTCAGGGCATAGACCGCAATCCACGAGATCGTGAGCAGGACGAGCCAGATGCCGATCTTCTCCAGCCACTGCCTGACCACGACGAGTGGCCCGCCCAGGGCCATCAGGATGACGATCGCAGCCCAGCCCACCGTCCAGATCGGGTAGCTGGCGAGGCCCAGGATCGGGCCGCTCAACCGCGACGAAGCCTGGGCCATGATGACTATCTCGAAGGCGCCCCAGCCGACGAGCTGAACGACGTTGATCAGGCTCGGCAGGTAGCTGCCGCGCCGGCCGAAGCTCGGCCGGAGGCTGACCATGGACGGGACGCCGTGCTCGCTGCCGATGACTCCGGCCAGGCCCAGCATGAGGTTGCCAGCGGCCGTGCCCAGAACGATGGCCGCGAGCGCCTGGGGCAACCCAAGCCCCGGCACCAGATACGATCCGGCGGCCAGGACCAGCAGCCCCACCCCAAGATCGGCCCACAGGACGAAGTAGTCGAGGAAACCGAGCACGCGGAAGCGTGCCGGCACCGGCTCGACGCCGACCGTCGCCGCACCAAGGTCGTCCCGCGGCACACCGAGCGGTTGCGCTGGCCCGGCCAAATCGATCCTCCGTCGCTCAGAAGGCCACGTAGCCGTCGGCGGTCGTTTCGATCGGCCGGCCCGACGCCAGGAAGGTCACGCGGCCGCCCGGACACTCGCCCGTGACACGACCCACGACGGTCGGTGCAGCGCCGTCGCCCAGCGCATCCGAGATCTCCGCCAGCCTCGGTTCCGACACGGCGAATAGGAGCTGATAGTCCTCGCCGCCGGAGAGGGCCAGGTCGCGGGACTTCGACCGGCCGAGCAGCGCCACCGCTTCAGCGGCCAGCGGCAACCGGTCCACATCGATCTCGATCGCGACCCGGCTCGCTCGGGCCAGGTGCCACGCTTCGCTCGCGACACCGTCACTGACGTCGATGGCGCATCTGAGGCCGAGGGCGGCCAGGACCGCTCCGGCAGCCAGCCGGGGCTGGGGACGGTGCAGCGCGGCCAGGAGCGGCACTGCCTCCGGCCGCTCAAGCGACTTCCGATCGTCGCGCAGGAGCAGATCCAGGCCGGCGGCAGCGGCGCCCACGGTCCCGGTAAGGGCCAGCAGGTCGCCGGGGCGAGCTCCGTCGCGCCGCAGAAGTTGGTCCGGATACGCCTCGCCGAGCATCGCCACGTTGACGACCAGCGGCCCCGGACTGCGGACGGTGTCCCCGCCGACGATCCGCGAGCCGGTGAGGCGGGCCAGATCGCTCATACCCTCGTACAGCTCCTCGACCAGCTCCGTCTGACCCGGCAGGAGGGCGACTGAGACGAGGCCACGGCCGGGCCGTGCCCCCATGGCGGCCAGGTCCGAGAGACTCACCGCCAGAGCTTTCCAGCCCAGATCCCGCGGTGAAGTCCAGTCGAGCCGGAAGTGGATCCCCTCGACCAGCATGTCCGTCGTTGCCACCACCACCGAGCCTGCCCCGGGCCGCCACGCCGCGGCATCGTCGCCGATCCCGAGCCCCTCGTCGGGAGGGTCCAGGCGGGCGGACAGAGCGTCGATGAGCTCGAACTCACCGGCGCCGCTCATCGACGACCTGCCTTGGCCGCGACCACGGCCGCCGAAAGGGCTTCCACGGCTGCGGCCGGGTCGGCGGCCGCGGCGACGGCGCTGATGACGGCGACGCCGTCGGCGCCTGCGACGATGGCGAGCCCGGCGTTGCCGGCGTCGATTCCGCCGATGGCCACGACCGGGGCCTGAGTGGCGGCCCGGGCAGCCGCCAGCAAAGGCAAGCCGCTCAGTGTCGCGTCGCCCTTCGAGCCCGTCGGAAAGACCGCGCCTACGCCCAGATAGTCGGCCTCGGCAGCGTCACGGGCGGCCAGCTGATCGGCGCCCGTGATCGAAAGGCCGACGAGCGCGTCGTCGCCCAGCAGGCGCCGGGCCAGCTCCACGGGCAGATCTTCCTGGCCTACGTGGACGCCGTCCGCTCCGGCGGCGATGGCGATGTCGATTCGGTCGTTGACGAGCATCAGTGCGCCGTAGCGGCGGGTGAGCTCGCGCAGGTTCAATGCCACCTCCAGGGCGCGGCGGGCGGATCCTTCCTTCTCGCGTACCTGGACGACCCTCACCCCGGCCCGTAGCGCGGCCTCGGCTATCTCCTCCGAGCGGCGGCCGGCGCTCAGCGCCTCCTCCGTGACGAGGTAGACGGCGGAGGTTCGGATCATCTCGCGCCTTCGAATGCGCTCGCGGCTGGGTTCGGTCATGCCGGCTCCACCTCCCTCGTCGTGGCCCGGGCTCCGGCCAGGATCGTCGCGCGATCAAGGTTCGCGACCGCATCCATCAGGTTGGATCGGAACGTCCCGGGGCCGGAGCTGACCTTCGCCGCGGCCTCGCCGGCGATCCCGAAGGCGATCATGGCCTCGACGCTGGCCAGGAACGGATCCGGCTCCACCGCCAGAAAGGCCCCGACCAGGGCGGTGGCCATGCACCCGGACCCGGTGATGCGGCCCATGAGCGGGTCGCCGTTCCGGACCTCGGCCAGGCGCTTGGCATCGGCCACGTAGTCGACCGCGCCACTGGCCACGGCCGCGCCACCGATCCTGCGCGCAACAGCTCGGACGGCCGCGTCGGGCGAGTCGGCTGAGATGGAGTCGACGCCTCGAAGCTTGGCCTCGAAACCGGCGATGGTGGCTATCTCGCCGGCATTGCCGCGAACCGATGCCAACTTCACGTTGTCGAGGATTTGCTGAGTCGTGGCAGTCCGCAGTCTGGTGGCTCCCGCCCCGACGGGATCCAGGACGATCGGGATCCCGCGGGCATTGGCCTCCTCGCCGGCGATCAGCATCGACTCGACCCATTCCGTGTCCAGGGTGCCTATGTTCAGGACGAGCGCCCCGGCGTAGGAGACCATCTCGCGGACTTCCTCGATGGCGTGGGCCATGACCGGCGATGCGCCGATTGCCAGCAGGACGTTCGCCGTGTCGTTCATCACCACGAAGTTGGTGATGTTGTGGACCAGCGGGGTCCGCTGGTGAATTCGCTCCAGCGACGCGGCGGTCAGTTCCGCCAGATCCAGCTCAACCATTCGAGAGCCTCCAGAGATGGTTGACGGGGCCGTGACCTCCGCCGAGCGGCTCGGCGTGCTCGATGGCGCCTTGAACATAGGTACGCGCCTCCCGCACCGCCTCGAGCGGGGCCAGTCCGCGGGCAAGGCACGCGCAGATGGCCGCCGAGAATGTGCAGCCCGTGCCGTGGGTATGACGAGTGGCGATCCGCCGACCCGACAGGACCTCGAATGTCCGCCCGTCGAAGACCAGATCGTCGGACGTATCGCCCCCGAGATGGCCGCCCTTTACTACGACCATGGCCGGGCCCAGGTCGTGGATGCGGCGGGCTGCCTCTCGCGCGGAGGTGGCGTCGACGACGTCGATCCCCGACAGGACGGTCGCCTCGGGTGAGTTCGGGGTCACGACGGCGGCCAGCGGCAGGATCAGAACGCGCAGGGCAGAAACCGCGTCCTCGCGCAACAGACGATCGCCGCTCTTGGCGACCATGACCGGATCGACCACGAGCGCGGTAACGGCATGGGCCCGCAACCGATCGGCGACGGTCTCGATGATCTCCCGGTTCGAGAGCATGCCCGTCTTGACCGCGTCCGCGCCGATGTCGTCGAGGACGGCGTCGATCTGGGCGGCAACCACCGCGGCGGGCACATCATGGACTGCGCGAACGCCGATGGTGTTCTGAGCCGTGATCGCGGTGATCGCCGACGCGCCGTAGACGCCGAAGGCGGCGAAAGTCCGGAGGTCCGCCTGGATTCCCGCTCCGCCACCGGAATCCGAGCCGGCGATGGTGAGCGCTCTGGGCCGGGGTGGCGCCGCGCCGGGTTGTTCGTCCCGAATCATCTTCGACCTCTCAAGACAGACTTCGCCGCGCTCCGCGGGGAGTGCGGCGAGGAGTGGTCGGAGCCTGCTTCCTTCGCTGGTATTGTCCAGATCAGGTACGGCGGGTCTGCGGCTGAAGCCGCACTCTCAGCGCCCTGGGCGCTCCCCGGAGGCGTATTCGATTGCCACGATCCTAACACCGCCGCGCGCCACAGGCCGGCACGCCCGATTGCGACGCGGTCGTCGCGGCCGGCGATGCGGAACCGTTCCTTCGAGGCGTCGTCCACGCGTCGCTGCTAGCCTGATGCCATGAGCACAATGCCGAAGGTGGGGGAGCTCGCCCCCGATTTCGAGCTCCGTGACGACATCGGGAAGCCGCATCGCCTCTCCGATCGCCGCGGCCATTTCACCGTTGTCTACTTCTACCCTGCAGACGACACGACCGGCTGCACCAAGGAGGCCTGCTCGTTCCGCGACGCCCATGCCTCCTTTGGCGACGAGGACACGGAAGTCTGGGGTTTGAGCCCGCAGGGAGCCGCCAGCAAGGCCGCCTTCCGGGCCAAGTACGGACTGCCGTTCACCCTGCTACCGGACGAGGATCACGCCGTGGCCGACTCGTACGGTGCGTGGGGCGAGAAGCACAACTACGGAAAGACCTACTGGGGCATCCTGCGGACCAGCTTCCTCGTGGGACCTGATGGCCGCGTCGCCCACGTCTGGCCGAACGTCAAGCCAGAGGACCACGCCACCGAGGTCCTGGCTGCCTTGCGCGAGGCTCGCGCGACTCCCGTCTGATCGTCCCGCGCAGGCCGTCCGCCCCGGGCCGCCTATCTACCGTGTAGAGTCCCGGGCAAGCGTAGAGGCTTCGCCCGTGGGGGGAGACGAGCGAAGCCTCGGCGGGCATGATAACTCTCATCGCGGTTCGTGAACTTACCTTTTGGCATTCCTTAGGGTGCCGTCTGGCAGGGCCGGTGCCACCGGACAACGGGCGTTACGAACGAGGATCCTGACGACCAGATGACCGACGAGACAGCACAACAGCACACCTGGCGACCGCGCCGGTTCATGGTCATCGTCGGGCACCCGGATGACGCGGACTTCGGGCCGGCGGGATCCGCGGCCGCGTGGATCGACGCCGGTTCGGAGGGCTGGCTCGTCTGCTGCACGTCGGGCGAGGCCGGCGGCGAGGATCCGAATCTCGATCCGACGGAACTGGCAAAGGCACGCGAAGCCGAACAGCGCAGAGCAGCCGAGATCGTCGGCTACGCAGGCGTGAGCTTCATGCATCAACCGGACGGTGGTCTGGCCAACGACATGCCCCTGCGCGAGTTGCTCGTTCGCGAGATTCGGACGTTCAAGCCCGATGCCGTCTTCTGCGGCGATCCGGAAGTCGTGGTCCACGCCGGCGGCGGCATCAATCACACCGATCATCGGGCCGCCGCCCTGGCGGCGATCGATGCGGTCTATCCGGCGGCTCGCAATCCGATGGCCTTCCCGTGGCTGGCCCGAGGGGGTCTCGCCGCGCACCGGGTTCGGCGGCTGTATCTGATGTGGGGAAACCAGTCGGACACCTGGATCGACGTGACCGCCACGGCGGACCGCAAGATCGAGGCGCTCCGGTGCCACGCCAGCCAGCTCCACGACCCGGAAGCCGTGTTCGAACGGGTACGCGGAAGGCTCGCCGAAGGTGGCAAGCGAATTGGGACGGCGGCGGCCGAAGGGTACCGGCTGGTCGTGCTGGATCAGGATCCCGAAGAGGCCGGCGAAGCGGAGGTCCCCGCAGGCAACAGGCCCAAGGGTCGCGGGTAGCACCGGATCGGGCGCGGGGCGTCGCTCCGGCTAGTCGCCCATCGTGGTCAAGAGGACCGGCCGCACGCGCGGCCAATTGTTCCACAGCTCGGTCAGCTGCTCCGCTCGCCGGCCCAGGATGCGGACCACCTCCCCCAGGGTCAGTGCCGGCGCTCGCTCGGCGACGAATAGGTCGGTGGCTACTCGCACGCCGCGAAACAGAGCGGCAGTCTCGGTGGCCTGCGGCCAGAAGCGAATCCTGACCGGCAGCAGGCCGGCAGCCCCGACAGCCAGGGCGAGATCGCGCTGCGCCGGCACGTGGCCGTCGGCGAACTCGCCCAATCCGTCGTAGCGGAAGCCGAGTGCGGCCAGGCCTCTGGCCACCTCTCGGGCCTCCTCCGGCGAGAAGAGACCCCAGAACGCGTCTCCGGGCGGAAACTCGAAGAAAGACTCGTCGATCGCCGCGGCGGCCAGGGCGTCGACGAAGCTCGACAGGAGAAGCTGCCAGTGCCTGCGTGAGGCAGGGTCGACATCGGCCAACCTATCGACCAGCGCGCTCAAGGTTGCCCTGTCTCCGCGGAGCAGTCTTACGATGGGCTGCCCATCCGGCGACCGCAGGTCGATACCCAGCCAGGCTGTCGACAACCGGCCCTCGGGGCGGGCCGGCTGGACCGGCACCGTTGGCGCTGAGGCGAGCGCCGGAGCCGCGGGGGAGGCGTCCGTTGGAGCCGAGGCAGTGGGCGGAGCCAGCGGAGACGGCGGAGAGGGCGGGGTCGGTGCCGGGCGCTTGGACGCGATCTTGGGTTTGGACGCGACCGCGGCGGCGGGCTTCGATTTGGTCGCAGACTCGGCCACCGCCGCCCCTGGCTTGGCCGCCGCCCCTGGCTTGGCCGCCGCCCCTGGCTTGGCCGCCGGCTTCGGTGTGGCGGGGGGCTTCGCCGCAGCCCCGGGCTTCGGCTTGGGTACAGCGGGTGGCGCCGGCGCGGTCGTGGTCTCCGGCGGGCCTTTCAGCATCCCATTCTCGAGGAGTCGCAACGACTCCCGGAACGCCCCGCACGCTTCGATCGCCGCGTCGGCCATGGCTCGGCTTGCCTCGGCAGTCAGCGACAGCCTGTCCACCTTCGCCAACAGAGCCTCGGTGGCTTCGCGCTTGCGCTCTATTCGTGCCTGAGTCACCCGCACCTGGCCGTTGATGCGGTTGATGGCCCCCAGCCAGGCGTTTGCCGCGGCTTCGATCTGCGAGCGTTCGGTCGCCGCCCCCATGCTGGCCCGATAGACGCGGCGGGCCTTCTCCTTGGCGGTTCTGGTCTTCTCCAGTTCCGCCTGTGCTCGCGCCAGAGCGGCGATCTGCTCGTCGTACTGGCGCCGGGCCTGCGCCACCCGGCTCTCTGCCGCTTCCGCCTCCTTGCTGGCAAGATCCGCAAATCCGCAGCGCATGTCGACGACGCGCCGCTGGGCAGCGATCTGATCGCTCAGGGGATCGGCCGACGCTCCGTCGCCATCGCCCGAGACACGGGCGCCGGGGGAATCGGCGTTCGGTGGCAGCGCTTCTTCGCCCTCGTGCCTGGCTCTCGACCGGCCCCGATTCATTCTCGTCCGCGCCTCCGGTGGAATGCTACCAAGCGACTCTCGACCCCACGCCGACTCCGCGCGGATCTCCTTCGACTGAGAACGGCCGGCGAGCCGCACGGACGCCCGTCTCGGCGGCCGCCCTACGGGCTCGGTGGCTGCCGCGCCGGAAAGACCTCATGGCGCTGCGACGAACGGACCCGAACGAAGACCTCCCGAGCAAGAGTGAAAGCGTCCCGAGATCCGCCGCTGAGGCCGACCTTGCCGGCCGGTTGTCAGCCCTTTGCGGCTGGGGCGCCCTGGCGTCGGCCGCGGTTCGTGCGTCGCTCAGGTGTGAGAAGGCCAACCAGAAAACCGTCGCCGTGCTTTCGCACCGCGATCTCGACATTGGCGTCCGCGGCAACGCGCAGGAGCCGCTGCCTGATCGTAATCGGTTTCTCGGTCGCATCGAGGCGGACCTCAAAAACCTGCTGCGGTCCTTTGAGCTGACCAATGAGTCGCTTGAACTGGCGCTGTTGTTGTTCGCGCACAAGAGCCGCGGGGCTCAACTTGCGCGTCCGCGGGCCGGCTTTGTCCATGAGAGCCGGATCGGCCTTCCTAACCTTGACCATCTTCTTCCTCTCTCCAGCTCACGAATCCGAGTGGCATTCTTCGCCGCGCTGCACGGTGGCATGTGGACTATACGCTTCCGGCGTGGTGTGACTAGATGTCGAGTTGAGATCCTCGCGGCGCCCTAGCACTCGAGGTCTCGCCATCTCCGTGCCGTCCTTCGCGGAGGTGTGAAACGGAGGCGAAGATTCCCGCGCGGATCGCTTGCCCGCCGGCACCGCGGCGAGAGCAGATTCCGTTCCGGCACCAGTCCAGGATCTCCACCGGCTTGTCCCGGAGCCGGATCTGGTTGCCGTCCCGGCGGCCAGATCGTCGACGCGGCGCGGCGGCACCGGGCCTCGCGACCGCCCGGTTGCGTAGTGCGAGCCGCACCCGTCCGAGTGGGGCTCCGGCGACGCCTGAAGCCTCCAGCCGCGACACATGCGGCCGCGCCCGGCTAGACTTCCAGAGCGTCCTCACTGGACTCGCGGCGTCCCGGCGGACGATGTGCGTCCTTGCTGGACGCTTTGGCCCCATAGGCGGGACGATCCAAACCGCGCACAGCAGGTGATATCACTATGAAAGTCGGCGTCGCCAGGGAGACCGCACCGGGAGAGCGACGCGTCGCGCTCGTTCCCGACGCGATCGACAAGCTCCGAGCCGCAGACATCAGCGTGCTCGTAGAGCGCGGCGCAGGCGAAGCCGCCGCGTTCCCGGATGACTCCTACGTGGAGGCGGACGCCCGCGTCGTGACGACGCCGACGCTCTACGCCAGCAGCGACATCATCCTTCGCATCCACCGACCCACGCCGGCCGAGCTCAAGGCAACCCACCCGGGCCAGGTGATAATCGGCATGCTGGCTCCCCTGCTCGACCCCCAGGCAATGGCGGAGATGGCGAATCTGCAACTGACGACCATCAGCCTCGATGCGATCCCACGGACGATCAGCCGAGCTCAGGCGATGGACGCCCTCTCCTCGCAGGCCAACGTGGGCGGCTACAAGGCGGTGCTGATAGCGGCCGAATCGTTCGGGCGATTCTTCCCGTTGCTGACGACGCCGGCCGGAACGGCCAAGCCCGCCCAGGTGCTCGTGCTCGGAGTCGGGGTCGCGGGACTCCAGGCAATCGCAACTGCGCGCCGCCTCGGAGCGCAGGTCAAGGCCTACGACGTCCGGCGCGAGACCAAGGAACAGGTCGAGTCGCTGGGGGCGCAGTTCGTGACGCTCACCTCGGTGACCGACGCAACCGGTGAGGGCGGCTATGCGCGAGCCCTCACAGCGGGAGAACTGGCCGCTCAGCAGGCCGAGCTCAACGACATCATCGCCACGCAGGACGTGGTCATCACAACCGCCCAGGTTCCCGGCCGGCGGCCGCCAATCCTCGTCACCGGTGCTGCCGTCGAGGCAATGGGGCCAGGCTCGATCATCATCGACATGGCGGCAAGCGAACTGGGCGGCAACTGCGAGCTCTCCAACCCGGACAAGGTCACCATCACGGCCAACGGCGTCGAGATCCACGCACCCACGAATCTGCCGTCGTCGATGCCGACCGGCGCGAGCACCTTCTACTCGCGCAACATCTCGAACCTTCTCCTCAGCTTCGTCAAGGCCGGGGAGCTCAGGCTCGACTTTGACGACCCGGTGATCGCCGCGACTGTCATCACTCACGGCGGAAAGGTCGTCCAGGAAGCCACTCGGAAGCTTCTGCAGCCGACACCAAGAGGAGGCGTCAAGGCATGAACGTCGGCATCCTCATCGAGTCACTGACGGTCTTCGTGCTGGCCATCCTGCTCGGCTTCGAGGTCATCAGCAAAGTACCGGCGACACTCCACACGCCGCTAATGTCCGGCACGAACTCGATCCACGGCATCGTGCTGGTTGGCGCCATCGGGTTGGCCGCCACCGCCGACGGCCCGCTGGCGGCCGGGCTGGCATTCGTGGCCATGGCGTTCGCGGGAGCCAACGTCGTGGGCGGCTACGTCGTCACCGATCGGATGCTGCAGATGTTCAAACGGCGCCCGACCGCCCCGACCGCCGATGCCGGTCAGGCCCAGAAGGCTCCCCGATGAGCACGACCGATCTGGGCTACGCGGTCCAGCTCGCGTTCATCGTCGGGGCCGCGCTATTCGTCATCGGGCTGCACTTGATGAACTCGCCGGCTACCGCCCGCAACGGCAACCGCCTGTCGGCGGCCGGGATGATCATTGCCGTAACCGCGGAGATCGCGTTCGTGAGCCAGGGCCAGATTGGCCTCGGCAACTGGGCCATCATCGCGGGCGGTCTTGCCCTGGGCGGCGGCGCGGGACTGCGGCTGGCCCGCACCCTGCAGATGACGGCCATGCCCCAGCTCGTCTCGCTCTTCAACGCCGTCGGTGGCGGCGCGGCAGGCCTGCTGGCACTGAGTGACTTTCTGACACTGAACGGGCAGCGGGTCCTGCCGGGTGATGTGCCGGGCCTGGACGGCTGGCGAACGTTCTTCATCCTCGCCGACATCCTCGTCGGCTCGGTCACGTTCACCGGATCGCTGATCGCGACGGCCAAGCTGATGGGGATCCTGAGGGGCCGGCCGATACTCATCCCGGGTGGCCGGATCGTGTCGTGGTTCGCCGTGGTCTGCGGGCTCAGCGTCTCGATCGTGCTCATCCTTGCCGGCGCGGGAGTCGTTACCTACGAGACCCAAGTCCTGTACACGCTCTTCGCCGTCGCCCTGGTCTGCGCCCTCATCTTCGGCGTGACGATGGTCCTTCCCATCGGCGGGGCCGACATGCCGGTCGTCATCTCGCTGCTCAACGCCTTTACCGGCACTGCCGTCTCGATGGCCGGCTTCGTGGTCAACAACGTCATGCTCATCGTCGCCGGAGCCCTCGTCGGCGCATCCGGCGCCATCCTGACGAGGCTCATGGCCAACGCCATGAATCGCTCGATCCCCAACATACTCATGGGCGGCTTCGGCGGCCGGGAGGGCACTCAAGCCGACCTGGCGACGGAGGGCGGGACGGTACGCGAGGTCTCCGTCGACGACGCCGCCATCCAGCTCGCCTATGCCAGCAAAGTCGTGATCGTGCCCGGGTATGGCCTGGCTGTCGCGCAAGCTCAGCATGGCGTTCGCGAACTTGCGGACCTCCTCGAAGCTCGAGGCATAGAAGTCTCGTACGCGATCCATCCTGTGGCCGGCCGCATGCCGGGCCACATGAATGTCCTGCTGGCCGAGGCCAACGTGCCATACCCACAACTCAGGGAGATGGACGACATAAACCCCGAGTTCGAGCGGACGGACGTCGCCCTCGTGATCGGCGCCAACGACGTGACCAACCCGGCCGCGCGAACGGATCGGTCCAGCCCGATCTACGGCATGCCGATCCTGGACGTGGACCGGGCCAAGTCGATCATCGTCGTCAAGCGCTCCATGGGGCGTGGCTACGCCGGCATCGACAACCCTCTGTACGTGAACCCCAAGACCGGGATGTTCTTCGCCGATGCCAAGGATGGGATCCAGCAGCTGATCGCGGCCGTCAAGGAAGTCTAGCCGGGCGTCCCGCGGCCACCGGCGTCTCGAGCCGGCGCCTCGGGCCTGGGCGGCCGATACCCATCTGGCGATGCGTGACCGGTACCCCTCCGAGCCGTGACCGGTACCCACCGTACGGAAGGCCAATTGGAGCCTTGCCGCGTGACGCGTATGGTTGAAGGCGCGGCCCGCGGCTTGTGCGGGCAACAAACATCGATTGGCACGAAGGAGTCGGCGGTGAAGCAAGCATTGCGGCGGGCGCAATGGACGTTCTACGCCCTGGCTCCGGTTCTCCTGGTGCTTGGGTACCACACCATGGGCAAGCGCTGGGTATAAACCGGGACGGCCCGCAAGAAACCCGGACCTCGAGTCCGGGTTTGTTGCTAGTTGGGCCGATTCGAGGGCGGGCAGCTTCGCCGGCGTTACTCAGTCGCGATCGGTGATGCTCAACCTTATGGCGGCCGCTGCCGCCTCTACCCGCCCAGAGACCCCGAGCTTGGCCAGGATGTTGCTGACGTGCACCGCCACGGTCTTGCGGGTGATGAATAGCTGACGACCGATCTCCGGGTTGCTCCGCCCCTCCGCGATCAGGGCCAGGACCTCGAGCTCGCGCTTGCTCAGTCCGAAATCGTGCGGCACGGGCTGGCCCGTTGGGGCGACGAAATCGGCTACGACGCCCGCCGTCGACTTTGGTCCGGCTCCGGCCGGTACGTCCGAGGCTGCGCGACGACCCGGAGCCGGGACTCGAGCGCCCGGCACTGGCGGGCCGGCGGGCCGGCCCCCGAACCGGCCGGACCCTACGCGCGGATCTGGCCGGGCTTCCAGCGAAGCTTCGATCCTCTTGGGAAGCGGTAGCATGGCCCGCCGCGCCAGCTCGGCCACGGCCCGCAGCAACGGCCACGCACCCAGCTGGTAGGCGCCTTCCGCGGCGGCGATCAGCGGCTCCCGGGCCACGATTCGAGTGGAGCGGCCGCGGGCCTGGTCCAGCAGGGCCTCAGCCTCGCGCCAACGGGCTCGAGCCGCTTCGTATGGATCGCCGAGCGCGGCCCAGTCGACCGCGAGCGCGGACCACGTCGCCGGCTCGTCGTGCCCCTCCAGTCGCGACCGGAAGGCCCGGGCGGTTCTGATGGCGAGATCGGCCTGCACTCGCGAGCCGGCCTTGGGAGAGACCCCGCACGCGCGGACGACGGCCTCGGCCCGCAGAAGTACCGGCAGACTCCGTTCCCGGGCGCTCGCCAGGGTCGCGAGGTCGTGGCGTCGGCGGGCGTCCAGGGCGATCGTCGCGTCCACCTCCAGGCAGGTAGCGGCCATGCGAGCCATCAGCAGCCAGTCCTCGGTGTCGCTGACGCGCAGCCATCCACGCTCGGCGGCTCGGTGCGCATCGACCAGGTCCGCCTGCCACAGGGCGTAGGCCGCCACGGCCTGCTGGGCCGGGACCGAGTACTGCGGATCCTGGACCGTTTCGATGGCGAGGAGAACTTGCCCGAGGAGCCGGCCGGCAGACTCGCCTGAGGTCGTCGCGACTTCGAGAATCGCCAGAGGCAGGAGCGACGCCAGGTACCAGATGCCGACGGGATTCCAACTCAATGCGTCGAGGCAGAGGCGACGGCACTCGGGCCAGCGGCCCAGGAAGAAGAGCGAGTCGGCGGCATTGGCCCGCAGGAAGTTGCCGTAGACGGTGGCCTGGCCGGCCCGCTCCGCCTCGGCGATGCCTTCGTAGGCAACCGCGATCGCCTCATCCCGGCGGCCGAGCAGATCCAGGACCGTGGTCAGGTTGGCGTACACGCGGAACAGATCGTCCAGGCGGCCAAGCTCCGCGGCCTGGTCGCGCGTCTGGCGCAGCATCCAAACGGCCGGCTCCGGATCCTCGCCCCACGCCTCCGCGACGGCCAGAGTGCAGGTCGCGTTCAGGAGCTCCTGGCGCGCCCCCTCGCCGACAAGAGTGGCCACCTCCACGGCCTCCTGGGCGTAGCGCTTCGCCTCGGAGAAGACGCCCTCCAGCATCCGGAAATGGGCCAGCGCGGCGAGCACTCGAGCGCGAGCGGCAGTGGGCTCCCCCGGCACCAGCTCGACGGCCCGCCGGTGTGCCGCGAGTGCCCCGTCGTGATCGCCGGCGGCTTGTCGGTAACGGCCCAGCGCCTCCATTACGAGCCCAAGGGTGAGCCTCTCGCGCGGATCGTCCAGGGCGGCCGCGGCCGCCTCGGCATACGCCGCTGCCCGGGCTGGCTCGCCGGCGGCGAAGGCGGCCTCGGCGGAACGGACGTAGAGGTCCGAGAGACGCGGCACCGTGGCATCGTGCAGCGCGATTTCGTACAGGCCCAGGGCCAGCTCATAGTGAGCCAGGGCGTCGGCTCCGGCGTCCATTGTCTCCGCCGCCGTGGCGGTCGCGAGAGCCGCTCTCTCGGCCGCCGGCAGGTCGTGCGCGGCGAGGTGGTGGGCAAGAGCTATCGCCGGCTGAGGGCGCGGCCCGAGCTCCCACGCATCCGCCAGGGCGGCGTGGTACCGGCGCCGCGCTCCCGGGAGCAGATCGGCCGCGATCGCCTCGGCGATGAGCTCGTGGCGGAAGCGGATTTGCCGCGCGGCCTCGAGTGGTTGGCCGGTCGCCGGCTCGGCCGCGGATGGTTGGGTCGCGGCCTTGGCCGAACGCGAGCTCTGGCTCGAACGCCCTTCCCGGCCGCGCTCCTCCGTTCCGGGGCCGCGCGAGCCGGCCCGGGGCTCCCGGTCCGGGCCGAGGCCGGTCTCGCCGCTCGGCTCGCCGGCCGACCCGGCGGCGCCGCCGACCGGAGCTCCGCCCGATCCATCGTCCGTCTCGATGAGGAACCCATGCTCGAGCGCCTCGGCCACGCCCGCGGCGATGTCCGATTCGAGGCCGTCGCCCTGGCGCATCCCCACGGCGGAGCGGGGCGGTCGAGCGGGCGCGCGGCGTTCGAACTCAGTGGCCACGGCCATGAGCGTTGGCATCGTGACCGCGGACCCGGCCAGCGCCAGCAGCCGCAGCACCCGGCGGCACTCCGGCGAGCGAAGGGCGGCCCGGGCCGTGACCAACCGGCCGAGCGAACCGGACAGGGACGCTTCGAGCCGCTCGCGACGTGATGCCAGCAGTTCCTCGGCCACGAGGGGATTGCCGCGCGACCGCTCGGCGACCAGGAGGAGCGTGGTGGACGAAGGCCGGGAACCCTCGATGGCCTCTATCAACTGGCCCAACTCAACCCGTTCAAGAGGCGGCACCTCCGCGCTCGTCACGAGAGGCGACGCCGCGAGAGTCGACAGAGTGGTCTGCAGCGGGTGGGACCGGAGCAGCCGGTCGGGCTGGTAGGTGACGATGAGCATGACCCGCTGGCCGCGAGTGACGCGAGCCAGGAACGTGACCAGGCCACGGGTGGCCGCGTCGGCGTGGTGCAGGTCCTCGATCATCACGGCCACCGGCTGCCGTTCGCCCAGCCGCTCCAGCAGGCCCAGAACGGCCTCGAACATGCGCGCCTCGCGCCACTCTGGGGCGGCGGTCCGCGGCCGGTCCGGCATCAGTCCCAGATTCTCGAGCCGCGATCGCAGGCTCGGCACCAACCGGGCGATCGCGTCGCCGGCTGGGCCCACCAGCGTCGCGAGCATCTCGTCGGAGGTCGGCGCCAGGAGATGGTCAAGGGCCGCCGTGACCGGGGCGTACGGGACGCCGGAAGTTGCCGGCACCGCCACGCCGTGAACGTTCGCGAAGGGCTCGCCCAGAGTGCCGATCCGCCGACGCGTCTCTCCGAGGAGTCGGCTGGCACCCATGCCGGCGGTGCCCGACAGCACCAGAGCGCTGGGCTTGCCATCGACCGCGCCCTGGAGCCCGGCGGCGATCCGCTCCAGCTGGCGCTCGCGACCGACGAACCGATCGCTCGAGAGCGCGCGGTGCGGCGAGCGTCCATCAAAGCTGCGGCTCTCGCCGCTCCGGTCGTGGCTGTTGATCATTCTGTCGAGGTCCCGGTTGAGCGCAGCACGGCGCCGAGCATCGTCCATCCCCTCGATCCCTTGTAAGGGTAACCCGACAACCGGGTTTCCCGGGTGGCCGTTTCGTAGCCGAGCCCGAAAACGTCGGACCGGGTCGGTTTCGTAGCCGGGGCCGCAGGCGCCCGGCCGGGTCGCGCCGCCGCCCGATCGCGGCTAAGCTCGGCGCGTGAGCCCAAGACACCCCGGCAACACCCTCAACGAGCTCTCGGGCGAGGAGTGGCTCTACTTCACCAAGTCAGTTTGGGGCACGGCCTATCCCTCCGAACTGGGCCATGCTCTGCGCAAGCGGCACGGGGCGAACAAGCCGCCGCGCCTGATGGCTCGACTGATCGAGTTCTTCACGAAGTCCGGAGAGCTCGTTCTCGACCCCTTCGCCGGCGTCGGTGGCACGCTCCTTGGAGCGGCCATGGCTCGAGGTCCCAGGCGGGCCATTGGCCTGGAGATCGAGCAACGTTGGGTCGACACCTTCGAGGAATTGCTCCGGGTCCTGCCGGCGGAGCGAGACGGTCTGGGTCCGAAGCTCGCGGACATCGGTTCGGCCGACCCGGGCGGAGAGCGGCATTTCGATCCGTCGGGGCTGGAGATGCGTCTCGGCGACGCGCTGGCGCTCCTCCCGCAGATCGAGCCGGAAAGCGTCGACTTCATCGCCACCGATCCGCCCTACAACATCCAGCTGCCGATCACGATGGCCGGTGGCAAGCTCGCCGAAGAGCATGCCAATCGCCGGACCGACTACGCGATGGTGACCGAGCACGCCGGCGACCTGGCCAACAGCACGGACTATCCGATGTTCCTGGACCGGATCGAGGGGCTCTTCGGCGAGATGGCGCGTGTGCTGCGGCAAGATCGCTACGCGGCCGTGATCGTCCGCGACGCCTACCAGGAGGGACGCTACATCTTCACGGGTTCGGATCTGGCGGATCGCGCGACTCGCGCAGGCTTCACCGTGAAGGGCGATGTGATTTGGTATCAGGCGGGGACGCGGCTGAGACCTTACGGCTACCCGCGCTCTTTCGTCCCGAATATCGCTCACCAGCACGTTTTGGTGCTGCGGCGGGAGTCTGGCCGTCGGAAGCCCCATCGACGGTAGCGGCTGAGACGGCCTTCTCCGGCCGGACCCTGGTCGGCTTCGCGCGGGTTGCGGCACCCTTGGCAGGTGCGCCGGGTGCGGCGGCCGTGCCGCCCTCGGCAAGGGGCGCGGGCTCGGCGGGCTGGCCCTCGAGAGTCGACTTGATAAGGTCGCCCTTTGCCCTCATGTATGCCGCGAGCAGGCCTCCGGACGCGGGCTCCTCTGCGACCTCTTCGAGTCCCGGCATCTCATAGGCGACGACTTTGTCGTCCGGCCCGAGCACCGGCAGCGCGGGATCGGCAACCGGAGCCGGAGCATCCGCCAGGACCATGCGATGCACCCAGCCCTGCCTCCCGTCCGGGCAGAGCACCAGCCAGTAAACCCCATGCCGTTGCAGGAGCTGGACCTCGTCGCCCTGATCGATGACGCCGATCTCCTGCGATCTCAACTCATCGGGCGAGTCGAGGAGGCGCACCAGCCGATAGCCGATGCGGCGTCGCTCGTAATCACCCAGGGGCGCCACGCCGGCGGTCTCGAAGGACATGTGAGCTGCCTCGGCCTCGGCTCGCAGCGGATCCGCCTTGCGAACCTGTTGCAGTGAAGGCCGCCTCCAGCGCGGAAGGAGCGCTTCGTCTACGGCCGGCAGGCCCGGCACAGCCGGCATCCCATAGCCGGCGGCGGCCGCGGCCAGAGTCCCGTCGGGCTCCGTCTCGTCGTCATCGCGGCGCCGTTTGCCGAAGAAGGAGAACGCCGCCCACGCCGCAGCCGCGGTGCTGGCGGTTGCGATCGTAGGAAGGAGCTGCTGGAGTAGCAGCGGGACCTTTGGGGCCGTGTATCCGAAGAGGCCCGGCACTCCTCCGCCCGGTCTGCCGACACCGACGGCGCCCCCGGCCTGCTCGGTGGGCAGAAGCTCTCCAGCCAGTTGTCCGACCAGGAGGATGGCCGCCGACTCCGACCTGGTTCCTGCACCTGGATTGTCGGGGACAGGCGTCCCGACCGTCATGCCACCGCCCTGGTCACCAGGCGCGCCGGATGCCGTAACGACTCCCGCCAGCAAGCCCGCATCCGAAGCGCTCGGGGAGGGAACCGGCGTGGGCTGCTCCGTGGGAGTGGAGGTAGGCGTGGGAGTTGCCGTCGGGACCGGCGTCGAGGTTACGACCGGAGCGGGCTTGGGAGTCACGACCGGAGCGGGCTTGGGAGTCACGACCGGAGCGGGCTTGGGGGTCGGAGCAGGAGTCGGAGCAGGGGTGGGCGCGGGAGTGGGCGCGGGGGTGGGCGCGGGGGTCGGGGTCGGCTTCGGCGTGGGCGTTGGCGCGGGCGTCGGAGTCGGAGTCGGCTTGGGCGTCGGCGTTGGCACTGGCGTCGGCGTGGGGGTCGGCACTGGCGTCGGCGTGGGGGTCGGCTTGGGCGTCGGCGTGGGGGTCGGCTTGG
>Ga0182010_10000005_pt1 | contig 124793 bp, 98 predicted proteins | sample 611E1MmetaG_FD_120488 | JGI IMG/M metagenome (GOLD analysis project Ga0182010, IMG submission 120488) | Permafrost microbial communities from Stordalen Mire, Sweden - 611E1M metaG | ecosystem: Environmental > Terrestrial > Soil > Wetlands > Permafrost | place: Sweden: Stordalen | collected... | reverse complement strand
TATAGCAGATATGGGACATTATAGTCTATTTCCTCTTTTCCTGACTCTTGGCATAAGTTCTCCTGCCGTCAGTGCCGAAGCTTATGGAACCACCACATGCGCTTTTCAGGGAAATGTGGCAGTAGGTGTTAAGAATGAAGTGGCTTTTCCACTTTCCTGCATAATAAGATTTAAGTTTAATGCACAGGCTGATTTGGCCCCATTCGATCTGTTCTGGTACGACGGGGGAATGAAACCTGTTACTCCCGAAGAGTATGTTGGGTCAGGGAAATCACTCGAACGGGAAGGTATGATGTTTGTTGGGGAAAAAGGAAAAATAATCGCCTGGTTCAGAGGTGAGAACCCTGAGTTGTTTGTCGGGAGTAAAAATGTAACCCCAAAAAGAACCACGCCAGAAAGGTCCGGAGAAGATGCAAACAATATATGGATCAACTCATTCAAAAATAATACCCAATCACCTGGCAGCTTTATCTATACCGGCCCTGTAACGGAGACAATTCTTCTTGGAGGAGTGGCATTACGTGCCGGAAAAAGGGTTGAATATGATACTGTTAACATGAAGGTTACCAATCTTCCGGAAGCCAATAAGTTCCTTGTAAGGGAGTACCGGAAAGGATGGGACCTTTAACGAGTAAAAAAGGCTGTCTTAAACAGAAGACAGCCTTTTTTACTATAATAGTATGCTGATTATTATTTATTCTTTACAGCAGGTTTAGGAGTTAGTTTTGGTGCCGGTTTAGCCATACCAGCTTTTGCTCCCATTTTTTTCAGAAATTTTCCTGTACTATCATAACAGAGTGTTTCCTGCAAAGTTCCCTTTGTCACTACCACATCATATGTAACAACATCCTTTTCAACAACTTTTGTTGCGTCCTTTATAGTAAAACCGACATAGTCTTTTGTAATATTGTCAGTAATAGATTTCTGAAGATCTGCAACTTTTACTGGAGTACGCTGGGCATTAACCACAAGAGCCCCCATAACTAATACCATCACGAATAATAACTTTTTCATATCTAATGATTTAATTGGTTTGTTATGACAAATCTATTCAGTGATTCTGAAGATGAACTGAAGTTGAAAGTTTTTAACAAAAATTTAAGGGCTCTCAATAAATTGACCGGAAAGAACTCCCATAATTACGATACCTGAGACTTATCTCGTGAATATTATCACGACATGCATAGGTTATGGCCATGCCATAACTTACGGTAATCTCTTTAACAATTGATAAGCCAAGACCTACTGATTGAGGGTTGCTGCTGCTTTTATGAAATCTTTTGAAGAGATCTTCAGGATTAATGTTCAAAGGTAACCCGGCATTTGTTATAATCAGGTACATGTTATCAATATGACATTTGATGAACCCGCCATCAATGTTAAACCTTACAGCATTACTTAGCAGGTTTGAGATCATCACTTCTGCAAGCACTTCATTCATTTCAACCATCGCATCATCAGTGGCATCCATCTCAACTGTTATCTTCTTAAGATGCATAATCTCTTTATAACTTTCAAGGCCATTGACTGCAATTTGCTTCAATGAGACCAGCTTCTTTTCATGAAAAACCTGATTCTCGATTTTTGAAATAAGCAGTAATCCCTGGTTAAGCTTAAATAATTTTGTTGTGGATTCATTGATAGATTTTATAAGGCTAAGACTTTCCTTGTTAAGGCTTTTCTGTTGCATCAGCAGATCAGTTTTCGATCGGATTACAGCAAGCGGTGTCTGTATTTCATGAGATGCGTTCTCACTGAATTCCTTCAGATTAAGATAATCGTCTCTCATTTTACGGGTCATATTATCAAAGACCCTGTTCAGCTGATCAAATTCTTTTATATCGGTCTCAGGTAATTCCAAAGGTTTATCAGACTGTATATCAAATCTCCCTGCAATTTTAACTGAATTATAAAATGGCTTCCACAGCCTCCTGGCTATCAGGTAGTTGATTAGAATTGAAATAAGCAAGAGTGAGAAGAACAGTGAAAACATATACCAGCCTATATCCTGTAATAGTTCATTCTTTTCGCTTAGAATCTGGAATATGGTAATTATGAAGCCTTTTTTCTGAATAGTGTTACCCGCGTAAAAAATGTATCTGAAAGGAACAAATGAGTCTGATTTTGAATCATATATATCGGTATCCTTAATTGACTGGATATTGCGTACCGGGTAATTAAACAGCTTAACTTCGATCTGATGTCCAAATGTAGCCTCGAAGTCAGGAATAGTATCGGTTTGTTCTATCTGATCCTCAATTATTGTTTTCTCGGTAATAAGGCTGTTGTCGATCTGCTTGTAGATTACTTTCTTTATTGTAAAATATAACAAAGCTGCCCCGGCAACCATTGCCAGAATAGAAAGAAGCAAAAAATAAAAAGTACTCTTGGTTAGTAATTTCAACTATCTATGAATTTATATCCAAAACCATAAATACACTTGACATAATTCCTGCCATTTGCGGAAACTATCTTTTTACGCAGGTTTTTAACATGTGTATAGACAAAGTCGAATGAATCAGTAAGTATTACATTATCGCCCCAGAGATGTTCAACTATTGACTCTTTTGTTATGATTCTGTTCCTGTTAGCCATAAAAAACAATAAAAGATCATATTCTTTTTTTGTCAGAATTAGTAGCTTATCATTCACATAAACCTGGTTGTCTTCCGTGTGAATTCTTATCTCATTAAATGTTATCTCATTCAGACCCAGAAAATTGTTCCGCCTGTGTATTGAATTTATTCGTGCACTGAGTTCTGCAAAATGAAATGGCTTTGTCAGATAGTCGTCCGCTCCTATTTTTAATCCGACAAGTTTATCATCCAGTGAGCTTTTTGCAGAAAGTATAAGAATTCCTCCTGTCAATCGTTTCGCCTTCATCTCGCGGATTAAATCCAATCCGTTTCCGTCAGGGAGACCTATATCAAGAATAACACAATCGTACTTATTAACGCCTGCCTTTTGTAAAGCATCATCCAGAGTAAGTGCAATTTCGCAAATATGTCCCTCCATTTTAAGGTAATCGTTAATGGAGCGGCTCAGCGATCTGTCATCTTCTACAATTAATAATTTCACATCAATAGAGTAAAATGCAAAAATAGCACAATCTTATAATTTCATGGAAATTGTTCATGAAAACATCATGAATTTAATATTAACTGATTCATTCCTGCAACCGCCTTTAGAGTCTGAACAGTCTTTACAGTTTTTCCCTACAGCTCTTTCTGATAGATCCGGTATTTCCTCAATGGTTTTGCATTCAATTTATGGATAGCGTTGTTCATCGGAGCGTTGTCTTCAAGAACATAGTTAATTTCCATCCACGTTTCGGGTGTATAAAGCGACTCACACAGAGCACGATACAGAAGACTATCGATGCCCTTTCCATGGTATTCAGGCAGAACACCAAGTGCGAAAAGACGATAGCTGCATAATTTTGACAATCCGAGAAGTAGCTTGAGCCAGCCAAAAGGAAACAGACGTCCATTTAGCCCTTTCAGCAACTTGTTAACATCAGGAAGGGCAATTGCGAAGCCAACAGGGTTACCTTCTTTATCTTCAGCAAAAATTACTCCTTTTGGCTGAAGTATTGGCTTAAGGTCGCGTGCAACTGCTTCAGCTTCTGCTTTTGTCACTGACGTATATCCCCAGTTATTGATAAGACTTTTATTCGATAGATCTATAACGTGCTGAACATCTTTATCATAGTTCTTCATGTCTACATTTCTGACACTTATCCCATAACGCTGTGCAACATCATCAGTCATAGTCATAATTCTATCCGGAATAGTATAACCCTCTTTTACTGAAAGATAATATACAAGAAGGTCCTTGATTTTATGAAGGTTAAATGAAACCATATGACTTTCATAATATGATGGGTTATATGGCGCCATCAATACGGGTGGAGGCACGAATCCTTCTATAACAAGTCCCCACTCCTGCGATACGAAACTCCATGGACCCCGCATAATTTTCATCCCTTTGTTTCTGAGCCATGTAGCCGCGCTTTCCATCAGCATTTCTGCAGCCTCACTATTTTCTATGCACTCGTAATAACCAAATAATCCCACTTCCTCTTTCCATGTTTCCAGAGCAAGTCTGTCTATAAATGCGGCGATACGACCAATAACCTCATTATTATCCAAAAGCAGGAAAAGACTAAATTCACAGTGATCAAGAGTCGGATTTTGCCTTGGGTTAAACTGACCCGATTGTTCCGTTCGTAAGGGAGGTATCCATACCGGATCATTTTTATACAGCTTGTAAGGAAGTTTAATAAATCTTTTCAGATCAGATTTAGTAATGACAGAACGTATTTCCATAAGTTTATAAATAAAATATGGCAACAACAGTAAGGCGACGGGCAACAGGCGTCAGGTCACTTCTGCAAGTTAAAACAGTTTTCCTGAAACCCATCGACTATTACCTGAAGCCTGGCTGTGAATCAAATTGTCAATTCAATTATACTTTCTTCAATGCCTCCAGTACCCTTTCAGGTGTCATGGGCATCCTGTATAGCCTTGCTCCGGTTGCATCAAAAATCGCATTGGCAATCACTGCACCTATTGCAATAATAGCAGGTTCGCCTCCTCCTTGCGGGGGTTGATCTCTTCTGTCAAGTATAACCGTTTCAATCTTTGGAAGCCATGAGAAACGTGGAATATTGTAAGTATCTATACCATGGGTAAGTATTTTACCTCCTTCGAACAAAACCTCTTCGGCGAGGGCATATCCCAGACCCATTGTCATACAGCCTTCCATCTGGATAGTGGCACCTTCGGGGTTAACACATAGTCCCATATCCTGGGCACAGGCTATACGCACAACCGTAACTTTGCCTGTGCTTTTATCAACCTTCACTTCAGCCATATGTGCAACCCAGGCTCCGGCGTCAGATCCACAAGCAATTCCAATGCCTCTTCCACTTGGAGCTTTACCGGGAACATATCCGAACTTATCGGCAACTGCTTTCAGGCAGGCTAGTATATGCTCATCCCTGAGGTTCTTGCGACGGAATTCCAGGGAATCAGTTCCTGCAGCCGCTGCCATAATGTCTATCTGAACTTCCCTTGCAAAAGTATTTGTATTGTTATTCGGAGCACGCCACGCTCCTGTTCCGAACTGATGAACAGGTTGTCCACCGTTTTTCTGGTCGTAATGTGTGAACTTGGTATTCGGAATATCGTAGATTGCATCGGCTCCTCTTGTTCCGGAATAATACAAATTATAATCCCAGAATTTAATCAGGCCGGTTTTATCTATACCTGATTTTATCTTAACAACTCCGGCAGGATGGAATGTATCATAAATAAATTCTTCCTCACGGGTCCATATAAGCATTACCGGTTTTCCGGTAAGCTTTGAGAGTTTTGCTGCCTCAATCCCCTGCTGGAATTCCCCTTTGCCCCCAAATCCTCCTCCTACAAATGGTGTTATGACTCTAACCTTATCAACCGATAAACCGAGCTCATGCATGATGCCTTCCCTTAAACCAAATGGCGATTGAGTGGAAGCCCACACTGTCATCTTACCATCTTCAAGCTGGGCAAGGGCTGTATGTGTTTCGATCGCTACATGCGCCAGGTAAGGATCGTGAAACTCCGATTCAAATGTTTTATCACAAAGCTTTAGTCCGGCTTCAATATCTCCGCTTGATTTAAATGCCTTTGCATTCGAATCAGCCTTCAGCATGAATTCAAATATAGTTTTATCGTTAACCGGCACCTCATTGAATGAATATTCAGCTTTAATTTTGACTATTGCCTCATCAGCTTTGTCGCGATTCTCATTGATCACAGCTATTAAATCACCATCCCTGACAACTTTCGTACCTGCGATTTTCTCTGCCTCCGAATAATCAACGGAAGTCATCTTGGCTGCATGAGATGGCGGCCGCAGTATCCGCGCAAAAACCATCCCGGGCAATTTCATATCGCCTGTGTATTTAGCTTCACCGGTTACTTTCAGTGCAGAATCACTGCGATTATATGATTTTCCTATAGATTTAAACTTTTTGTAATCCTCCATCGAAGGTTTAACATCGAGGAATTTTTCTATTTTCTTTCCTTTTGTCAGTTGTGCATAGCTTACGGTTTTCTGAGGATCTTTTGTGTTAACTACTATTCCATCCCTGACTTCCAATTGTGAAACAGGTACGCCAAGTTGTGTTGATGCCAGGTCGAGAAGAACACCTCTGGCTTCAGCAGAAGCAGTTCTCATAAGCTGACCAAAAATTCTTGTGCTAAGTGATCCCCATGTGCCCTGATCCCATGGACAAATATCGGTATCACCCATTATGATCTTAATCCTTTCTACAGGAATATTAAGTTCATCAGCCATCATCTGGGGCAAGGAAGTAATTATGCCCTGTCCCATTTCAATTTTACCTGTGAAGCATGTAACAGTTCCATCTTCAGCTATTCGGAGAAATGCATTATAATCTTTTGTCACACCCCTGGCTTGTTCAGAAGGCAGGCCGATAAGGTCCAAAGCTCCCCAGGGACGAACAAATATAAAAATACCACCTCCGAGAATTTTAAAGAAATCTCTTCTGGGCATGCCATGCTTTTCAGAAGTTTGTAATGAATCCTGATCATTAATTTGTTCCTTTTTCATGATTACTTTCCTCCTTTCATTTCTTTAGATGCAGTTTGAACGGCTTCAATTATACGCATATGTGCTCCGCAGCGGCACAGGTTGTTTTCCATACCTTCCTTAATCTGCTGGACAGAAGGGGAAGGATTCTTTATCAGTAGACCCGCTGCATTCATTATCATTCCGGGAGTACAAAACCCGCATTGCAACGCATCATGTTCAACAAATGCCTTTTGTATAGGATGAAGTTTACCATTTGTTGCAAGCCCTTCGACTGTAACAATATTTTTGCCGGCTGCTTCACCCACCGACAACTGACAAGACCTGACAGGTTCATTATCAATAAGAACAGTGCAGGCTCCACAAAATCCCATACCGCAACCAAATTTTGTTCCGGTTAACCCGAAATGATTCCTTAACACCCACAAAAGAGTCAGAGTGGGATCAAGCATCTCTTCTGTTTTTTTCCCGTTTAACTGAAATTTAATTGTCTCTTCCATATCTATTGAATTTGATTAATTCCGTTTATACTTTTTGTATTCCTCATATGTATCAAAATCCTTTAGGATACCTGGTTCAGTTGTATCAACTTCCAGAACATCATCAGAAAACCTGTATGCCAATGATTGCAAACCATCATCATGACCCAGTTTTTCTATTTCGTCCCTGTATCTTATATCGATAAGAAGGGGATGTCCGCGTTTGCCATTATAAACTGGAATAACGATACCCTTCTCCGATGCTAAATAAGCATCAATTACAGCATTAATTGAATTTCGGGTGATCAATGGCTGATCACCCTGAAAAACTAGGACTGCTTTATAATCTGAAGGTAGATTTCTGAAACCACATTGCACAGATGACAGCATCCCTTCCTTATAATTATCATTATAACAATACCTTACATTTAATTTTTCTATCTGTTTAACTAATGCATCCCGATAAGCCCCAAGTACCACCAAAATTTTACTGGCTTTTGATTCAGAAACATTGGCAATAACATTTTCTATCATCGTCCTTCCATTAAACATAAGTAACATTTTAGGAGATCCCATTCTTTTGGATTCACCGGCTGCAAGTATGATAGCCAATATTTCACCCATATACTGCTTACTGCTTATTACTTACTGCTTATTGTTTCGCACCAATACCAACTGTGCCGCTATGCTTATGGCAATCTCTTCAACAGTCCTCGATTTGATATCCAGTCCTATAGGAGTATATACTTTCTCCCACTGGTCAGGAGTTGCCAATCCGTTCTCAATAAATTCAGACCGCATAGCAGCTATTTTATTCCTGCTTCCGATCATACCGGTATATGCTACCTCCGATCCTATGCATGGTTTAAGAGCAGCAGCATCATCTTTATGACCACGTGTAACGATTACAACATAAGTATCATAGTTTTTCTTCAAATCTTGCAAAGCTTCTCCAATATCTTTTACAATAATATGGCTGGCTTCAGGAATATTTTCTGAATTGGCATACTCGGGTCGATCATCAATTACCGTAACCTCGAAGCCAAGCATATCTGCCAGATGTGCCAAACATCGTGCTATATGACCAGCACCTGCAATAATAAGGCTGGCAGATGGGAAAACTGCTTCCAGAAAAAACAGAGAGGATGGTTCTTCATCGGGTATTGTAAGCTCCATTTCCCTGTAATCTGAGGGATTGTCTTCAGAAAGCATGTTATTTACCACAGGCTCAATTTTTTCAAGAAACTCCTTAGGCATTTCAGGCTTAATAGTACTTGTCATCCAGTACCGATTAATAAGGACTGTTTCTTCCGCGAACCTGGTAACCATAGTAATCAGAACACCGGGCACCCTGTTATCAAACGACTTTTTAAGCTCTTCAAAAACAGCTATATAATTATTAAGATTGGCATCAATCAGGACGCTGATCTGCCCACCGCAGATCGCCTCTTCTTTTTTTGAGATATCATTTGAGAGAGTAAACAAAAAATGACCTGATTTTTTTGATAAAATCGCTTCACTGGCCAGTTTCTCAACTCTTCCTTCAACAACTCCTCCTCCAACCGTTCCGGAGATAAGTCCCTTTTTATCAAACAAAGCTGAACTTCCGGGTTTCTGGGGTGTAGAACCATTGGACCTGGTAACTGTAGCAAGTGCCAGATGAGGATTATCGGATTGATGAGCAAGAATTTTAAGGTAGATGTTTTTCATATTCCGATTCATCATTAATTGCATAACCCTTATTTGCAGAGATTCCCGGGTCGGACGTATCTACCGGGTGTTAATTCAATTCCGTAACAACAAATTTATTCAAATTGAATTAATATTCATAATTTTATGGAAGATAGTATCTGTTACGATCGGTAGAGACGTCCAAATTAGGTTTCTCTACATAATTAACACAAAAACAATAAACTATGAAACCAACTTTCACTAAATTTTTATTGCTGTTCCTTTCACTAATCATTTGCATGATCACCTGCAAAGCCCCTGTCAATAACAAGGTTGAGAAAAAAACTGATAACAGCTGGATTGAAGAATTAACGATTGCGCAACTTCAGCAAGGTTACAAAGAGGGGAAATACACTGTTAGAGATGTGGTAAAAGTCTATCTTGACAGGATTGACGAAATCGATAAAAGCGGACCAAGTTTGAATTCAATTATTATTGTCAATCCTGATGCACTCAACATTGCAGAGGAGCTAGATAAAGAATCATCCACAGGCAAGACAAAAGGAGCATTATGGGGAGTGCCGGTTATTCTAAAAGATAATATCGATACTCACGACAAGATGCCGACAACAGCCGGTGCCACAGTATTAAGAAAATCATTTCCGGCAGCTGATAGTTATGTCGCTCTTAAGCTGAGAGAAGCGGGTGCCGTAATAATTGCCAAATCAAATCTGAGTGAATGGGCGAACTTCAGGGCTAAGATGTCATCTAGCGGTTGGAGTGGTGTCGGAGGACAAACAAAAAATCCATACGTCCTTGATCGTAATCCATGCGGCTCAAGCTCGGGATCAGGTGTGGCAGTCTCTGCAAACCTATGCATGGTTGCAATCGGCACTGAAACAAACGGGTCAATTGTATGCCCTTCAAATAATAACGGGATTGTAGGAATTAAACCCACAGTAGGGCTTATCAGCAGGACAGGGATAGTTCCCATCTCTTTCACACAGGATACTCCGGGTCCAATGGGAAGAACAGTAGAAGATGTCGCGTTAACGCTTGGAGCCTTAACAGGCATCGATTCATCAGATTCCAAAACATTCGCATCGCAGGGGAAATACTATTCCGACTATTCAAAATTCCTGAAAAAAGATGGTCTGAAAGGTAAAAGGATCGGCTTATCTAAAAAATCCATGGGATTTTCCGATAAAGTTGATACTCTGATGAATAAGACCATCGCTTATCTGAAAGCAAACGGTGCCGAGGTTGTAGATATTGAGTATCCAAAAGGACAGAACTATGAAGATGCTTCATACCAGGTTCTTCTGTATGAATTTAAGGATGGACTTAATAAATATTTCGCAGGACCAGGAAGTGATTCCCCCGTTAAAAATCTCAAAGAACTGATTGATTTCAATAAATCAGACAGCATTGAATTAAGGTATTTCGACCAGGGGATTCTGGAACAGGCCGAGGCTAAAGGAGATCTTAATTCGCCAGAATATAAGAAGGCACTTGCAACAATGATAAAGGCAACCAGGGAAGATGGAATAGACAAAGTATTGGAAACCTATAAACTTGATGCCATTATGGCGCCGACCGGATCACCTGCATGGAAAACCGATTTGGTACTGGGTGATCATTTTGTTGGAGGAAGTTCATCATTGGCAGCAATATCAGGTTATCCTGCAATCACTGTTCCAATGGGATTTATTAATGATTTACCTGTTGGAGTTACATTCTTTGGAAAAGCATGGAATGAACCTTTATTGCTCGAAATTGCATTTAGCTATGAGCAGGGGAACAAACACAGAAAAGCACCAAAGTATAGTATTTCAGACTGATTTACAATACATTATGAAATAAAGGTTGCCTCACAATGCATTAGAGTATCAACCTTTATTTTTTCTCCTCGTCTTTGTGTTCAGAGCCAGGTTTTTCGTTCTCATCATCCAAACGGGAAGCTTTCTTGAATTCTTTCATACCCTGCCCGATACCCTTCATCAGTTCAGGAATCTTCCTGCCACCGAAAAGAAGTACTACAACAACCAGAATCAGTAAAATCTCAGTAGCTCCTAAATTTCCCATCTTTACAATTTATTAGATTAATGGCCAAAGATAAAAATAGAATTAATTAATACCAAGGGAAAAGAATAATCAAAAGTTAAATATTTCTAAACTGGAATCTTTTCGATTTCTGCGTAATATCCCAGTGTATTAAATTTATCTCTGGTAAACAAGTCTGCCTTTAAGAAAAGTTTTCATAATACAAAGTCCGGTTCCATTCTTTTCAAACACTATGATATCAGCTCTCATCCCCGGAGCCAGCACTCCTCTGTCGTGCAGGAAATATATCCTGGCAACATTAACAGAAGCCATATTTACAGCAGTTCTTAGAGAACAGCCTGTGAAATTTATCATATTCTCAACTCCCTTCTTCAAAGGGAATGAGGCTCCTGCAAGACAATTAAGTTCAGGATTTAATAACATCCCTTCCTGCGAAAGAATTACTTCGCTCCCCATGAATGAATATTTTCCCGCAGCCATGCCGGCCAGGTAAATTACATCTGAAGTAAGAATAATATTATCCGGACCTTTTACTTTATAAAAAACTTTGATCTCCTCTGGTGACAGATGCTGTCCATCGGCTATTATGGAAGGTATCAATCTTTCATTGGCGAGTTGCGGCCAGATTGGATTATTATGCCTGTGTATGAAATTTGCACAGCCGTTTCCAAGATGAGTGGATAAACGAGCACCATTTTCTACTGCCTGACTGATCTGATCAGCGGAAGCATTTGTATGCCCGATTGCAACAGTGATGCCTTTCAGAGCAGATACTCTAATGAATTCCATCGCACCCTCAATTTCAGGAGCAATAGTTATCTGAATAATCCTATCGCCTGAGGCTTTTTGATACTCCTGGAACTCCTTAAATGATGGTTTGCGGATATGCTGAACAGGATGACAACCTCTGAATCCTTCTTCGGGAGAGATATAGGGACCCTCGAGATGAAAACCGGGAATTGAATTAATCAGACCTGGATCAGTATTGATTGCTTCATGAAGTATGCCTAAGTTATTTACAAGTTTTTCATGAGAATTAGTCAGGAGAGTGGGAAGAAAAGTCGTCACTCCCTCTCTCCAGATAGCTTTTGTGGCGTAAATAACATCGTCCTTAGTCAGGTTGTCACCTGAGAAATCTACACCTGAATATCCATTAATCTGATTATCAATGAGACCGGGAGCAATAAACAAGTTCTCATTTTGAATTTTTAAATCCGTAAGTTCCTGAATGCTTTCAATAAACCCGTGATCGATCACGATTCTCACCGGGTTGCCAGTTTCATAATGAATGGCCTCTATAGTAAAATGCTCATCTCTTTCCTGTTGCATCTCTCGGTAAGCTTTTATATAGGTATTATTTCACTTGCCGAATTAATATCAAGATAAAGGTGAAAATCCTTATGCTGTTTCAATAATGTTGCAGGAATTACATTCGTCAGCGAATTGATAAGCATATTACTGATACTTAGGGCCTTGACTTTATGAGGTACGCATGAGATAATAGTCTTGCATTGCATGATCTGCCATGGAGTCATTGAGATGGCTTTTGACGGGACCTCTTTCACAATTTTGAACCATCCTTCAGTTACCTGCTGTGATTTACACTCATCATCCAGATTTACAACTATATATGCTTCGTGCGAATCGAAATCAGCAGGAGGGTCATTAAAAGCAATGTGTCCGTTGACACCTATTCCTATTAATCCCAGGTCGATCGGTTTCTTTCTTATCTCGGTAGTCAGTACGCTTATTACATGATCAATATCTTCCTCAACATCTATGCTGTAAAATTTCTTCACTCGCACATGAGTTATCAACCGGTCATAAAGATATTTCCTGAAGCTTGCAGAATGTTTTACAGGCAGCCCGATATATTCATCGAGGTGAAAAACTACTATTTTCTCCCATTCCAGCTTTTCTTTTACCAGAGCCTGAAGAGTTTCGAATTGAGAATTGCCCGTAGATACGACAAGCCTGGCCTCTCCATTCTGTCGGATTGCTTCATTAAGCTTTATTGCAGCATATTTTGCAGCTTTGAGTCCAAGCTCCGTTGCATCTTTACTAATATCTATTACCATAAATAAAAACTATATAATTCAGTATCAATAAAATTATAACAATTAAATGAACCTGTGGCTGAATATTCATTTTTAACATATTTTATGATATAACAGGCTTCACCAATTTAGCTTTTTAAGGAGGTTATTCAAACTTTTTTTTACCTTGTGCCAAATTTTATTATTCTCAATGCTCAAACCCTCCCTATTATTCAGCACCGTTATTTTCCTGTTTTTTAATATAGTACTTTTTGGTCAGTCAAAAGGAATTAACCGTGAAAAATACCGGATAAATACTACAGAGACGCACAATATAATTAATGTTGATGGAATTCTCGATGAACCGGATTGGCTTACTGCTGACAAAGCTACTCATTTCCAGAGGGTATTGCCAACTGATACCGGATTTGCCATTTCTCAAACTGAGGTAAAAGTAATCTATAATCAATCGACCCTTTATGTTGGCATAATCTGCTACGATTCGACTCCGGGAAAGCGTCCGGTGGAATCACTGCGCCGCGACTTCAACTTTCCTAAAAATGATAACTTCATTGTATTCATGGATACATACAATGATCAGACTAACGGCTTTGCCTTCGGCGTGTCTTCTGCCGGGGCACAATGGGATGGGATACAAGCTAACGGCGGTGTAGTGAATCTTAACTGGGATATAAAATGGAGATCTGCCGTAAAAAATTATAAAGATCGCTGGGTAGCTGAATTTGCAATTCCATTCCGCAGCATCCGATATAACGGCGGAGAAAAAGAATGGGGAATAAATTTCAGCAGGCTTGATCTAAAAACCAATGAAAAATCAAGCTGGGCCCCAATGCCAAGGCAGTTTGCAACAGCCACGCTTGCCTTTGCAGGTTCACTCGTTTGGGATAAGCCTCTGCCTCCTTCAGGTCTGAGATTCTCACTAATACCATATGTTTCAGCAAAAACCACACAAAACAAGGATGCCGGAGAAGGTTTCAAACCTGTTGCCAATGCAGGTATTGATGCAAAGGTTATACTTTCTACGTCGATGAACCTCGATCTGACAGTCAATCCTGATTATTCCCAGGTCGAAGTTGACAATCAGGTGACAAACCTTGATCGTTTTGAACTATTCTTCCCTGAGAAGAGACAGTTTTATCTTGAAAACAGCGATCTCTTTGCTCAGCTTGGCAATGATAACCTGAGGCCATTTTTCTCACGCCGGATAGGACTCGAGAGCTCCGTCCTTGGCGGTGCAAGATTAAGCGGCAAAATTGGAAATAACTGGAGAATAGGAGTTATGGACATTCAAACGGGTCAAAAAGATACTATTGCACCTGAAAATTTTTCAGTTGCAGTTCTTCAACGTCAGTTATTCAGCCATTCGAACCTGACAGCTTTCTTTATCAACAAGCAAATGATAAATCCAGGTAGTGATGCCCAATACCTGAATTACAAATATAATCGCGTTGCCGGACTTGAGTATAACCTTGCAAGTGCAGATAACCACTGGCTTGGGAAAGCGTTTTATCATCAATCGTTTTACCCCGGGGTAAAAGGTAATGCTTCAGCAACGTCTGCCAATATTGCTTACTACACCCAGTTTTTAACGGCAACATTGAACCAGGCGTGGGTGGGAGCAGATTACCTGGCAGAAGTCGGCTATATAAGAAGAAAAGGTTACTATGAAATTAATCCGACATTCCAATACAAGTTTTTCCCTGCAGAAAGCAAAATTGCTGATCATGGACCTGCATTAAAGGAGGATATGTATTATGATCCGGCTATGAAACTCACTGACAGGGTAACGCAGCTTCTTTACCAGGTTGAATGGATGAATAAAAGTATTTTAGTGGTTGACGGGATGAATACATATGTCAAGCTTCAGTCACCTTTTGATCCCACCAATACAGGCAGTACCCCTCTTCCGGCAAATGACAAATTTAACTGGAATGAGATGGGTATATCTTTCACTTCAGATATACGTAAATCACTCAACTGGCTGGTTAGCAGTAGGTATGGCGGATTTTACAATGGCACAAAATGGATGGTTGATGGGGAATTATACTATAGGGTTCAACCCTACGGAAGCCTTGCAATTATTACGACATATAACAATATCTCACTGCCCTCACCTTATAAAAGTGCTCAGTTTTTGCTTGTTGGACCTAAACTCGATATTACTTTCACCGATAAGCTCTTCTTTACCAGTTTTGTCCAATATAATACCCAGATAGACAATTTAAATTATAACTTCAGGTTTCAATGGCGTTTTGCACCTGTATCGGACCTGTTCATTGTTTATACAGAGAATTCCTCCCCAGCTGATTCCAGGATAAAGAACCGCGGACTTGTATTGAAATTATCATACTGGTTTAATTGACTTTTAAATATTATTTTATCCTAAAATCCAGAACCGGTTCCTCACCAAGATATGCAACAAGGTTATCATTTTTATGAAGCTGACCCACTCCGGGAGGAGTGCCTGTGAATATCAGATCGCCGGTTTTTAGTGTGAAAAATTTCGATACATATTCAATTATCTCATTAAAACCGAAAATCATATCTGAAGTGTTACTCTTCTGTACCACTTTATTATTGATCTCAAGATGGAAATCGAGATTCTCCATATTTTTGATACTTGTGACTGGAATAAAGTTACCCAGAGGTGCAGCGCCATCGAAACATTTTGACAATTCCCATGGCATTCCGGTTGATTTTAGTTTTGTCTGAAGATCACGTGCCGTTATATCGATGCCCAGAGTAATTTCATCAAAATACCGTGGGGCAAACTTTGCTGAAATTCCCTTACCCAGCTTGCTGATCTTAATTACAACTTCGACTTCATACTGGATATTTGACGAAAAATCCGGAAGGAAAAAAGGCTTATTGTTTTTCAGGATTGATGAATCGGGTTTAAGGAATACAACAGGTTCATCCGGAACAGGCCATCCCATCTCCATAGCATGTTTCCTGTAATTGAGCCCTATGCAGATGATCTTCATTCTATCCCAGTGTTTTTCCGAAAGATCTTAATTTTATCTCTGTCAGCACTTTTTTTGTATACAGAGGAAATTCTCCATTCATCATCCAGGAATAGTATGCCGGTTCTTCGTTAAAAACAAGTTCAACAGACTTTCCTTTATGCTTACCGAAATTGAAAACTTCAACTCCGTTTTCATCAAGAATGATTCTTCCTGCAAAATCAACATTATTATTAAATGAACTGAAATCGGCAAGTTTCTCAACATCATTCTCCAGGTCGGTATATCTGTCGAGCTGTGATTTAAGAATTTCAAATGTAGCAGCTGTATCGACTTTTGAACCATGCGCTCCTTCAAGCTCCTTTTTGCAATAGAACAGATAAGCTGCGGACAATGTACGTTGTTCTTTTTTATGGAATATTACCTGAACATCAACATATCTTCTTTTCGTGAAACTGAAATCAATGTTGACCCGCAGAAATTCTTCCGCGAGAACGGGTATGTCAAATTTTATGGCATTGTACCCGGCAAGATCACACCCTTCAAGAAAAGTGGCAAGATTCCGTGCAACCTCTTTAAAGGTTGGTGACTTAGCCACATCTTCGTCTTTTATCCCATGTATAGCTGTTGATTTGGGCGGAATGGCCATTTCCGGATTTACCCTTGTGCTCATCCACTCCTCTTTTCCATTGGGAGTGATTTTTAAGACTGATAGTTCAACGATCCGATCAGATGAAACATTTATTCCTGTTGTTTCAAGATCGATAAAAGCGATAGCACGTTTAAGATTCAGATTCAAAGGTCAGGCATTTATCATCATTGGCATAAGAAGCATCAGAAGATCTTCAGATTCATTATCTGAAATCACAGGGAGAAAGAGGCCTGCTCTTGTAGGATCAGCTAGTTCTATCATAACATCCTGTGAGCCAATGTTAGACAAGATCTCAAGGAGGAAGACAGATTTGAAACCGATCTCAATTTCATCTCCTTCATACTGACATTTGATTCTCTCATACGCAGATATTGAAAAATCAATATCCTGGGCAGAAACCATAACCTGGTTCCCTTTAAGCTGGAGTTTTACAAGATTGCTTGCCTGATTCGAAAAAACAGACACTCTCTTAAGCGTATTAAAGAATTCCACTCTGTCAATAGTTATCTTACGCGGATTATTTTTTGGAATAACAGAATTGTAATTTGGATAATTGCCTTCAACTAACCGACAGACAACCTTGTAATTACTCAAGATAAAAAATGCATTCTTATCATCAAATTCAACGTTTACAGGTCCCTCCTCTTTAGGTAAAATATTCTTCAAAAGAGAAGCCGGTTTTTTTGGAAGGATAAATGAAGCATTATCGTCTGCATGTGCGTCAGTTCTCTGGTATCTTACCAGTTTATGAGCATCGGATGCAACAAATGTTATTTTGTCGGTCGAAGCTTCTACGAAAATGCCTCCCATTACCGGACGGAGTTCATCATCAGCTGTTGCAAAAAGAGTCTTGCTGATTCCTGCAAGCAAAACATCAGCATTTATTGCAAAAGCAATCTTCTTGTCCTTCTTAATTGAAGGTAAAGCAGGGAAGTCTATTCCGTTCTGCCCAACAACATTGAATTTACCATTTTCAGAGCTGATAACCACTGCCATGGTTTCCATATTGATATCAAAAGTGAGCGGTTGAACTGAAAACTCTTTTAAAGTATCGAGGAGTATTCGTGCCGGAAGAGCAATTGTGCCATCACCATCTGTGTTCTCAAGCTTCATCTTGGTTATCAGCGTTGATTCAAGGTCTGAAGCAGTTATTTCAAGATCATTCCCGGATAGATTGAAAAGAAAATTATCAAGGATGGGAAGTGTATTCTTCGAACTGATTACCCTGCTTATGGCCTGCAGATGACCTAGAAGTTCCGAGCTTGATACTACAAATTTCATATTGGGATCGTTTTAAGTTGATTTATTGATTTCTAAGTTTTACTATTCTAGTCAAAATGAATGAATTGAACCATAGAATTTGCTCAAATCACATTTACCAATATTACAAAAAAAAACTATTAAGTCAAATAAAATAATTTGCGTATTGGTAATTATTGGTAAAGTACTTTAGATCATTTAAAATTCAGATATTCATCAGGGTTTTTGCCCCCCTGCCCTCCTAAAGAGGGGTTAATCCTCTAAACGTATGAGAATTAGCTCCCCTTTAAGGGAGATGTCACGCTTCGGCGGGACAGAGGGGCCTTTTATCTCTGAAAAAAATAATCTCTCTTTTTAATAAGTGGATCAATATCGAAATACCTTATTATAAAAAGCTGATCCTTTTCGTCGGTTTTTCCCAACAACCTGTCACTGTCAACTTCATTTACACCGTTTTTGCCAGTCACCATTCCCCATAAAGTAAGAATACATTTTTTGCCTGTGCCAGTGACAACTTCTATCCTGTATAAAGGTTTATGAGCTTCAATTGATTTCTTTTCTGAGTCTCCTATATTGAATGCCCATGATTCGAATGGGACAAATGCAAAATATGAGATATACCTGAAGACAAGTGAAGAATCCCATCCTGAAAGATTACCTGAAGCCCCTGAAAGTATAAAATGATGATTTCTGTTAATAATTGAGAAAGAAGCTGCAGTGTCAGACAGGTTCTGAAGATTTACTGAGGCTATTTCTGAAGGCAGAAGATTGAAAACTGTATATGGCTGCCAGAACAATTCATTCAGTGTAAATCCGGATCCAATATCGCCATCATAACCTGGAACGTAGACAATAAATGGTTTAGAAAACTCCTTTATCTTCATTATGTTCCCGTAAGGATTTGACCCTGTTTTATAAACAATAAAAGTTTTCAGTAGTCTCCTTTTTTCATAAACTTTAACTTTTACAGGCATAATATTTTTCATGGAAATTTCACTCGCAAACAATTCAGGAGATACCGGGGATTTGATTTTTATCTCCTTCAGTATCCTGAGAATAAAAAGCATGCCGTTTTTTCTTGCTTCTGATTTTCCGTTTATTAACCAGCTTTCACCATTCTTCTCAAGAGTCAATCGCCTGCCACTCTCTGAAAATTCTATCCTGGTGATCTCTTCTTTCGGTTCGGAGCCAAAAGAGCTGTTTGATTTTCCAAATGGTGATCTGCGTGATAACAAGATCAGTAAAAACAGACCTATTATAATGAATAAAAAAACACCTCTTATCAATACTTTATTCATTATCAGCGCATTGTGTATTTTCTTTTCCTTAGATAACTGTAAATCAGGCCTCCAAGGATAACAATTATAACCGGACCTGTAATATTAATCAGCTGCCACTTAAGCTTTTCAGCTTTTATCAGCTTGGAGTTAAGCAACCTTAGCTTAACTTCCCTTGATCGCAGTTCCATAATTCCACTCTTATCTACAAGCCAGTTAAGGCAATTTATGATGAAATCCCTGTTCCCATATTCCTGTCCTGTATACTTATCTCTTCCCAGTGGCTGTGGAGTTTCATTCAGTCCTGATCGTTTTACTTCATTTCTTATAATATCGGCATCAGCAATAACTATCATCCTGGTTTCCTTACTCTCAGTCCTGATCTTTAAATTCTTATCATCAGTCAGATTGCTGACCATTCTGTTTTTAAAAGCCGATGGGAATATACCCTCAAGCAGTACCGCTACCGGCAGGTTAGTCTTATTAAAATCTTTCTCAACAGGAGTCAGCTCTGCCTCTTTCAGGCTTATCATCACAGGAGGAGAAATTGTCCTGCTAAAATCGGAAGTTGAAAGAAGTATCTTTTTCCTGATAGCCGGGTCCAGACCAACTGTATCTATGTAATTTACAAACTCTCCTTCCACCCTGTTCAGGTTTCTGGTAATCGGATGATCAGGAGCGGGTTTCAGCAAAGGATAATAAACCCACGGTGCAGGAACAACCTGCTGACGCGTGCCTCCGCTCATAACCATGAGCCTGATCGGGACACATTCAATATCCTGAACAATTGCAGGGTTTATCCTGGCTCCATATCTGAAAAGTTGATCCTCTATATTTAATGGCCGGTACAAGCCTACTGTTTTACCGGACACAAGACTATCGGAATTTACCGCAACTTCATCGATAAGCCACATCACTTTTCCGCCATTCATAATGTACTGGTCCAGCACAAGCTTATCGGATTCACTGAAAACCTTTTCAGGACCGGCGATCACGACTGCCGCATATTTGTCAAGAATACCGGTTTTACCTCCGATCGTGCCTCTGTCGATAGTAAAAAACCTGGCAAGATTCATAGTAATGTCAGCTGTTTCAATCTCCGGAATTTCACCCTGCCCTTCGAGAAATGCAACCTTATTTACGGTATCAGAACTTAACGTGGAAATAGTCTGAATCATCTCATATTCCAGACCTTCAACTGATCTAAGAATATTCTGTTCATATGATCCGGAGGAATTATTTAAAAAATTTACGGGCACTTCTATTCCATTATAATTAACAATCATTCCGGGAAAAATAATCTTCTGAGAGGATCCTCCCTCAGCGTCGCTGGCATGAAGATCTATTGGATTCAATCCTTTTTTTGCAAGAGTCTCATACAAAGATTCTCTCTGTTTAATATCTTTCCCTGCTGAAGGATTTATAAACTCGTAGTCAATTTTTCTGTCGGAAGCTATTCTGAATTCGTCAAGCATTTCTCCGACAGATCTTTTTAACCGTTTTAAGGGTATAGGAATTTCCCCATCGAGATATACCTGAATATAGATGTCATTTTTTAAATGACTAAGCACATGTCGGGTTGGTTCCGAAAGAGTAAACCTTTTGTCTTCAGTGAGATCATATCTTAACCTTAAGAATGAGCTCACCACTGAAATCAGAATAATTCCTGCAACTGCTGTCAGTAATTGGAGCCAGCTTTTCAATTTAATTTGCCTGTTATCTGTTAATCCTGTCATGGCTTAGCTTCTTTTCTTCCATTTACGTGATAACAGGCGAAATCTGGTAGCCTCATTAAAAAGACAAACGACAGCTATAAAATAGACCACATCTTTGATATCAATAACACCCCTGCTAATTGACTTATAGTGTTCGTTGATCCCAAGCCTAATTACAAACTCATCCAGTTTTTTTAAGCCTGGAAGATAGGCAAATGAATCAAAGCCCATGAAGAGAACAAAACATATCAGCACCGCCAGAATAAAGGCAATTACCTGATTATCAGTAAGAGAAGAAGCAAAGATCCCGGCAGAAGCGTATACTGAAGCCAGAAAAAACAGGCCAATAAATGAGCCCAATGTCCCTCCTTTGTCGAGGTTGCCCGGAGATTCACCAAGCTTATATACTGAGTAATAGTATATCAGTCCCGGTAAGAGTGCAAGAAGAACCAGGCATACAGAAGCAAAATACTTTCCATAAACAATTCCTCTTTCTGTTATCGGTCTCGAGTAAATCAGCTCAATAGTGCCCAATCGTTTTTCCTCAGCTATCATCCTCATTGTTACAGCCGGAACAAGAAACATAAAGACCCAGGGTGAAAGGAAAAACAGCGTGTCAAGTCCTGCATAACCACTATCGAGTATATTCCATTCACCAGGGAAAACCCACATGAAAAGACTGTTAAGAAGGAGAAATACAATTATTACTATATAGCCTGTGAGGCTGCTGAAAAAACCACTTATCTCCTTTCTGAAAATTGCAAACATGTAATTTTTTTCTTTTTAAACTTTTCTCTTTCTAAAGCCCCCTTTCCCGCTTTCCTCGACAAGCTCGGAAGCGAAATTGGGGGGCAACTCAAGGCAAAGCTACAGCATTTTTTATATCAGTTATAATAACTCCTGAATAATAAAACCTGATAATCTCCCGGTAATCGAAGCCTTTTGCTGCCATTGCCATGGAACCTTCCTGACAAAGTCCTACTCCATGACCATACCCTCTTCCTTTGAGTATAATGGAATCGCCTACTGCATAAACTGAAAAAAAAGTAGACCTGAGATTGAGGTCCGACCTCATCTTTAATAAAGGCATTGTGAAGGACCCAGCTTTATAATCAGATTGTCTGGATTGCTGAAGAAAATTGAATATTGCAGGATCCTCCTCTTTTCCGTTATAACCTGATTTATGGATATAAGTAATCCAGTCAACTAAAGGCAAACTCTTTTGCCAGGTGGCATTTCTTGAGTTAACACAATATGGATCAGCAACACTCCTTAGGTAAGACTGATCCGAAAGCCACACATCATTGGAAGATGAAGTCTCTCCACCACAATTGGAATGGAAAGCTGATACTATCAGGGTACTATCTTTACCAAGAATAACAAGTCCCCTGGTTTCAATGACAGCTCTGTTAAGAACCGAATCGGAGCATAATCCGTTAAAAGCCTGACAATGTGTATTATCACAAACATTGTATTTGTCATCCTGATGCTTATTGAAATACTTGTACATGTAAGTCCTGGCAATAATAGCCTGTGTTTTAAAATACTCGAGATATTTTCCGCCTCCGCCTTCAGCCAGTACTACACCAGATATATATCTTTCAATGTCGGAAATGTTTATGAATAATAATGTTTCCAGGTCGGGAGAACACTTAAGATCACCTGAATAATATTGCCGTGCATGTGATTTTCCATTCAACATTAGGGAAAAAGAATCATTTCCGGTTTTGCCTGAGAGGATCAGTGAATCGCAAACAAAGCCAGTTGAATTTCTCTTTTTGACGGCAAGTTTTCCATTATACTTTGTTATAATGACCGGTTCATCTTTAAATACCTTAAGAATTTCTCCATTGAAGAGATTTAATTCGTACATCCCTCCTGTGACGGAAAAAATAGCTGATTCGGCTGACTGATTAGCGAAAAGTCTGATTTTTACCTGTGCTGAAGCACCAGTTCCAACAAAGGCTATTAAGAAAATAAAAAATATTCTAAATTTTACCATGAATCATTACTCGTGTTGCATTACTTTTTTTAACCACGAAGGATACGGATTTTCAAGGAGATACATGGCTTCAAATCTCTGAGTCTCTCAGTCCCTAAGTCTCCCAGTCTCCCCTTCTCCTACTCCCTTCTTCAGCTCCATAACCATCTCCCTGGCTATCCTGCCCGAAGCCCCCGCTGATCCAAGTTTGGATTTTAGTAAATTATAGTCAGATAATAGTTTTTCTCTTTTGGCACCACCAGGAAGAATGGCTTTAAGCTCAGTTAAAAGAGAATTCTCAGTTATATCATACTGGACTAATTCCTTAACAACTTCATAACCCATAATAAGATTCACCAATGAAATATATTTCACTTTGATCACCATCCATGCAATCAGCATAGAGAAAAAATCACCCTTATAGCAGACAACCTGTGGAGTATCATGCAGTGCTGCCTCCAGTGTCGCGGTTCCGGAGGTAACCAGTGCGGCTTCAGCTATGTAGAGAATTTCGTAAGTTTTTTCTTTAATTACTTTAACCGGGGCTTTGTCAATGATTTTATTATAAACTGCATCAGGAATGTTCTTCACGCCAGCCAGAATAAACTGATATTCAGGAAAATGATGAATTGTTTTCAACATTTCGGGAAGGATAAGTTCAATTTCATGTCTGCGGCTTCCGGCTAAAAATGCAATAACAGGTTTATCCTCGATCCCAAGATACTTGTACATATTCTCCTTTGAAGGAAAGTGAGATATACGTTTTTCTGTTTCATCGATAAGCGGATTCCCCTGATATTCAACGCTGATCCCATGCTTTTTATAAAAATCAACTTCAAAGGGAAAGATGATAAACATACGATCGATATACTTTTTTATCTTCTTTACCCTTCCTTCGTTCCAGGCCCAAAGTTTTGGTGATATATAATAAAAAGTCCGGTATCCTGCTTTTTTTGCAAATTCCGCAATTCTGAGATTGAAGCCGGGATAATCAATAAAGATCACAACATCAGGCTTAAAATCAGATATCTGCTTCCTGCACAGCCTGATATTACCAAAAATAGCGCCAATGTTTTTTATGACCGCGACAAAGCCCATAAAAGCCAGCTTACGGTAATGGACAAGCAGAGTGGCCCCGGCTGATTCCATCAGATCTCCACCCCAGCATTTTATCTCTGCATTTTTATCCGCTTCGGATAACTCCCTCACCAGGTTGGAGCCATGAAGGTCGCCTGATTGTTCTCCTGCAATTATAAAGTACCTCATCCTAAAAACTTAACTCCAAAAACAATCACAGCCCATATTATAGTCATAGCCAGCACTCCACGTGTTGCTCTAAGCATATCGAAACGGTTAAATATCATAAAAATAAGAAGATTAGGGAACACGCATAAAGATATTGAGTGAGTTATAATATTTGAATCTGCAATTCTTCCAATATATGTGTGAAGTGATTGGTGTCCTGATGAAAACAGATAAATAATTACTCCGACAACAAATGGTAATAAAAGTCCTGAAATGACACCAACAATAATTTTATCGTATTTCTCGTAAAATTTCATTTTTTAAATCGGACCTTAAGTTTATCTATATACCAATGAGCAGTCATATCTACAGTAACAGGCACTACCGAAACAAAATTGTTAGTAATTGCCCATTCATCAGTATCAGTTGCATCCGGTTCATGATTCTGAAATATTCCTGTAAGCCAATAATAAGTTTTTCCCATCGGGTCCTTCCTTTTTTCAAATTCTTCTCTCCAGTTGCCTTTTGATTGCCTGCATATTCTTATTCCTTTTATTTCACTCTTTTTAGCAGCCGGAATATTCACATTCAGACAAATACCTATGGGCAAGGGCTCTGAAGCGAGCTTCTTCATCACGATCCGGATGTACTTTTTACATACGGAGAAATCAGCTGTAGGTGAAAAATTATTAAGAGAGAACCCAACAGAGCTTATCCCGTAAAGACACCCTTCGATTGCAGCAGCCATGGTACCTGAATAGAGAACACTTACTGATGCATTGGATCCATGATTTATCCCTGAAACTACCCAGTCGGGAATTTTTTCAACAAGTTGATTTATAGCCAGTTTTACACTATCAGTAGGAGTCCCGTTGCAGGCATAGATCCGGTGCCTGTCATTTTCTTCAAGCAGCTTTACTCGCAAAGGAGTTTTAACTGTAAGCGCCTGCGACATTCCCGACATACTTTCGACTGTGGAAACGAGAATAACCTTCCCAAATTCCTCCATAACCTCAAGAAGGGTCTTCAATCCTCCGGCATACAAACCGTCATCATTAGTTAATAAAATCAGTTTATCTTCTTTTTCAACAACCATATATTGCCTGTTTGAGTTACAAATATAGACAAATTAGAGACAATCTTTAAACCAACCGTTTGCTACCAGAACTCTGCCCTGAATAAATGATTTTATTAAATCTCGGAGCCTTCACCGAATCAGAAAGTTCTTTGCGGCCTTTGTGAATTCTTTACTTTGCGATCTTTGCGGTTAATGGATTTTCCTTACTTTTGCATTCTCACAGATAACATTTTACCTAAATCAAGAGATGAAGATTTCATATAACTGGATTAAAGATTATTTAAACATTGATCTTGAACCTGCAAAAGTTGCAGAGATATTAACAGATATCGGTCTTGAAATTGAAGGAATGGAGGAATGGGTCTCCGTAAAGGGAGGTCTAGAAGGGGTGGTTATTGGCGAGGTCCTAACCTGTAAAAAACATCCCGATGCCGATAAGCTTTCTGTAACCACTGTTGATATTGGAGGTCACCTGCCGCTTCAGATCGTATGCGGCGCTCCGAATGTTGCAGCAGGTCAGAAAGTTCCGGTCGCAACTATAGGAACGGTTATTTTTAAGGGTGATGAGAGCTTAGAAATCAAAAAATCAAAAATCCGTGGAGAATTATCCGAAGGGATGATATGTGCTGAAGATGAGCTGGGTCTGGGTAATTCTCATGAGGGAATAATGGTCCTTGATAAAAATTCAAAAGCAGGAACACCTGCAGCCAGTTATTTTAAAATTATCAGGGACCATGTTTTTGAGATAGGGCTTACTCCTAACCGGATTGACAGCGGATCTCATTTTGGAGTTGCCAGAGATCTTGCTGCATACCTGAATCTTAATGCCGGTATGAATCAAAGAGCAATACTTCCTTCAGTATCAGCTTTTAAGATTGATAATAATAACAATCCATGTGAGGTTGTTATCGAAAACGCAACTGACTGCCCGAGGTACACAGGCATAACAATCAGCGGAGTGACAATAGCTGAATCTCCTGAATGGCTTAAGAATAAACTCAGGGCAGTTGGTCTTAATCCGATAAACAATGTAGTGGACATCACAAATTTTGTCCAGCATGAAGTCGGCCAGCCATTACATTCATTCGATGCTGATAAAATTGATGGGAAAAAAGTCATCATAAAGAACCTTCCGGAAAAAAGTAAATTCGTCACACTTGACAATGTTGAAAGAAGTCTCTCATCCAGAGATCTGATGATATGTAATCCGAATGAAGGAATGTGCATCGCCGGAGTATTTGGCGGAATTAAATCCGGAATATCAGCTTCAACAAAAAACATCTTCCTCGAGAGTGCCTATTTTAATCCGGTTTCTATTCGCAAGACTTCAAAGAGACATGGATTGAAAACTGATGCATCGTTCAGGTTTGAAAGAGGTGCTGATCCGAACATAACAGTATGGGCTCTCAAAAGAGCTATTATGCTGATAAAAGAGCTTGCAGGGGGAAAGATCTCGTCAGAAATTGTCGATGTTTATCCAAATCCGATAAAAAATGTGCCCGTTGATGTCAACTATAACAATATTAACAGGCTTATCGGTAAGAAGATAGAACCTGAAACTGTAAAGAAGATTCTTGCCCTTCTGGACATTGAAATAATCCATGAAGAAGGGGTAAATCTTAAGCTTGGTATTCCATCATATCGTGTTGATGTTAAACAGGAAGCCGATGTGATTGAAGAGATTCTCAGGATATATGGATACAACAATGTCGAGGTGAACATGCACGTCAATTCAACTCTTTCCTATCCGGAAAAACCCAATAAGGAAAAAATTGTCAATATAGTATCTGATCTGCTTTCTTCAAATGGATTCTCTGAGATAATGTGCAACTCTCTTTGTCCTGCTGCCTGGTACAATCAGAATGACGATTTCGATAAGGATCAGCTTGTTATGCTTGCGAATCCGCTGAGTTCAGATCTTAATGCAATGAGACAATCGTTGCTTTTCGGAGGACTTAGTTCTGTTATTTGGAATATCAACAGGCAGAATCTCGATCTGAAGCTTTACGAGTTCGGACACTGTTACTTTTATCTTAAGTCGGGGGAATCATATCCCAAACCTGACAATTACACAGAGAAAGCTTCCCTTGATCTTTTTATTTCAGGAAATACAGGGCATCAGAGCTGGAATTGCAAGACCAATCCTACCGACTTTTTTAACATTAAATCATCGGTTGAAATGGTCCTATCAAGGCTTGGCATAAGACCGGAAAGTTTATCTTCAGGTGAATCTGATAAGAAATATTTTGCTGAATCTTCAACTTATCTGCATAACAATAAGACAATCGCTTTTGCGGGACGTATTTCAAAAAGTTATCTTTCAAAATTTGATATTGGTCAGGATGTTTATTGGGGTCATATAGATTGGGATCTTATTCTTAAACTGATCAAGACGCACTCTATCTCATTCCGTGAGTTGCCAAAATATCCATCGGTAAGGCGCGACCTTGCCTTGCTTTTAGACAGAAGCATAAAATTCTCCCAGATAAGAGATATTGCATTCCGTACGGAAAAAAACATATTACACGATATTAATCTTTTTGATGTCTATGAAAATGACACGCTTGGCAAAAACAAGAAGTCCTATGCGGTGAGTTTTACACTTCGTGATGACCTTAAAACAATGACGGATAAGAATATCGACAAGATCATGAATAATCTCATTAAGTCCTTTGAAAATGAACTTAATGCGCAGATAAGATAGATAATGGACAATAAGAGGGTTGAACTGATCAAAGGAGATATTACTTCTCTCGATGTTGACGCAATTGTAAACGCAGCAAACAACTCTCTGCTCGGCGGCGGTGGTGTCGACGGGGCAATTCATAATGCGGCCGGTCCCGGCCTTCTTACTGAATGTAAGACACTTAACAGATGTGAAACCGGCTACGCAAAAATCACTAAAGGCTACAGGTTAAAAGCAAAACATATTATTCACACAGTGGGTCCTGTCTGGCATGGTGGCAATCGTGATGAACATTTTTTACTTGCGTCATGCTATCAGTCCAGCCTTTCTCTTGCAAAAGAGAAGAAACTGAAATCTGTGGCTTTCCCAGGTATCTCGACCGGCGCTTACGGATTTCCGAAAGATCTGGCTGCCTTGATAGCCATAAATGAAACCAAAAGATTCCTGAATAAGAACAGCTATCCCCAAAAGGTGATTTTTGTTACTTATGGTGACGACAATTATGAAACTTACAGGAAACTTCTTGATCAATGACAGAACTCTTAAGATCCATTAAGAACTATTTTTCGCTTGTAAAGTTCAGCCATACTGTCTTCGCAATGCCATTTGCGCTTATAGGTTTTACTCTTGCCGTTTCAAAACCGGAATATGAATTAAGCATTAAGCTGCTTTTTCTTGTGATTCTTTGTATGATCTTAGCAAGGAACACAGCAATGGGATTCAACAGAGTTGCTGACAATAATTATGACATTCTTAATCCCAGAACAAGTAAAAGGGAGATTCCTTCAGGTATTATAAGCACAAGGTCAGCAGTTTTATTTGTTATCATTAATGCTGTTCTTTTTGTAGTTACCACAGGATTTATAAACAGGTTAACTCTATTCCTTTCTCCTGTTGCACTTCTGGTTATAATAGGATATAGCCTGACAAAAAGATTTACTTCTTTATGCCACTTTGTACTCGGACTAGGACTCAGTCTTGCCCCAATAGGGGCTTATATCTCAGTGACGGGGAAATTCAGTGTTCTTCCTGTTATCTATTCATCTATCGTACTTAGCTGGGTCAGTGGATTTGATATCATCTATTCTCTTCAGGATGATGATTTTGATAAATCAAACCATCTTCACTCACTTCCTTCAAGTGCTGGAAGAAAAAAAGCACTTGGTATTTCAATTATTGTTCATATTATAACCTTTGCTCTTGTGCTGACAGCCGGGTTTTACGGAAAAAACGGAATTCTTTTCTGGACAGGGGTATTAATATTCACATTATTATTGATCTATCAGCACAGCATTGTTAGACATGATGATCTGAGCAAAGTAACGATGGCATTTGGGACAACCAATGGTATTGCCAGTATAATATTTGCATTTTTTGTCATTCTTGACCTTATTACAGGATAAGATTAAATTGAAATTTATTTCATAAGGAATTGTTCTTATAAAAGTTTTTTTGTTTCTTGGCACTTTCAAAAAAAAATTATATGGGGGAATTAGTTATTAAAGAGGTCCTTACCAGAAAAGACCGCCGCGACTTCATTTATCTGCCTGAAAAAGTTCATAAGAATGAACCAGAATGGCTTCCTCCTATCTATATGGATGAATGGGAATTATATAATAAGAAGAAGAATAAATCTTACAAGTATGCCGATGCCCTTCTGTTATTGGCTTACAGGGATAATAAACCTGTCGGCAGGATAATGGGGATCATTAATAATAGATATAATGAAATTCATAATGAACAGCACGGCCGTTTTTGTTTTATGGAGTGTTATAATGACAAGGAAGTTTTTCATGCCCTCATTACCAGAGTTGAAGATTGGGCAAGACAAAATGGGATGACCATGATAATCGGACCTCTGGGTTTTTCTGACAAAGATCCACAGGGTTTTCAGATAGAAGGATTTGAATATCCTCTTTTTATGACTGCTCCTAATAACTCAAAATTCTTGCCCGAGCTTATTGAAGCTGAAGGTTATGAAAAAAAGGTTGACCTTGTTAACTATCTGGGAAAAATACCTGATGTATTCCCTCTGATTTATGAAAAGGTTCTTGCCCGCGTTGAATGTAACAAGGAATATAAAATCGTCGAATTCGAATCTAAGAAAGAACTTAAACCATATATCATTGCGGTGCTGGAACTTATGAATGCGACATTTGCAGAGATTTATGGATTTGTTCCTCTTAATGATAGAGAGAAAATCGACTTCGCTGCACGCTATTTGCCGATTCTCGATCCGAAATTCATTAAATTAATTGAGACAAATGGGAAATTAGTGGGATTTGCTATTGGTATGCCTGATGTAAGCAAGGGCATTCGTGAAGCAAATGGGAAATTACTGCCTTTCGGGATATTTAAGATCCTCAGAGAGTCCAAAAGATCAAAAAAACTCCTTATGATGCTAGGCGGTGTTAAGAAAGAATACAGGGGAAAAGGTCTCGAAGTACTGATGGGAGTCAAAATATTGCAATCGGGTATCAAGCATAAAATGGATACGCTCGACAGCCATCTCGTTCTTGAAGACAACACCAAGATGAGAGGAGAATATGAAAGAGTCGGCTGCAAGGTTGTGAAGAAATTCAGGATATATCAGAAAAAGCTATAAGGCGTAATGGCGTAAAGCCATGCCACGCAATCTATTAACCATTAAACCATTAGGCCATTATGCCTTTTTTTCTGCTTAGAAACGGAAGAATAAGGAGAGTCCCAGCATTTCCTTGAATTGAATTCTTGCAGTTTTTTTCGGAGTTCCATCAGTATTTAAGACCGGTTGTCCGTTTTTATACTGTTCATCTGTTCTGGTGTCATCATCAAATATTAAATGGGGATTGAACCTTACGTCGGTGAACCAGTTCAGCTTGGCTGTAACTATCATCTCCCAGTCAACATCTACATTCTGAGGTTTATGTATATAATTAGTAAACAATTGTACCCTGTTCACAATTGTGACTGATTCAATTGGTTTGAATTCGTTTGTTATCATGATACTTACCCCCGGTTCATTCAATGATTTCCGGTTTTTTGCAATTCCATATTGAGTCTGATCGATATGAACAGTATCAGTAACAAAAGTTCCCTTATATGATAATGGTGAAAAATTGATTGATGTTGTTTTGTTTGGTTTAAAATCAAGCCCCAAACCAATTGTCAGTACAGCAGGGTTCATGAATTTCGATACCAGATTTGACGTATCTCGTCCGGCTGCGGTCTTAAAGTAGTTTCTCCCCAGGGCAATCTGGGTCTTAAACAGCAGGATTGCGCTGAAATCAAACTTTCCGAATGCTTTGTGATTAAGTTTTGAGTTTGTCTCAAGAAGATCAATATTTTTTCTAATGCCGTCCTGACCTGTTTCAATATATCCGAATTTAAGACGGGCAAAATTATCCGATGAAACCTTTAGTTCTTTATTAACATAATCGGCATACCCGGTTACGTCCAGAGCAGTCGAAATACTGCTTTCTCCTCCTTTGACCCAGTTACTCAGAGCGGCCTGATTTAGAACAAAAGATGTTTCAGTACGATATTTCCAATATCTGGGCTTAAGGGCGAGATTCCGGAGAACGAGCAATTTCGAATTATCTAGTGTCTGCGAATTCACTTTTGCATTAGTATAATTACCCTGCCTGACAGGTCGCCTGAAACTCACCCCTTGTTCCAGATAAAAACCAAGTGTGTTTTTTGAAGGATTAGCAATCCATATTGTGACCGAATCCGAAAATTCGTTTTTCAGCCAGAAACGTTTAACCTCTCCCGACTTTGAATTCATCCACACCGGTATAACTGACTTTCCGACACCGGTTAAATAAACAACAGTCGAATCACGCTCATCAAGGAAACTTATTAAAGATCTTACGGCAGCCTTGATAGAATCTCCCTGAAAAGGATAATTATAATATTTGAAAGGAAATCCGTGACGAGGTGAAGTTACTTCATTCAGAGTATCAATAACTACCATTATGGTGGTGTCTTTTAATTCTGAAACAATTCCCGAAATGCCAGTTGGTTTAATATTCAGGGAGTCTCTTTTTCCTCCGATAGAGTTAATATCTGCCTTTCCAGCTGAATCAAAACTCCTGTTATAAACTGTTCTTGAAGTATAGGGCACTCTGATCCTGAGAGGTTCCCAAATATAAAATTTATCCCATGGAATATTTAGGGAATCGAAAGGATAATTTGTGAGTGTCTTCCTTAATGAATCGACCGGAGGATGAGCCGCTTCAAAAATCAATTGTCCGAATGCCTGCCTCAAAGGATCACCGATGTCGTTCCAAAATTGGGGATGATATCTCTCCTGCAAAAATTTAATTGCCTGGCTTGTTGAAAGTACAATTTCTTTCTTCTTTTGATTATCGTTAAAGATTACTCCTTTTCTCCTTAAGGAATCAATCACTGTTTCATTTGAAATTGTTTTTTTAATAATTTCCTGAGAAAAAACTGATGAATAGAATGTTATAAAAATAAATGTTAATAAGATCCTCAGAATTCTAATGCTCATAGTAGATAATTTTTCATATCAGATGTCATAGTTGAATATCTCACAAATTACTTTTAATTTTACAGAAATAATAATCTAGATTGATGTATTGCATAACGATAACGGAAAACAACACTATTGATATATATAAGAATATCAAAAACAGAGATTTCTTTTCTGTGAACAGGTAAGTTCTGCCTGAACTGATCACGATTAGACTTAGAATTCATTTCTCTACTGACTTCATTGTAAGGTCTAAACCGATGATCATATCTCAAAATGTTTGCTAGTTAATTACTAATTTATTAAATCATGGAATTACCATTCACAGAGCCATTTAAAATAAAAATGGTTGAAAACATATACAGAAGTACAAAAGAGCAGAGAGAAAACTGGATTAAAGATGCAGCGTTCAACCTGTTTAACCTGAAATCAGAAAACGTCTTCATCGATCTCCTTACGGATTCCGGCACAGGAGCGATGAGCGACAAACAGTGGTCAGCGATGATGGTTGGGGATGAGAGCTATGCCGGGGCCTCCTCATATTATAAGCTTAAAGATGCGATAAAAGAAATTACAGGATTTAATTTTTTCCTTCCTACTCACCAGGGCAGAGCTGCAGAAAATGTACTCTTCTCTGTTCTCGTAAAAGAAGGGGACCTCGTTCCGGGGAATTCGCATTTTGATACAACAAAAGGGCATATAGAATTCAGAAAAGCGACAGCTGTTGACTGTACAATTGATGTTGCTGCTGACACAACCGCCTGGCATCCGTTTAAAGGGAATGTCGATACAGAAAAACTGGAGAATGTTCTTAAAACCAATCCGTCAGAGAAAATTTCCTGTATAATCGTTACTATTACCAACAATACGGCAGGGGGACAACCTGTGAGTATGTCAAACCTCAGAGCAGTAGGAAGTCTCGCACATAAATATGGTGTTAAGTTTATTATTGACTCGGCACGATTTGCAGAGAATGCATATTTTATAAAGCTTAGAGAAGATGGATACGCTGATAAAGATATCAGGGATATCGCAAGGGAAATGTTCTCTTATGCTGATGGCATGACTATGAGTTCAAAAAAAGACGCTATTGTTAATATGGGTGGCTTTATCGGTTTCAGAGATGAGGATCTGTTTCGACAGGCATCAACATACAATATCATATATGAAGGATTCATCACTTACGGGGGTATGTCGGGAAGAGACATGAATGCGCTTGCACAAGGGCTATACGAAGGAACTGAATTTTCATATCTCGAATCACGCGTAAACCAGATTTCACATCTCGGAGCAAAAATGAAAGAGTATGGAATTCCTGTCCTTGAGCCTTTTGGCGGCCATGCTGTATTTATTGATGCTAAAACGTTTCTTCCATATATTCCAAAAGAAGAATTCCCGGCCCAAACGCTTGCAATTGAACTTTATACCGAAGGAGGAGTGAGAGGAGTTGAAATTGGTGCACTCATGGCTGACAGAGATCCTATAAGCCGCCAAAACCGATATCCGGAACTTGAAACAGTTAGACTTGCAATTCCCAGAAGAGTCTATACCGATAACCATATGGCATATGTGGCTGCAGTAGCAAGAAATGTTTTTGAAAGAAGAAATCAGATAAAAAGAGGAGTGAAAATTGTATGGGAAGCACCCATAATGAGACATTTTACCGTCAACCTAGAAAGACTTTGATCTGTCTGTAGAACTTAGCCGGCAAACTGATATTAGTAATTTTGTCTGGAAATATTTAACTTACACTCGCCTTACTTTTACAATTATAACATTGAGGAAATGATCAAATCCATGACAGGCTACGGAAAAGCCATTGCTGAAACCCCGCAGAAAAAAATAACAATTGAAATTAAGTCGCTTAATTCCAAACAACTCGATCTGAATACCAAGCTGCCCTGGCTCTATAAGGAAAAGGAACCCGAAATAAGAAATCTTATTAGTCAGCGGCTCGACAGGGGTAAAATTGATTTTTCAATTTATTGTGATATGCTCGATGATGAAGTTGTCACTGTCATTAACAAATCGGCTGTAAGGAATTATTATAACCAGTTTAAAGAAATATCCGCCGAGCTCAGGATAGATCTTGATGATCAGATTTTTACAGCCATAATGAAGCTTCCGGACACTCTGAAAACTGAAAAGCCGGAGATGCCGGAGTCTGAATGGGAAATTGTGAGAAATCAGATCATTGAGTCTATCAGTATGCTTGATCTCTACAGGATTGAGGAGGGAAACTCAATTATGACTGATCTTAAAAAATGTATTGGCAAAATATTATCATTGCTTGAAACTGTTCAGACATTTGAAGCCGGAAGAATCACGAAAATCAGGGAAAAGCTGATGTCACTTCTTGAAGAAAGTCTGGGTTCGGAAAAAGTAGATAAAAACAGGTTTGAACAGGAAATCATATTTTATCTCGAAAAATATGATATCAATGAAGAGAAAGTCAGACTGAAGACACATTGTGATTATTTCATCGAAACGATAAGCACAACTTCACCAAATGGGAAAATATTAAACTTCATAGCCCAGGAGATTGGCAGGGAGATTAACACTATCGGCTCAAAAGCAAATGACGCTTCAATTCAGAAGCTGGTGGTGATGATGAAGGATGAACTCGAAAAAATCAAAGAACAAACGTTAAATGTTCTATGATAAAAAGGCGTAGAGGCTTAATGGAACAAAGGCGCGAAAGCTAGCATGAAAAAGCCCCCCTTAGGGAGTTTGGGGGTAAATAAATGGGCAAAAAAGAATTTATGGAAAGGAAGCTTGTAATAATATCGGCGCCTTCGGGTGCAGGGAAAACGACAATAGTTAAACACCTGCTCGAAAGTGGGTTAAATCTTTCCTTCTCAGTATCAGCAACAACAAGGCCGTTGAGGGGAACGGAAAAGGATGGTGATGACTATTTTTATCTGTCTGTTCAGGAATTCAAAAAGAAGATTGAAAATGATGAATTCGTTGAATGGGAAGAAGTCTATAAGGATATATTCTATGGAACTCTGAAGAGTGAACTGGAGAGAATATGGGCAAATGGCAATTTTGTCCTGTTTGATGTTGATGTAAAAGGAGGTATCAGCTTGAAAAATAAATTCGGAATAAACTCAATAGCAATCTTCATAATGCCTCCGTCTGTAAAGGAGCTGGAAAACAGGCTCGTAAAAAGAGCAACCGATACTCCGGAAAAAATTAAAATAAGAGTTGAAAAAGCACATGAAGAATTAAAGCTTGCCAACCAGTTTGATACTGTTATTGTTAATCACCAGCTTGATAAGGCCAAAGAAGAGGCCCTGAACATTGTTTCTTCCTTTCTCGGCAGATAATTAATAATATGGCATGGCAAAAGTAGGTTTATACTTCGGATCTTTTAACCCTATTCATATAGGCCATATGGCTATTGCCGGATATATGACCGAATTTGCCGGATTAGATCAGGTTTGGTTCGTAGTGAGTCCACATAATCCTTTGAAAAAGAAAGAGACTCTTCTTGCCGATCATCATAGGCTTTACATGTCACAGATTGCTATCGGAGATAATGATAAAATTAAAGCTTCCGACATAGAATTCAAACTGCCAGTTCCTTCATACACTATTGATACCCTGACATATTTAAAAGAGAAACACCCCAATAATAAGTTCAGTCTGGTGATGGGTGAAGACAATCTTTTTACGCTTCATAAATGGAAAAATGCGGCTGAACTTGTAAAGAATTATCCGATATATGTTTATCCTCGTCCAAAATCGGAAAAACCTGCCTCTCCTGTTCTGGATCAGATACTTCTGGAAGCTGATATTCACCATGTTGCTGCTCCTCTGATAGAAATTTCCGGAACTTTCATCAGAAATGGCATCAAAAATGGAAAAAATATGTCGTACTTTCTTAAGGATGCGGTATGGAAATATATAAGGGAGATGCATTTCTATGAAAAGTAAAACTTCTGCGCCAATCTGCGCAATCTGCGGGATCTCTTTTTGTTTGCCCGCTGATCTCGCTGATCTGGATGGAAAAATCCTCATACGAAAAAGCCAAACACACTTCCCGGCAACCTCAAACTCAGCTGAATTTACTCATGATGATCTTTTAATTATCTATCCGACAACGAGTGACGGACTTCAGGAAGCAATTTATTTTGATAATGAGGGACATACTATAAAGTATAAAGTCACCTTCACCGATAAATCGATTGTATTAACAAGCGATATTGATCCAAACGCAACAAGATTCAGATTTACATATACAGCAATTGATGGCGTGACTCTCAATGCTTCTTTTGAAATGGCCTCACCGCAGAAACCTGAAGAATTTAAAATGTATCTTGAAGGAAAGGCGACTAAAGTGAAGTAAAACCTGTGAAGGCCCCTGGCCGCTTCAGCGGGGTAAGGGTGTGTTTCCCTAAAGAAAATTTGAGAAATCGAGGTAGACTCCTTTGCCGCTTTGCGGCATCTCTCCAGAAGGGAGAAAATACATGTTTATCTAGTAATCCTTTCTTATTTTCAGTGTTCTTTCCGCCCTTGGGAGGAATAAAAGAGGTTCTCTATCCAGCCGTCTGGACCTTCTTAATTATCTCTTCACCCCTTTTCAAAGCCATTTCATTCATAGGAATAAGATTGTGATATCTTTCAGGAAGTGATTTTTTAAGGCCTTTTATGACATTTTCCATTTTGATTATAGGCTTGACTTTCAGGAAGCCACCCAGAACAATTGTATTGAATGTTTTAGGGCTGTTCATCTTCGAAGCCTCTTCAGCAGCATCAACCCTGTAAACTGTTATATCCTTTCTTTCGGGATGCCTTGTAATTCCGTTTCCATCATAGATAAGCACACCTCCAGGTTTAATAGATTCCTCAAATTTATCGAGCGATTGCTGGTTAAGGATTATTGCGGTATCAAAACGTTTTATAATAGGTGAGCTGATCCTTTCGCTGCTTATAATAACTATTACGTTAGCTGTTCCACCACGCATTTCAGGTCCGTAGGAAGGCATCCAGCTAACCTCCATATCCTGCATCACACCCGAATATGCCATTATTTTACCCATTGAGAGGACGCCCTGTCCTCCAAATCCGGCAATAATTATTTCCTCAGTCATCTTTATAAATCTCTATATTAAAATGTTAAGTTCTCACGTATCTGTCTGTAAAGTTATTATCAAAGTTATTAATTTTCTGATATCACTTTAATAAATCTACAATTCAGGATAAAGCATTTGAAGAGCAAACGCAGAAGCGTTATCCTGTGAAATACTCTGACAAATATTATATTAAAAACCGTGAACCGAAGAGTGGGGAATAAAATAATTTATTGTAAAGTATTTATTCTATTGGGTCCGTCACATAATCCAAACAGCCAACAGGTAAAATGCAAATTTAATCACTTATCCTTAAGGCACCTGATTGAAACGCCATTTACTTTGCCAGTGTATTGCCTGTGAGCATTGCCGTTATCAGAACTTAAGAATCGGTCCCAGGAACTGGTCGTATCATAATATGTGGTAGAAGTCCAGAAGCTTGCGCCGGAGCCAATTGTGTCGAATCCTCCATTGGAACCCCGGCCTCCTGCCGGAAGAGCTGAAAAAAATGACTCGTTAGTTGCTCCGGCATTTGGAGACAGCCAGTGTTTTGTTCCGGCTTCCTTCAGTTTGCCCCCTGCTCCTAACTCGCCACCTACAGCACCTACAAGGCTTGTCCATTCGTCATCTGAAGGAACATGCCATCCTACAGGGCAAGCATTTTTACCGCCATTGGTAGTTGCATCCACAACATAAAAATTGTATAATGCTCCATATATATCTTTATAAGTAGCTTTATCATTAGAAGGCCAACAGTAGCCAGCAGTTGTTAATGCAGTCCATGCGACCGGATCAACTACCTGGGGGATGGCTGTACCGTCATTGTATGATATGGTTTTAAGATTCTCAGCCATCCAGACCTGAGTTCCGACAGTGACTGTGTTGTAAACATTATTATCAAAATCCTTAACAGTTCCTGTATAGGTTTTAAGAACCAGTTCATTTCCATAAGAGGTACCGGCGCTAGTAGTAGTATAAGCTCTTACATAATAAATAGAGTTGGGTGTTAATCCGGTAATTGAACTGGTAAAAGATCCTGGTCCCGAGCCATCAGTTGTTTTGTTATTTCCAATGGTCGCATTTGCTGATGTATTCCAGCAAACTCCCCTGGCGGTAACCGGTGCACCGGCATCATTGGGAACGTCTCCGCCACTCACTGCAGAGGTGGTAGTGATAGCTGAAAACGCAGCTGTAGTCAAAACAGTTGCATAAGACAATGCAGTGAATGTAATGCTGCTGCTGTAAGCGGTTCCTCCTTCATTAACAGCATAAGCCAGTATATTATAAGTTGCACCGGGAGTTAATCCGGTAACAGAACTGGCAAAAGTGCCCGTACCACTTCCATCGGTAGTTTTTTTGTCTGACGTAGTTGGAGTCTTGTCGGAGCTCCAGCAAACTCCACGGGCTGTTACCGCTGCACCACCTTCAGATGTAACTTCGCCGCCACATGTGGCTGAGGTCTGGGTGATATTATTTACAATGGCAATTGCAACGGTAGGAACAGCCTTACTCGCCTCCTTTTTGCAACTTGTTAACGGAAGCAAAAATAGTGCGGTCAAAAGCAGAGAGAAGTTGGCTAAAGGAGATAAATAAAATTTCATAATTATTAAGATCTTAATGGAGATAAAAAAATTCACAATTATTTAGGTTCTTAAATGTATGAAAAAAATTAAACAATATGTTAAACTTTCTTCCTTAAATATTTAACATTCCAATAACACTATCAATTTTTTTCGGGAATCTCAATTTCTGTCATGAATTCAAAGTTATTGTCATTACTTAATCAGCTATAAGTTTCTTTACCCTGATGAGTTTTTATGCGGAAAGAATAGACTATTCTTCAGGTGTCTTCAGATCCCCAAGCGGATAAAACGGAAACATATTCTCTTCCATCCATTTGTTGGATTGCACCGGTGTCATCTTCCAGCCCGATGGACAGTTTGAGACTATTTCAACCAGACATGTCCCTTTATTAAGCTTCTGGTACTGAACTGCTTTTCTTATAGCCTTCTTGGTCTTTTTAACATTTGCAGCAGTATGTACGCTCTGTCGGGTGACATAGTAAGATCCGGGAAGCGATGCCACTATATCGGTCATTTTAAGCGGATTCCCCATTGTTTTAACATCCCGGCCGTAGGGTGATGTTGAAGATTTCATTCCCGGAAGGGTTGTTGGAGCCATCTGCCCTCCGGTCATTCCATAAATACCATTGTTTATAAAGATAATCAGGATATTTTCACCCCTGTTGCATGCATGAATTGTTTCAGCAGTGCCGATAGCAGCAAGATCCCCGTCACCCTGGTATGTAAACACAAACTTTTCAGGCATAAGACGCTTAATAGCTGTAGCAACTGCAGGTGCACGGCCATGAGCAGCTTCCTGCCAGTCAATATCAAGATAATAATATAAAAAGACAGAACAGCCAACAGGAGATACTCCTATTGCTTCCGACTGAAGACCTTCCTCATCAATTATTTCTGCAAGTATTCTGTGAGCCGTTCCATGTCCGCATCCCGGGCAATATGACAAAATATTTTTTGTCATAACCTCCGTTTTCTTATAGACCAGATTTTCCGGCTTTATTATCTCTTTGATCCCTGTAACTTGAACCATATTTTAGCCTCCTATAAATTTTGATTTCAGACACTCAACTACCTCTTCAGGTGTTGTAACTATACCTCCCATTCTTCCAAAATGATATACCGGAATTTTCCCGTTAACTGCGAGAAGGACATCCTCAACCATCTGACCTGCACTCATCTCAACCGACAGCATTCCTTTAACCCGGTCAGCAAGCTCTTTGATTCTCTTTGTAGGAAAAGGGAAAAGAGTTATTGGTCTTAGCAAACCCACTTTTATACCCTGTTCCCTTGCAAGCTGAACTGACTTCTGACACACTCGAGCGCTTGTACCGTAAGCCACAAGAATATATTCTGCATCTTCGCACTGAAATTCTTCAAACCGAACCTCTTTTTCCCTGATCTCATTATATTTCGTCAGGAGTTTTTCGTTAAATACCTCCTGCCGGTTCGGATCGAGATCAAGAGAAGTAATGACATTTCTGTTCCGTGTCGGAGGTTTGCCTGTGGTAGCCCACTCCGGAACCGTTTTTGATCTTTCTTTAAATGGACTCAGGTACACCTTTTCCATCATCTGACCTATAGCACCGTCAGATAACATCAGTACAGGATTCCTGTATTTAAAGGCTAATTCAAAGCTCAGACCGACAAAGTCGGCCATCTCCTGAACTGAAGCAGGTGCAAGAACTATCAGATGATAATCGCCATGCCCCCCACCCTTTGTTGACTGAAAATAATCTGATTGTGCAGGTTGAATGGTTCCCAGTCCTGGTCCCCCTCTGACAACATTTACTATCAGGCATGGAAGTTCTGCTCCTGCAATATAGGAGATACCTTCCTGTTTGAGACTTATACCGGGAGAAGAAGAGGAAGTCATAACTTTTTTACCACATGCTGCACCGCCATAAACCATGTTTATTGCCGCAACTTCGCTTTCAGCCTGAAGCACCACCATTCCTGTAGTCTCAGCCGGATTTGCTTCCATCAGGTATTCAATGATTTCAGTCTGAGGTGTAATGGGGTATCCAAAGTAGCCGTCTACTCCGGCACGGATTGCAGCTTCAGCAACCGCTTCATTTCCTTTCATCAATCTTAATTCCTTTTCCATTGATGCTTATATTTTTGTCTTATAAACTGTTATTACGCCATCAGGACAAACCATAGCACAATTTGCGCACCCTATACACAGCTCAGGATTTGCAGGAAATGCGTAGTTATAACCCTTTCCATTCACCTCTTTTGCCATTGCTATGGTACCTGTAGGACAAGAAACCATACATACTTCGCATCCTTTGCATCTCTCAACATTTACTACAATGCTACCCCTTATTTTTGCCATATTTTTATATTATTTATTTTATTCTCCAGGATGATCTGCTCTGAATTTTTTCAATCTTATTTCAAGGTCTCCAAACTGATCACGGCGAACGAGGGAAACACATGCTCTTAACCCATCAGGTCTGTCACTTCCGGTTGTAACCAATGAAATGGCGCTAATCCCGTAGCATAAAAGCTGTTCAATCAATTTATCACCAGACAGGCCTGGATAGGCAATGGTAAAATAGAAACCATCGGCCAGAGGTTCATCAAGGTCCCTGTCATAAACTATCTGAAATCCGTTCGAAACAAACATCCGTTTCATCTCCCTTGCCTTTTCTCCATATTCCAAAACATCATCACGGTACTTGTACTGTCCATCATTAACTGCTTTCAGAAGAGCGGCCAAACCGTACTGTACCGAATGCGTCACACCTGCTGATAACCCATATAATGCACCAAAGATAGCTGAATGTCCAAATTTATCTGTTGAATAATATCTTAAAAGGTCAGGATAGGATCTTTCAAAAAGTTGATCAGATATTGCCATCATGCCTATTCTCTGACCTGCATAACTGAATATTTTGGAACTCGAAATAAGCATTATATATTCATCGGTGTAATGCGCAACTGTTGGCTGATAAGGCGGTCTGCCCGGATTTGAATAATCTTTCCGGAAATCCATACCAAAGTAAGCCAGATCTTCAATAACGATAACATCATATTTCCTCGAAAGATCGCCAATGACAGACAGTTCTTCCTCTGTGAGACATATCCATGAAGGATTATTCGGGTTTGAAAAAAGCAATGAGGATATCTTGCCTGATTTCAGACTGGATTCAAGTTTTTCTTTGAGTCTCTTTCCCCTGTAGTCATAAATATCGAAAGAACAGTAATCATGTCCGAGCATTTTAACCTGTTGCTTCTGAACAGGAAAACCAGGGTCGATAAACAGTGTTCCTTCTTTAGTCCTGTCATTTCTGTTTGCCACCAGGAAGCTGACCATTGCTCCCATCATTGAACCCACAGTAGGAATGCATCCTTCCGGATCAATATCAACATCAAGGAACAGTTTTATAAATCTGGAAGTTTCATTTTTGAGGGGCCCGATTCCTGAAATGTCGGGATATATAGATGCTACACCGCTCTTAAGTGCTGCAATTTCTGCTTCAACGCCAACAGATGGGGCCGGAAGACCCGGAACGCCCATTTCCATCCTGACAAATTTAATATCTGTTTTCTCTTCAATTTTATTTACAAGGTGAACAATCTCACGTATAGAAGAAGCTCCGGGAGAAGGTATTCCTATAGTTTTAGCCAGTGTCATTATTAATTCGGAAGATATCGGAATTTCAGTCATGTCGTTTCAGAAGAATTAGAGTTTCCGTTTATCAATTACACGTTTTGATTTGCCTTCACTTCTTTCAATTATTTTTGGCTCCACCAGAGTCACTTTAATGCCAAGGCCAAGCGCATTCTCCAGATTATTCTGCAGCTTCTGCCGGAGTGATTCCAGCTGGCTGATCTTATCCTGAAAGAAAGCCTCATCAACTTCCACTTTCAGTTCAAGCGTATCGAGGTTATTGACTCTGTCAACAATTAACAGATAATGTGGCTTTATCTCGCTCATTTCCAGAAGGACACTCTCTACCTGCGACGGAAACAGATTGACACCACGGATAATAAGCATATCATCGCTGCGTCCCAGACATTTTTCCATTCTTACCATTGTCCTGCCGCATTTACATTTTTCATAATTAAGCCTTGTCAGATCGCGTGTCCGGTAACGAATAAGCGGCAGACCCTCTTTTGTAAGAGTGGTAAACACCAATTCACCCGTGCTACCGGCAGGCAAAACCTGAAGTGATTCGGGATCAATAATTTCAGGATAAAAATGATCTTCATTTATATGCAATCCCTCCTGAATCAGACATTCGCTGGCAACGCCCGGACCTATCACTTCACTAAGTCCGTATATGTCAATTGCTTTAATTCTGAGCTTATCTTCTATTTCCCTGCGCATATTCTCAGTCCAGGGCTCAGCTCCGAAAACACCCACTCTTAATTTCAGCTCATCGCGTTCAATTCCACTCTCCTGAATTGCTTCCGCGAGAAACAGGGCGTAGGATGGAGTACAGGCAAGCACAGTGCTCCCAAAATCGTGCATAAGTTGAATTTGTCTAACTGTGTTTCCCCCGGAAATCGGTATCACAGATGCTCCTATCTTTTCCCCTCCGTAGTGAAGTCCAAGACCACCGGTAAAAAGTCCATAGCCATATGCAACCTGAATGAAATCATTCCTATTGGCGCCGGCACTTGTCAATGTACGGGCCATTACCTCCGACCATGTGGATATATCATTGCGTGTATAACCGACTACTGTGGGTTTTCCGGTAGTTCCTGATGAAGCATGTACCCGTACAATCTCGCTCATGGGAACAGCAAACAATCCAAAGGGATAATTGTCCCTCAGATCATGTTTTGTGGTAAAAGGCAATTTTGAGATATCATCAATTGTCTGGATGCTTTCCGGTCCAAGACCGGCTGCCTGCATCTTATTCCTGTAGTAAGGCACATTGAAATATACTCTTTCAACTGTTTCTCTGAGTCTCTCGCTTTGAACATGCTTAATTCCGTTTCGATCCATGCACTCGAAATGGCGGTTCCAAATTTCCATACTAGAATTATTAATACAAAGAGTTAATCAATTATCGAAATCTACTATTAAAATAATCAATTTATTAAATTCCACCTTGTTGCGCCCCCTGGCCGCTTCGCGTCCTTCCCCCTGAAGGGGGACTAATTCTGTGCTATTCAGGTAAATTTCACTTAAATGCGCAGTATTAGCCCCCCTTTAGGGGGGATGGGGGCTATATTTTATACAAATCGCTGGCCTTCAGCAATTCCATTTCATGACTTTTTAGAGCCTTAATTGCATTTTCAGTATTGCTGCAACGGAGAATAATGATGGATTTATCTCCAACAGAAAATGCATATGTGTATTCCACACTGATATCCAGATCTGAAAGAATCTTCAGGATCTTTGCATAGTACTTTGCTTCGTTTGGAGCCATCACGGAAATTACCTCGGTAAGATTTACAGTGAAGTTTTGTTTTTTCAGCAGTTCCCGGGCTTTTTCAGGGTCAGAGACTATAAGTCGCAATATCCCAAATTCAGTAGTATCCGCAACGCTTAGCGCAGTTATTCTGATATTCTCCTCTCCAAGAACCTCAAGCACTTCTGTAAGACGTCCCGATTTATTTTCAAGAAAAATTGATAACTGATGAATAATCATATCTTTAACAATTTTATAGATTAAAAGAATTTTCGAATATAAACATAAAATCTATTAGGTAACAAAAACAAGCCGAAGATCACCTTTCAATTCTGATCCTCGCATCAACAACTGTAATAGCATCAGGACTACCAATAAGGGGGTTGAGGTCCATTTCCTTTATCTCAGTAGCATACCGTAATAAACTTGACAGCCTGACAATGATCTCGGCAAACTTTGATTCATTTATTCCGGGTTTGCCGCGGGTCCCCTTAATAATACTGTAGCTCCTTAAACTTCTGATCATCGATTCCGCTTCATTGAAAGTGAGCGGAGCGAGACCTGATGACACATCACCCAGAACCTCAACGAAAATGCCTCCTAAACCACAGAGAATAATATGACCAAATCGTGGTTCATATTTTGCTCCGATAAAAAGTTCAGTTCCTGAAAGCATCTGTTGGACAAGCACAGCCTTTACCCCTTTTATCTGCATCATCCTTCTGAACTCAGCTTCAAGATGTTTCACCGATCTTATATTGAGTGTTACGCCACCAACATCAGATTTATGAACCGGTCCCACAACCTTAAGTGCGAGCGGATACCCTGTTTTGTTAGCAACAGATAAAAGCTCTTTTTTTGAATTCACAACTTTCTCTTTCACAACCGGGATATGTGCTGCATTAAGAAGTCGTTGTATAACAGCAGGTTCCAGGTATCCATCAGGAGCTGCATCTATGATCTCTCTTACAAGTGGCACATCAATATTCTCAAGAAAAATCTTCTCCTCTGCAGGTGAAGGGGTATTGAATATTTTAGTCAATGCGCGTCCAAGAACCACTTCATCAGGAAAATTGACATGGCCTTTATTAAGGAAATATCCCAGTTCCTTGGAAGAACTTGTCACCGATGGCAATATAGGATAAAGCGGCTTATTACACTCCTGAATCTTCTCATGCAACAAATCATATATCTCTGTCATGTCATTCAGTCCGTTGCTTCCAAAAATAACACTCATGCCATCAATAAGCGGAAGCTGTTTATCAACATATTCTATTACACTGTCGAGCTGATCATTTGTGGCAGTAGCTATCATATCAATGGGATTAACTGCCGATGCTCCCGGGTTCATCATTGCAAGCAATTTATCATGATGGATGCCGGTAATCTTTGGAATATTCATACCACCGGCTGATAATGCATCTGTAAGCATAACTGCCGGTCCGCCGGCATGTGTAATAATAGCAATATTTTTCCCCTTAAGCTTTTTGTGAAAAAATACCGATGCTACAGTGGTCAGTTCTTCCCGACCTGAACATCTGACTATTCCGGCTTTTCTGAATAACGCTTCTACTGCTGAATCTGATGAAGCCATTGCACCCGTATGAGAGGAAGCTGCCCTGCTGCCTGCTTCAGTGGTCCCGGCTTTAATTGCTGCAATCCTGCATCCTTTACGAATAAGAGAAGAGGCATGATGAAGAAGCTTGTCAGGATTCCTTATGCTTTCCATATATATAAGTTTAATCGGGGAACTAACTTCCGGATCATAGGTATTGTCCCAGTATTCAAGAACTTCCTCTACTCCTGTCTGTGCGCTATTACCAACCGAATAAACACTTGAAAAGTTTAAACCCTTGGGCATTGCTGATTCAAAGATGAATACCGCTGTAGCTCCTGATCCTGACACAAAATCACAACCCCTGCTGTTAAGTTTTGGAACCGGGGAGGTAAAAACACCATGATATGATTGTGTAACAACCCCTATACAGTTTGGTCCGATAAGACAGCCTCCGGCCTTATCTATAAGTTCGGCAATCTCATTCTCAAGCCTGAGTCCTTCGCTTCCTGATTCACTGAATCCTGCCGAAATAATAATGAAAGCTCTTGTTTTCTTATCTTTCACAAGAATTTTCACTGCAGCGAGACATAACGATGCTGATATTGCCAGAATAGCCAGATCTGTTTCAGGAATATCATTCAAATCCCTGAAAGATTTAATCCCCTGTATTTTGTCTTGTTTAGGATTAACTACATAAAGTTTACCGGCATATTTTCCGTCAATTATGTTTTTAAGGACCTTGCCTCCTGGTTTAAAAAGATCGTCTGATCCTCCTACAACTACGATGCTGTCAGGATTTATAAGTTTTTCATTTATCATAAGCTACTTGAATGATGAAGGAATGAATTATGACATCCGATAATCCGGGAAGACAGAAAACTACAAGCCCGCAAATCTTTTGATGAAGCCGACATTATTTGCGACGACAAATAAATATTTCTCTGATATATAATGACTTACAATCAATTTATGATCTTAAATATTATAAGCAAGTTAATAAAAATAAATAGCATAAAACAAGATAATTGTCATAAGGTAATCGGACATGGAAGATGAGATTGCTGTTAATGGATTTTGTTATCTTTGCAGACCGATTATAAATAAGATGAACAATACAATAACAGCTCTGCTTGAACAAGATCGATTTTCAAAAACAGATATTATCAGACTTTTAGAATCTCAAGGAGAAGAACGGAACCTTCTCTTCAGGAAATCTGCAGAAATCAAAGAAAAATTTATTGGCAAAAAAGTATGGTTCAGGGGATTAATTGAGTTTTCCAACATATGTAGTAAAGATTGTCTATACTGCGGGATAAGAAAAGGAAATAATAATTTAACGAGGTACAACCTCACTGATGAAGAAATCCTTGCAGCTGCCAATTTCGCTTACGTAAACCGGTACGGATCAATAGCCCTTCAATCGGGAGAGATTGAAAGCCCATTTGTTACAGACAGAATTGAAAACCTTCTTCACAAGATCAAAGAACTCTCTGATGGTGAACTGGGAGTAACATTATCGATAGGAGAACAGGAACCCGGTGTATATAAAAGATGGTATGATGCTGGTGCCCACAGGTACCTTCTACGTGTTGAATCCACCAACCAGCTCCTTTATAATAAGATCCATCCGAATGATTCAAAACACGATTTCAATCACCGGCTCGATTGCCTGAAAAGTCTCCAGGACATTGGTTATCAGACGGGCACGGGAGTTATGATCGGGTTACCATTTCAGACCATGGATGACCTTGCCGGCGACCTCCTGTTCATGAAAAAATTCAATATCGACATGTGTGGTATGGGTCCATATATTGAACATGCCGATACACCGCTTATTGAACATTCAGAAAAACTGATGCCTCTGAAGGAAAGATTTGATCTCACGCTTAAAATGATTGCCATAATCAGGATAATGATGAGGGATATAAATATTGTCGCTGCAACTGCACTCCAGGCAATTGATGCAATTGGCAGGGAAAAAGCGGTTAAGATTGGAGCAAATATCCTTATGCCTAATATTACTCCTGGTAAATACCGCGACAGTTATAAACTATATGATAACAAACCTTGCACAGACGATTCAGCTGAAGATTGTCAGAGTTGTCTGGAGGCACGTGTCAGCCTCGCTGATGCAGAGGTTATTTATGGTGAATGGGGCGATTCAAAACATTATAACGAAAGAAGAGCTAATTAGTTTAGAAATTGCGGTATCAGATAACAATTTATATATTTTTAATCAACTTTCCTTTGCTTTTTTACAAAAATATATTAGGTTTGAACTCAGATATTAAGCAATGGGCATAATTAAATTAAATATTGGTATTTATTATTATTATTATTGCAGACTGATATAAGTAAGTCCTGTGATAAATAAGTGTTGACAAATCACTTTTTAAGATATGAGGCTTACCGCAGAAATGGTAAGCCTTTTTTATTAAACTATTTTAATCAACTTATAATAATCATGGAAAAAACTCAGAAAAAAGGTACTGTAAAATTCTTCAATGGAAAACAGATTCCGCTTGAAATGCATAAGGTACGCATTGTACAGTCTTTGAAACTTGTTCCTGTTGAACGGCGCCTGGAGGCAATCGGTGAAGCAGGCTACAACTCCTTCCTGCTGGGAACTAAAGATATTTTTCTTGATATGCTTACTGACAGCGGTACTAATGCCATGAGTGATGAACAACTCTCGAAAATGTTCGTAGCAGACGATGCTTATGCGGGATCACAGAGCTTTGTCAAATTTCAGAAGAGTGTATTAGATGTTTTTGGAAAAAAACTCATATTGCCTGTTCATCAAGGACGTGCAGCTGAGAATATCATTTCACAGACTTTTGTCAAAAAAGGTTCAGTGATCCCAATGAATTATCATTTTACGACAACACTGGCTCATATTCAGCTTAACGGAGGTAAAGTTGTGGAACTCTATACTCCTGAGGCAATGAAGATTAAGAGCACTCATCCTTTCAAAGGGAACATTGATATTGTCCGACTTGAAGAACTCATTAATAAGACCGGTCCTGCAAATATTCCCTTTATCCGTATGGAAGCTTCAACCAACCTTATCGGAGGTCAGCCATTCTCAATGGAAAATCTTAAGGATGTCAGGAAAGTCGCTGATAAGTATAAATTAATTATTGTTTTGGATGCGAGCCTTATTGGCGAAAATGCATATTTCATTCAGAAGCGGGAAGCAGGCTTTGAGGAGAAATCTATCGGATTCATTCTTAATCAGATGTGCGAACTGTCCGACATAGTATATTTTTCAGGCCGTAAAGTAAGCTCATCACGTGGCGGGGCAATATGCACCAACAGTACTGAATTGTACAATAAGATGAAAGACCTTGTGCCTCTGTATGAAGGATTTCTTACCTACGGAGGAATATCAATAAGAGAAATTGAAGCAATGACAGTCGGATTATATGAAACTCTGGAAGAGGATGTCGTGGGACAGTCACCTTCATTTATAAATTATGCTGCAATTGAACTCGACAAACTTGGCATTCCTGTTATTATGCCCGGTGGTGCGCTGGGATGTCACGTTGATGCAAAGCAATTTCTATCTCATGTTCCGCAGGCTGACTACCCTGCAGGAGCTCTGGTAGCTGCATTTTATATAATCTCCGGAGTGAGAGGGATGGAACGCGGAACAATGAGCAGCATACGTGATGAACAGGGAAATGACATTCTTGCCGACCTGGAACTCATGCGACTTGCATTTCCACGCCGGGTATTTACACTTTCGCAGGTTGAATACCTCATCGACAGACTCAACTGGTTATATCACAACCGGGAACTTGTAGGCGGGATAAAGTTTATTGAAGAACCACCTGTGCTCAGATTCTTTACAGGAAGGCTTGCACCTATAGGAAACTGGCCTGAAAAACTTGTTTCAAAGTTCAAAGCTGATTTTGGCGACAGCTTGTAATCAAATCTGAACCGGATAATAAAAAGAAAAGAACAATCTGAATTTAAGATTGTTCTTTTCTTTTCTCGGAATTATGATCTTATTGGACGGACAGCTGTTAAGAGGTTCTAAGAGACACGCCAACCTTATTTTCAAAATACCATTGTCCTGACATGAACTTTATGTAAGGTTTTCAGGTCTCTTTCAAGAAGTATTTTTTGTTTATCATCTCCTTTTAATTCCAGGATAATAAGTCCTGCAGGTTCACCAAAAAACACTTCATTTACTCCAAGGCGGGTTCGGATATTGCAACCATAGGCAGTTAGAAGTTTCTGGACTGATAAAATCACAGCCTGATTTCTTTCAACAAGAATGCCAAGGATTTCAATGCTGTTTTTATCGGATTCGATATTCAGGGTTTCTTTATCCGATGTGAATGTCATTTCCCTGATTTCAATTCCCTCAATTGTTTTCAATTCAAGGGTAAGTTTATCTGTATCAGCCGGATCACCGTTAAGATGAAGAATGATGTATGCTTCGCGGCTACAGACCTCATCGGTAACCTCATGGAAACCTAACCGGGTCGTTATTACATTTGCATGTCGCGATAAAATACCCTGGGTCAGTCCGGCTTCTTTTATCCTGTCGATGATTTTTATTCCTAGAACTTTTATCATATCAGTATACTTTTATTTGTAGTTCTGAGATTTGAATTTTGAATTTAGAAATAGAGATCCCTCTCTCCAGCTTTAATTTTTTCAATCTTTTCCCTGGTACTTACTGCTACGCTGCTTTCAAGTTTTTCCAGGTTTTTATCAATTGCTTTCCATCCTTTTTCAACAGTTTCGCCCTGGGCATAATCGCAAATATATTCCGATAGTGTCAGTATTGCGTTTGGAGTACAGAATCTTTTAATGAAGCCCGGAACAGAAAACTCCATGAAATGCTCTCCCGTGCGTCCCATCCTGTAACAAGATGTGCAGAATGACGGCAGATAATCATTTTCCAGAAGCTCATCGATAACTTCAGCCAGCGATCGGGCATCATTTATCTTAAATTGTTCACGATTAAGATTCTGCTTCTCATTTTTTGTGTCAGAATATGAACCAAGTTCGAGTTTTGTACCGCCATCTATTTGTGATACACCATATTGCATAGCCTCTCTCCTTACATCCGGAGCCTCCCTTGCAGTTAAAATCAATCCGGTATAAGGAACAGCAAGTCTCAATATAGCAACGAGTTTCTTAAAATCCTCATCTGATGTTTGATATTTGCCATCAATATTAAGGCTGAGGGCATCTTTGATTCGTGGAAATGATATTGTATGGGGGCCGACATTGTAACAGGCCTCAAGATGATTCGTATGACGGACAAGACCCATTACTTCAAATCTCCAGTCGTAAAGGCCGAAAAGGGCTCCTATTCCAACATCATCAATTCCGGCTTCCTGCGCCCTGTCGATAGCTGTAAGGCGATATTCATAGTCTCTCTTTTTACCTCCCAGATGATACCATTTATATGCTTCAGGATGATAAGTTTCCTGAAATACCTGATAAGTGCCTATTCCTGATTCACCAACAGTTCTGAATCCCTCAATATCCAGAGGGGCAGCATTTATGTTCACTCTCCTGATCTCCCCATGGCCTTTTTTTACACCATAAACAATTTTAACTGTATGGGCAATAAATTCAGGGGAATAATCGGGATGTTCACCATAAACCAGGATCAGTCTTTTCTGTCCATTATCCTCCAGAGCTTCAACTTCCTTAACAATTTCGTTATCACTGAGTGTCTTCCTGATTGCATCAGCATTTGTAACCCGGAATCCACAATACTGGCAATTGTTTACACATCTGTTCCCTACATATAGAGGAGCAAAAAGCACAATCCTGTTTCCATATACCTTTTCCTTTAATTCACGGGCACCCTGTTTTATCTCATCGGCAAGACCGGTTCCTACAGAGTTGATGAGGACTGCTGTTTCCTCCATTGTGAGCCTTTGTTTATCAAGCGATTTAGCAATAACATCTCTTACTCTCTGCTTATCAGGTTTCGTGTTATTTATAAGATTCCATATCTCTTCAGGATCAATGAATGGCTTCATTCGCTGATCGGGAATACTTAATTTTTCAGGTGAAAATTTCATTAATTTTAAATTTTAATTTCAATAAAAAAGCTAACGGCCATTCCTTAAATAAATTAAGGTTGAACTTCTCTCGCTTATCTTTGGCCTCATCCCCCCGACCCCCTTCTCCCAGGAGAGAAGGGGGAGCAGTTATTCTGTTATTTCTTGCCCCTCCCTCTTGGGGGGGTTGGGGAGAGGCTTAAACCAGATGCAAAGATAATCAACATGCGGCCATTATTTAACGATTGCATTTAATAAATCAGTTCAGATATCTCCTCAATTGCAATATTGATTTTTGACAAAGATTTGCTATCGCTGAAATCTATAGCCCCGTGTATCTTTTTATGGAAGGAAAGTGTGATTCTATCATGCACATTAATGTTCATCACATCAAAAATATTCAGAAGAACTTCTGACATATTATCCTGTCTCCTGTGAATTATTGCCATTCCTTTTGAATTGGATAATCCCGACTCAACAGAAACTGCATATATTCCGAGCGAAGGCAGAATTTTGCATTCTTCTGTAAGCGGAATCTGCACCAGAGTAGGGAAATCAGGAGTATCTTTCATCAGATATTCCTCAGGTTGCCCCTTAATAATATAATAGTGATCGAGGTATGCATTTGCTCTCTGAATATAACCTTCACTTATGGCCTGCCTTATTCTTGTAGAGCTCACAGTTTCATGGTATACCTCTTGTTCCGGAATCTCTTCGGCTTCAAAGTTGTATTTTCCCTGCCAGTCCCAGAGTTGTTTATAATCTCCTTCTTTATTAAATCCAAAATGATGGTTAAACCCTGCAACAACAACTTTCGCTTTTAGCATGCCATGGAGGAAGTCTCTTACAAATTGCTCGCTGGTGACTTTTGAAAACTCTCTTGTGAATTCTACAATTATGACATTGTCGAGTCCGGCTTTCTCAAGCAGATCAAGTTTTTCTTCCTGCGAATTAATAAGCTTCAGATCTTTTCCTGCAGTATCGGGGTACAGAACTTTTCTGGGATGGGGATCAAAAGTGATCAGTACTGATTCGCCATGGTATTTCTCGGCAAGCATCCTGAGTCGGTTAAGTATGGTCTTATGTCCGATATGTACCCCGTCGAAGGATCCGGTTGTAACGACCGGATTTACAATATTTTTAGCCTCCTCAAAACTTCTGAAGATCTTCATGTTAAACCTGTAACCTAAATTTTATTCTCTTTTACAAAATAGGCAACCTTTTCAATTGAAGTAATCATATCATATTCCTCGAGGTAGATTCCGGAGGGAACATTTAAAGGAATGGTTGTAAAATTCAGAATACCTTTTATTCCATAACGCACAAGCTCCTCAGTAATCTCTCTGGCGAAATCCGGAGGAACGGTCAGAATTGCTATTCGGATCTCCAATTCCTTCATCATACTTTCAATATTGTTGTAGGGATAGCATTTCACCCCGGAAATTACTTTATTAATTTTCTGCTGATCACTATCGAATGATGCAACGAGATTAAGTTTTGATCTTTTCCCCTTAAAATATCCGGCTACAGCTCTTCCAAGATTCCCGATCCCTATTACAGCAACATTCATGCTTTCTCCGGAGTCGATTATCTTACTGATTGTTTCGATCAGTTCCCTGACATCATATCCTTTTCGTAGAACACTTGAGTAACCGATCAACATAAGGTCGCGTCTTACCTGAACGGCTGTAATGTGAAGACGTGCAGCCAGATCGTGAGAAAAAATAAAATTTCTTTTTTCATTCAGGCATTCCAGAAGCGTTCTTCTGTATTCACTCAGCCTTTCTACGGTTTTTCCCGGTAGTTTAGTCATATTTTTCAGGTAATGGTTATCGGTTTTTTTGGTAATCTTATAGTAAATACTGTACCTACATCGGGGGTACTGTCAACTTTAATTGTTCCATGATATAATTCAACTACTTTCTTAACGATAGATAATCCCAGGCCGCTTCCTGAGATATTCCTCGTCTTTTCATTTTTAATCCTTACGAACTCAGCAAATAGATTCTCAGTGTCATTTTTAGTTATTCCAATACCTGTATCCGAGATGATCAGAATTGCTTCGCTTTCAGAACTATCTATTGTAATTTCTGCTTTACCTCCAACTTTGTTGTACTTAACTGCGTTCGAAATGAGATTATTAAAAACGATTTCCATATCACCCGGGTCAGCCATAATAGTAACATTGGACCTTACATCGAGATTAATATTTACATCCATTTGGATGGCATAGGGCTGAACAGTAACGATAGCTGCCGAGGCAATTTCAGCAAGATTGACCTCTTCGATCTTTTCCTCTTTCCTTTCAAGACGTATTTTTGAAAAATCAAGAAGATCCAGGATCAGATTTCTCATTCCCTGAATCCTCTGAAGAGATCTTTCTATGGGGATTGCATAATCGTCGATCAGCTCTCCGGCCTGCTTGCCCTGCATCATCCTGAGATAACCTTCCAACGCATTTAAAGGTGCTTTTAATTCATGCGACAACACAGAAAGAAACTGGTATCTGATCTTTTTCCCCTCCTGTTTCATCTTATGTGTTATCCTCTTAAGATACTGCTGTTTGGTGATGTTTTCAATACTCGATTTCAGCTCCTGAGGTGTAAATGGCTTGGGAATAAAATCGATGGCGCCGTCGCGTGTTGCTCTTATTGCCACATCGAGGGAGGCATATGATGTGATCATTGCAACCACAATATCATAATTTCGCTTCCTGATATACTCAAGTACATCCACTCCCTGTATACCCGGCAATTTGTTATCAAGTAAAAGAATGTCCGGCATATCCCGTTCAAGAATTGATATCCCATCCTCCCCGGTTCCTGCTTCAGTTACTTCAAAAGTATAATCCTCATCCATAAATGGATATGTGACGTGAAAGTTATTGAGTATCCTGGATACGCCAGATCGTATCCCGGGTTCATCATCAATAACCAGTACTTTTAGAATAGCCATTTCAAAGTTTTAATAATTTCATTACCTCCTGATCGAGCTGTTCCGGTCTGATGCCTTTTTCAAGGTATTTGTCAGCTCTTATCCATGACTTTTCCTGGTCAGAATCAATGCTGAAGGATAATCCTGTTTCATGAGAAACTGCTGTAGCCAGAATAACAGGTACATCAGGGTATTTTCTTTTTATCTTGTAACATAAGATGAAGCCACTGTCGTCACTTTCCATCATCAGGTCAAAGATTGCCAAGTTAGGCTTGAATTTTGCGATCACCGATTCTGCCTCAGCCTGACTCTCAACAGCCACAGTCTTGTAACCTGCTTTTTCAAGATTAAATACTGTCTGAAAAAGGTAATCCGGATCATCGTCAGCCACCAGTATTGTTATATCACTCTTCTTCATCTTTCCACAAATTACTAAAAATTCTTTAAATCAACCAGTTTATATGTTAAATATGATTCGTATTATTTTATTAACGTTGTTTCCTGGTACCGTGTGCTTGGTTCTGTTTCATCCTGTTTCTTTCCTTTGTGTTACTACTCCTTCCGTCTCGGTAATACAATCTTAAAACTTGTTCCTGTTGCACCTTTTGAAGGATCATTATTAGAATCAACTGATATATGTCCTTTATGCATTTTAACAATTCCATATGCAGTCGCTAATCCCAGACCTGTACCCTTCCCTATGCTTTTAGTAGTAAAAAATGGTTCAAAGATCTTAGCCCTGTCTTCTTCTTTTATGCCAATACCTGTGTCGTTTATGACAATTATTACATCGCTCAGGGTGTCTTCCATCTTGATATTGACAGCGCCTCCAGCCGGCATTGCGTCAAAAGCATTCTTGATAAGGTTTGTAAGAACCTGCATCATTTGCTCCTGATCGAGCATAGCTTCAGGATTAGTTGTTTTGTCATCAATATTGATTTTAACCCTTGTAGGAATAATCAGACTTTCAAGACTATGATTCACCAGGTCTTTTATACTTACCATCTGATGGTTTACCTGGTTCTTGCGGGCAAAATTCAGCAATCCGGCTACAATTTTCTTACATCTTCCGGCTTGGTCAACAATAAGTTTAAGATCATCTCTTACCGGATCTCCCATTTTTGACTCTTCCAGGAGGATGTTGCTGTACATTATCACAACTCCGAGCGGGTTATTAAGTTCATGTGCTATGCCTGCGGAGAGCTGCCCCATATGAGCCAGTTTTTCAGATTGCTTAAGAGCTTGTTTCATTGATGAGAGCTTCTCATTTGATAATGCAAGATCCTTTACTGATTTATGAAGCTTTTCAATAGTATAAGGCAGACACATCTCAACTTCAGCCAGTCCCTTTTTAATGGCAATAGCGTGCTCTACACAGCTTTCATAACCACAGGCACCGCAATCAAGCTGATCCTTCTTAGTCTTCTTACCCATCTTGATAAGAATGTCGTTCACATCATTCTCATTCAGAGTCTCTATCCAGGGATCTTCCTGTTTATGCCTTATTGACAGATCCAACTCAGCAAACTCGTCAAATGATTTTTGCCAGTTCTCTGAATCGATATTCTTCATTTTACTGTTGGCATAGGAACTTACCAACGAACGTCTGTTGTACTGCTTGCCATTTTTAGATAACCCGGGTCCCATTATACATCCCTCACAGCAAAGCAGTTCCATATGCTGGTTTTTAATCAGTCCGGCTTCAAATTCCTTCAAAGCACCCTGGAAATCTATTCTTCCTTCAGCAGCAATGATATTTCCAGTTATTGCGTTGTCACTTATCTTCGCCGTTTGCAGTAATCCTCGTGCTACAGGGAAAATTGCTCCCCTTCCGCCAACAGGCGGATCAAAGTCAACCGGTGTTATGGTTTCCGGAGTGATGCCTCCGTTGGCCATCATATCCCTTAATTCAGTGAATGTAATTGCCTCATCTATTTCACTGCTTTCTGCCTTTTTTGCAATACACGGACCAATAAATACAATTTTTGTCTCCTTTCCATATTTTTCCCGGACAACTCTGCTCATAGCCACCATGGGAGAGACAACAGGAGCCAGGTTATCTACGAGTGCAGGGTGATAGAATTTGACATAGTTGACAATGGAAGGGCAATCAGATGAAATATAGAAATTTTTCTCCTCCGAAACAAGCTTCTTATACCTGTCAGCAACGAGGTCGGCGCCAAATGAGACTTCTGCCACTAATTCAAAACCAAGAGCCTTAACCATGCCAACAAGAATATGATGATCGGATATATCGGCGAACTCGGCAGGAAAACTCGGAGCAATAATAGCTGCAACTTTTGAGCCGGTTTCCAGAAGCTTTATTACCCTGTCGGTTGTATTAAGAAATACTTTTGCTCCCTGACTGCATACTTTTGTACAATTGCCACAGGCTATACATCTATCGACTATTACCTCGGCCTGGCCTCCCACAATCCGGATGGCTTTGGCAGGGCATTCCCTGACGCAGGTATAGCATGTCCGGCATAGCTCCTTTATAGTGTAGACCAACATATTAAATCGTATTGTGAATTATAATAATACATTTCTTTTCTCAAAGTGAGTATAGAATATCTTTTTATCTGCTATATCAGAATTTTCCTTTATAAGCTTCTCATATAAATTAATGAGAGAGGGCGATTTACATGGAAGATTTATTGCTTCAGTATCATCAGACTGGTAAACCAGTTTTGACCTGTTCCTGATTTCTTCCTTTGAAGTATTAAAGGATAAACCGGCTCCATGTACACATCCGCCCTGACATGTCATAACTTCAATAAGGTCATACTTCTTACCCGATGCAATGGATGCTTTTAGCTTTTCGAGGCCAGTGAGACCATCTACAACTGCAACTTTAACTTCATTCTCGCCTATCATTATTGATAATTCCCTGAAAGTCCCTGCCGATCTCAGCTTTTTAAAAATCTGCTTATCGGGTTCTTTCTTCATTTTCTGATAATGATATGATCGGATAATACCTTCTGCCAGACCTCCCGATACTTCAGCCAAAATGGCTGCTGAGCTTCTACCTGACATAGGTTCATCAGCAGGTTCATGTTCAATGTTTGAAGTGTCAATACCATATAACCTGATAAGTCTTGCAAGCTCCCTCACAGTCAGTACGGAATCAACATCACTGATACCTTTCCTCATCATCCCGTCGCGACGGGCTTCAAATTTCATTGCCATACATGGAGTTGCAGATACTGAAAAGATCTCCTCCGGCTTTACACGCAGCTGATCTGCTACCAGGGTCTTTATAAGTACTCCCGCTATTTGCTGTGGGGATTTTACTGTCGAAAGCTGGGGAATAAGTGAGGGAATAAATTGTTCTGCATATTTGACCCATGCAGGACATGCTGAGATATACAAAGGGCTATCTGCCTTATTTTCAATCCTTCCGGAGAGCTGATCGACGACTTCAGTTATACAAACATCAGTGCCTGATCCTGTTTTGTAAACCTTATCAAAACCTATTTTCCTAAGAATGGTATTCAAAATCTTATCAAATTCCCTGGTATATCTCATCCCAAGTTCTTCGGCAATTCCATATACCACCATTGAAGAATACTGAATAACCTTTACTATCTCAGGTTTATTCAGGTATTCCTGTACTTCCGTGATATTGTGTTTTTCATGAAGCGCACCTGTAGGACAAACCAGAACACACTGGCCACAATGAATACAGCTTGAAAAGTTAAAGTCCCGGTCCATGGCTGCACCAACATGAGTCTCTCTTCCTTTATTAATAAAATCAAGTGATGTTGCTGTAATTACCTCTTCGCAAACTCTAACACATCGTCCGCAGAGAATACATTTTGAAAGTTCTCTTATTATAGCAGGGCTTGACTGGTCGAGACGTGGTTTTATTTTTCTGCCTCTAATACGCCTTTCCCTGATATTCAGCTCTTCAGAAAGTCGCTGTAGCTCACAATTAAGATTCCTGTCGCAGTAAAGACAATCATCGGGATGGTTAGATAATAAAAGTTCAACAATAGTTTTACGGGCAGTGATGACTCTGGGGGAATGAGTTTTAATTTTCATCCATTCCTCTACAGGCTGCGAACAGGCTGTAACCAGCCGGTCACGTCCTTCAACCTCAACAACACACATTCTGCAGGCACCGGTGGGAGTGAACTCTTTCATCCTGCAGAGGGTCGGTATAATAATTCCGTTGCGATTAAGAGCTGAAAGGATTGTTTCACCCTTTTCGGCCTTGATCTTTTTATTATTTACCTGTATTGTAAAAAGCATAAAAGCTATTTAACGTTTATTGCACTGAACTTACAAATATCGAAACAGATACCACATCCGATACATTTCTCTTCAACTATAAAAAATGGCTGCAGTCGCGTTCCGTAAATCGCATTGACCGGACATCTGGCTGCGCATGCTGTACATCCTGTACACTTATCCACATCAATGGAAAATGTCCTGAGACCTCTGCAGATGTTGGCACGGCATTTCCTGTCAAATATATGTTCTTCAAACTCATCCCTGAAGTTTTTAAGAGCGCTTATGAACGGATTTGGAGCTGTCTGTCCAAGTCCGCATAGTGAGGTGTCCTTCATTACCGATGCTATCGTTTCGAGTTGCATGACACCTTTAAACCTCTCGAGGGTTGTTCCCGATTCTTCATTCAAAGGTTTCCTTATTACGCTTTCAAGGATTTCGAGCATTCTGCCGGTCCCTTCACGGCAGGGAATACATTTGCCACAACTTTCATTGCGGATGAACTCCATATAATATCGTACAAGGTCAACCATGCAGGTGTTCTCATCGATTATAACGAATCCGCCAGCCCCCATTCCAATGCCCTTTTCTTTAAGTTCCTCATAATCAATTGCTATATCGAGGTTTTCACTAGTAATAAATGAACCTGATGCTCCTCCGAGCTGTATGGCTTTAAATTCTTTACCTTCTCTTATTCCATCAGCGATATCTTCAAGAATCGTCCTGATAGTAGTTCCCATTTCGACTTCTACCACACCCGACAAACGACCTTTCCCTGCAAGTGCAAATACTTTGGTTCCCGGACTTTTTTCTGTTCCCAGTGTCCGGAACCATTCGGGACCGTTTTGCATTATAAGAGGAACATTCATAAGAGTCTCAACGTTGTTGATAACAGTCGGTTTTCCGAATAATCCTGCGGTAGTCGGGTAAGGTGGTTTCAGCTGAGGCATACCCCTTTTTCCTTCGAGAGTGTTTATCAGGGCAGTTTCTTCACCGCAAACAAATGCTCCGGGCTCGATCCGGATTATGATATCCAGATTATAGCCACTTGAGAAAATATTATGCCCGAATAGCCCATAATCCCTGGCTTTGTCGATAGCTTTCTGAAGCCTGTTTTTTGCATGATCCGAGCCCGAGCGCATAAAAATAATAGCATTGGAAGCTCCTATTGCATAGGAAGCAATTGTAATTCCTTCAATTAACCGATGCGGATCACTTTCAAGGATTGTTCTGTCGGTAAAAGCACCGGGGTCGCTCTCTTTAGCATTACAAATAAGATATCGTGCATTTGATGTTGTATTTAGAGCATGCTTCCATTTTAACCCTGTCAGATAACCTCCTCCGCTCCTTCCTCTCAGCCCGCTCCTTTCAATAATATCACATACCTCTTCAAATGTGTAATGTCTTATAGCTTTGATATAGGCCCGGTAGCCCCCCCGTGCGATATATTCTTCAATGCTTTCAGGATCGTAGCACCCGCAGTTTCCAAGTACGACTCTTTTCTGTTTTGAAAAAAATGGCAGTTCATCCATAAAAGGAATCCCCGACCATAATTCAAATCCTTTGGTGCCTGTCTGACCGGCAAGGTCATCTTCATTTATATCATTATGAAATACGCCATTTAAAAGAGGTTCTACTTTCTCTTCAGTTATATTTCTGAAGAACAGCTTATTTTTCCCGGGGATCTGAATACATACTAGCGGTTCATAAGAAGCCGGGCCGGTACATCCAACATGTACCAATCCTGCTGATGGCTCATTTTCCTTTATGTATGTTTCGATTGCAGAACATGTTTTTTCTGATCCTGCAATAACGCTGCTTGTGCCGGAAGAGACAAAGATTACAGGCTTATCCGTTTTTTCACGCCTCACCTTCTGCAAAACCTTCTCTGTTTCAGCTGACAATGAATCGGATTCATACAAAAGAACCTTATCAATCAGGAATGTTTTCAAATCTTCCATTGGAAATCTTTACCCAGATTAATCGTTTTCAATTATGTACTTTAGTTTTTTAATCAGTTCCGGAAGCTGCTCAGCTTTTATATGTGTGTGGTATTGACCGTTAACATTTATCACCGGCCCGTTACAACAACCACCCATGCATGATACAATCTCATAACTGAAATTTCCATCCCTGGTCGTCTGTCCCGGGTTTACCCCTGTCTCTTCTTTTATTTTATTAATGATTGATTGTGAACCGTTTAGGAAGCATGATGTTCCATGACATATCCTTATCTGAATCTTTCCCGAAGGGATAAACCTGAATCTGTCGTAAAACGTGGCGAGGCCATAGATTTTTGTTGTACTCAGTCCAAGGAAACTCCCTGTTTTTACAATAGCTTCTTCAGAAAGGTATCCAAGATCATCCTGTATTTCCTGTAGCAATGGAATAAGATCCTCCCTTTTACCCTGTTTGTATTTTCTCAGAATTATATCCAGTTCAGTACTCATTCTGATAATATAAAGTATAGTATTTTGAGACAAATATAATTTATTTTATTGTTAATAAATAAACAATGTTAATTTATTAACAATAAATATTTAAGTTTATCAGATAATTTCCTTTTTATATTACGCTTATTATTAGCTATTTAGAATAGAACTTGAAAATATTAATCTAAATTAAATTGAGAGCATTATAGTACTATAGGAAGAAATGTTATGGTTAAAACATGGAATTCAGGATTTATCCAGGCTTATGACTACTCGGAAATAATTATTACTTTTGATGTCGTTGTTTATTCTTGAACAGAAGGAAAATGGCTCAGAGAATTGAGATGCAAATATGTCTTGGAAGTTCCTGTTTTTCCAGAGGAAATAAAGATGTTGTAATGTATATCAGAGAATATCTCAGGAAAAATCACCTGGATGACAAGGTAGTTTTCAAAGGAGCACGTTGTATGGGTCTTTGCAGTAACGGACCCAATATGATTATAAACGGAGTTGCGCTTGAAGGAGTTACTCTTTCAAAAATAGAGAAGATACTGGAAAAAGAATTTGCCGGATTAGTTTAAGAAGAGTTTGGAGTGAGCTAAAGTTTGGAGTGCCTAAAGTTAAGGGGGTGAAAGGTGAAAATCAAGAACTATAACAGAAAGAAGCAGCGGGTTATAGAGGCCCCCTATCCCGCTCAAGCGGGACTTCCCCCTAAAGGGGGACTAATTCTGTGCAATTTAAGTAATTATATTTACGCCCTGAGGATTAACCCCCCTTTAGGGGGGATGGGGGGCAAAACTCCAGTCACTTATATTGGTTAGTATGACAAATAGAAAACCTGTTCTTTATATAAATGATGACAAATGCAGAAATTCATATTCCTGCGTTCGGGTATGTCCTGTAAATGCCATTGAAGTCAAACCACAGAAGGCGCATCCTTATATTCTTCCCAACAGGTGCATAGGATGCGGATTATGTTATGTCTCATGTACGCCTCATGCAATAGAATTCCGCGATTCAAAGGAAGATGTTAAGAAACTCTTATCATCCGGAAGGAAAACCGCTGCCCTTATTGAGCCAAGCATTGCATCGGAGTTTGATGATATAACTGATTACCGGAAATTCGTTGCAATGATCCGTTCTCTTGGTTTTGACTATGTTCATGAGGATTCATTCGGAGTTGATCTTATTGCTGCGGCTTATGCAAAACTATTCTTAAAAGCTGAAGGCAAATATCTGATAACTGCAAACTGTCCTTCAATAGTAAAACTTGTCGAGAAATTTCACCCCGAGCTTGTTCCCAATCTGGCTCCGTTGGTCTCTCCTATCATTGCCACTGCAATGGTTGTAAAAAAGTTATATGGACCAGAAGTAGTCACGGTCCAGATCGGCCCATGTATTGATGCAAAAGACGAAGCCTTTATTTATGAATCAGGGAATCTTGTCGACGGGGTCCTGACATTTGTGGAGTTAAGGGAACTTTTTGATGAATTCAAGATTCAGGAGAGACTGGTTAAAATGTCAGATTTTGATCCGCCTCACGGAAACTGGGGAGCTCTTTATCCTTTGCCTCCGGGGATCATCCAGGCTGGCGGGATAAAGCGTGACATGGTTTCAAGCAGGGTTATAACGGCTTCAGGAAAAGAAGAAGTGCTTGAAGCAATAAATGATTTTGATAAATATATCGATACGTTACAGCATCATTTTAACCTCTTCTTTTGCCATGGATGCCTGCTTGGCCCGGGTATGCAGCATCATAATGAACGATTCAGGAGAAGAGCACTTGTAAGCAGATACGCTGAAAAGAGGGTGGGCCAGCTTGATAAAGCACTCTGGCAGAAAAATATGGAAAAATGGTCAAAACTGGATTTTTCAAGAAACTTTACACCCGATGATCAGAGGATTCCGGAACCACCTGAAGAAGCTATAGCAGAAGTACTTAAAATAATTGGTAAAGATAGTCCGGATGAAGAGATTAACTGTGGTGCATGTGGCTACCTCTCATGCCGTGATTTTGCGTCAACAGTTGCGAAAGGACTCGCAGTTCCTGAAATGTGCCATACCTTTAACCTGCGCAATAAGCAGGAATATATTGAGACTCTGAGGCAAACAAACAGGAAACTGGCAGAGACAAAAAAGGCACTTAAAGAATCAGAAGAACTTGCCCGAAGGGAAAAAGAGATTGCCCAGAGTGCATCCGATATGATGAATAATATGCTCGAGAAGCTCCCCACCGGAGTGGTAATCGTTGATAGCAATCTTAAAATACTTCATTCCAATCAGAGCTTTATCAATATAATTGGAGAAGATGCAAAGGCAATATCGGATGTAATTCCCGGATTGACAGGTGCTGATATTAAAACACTGATCCCCTTCAATGTATATAATATGTTCTCTTTTGTTCTTAAGGAAGATGAACCGGTTTTAAGTAAAGATGTCCATTTTGAAGATAAGATGCTGAATATCTCAATTTTTCCAATAAGGAAGAATAAGATTTGCGGAGCCATAATACGCGACCTTTATTCGCCTGAAGTACAAGGTGAAGAGGTAACCAACAGGGTTAGCGAAGTGATTGATAAAAACCTAGAAATGGTTCAGAAGATAGGATTCCTGCTTGGAGAAGGCGCATCAGAAACAGAACAGATGCTTAACTCTATAATAGAGTCATACAAATCAAAAAAAATGAATAAGAGTATTAAACCGAAATAATCTTACGTGAACAGGAATTTTTTTATAGAGGTAAACAGTCAGCAAAGGAACTACGATGGTGAACGGATTAGTGGTGATGTATTTCTTTATAGGTATATAAAAGAAGAAGACAGGGTAATTGCTGTTCTTTCAGACGGCATGGGACATGGTGTGAAAGCAAATATTCTGGCCACTCTTACAGCCACTATGGCGATTAATTTTACCCGGGAGCATAAAGAGGTTGACCGTATTGCTGAAATTATAATGAATACACTGCCGGTATGCAGTGAGAGAAAAATCAGCTACTCAACTTTCACAATAGTAGATATCGAGAACAGCGGAAAAGCAACTATTCTGGAATATGACAATCCGTCATGTGTAATTTTAAGAGGCAACCAGATATTCGATCCCTCCTGGAAAAAGGTTTTGCTTGAGAAAGGCAAAAACTCCGGCAAAGTGCTTAAAACATGCTCATTTATGCCTGAGAAGGAAGACAGAATAATCTTCTGTTCAGACGGCGTTTCTCAGAGCGGAATGGGCAGTGAGCAGTTTCCCTTCGGCTGGGAAAGGGAAAATATATCAACTTATGCAGCATCTCTTGTTACGAGCGAATCATCCATTTCAGCAATCATGCTTGCAGGGAAAATAGTCACGATGGCTCATAAAAACGACAACTATAAAGCCCGCGATGATATAAGTTGTGCAACAATTTACTTTCGTGAGCCCAGGAAGCTTATAATCTGCACCGGCCCTCCGTATGAAAAGGATAAAGATAAAGAACTGGCTGCAAAAGTCATGGCATATAAGGGTAAAGTGATTCTCTGTGGTGGTACAACTGCAGATATAATCGCAAGGGAATTGAACAGGACTATAATTGATGAATTAATATTTGAAGATCCCGAGCTTCCGCCTGAAAGCTTCCTGGAAGGCATTGATCTTGTGACCGAGGGCATACTCACTCTTCAGAAGGTAAATGAGATCCTTAAAACCTATAATAACAGTGTTAAGCTTGGCAAGGGACCGGCAGATAAGATCGTGAGACTGATTATGGAGAGTGATGAAATTCACTTTATCATAGGTACGAGAATTAATATTGCACACCAGGACCCCAACCTTCCTGTGGATCTTGAAATAAGGCGGACTGTTGTAAAAAGAATCGCACGATTGCTTGAGGAAAAATGGCTTAAGAAGGTGAGTTTCGAGTATATCTAAAAATACGGGCCCCCTGGGGCAAATAAGCCCATTGTGTACTTTGTGGTTAATGAATTTTATTGATCTTTAAATACTCGACTGTCTTATTAAACAAATGTGGCTGTATATCAGGATGTGTAAGATTTTCCGGAAGATGATCAGATAGTTTCATTTCAGCAATTTCGGAGATGTCAGGTATCGGACCAATTTCAAATACTTTTGCAATATAAAGCCTTCCCCATCCATTCTCGCCATTCATTGTAACAGAGTATGTGGCAATACAATCGAGACTGAATCTGATTGCGCCTGTCTCTTCCATTAGTTCCCTTCCTGCAGCTTCATATGAGTTCTCCCCTGTTTCAATATGACCTCCGGCTATCTCCCATGTAGAACGCTTTTGATGCCTGACAAATATCCATCTGTTTTTATATTTAGCTGAGATAACTGAATAGGTCAGTTTTGAATCAGGAATGAAAAGCGGGTCATAAAAATTAACTTCTGTCATATTATTTTAAATAATTATTTATCAATCAATACTATTGAATAATCCAGACCAAGTCGCTCGAAAATCAATGAATCAATTTACAATATTACTGCTTTATATTTATCAATTTTTCATCGCGAATTTAAGAATAACAAGGTTAACTAATATTTCAGTACTTTTACCCCCTTATTTTTTTAATTTATGGGATTATTGATTATTCTGATCATTACAGAGATCCTTACCGTGGTGGTTCTGCGGGAACATTTCTACCATATTTCAAAGGCAAAATATTTCCTTTCAATTGTTATTCATGTCATCCTTAGTCTTGCACTCTGGATCACCTTTATTGAAGTGGTATCATTCAGGAGCTTTTATGATAGTCCCCGGCATGTCTGGTTAATGATGAATCTGACAGGATTGATAGTCGCCATTGTTATTCCAAGGGTTATTCTGGACATTTTACATTTTACAGGCAGATTATTAAGGATAAGAAAGGGTGATCACATAAGAATATTGACAAATGCCGGTTTGACAATAATGACAATTATCCTTATTGTTATCGGCTTGAGTACATTTCATGGGAGATTTAATTTCAAAACTGAAGAGGTCACTATTAAAATCAAAGGATTAAGCAATGATCTTGATGGTTTGAAAATCGTTCAATTATCTGACATGCATCTCCCCTGTTTTTATAATCACAAGAAGTTGCTGCAAAAGGTTATGTATGATATTAACATCCTTAAACCTGATCTGATTCTGAATACAGGTGATTTTATTGACTATGGATGGAGAGAATTTGAGAGAGATGATACCATACTTTCTAAAGCAACGAGCAGGTATGGCAATTATGCAATTTTAGGTAACCATGATGCAGGAACCTATGACCCTTTTTTCACTGAGGCAGACCGGGAAAATAATGTATTGATAATGAATAACCAGATCAAATCCTCAGGATATCAGGTTCTTAATGATGAATTTAAGATAATCAATATAGGCAAAGCAAGAATCGCTCTCATCGGGATACTCACTAAAGGGCGGTTTCCTCATATTATTCATGGTGATCTGAATAATGCGATCTCAGGACTAGATAGTGTTGACCTTAAAATACTTCTAAGTCACGACCCAACTCAATGGACTGAGGATGTTACAGGAAAAACCGATATAAATATTACTTTGTCGGGTCACACTCATGGCATGCAGATGGGTATAATCACAAAGAATTTCCGATGGAGCCCTTCAAAATATTTCTATCCTCACTGGAATGGTCTGTATACCCAGGGTAATCAGTTTCAATATGTCAACAGGGGGCTTGGATCTTCAGCTATGCCATTCAGAATTTGGATGCCACCCGAAATCACAGTTATAACTATTAAAAAGGAATAAACCAGCTGAATGCAATGGATTTCAAAAGAAACGGGCAGCAGTAGAACTGCCGCCCGTTAATATTACCCGTGTCTGATTTTTGATCTAACCTACTAGCCTGCTAACCTTTCAAGAAATGGTCAATAGAAATTATTGGGAATAATTTGTTGACCATATTTAGTCCGGGTAATATGTAATTTAATTAAATCTTATATAGTTAATTAGATGTTGCATGTTAATTCTTATTTCTAAAAGAAGTTGCTGATTCCGAATTATCACTATTAGACAATTCTGAACTTCATGTTATTCCAAAGAATTATGTTTTTTTTATTTTTCAACATCCTGCAACCAACAATTTAACATTTAAAGAATTCATTTTAAACTGGATTGTGACACAGTAAATTTTCATTCATTTTTTATTAAATTGCATTCCTGCAAATAACCGCAACTCTGATATGAAATATGTTTGTATATCATTAGTTTTATGCGCATTATTCAACACACAATCCTATGGAAGCGATCAGGACGAATGGATCAGGATCAACCAGCTTGGCTACAGGAATAATGATCTCAAAGTCGCAGTGTTATTAAGCAAGAAGTCTTTAAACCTTAATTCTTTTAAAGTAGTAGATGCCATCTCAGGCAAAACTGTAATGACTTTTCATAAAGTCATCAAAACTAAAGCCCTGGATCCGTTTCAAGGCTGTTACCGCCTCCCGTTCACTGACCTTAATAAAAGCGGAGTCTACAGAATTATTGCTGGAAAAGATGTCTCTCCTGAATTTCGCATTGCCGGTGATGTATATGACGGAACTGCTGATTTTCTTCTTAACTATATGAGACAGCAACGATGCGGATATAATCCATATATTAAAGATTCATGTCATACCCACGACGGTTATGAGATTTACGGTAAACCAGGCGACTCAGCTCATATAAATGTTACAGGTGGATGGCATGATGCGGCGGATTACCTGCAATACGTGACAACATCGGCCAATGCAACCTACCAGATGCTTTTTGCATATTCAGAGAATCCTGCTGCTTTCGACGATAAATACCTTTCAAATGGACTTCCGGGTTCAGACGGACTGCCAGATATTCTCAATGAGATCAGATGGGGCCTGGACTGGCTCCTTAAAATGAATCCGGAACCAGGAATAATGTATAACCAGATAGCTGACGACCGCGATCATATAGGTTTCAGACTTCCTGATCAGGATACTGCAAATTATGGAAAAGGAAGGGAAAGACCTGTCTATTTTTGTACCGGGAAACCTCAGGGGTTATTTAAATATCAAAACAGGACAACAGGAATAGCTTCTACAGCAGGTAAATTTTCTTCTGCCTTTGCAAAGGGAGCTGAAGTCTATAATAACTTTGATCCTGAGTTTTCCAAATTACTTCTGAACAGGGCAATTTCCGCTTTCAGCTTTGGACTTGAAAACCCGGGAGTATGCCAGACCGCACCGGGAACAGCTCCCTACTTTTATGAGGAAGATAACTGGGTTGATGATATGGAACTTGCCGCAATTGAATTGTACAACCTGACAAAAGAATCGAAGTACTTAGACTATTCATTGGAATTCGGACGAAAAGAGATAGTCACACCCTGGATTGGAGCTGATACCGCGCATCATTATCAGTGGTATCCATTTGTAAATATGGGACATATTGCAGTGGCTAGGCAACAGAAAAAGCAAAATGAAAATGAGTTTGCCGGCTACATGAAAAAGGGGCTCGAACTCACCGAAATTAAAGCTGAAAGAAACCCGTTCCATGTTGGTATTCCCTTTATCTGGTGTTCAAATAATCTCATTGCTGCCATAGTAACACAAGCACATCTTTATGCTGAAATTACCGGAGACAATTCATTTGCCGAACTGGAAGCAGCTCACCGGGACTGGCTTTTTGGCTGTAATCCATGGGGCACAAGTATGATTGTGGGACTTCCTGAAAATGGCGATTTCCCTTCCAATTCACATTCCTCCTATGTTGTTAAAGGTGGTCAGGTTTACGGAGGGCTGGTTGACGGACCGGTCTATCCGGCAATATTCAATTCACTTAAATATATTTACCTGTCAAAGAAAGATGAATATGCTCAGTTCCAGACCAGGCTTGCAGTTTATCATGATGACTTTGCCGATTATTCGACAAACGAATGTACAATGGACGGAACAGCAAGCCTGACATATTATCTGTCTGCTTTACAATCTCAATCAGAAAATCCTTACAGGAATAAAAATATCATACTGATTCATCCGGGGACAGACCCAAGAAGAAAAGACAAGCTTTACTTTCATCTCGACTCAATTTTAAGATACCTGGAAAATAAGCGATACACCTTTCGAACATTTTCAGAAATTAACTAACCGTATTAAATGAATTAATGTTAAAAGAGGAAAAAATTCACAGAATTGATGATATAGAATTCAAAGTCATATATTCAAGAAGACGATCAATTGGAATAAGTGTGCTTCCCGATTCATCAGTGATTGTGAGGGTACCATATCTGACTTCATTTAAAACCATAAGCAGGATTGTAAATGAGAAGTACAGCTGGATCATTAAACATCGAGACAATTACAGAAAACTCGATCATAGTTCGGTCAGCAAAACATATATTACAGGAGAGACTCATCTTTTTCACGGAAATCAATCTGTACTTAAAATTGAAAAGTCGGAAAAACCATATGTCAGGTTTTATGAAAGCATAATTGCATTGGGAACAGAAAAAACAGATGATCCCATCGCTATAAAACAGTTGCTTTACAGGGGGTATAAAAATGAGGCCTTGAGATATTTTCCAGAATCATTTAATAAAGTTCTAAGAGAAAATGAGAATCAGAGCTTTAAGCCGACTGGCCTTGTTATCAGAACTATGAAAAGAAGATGGGGAAGCTGTTCAAATAAAGGAATAATAACGTTAAGTACTGAGCTTATAAAGCTTTCGGATCTCTATATTGAATACGTTATTATACATGAGCTCTGTCATCTTAAGCATCATAACCATGGCCCTCAGTTTTATAAGCTGTTATCAGAAGTATTCCCTGAATGGAAGACAGTGAGAAAAGAATTGAGGAAATATATACAATAATTTGTCCCCCAACCCCCATAAAGGGGGCTTAAACACCTCTCTCGAGTATATAAGTTCTTAAATCTAGATAATTATATTTCGAATTCCTGTCCTTTTGCTGGTATCTCAATATTCTTAAAACCTTCAGTTAGGAGCCTAGAAACATATTTTTTCTGAGTTTCATACTCACCATGAACTATAAAAACTTTTGAAAGGGCGCTTTTATCCTGGCAGCTTATGAAGCTTATCATTTCCTTATAATCACCATGACCACTGAATGATTCTATCTTTTTCACTTCTGCCTTTACCGGATGAATAATTCCAAATATAGAAACTTCTTTATCTCCTCTTCCTATTCTGGCACCGAGAGTGGTTGGCGCACAATAACCAACAATAAGAATAGTGTTTTTAGGATCTGAAATATTATTTGCAAGATGATGTTTTACACGTCCTGCCTCCATCATGCCTGAGGCAGATATGATTACGCATGGATTTTTATGATCATTGAGTTTTTTTGAATCCTCTACCTTATTGATGTAGTATAGATTGTCAAAACCGAATGGATCAGGATCCTTCTCCAGAACATCACTGAAATTTTTATTAAAACATTCAGGATGCATCCTGAATACTGCCGTTGCGTTTACTGCAAGAGGACTATCCACAAAAATGTCAATTTTTGGTAACCTTCCAGCGTTGAAGAAGTTATTGAGTGAGAACACAATTTCCTGGGTACGACCGACACTAAAAGCAGGAATAATAAGCTTACCACCCTTTGTTACACAAGTATTCACTACTACGTTTAAAAGTTCTTCTTCAGCTATTATTGAGTCATCATGCAATCTGTCGCCATAAGTTGATTCGGTAATAAGAATATCAGCCTGGGGAAAAGGTAGTGGAGGCGCAAGAATCTGATCAACCGGTCGGCCTATATCTCCGGTATATGCTATTTTTCTAATTTTCCCGTTTTCGGTTATTTCAATGTTGGCTACTCCGCTGCCAAGCATGTGCCCGGTACTTGTGAACTTAACTTTTATGTTATCATCTATTCTGAATTTCATCTCGTTCGGCACCCCTATGAAGAGACCCATGCATGCTGTTGCATCAGCTTGTGTATAAATAGGTGTCACCTGAGGGAGTCCTTTTTTGACCCTTCGTTTATTGAAAGTAATTGTATCATGTTCCTGAATGAAAGCAGAATCCGCAAGCATTATTGCGCACAGGTCGCGGGTTCCGTTTGTACAAATTACTGATCCGCGGAAACCCAGTTTGTAAGCATATGGTATCAATCCGGCATGATCGATATGGGCATGAGTAAGAATGATGTGATCAATCTGGGAAGGATCAAACATAAGATCCCTGTTCAGGCTGTCGGTTTCCAGGCCCTTTCCCTGAAACATACCGCAATCAAGAAGGATTTTTTTACCTGATTCAGTTATTATGAGATGTTTACTACCGGTTACTTCCCTTGCAGCGCCTATAAATTTTATTTTCATACCTGTTTAAGTTTAAGATATAAAGATATTGAATAATTCAAAAAAGACGAAAAGGGAAATATGTATTATGTTTAATAGGAAATGTAGGATGAATGCTAGAAGGGAAACCTGCCTTCGCTAAAGCTTTGGCGGCAAAGCTAGGAACATTTTAGATTCTGATACCCATTATAGTAACATCGTCGATCTGATTGAAGGAACCTTTCCACTTTTCAAATTCATATTCCAGGATACTCTTTTGTTCAGCCATGGGTTTGTGGCAGATCTCCAATAAAAGTTTTTTAAGATTATATTTCATATATTTTGATCCTTTAGTACCACCAAATTGGTCGGCAAAGCCATCTGAAAAAATGTAGATCGTATCACCTTTTTGAACATTAATCTCATAATTTGTGAATGACTCTTTCTCACCGTAATAGATTCCTATCGGCATTCTGTCGGCCCGGTATTCCCTGAACTCTCCATTCTGAAAAATGAAAAGCGGATTATATGCTCCTGAAAATTCGAGGATTCTTTTGTTCTTATGAAGCATACAGAAAGCTACATCCATACCATCATTGGCCTCTCCCTGTTTCCCTGTCTGATGAAGCGATGTCTTGATCTTCTCACGCAGCAGATTCAATACGGTATTTGCCTTAAGAGCAGTATTATTGGCGATTATCTCATCGAGAGATGATATTCCAAGCGTGCTCATAAATGCCCCCGGAACGCCATGACCGGTGCAATCAGCAACAGTAAAGAAAAAATGCTCCTCATCTTCGCCTATCCAGTAAAAATCACCACTAACAATATCCCTGGGATTGAATATAATGAAATAGTCTGAAAATGTTTCCCTTATATGCTCATCTTCAGGCAGCATTGCCATCTGAATTCTGCTTGCGTATTCAATGCTCGATGTGATCTCCTGCTTCTGTGCCTCAATCTGGGCAGTCCGTTCTTTTACCCTCATCTCGAGGATCCTTTTGTCTTTTTTAAGTTGTCTTTCCCTGAACCATATTATGCCTATTATAGATATGAATACAGCGCACAGAATGATTATATAAAAAAATGTGGTCTGGGTAAATGGCGTTTCAATAGTAAACCCAACTACTTTTGGATCACTTATATTTCCCCATATATCTTTCGCCCTTACCAGAAGTGAATATTTACCAGATTTTATCATCAGGGTTATTGTATTCGTGTACGACCACTTCGACCATTCTTTCATTTCTTTATCAACAATATACTGATATTGAGTCGAATTCTGCTTGAGATAACCCGGAGCCACCACGTCAAAATAAACAGTATTGTCCCCACTCCCGAAAACAATATCAGAAAGTCTGAAATACAAGCCTTTTGCATCAGATATGCTTCTGAGAAACAGACCAACTTCAGGTTTAATTGAAGTTATTTTGTTACGTACAATTCTGAAGAGCATATTATCTCCACTCACTACCCAGATATTGTTGTTGTCAGTATATATTGAATTAAGATTATCAAAGATTTTCAGAATAGCTTTGTCATTATTGTTAATATTTCCTGCTAAACTGATATTATTCCATTCATCTTCACTCTTTATCCATGGAACATCAGGCTGGGAAAAAACAAATTTTACCTTGGCACTATTATTTAGAAATTCCTTTTTATATTCAACGAAAGAATCACTGGCAGGATTATAATATCTTACCTTCGATAAAGTGAAAAGAAATACTGTATCATTAACATATTCAATGATATATCTTTGAGGCAAATCATTCTTAATAGTATATGTTGCAGGATTCCCGGAAGGTATTCCATTGATGAGATTTATTCTGAATGCCATTTCATCACTCCCTGCCCAGACAGTATTCTCATCAGTTGATACAATTGAATAGATTGAACGAGCGATTGTTTTATCGGGATAAACTGCTTTCCAGTTATTATCTTTATCCCTGTCAACATAAAAAAAGCCTTCTGAAGTGGCAACAAAGTACTTATTATCTTTCGCTTTTGCACTTATATAATTGATATACCCGGGATTTCCTATTGATTTGGCCTGATGACCGGAAATAATGAACAGACCTTTATTTGTAGATGCCAGAATTTCATTACCGGCGGAGACTATTTGTTTGCACTTTTCATTCAAACCATCAATTTTCTTATAGATATAGTTAATTGATTTGAGCCTCCCTGCAACCTTTTTGAAATATTTCGGTTCGGGAAGTTTTATCTGGGGCAAACCAATTAACGATTGCTTCTGTTCCCGAGCAACAGGAGTCACAGGTGCTACAGGAGTAACAGCTTTCTTACCAAATATCTGACTAAAGATGCTTTTTCTTGTTTTCTGTGGCTCCTGGTTCTGCAGCTGACCAGAAAGGTTCCTGATAGGTGCTTTACCAGGAGACACGGAAGTAACTTTATTAGTTACCAGAACCTCGACCTCAGTATAATTTTTAACTTCTTTAAGATAATAAACACCCTCACTTGTAGCAACATATAATTCATTATTATGCCAGAGTGAGGCAATAAGATTACCTTTCAGTCCGGGATATATACTAAAATTGGCAACCGGAAGCCTTAGGTCGGCCCGGGTAAGTCCGTACTGATGGGAAAGCCATAAGCCATGATTGTTATCGACCCCTAGTGCAAAAACCTCATCATCAGGTAAGCCATTTACATAATTAATGGCGTATTTCAGATTACCGGTTTTCTTTTCAATTACCAGCGCCCCGCCATCAAGTGTCGAAAATGCATACAGGCTATCTGAAATAGATATTCCTTCAGAAAGAATATTTTCCCGCAGATAACCTTCATCCTTAATCTGGTACTCATAGAATTTTATGCCGTCAAAAAGAGATAGGTTACCGTTGCTTTTTCCAAGCAAAACGAGATTATTACTGTATGGAAGGCTGAAAAGAATCTCTTCATCTTTTAGAAGATAACCCGTCACTATCGGAAATAATGTATCACTTTCCAGCCTGTAAAGACCCTCTGATAATACATTTATGAAAGTGTTTTTAGGAGTGATAAACATCCCGGTAAAAGGTTTGTTTTCTTTTTGCCGGAGTCGAAGCTCAAGTTTTCCGGATTTTATATTATGCCTGCTTATGGTTTGATCTCCATAAAAATATATTGTAGAATCAGTATAAATTATCCTGGATATTAATCCAATTGAGGAGGAATCCCCTGAAATTGAATAATATTCATAAATTCCTTTATCATCACGTGAGAGATAACCGTAATTGTTTTCACCGCCGACATAAACTTTCCTCTCTGCGGGATTATATTTAAGAGAATATGGTATAGTGGGTATAGGGATGAAATTCCAGCTCTGACCATCAAATGTGAGAATTCCTCGTCTGTTGGCAAATAGCATAACATTCTTGTCATCCTGACAGACAGCCCAGTTTTGGTTCTCAATCTCACTGCTTTCTTTAAAATTAGTGAGTAAAGGTGCTCCGTCCTGAGCTTTAAGAGTAAAAACCACAAGCAATAAAGAAACCAAAGAAAATATTTTCTTCATTGAAATTAAGTATCAGGTTAATTAGCCTGTTTTCTGATGTTTAAATTTATTAGAAATAATTAAATAACTTATCTGTCCTAATCCTAAAGTCCGAAGAAGTTATAACTTCCGACTTACAGGTCACTTTATAAAAAGACTTAGAGCTAAAACTCCCAGCAATCCGGTTATTCCTATTGATGTTTCCATCACGCTCCATGTTTTCAGGGTATCTTTAATACTTAGATTGAAGTATTCCTTGAAGAGCCAGAATCCACCGTCATTTACATGGCCAAACATTAGGCTTCCCGCACCAATTGCAAGTACCATTAATTCAGGGTTCACTAATCCGCCGGAAACCAATGGCAAAACTATTCCTGCAGTAGTAATACCAGCCACTGTAGCTGATCCGACACAAAACCGGAGAATTGTCGCGATCAGCCATCCCAGGAACAGTGGTGAGAGAGATGAATGGCTCAGCATTACGCCAATATATTTACTTACACCGCTATCTACCAGAACCTGTTTCAGAGCACCTGCTCCGGCTATCAGCAACATAATCATTGTGATAGTTGTTACTGAGTGTGCAAGGGAATTCATGATATCAGTTATTTTTCTGCCTCTGGCGAGCCCAAGGGTATAAATAGAAAACATAACTGCAATAAGCATGGCTATTACCGGGTTTCCGATATATCCCAGGATTCTTCTTACTCCGTTATCTTCGGGTAACAGAAATCCGGCAACCGTAGAAATGGTGATCAGGATAACGGGCAGAAGTGAAGAAAAGAAACTGACCCAAAAACCAGGCATCTCTTCATCTGTCATAACTTTCTGATTTATAAATTCCTGCAATGGTTTAGCCTCTATTCTGCTTAGAACTTTTGACAGGATAGGTCCGGAAATAATTATTGCAGGAACCGCTGCAATGATACCATAGATCAATGTCTTTCCAAGATCTGCATGAAAAAGCGTGACAATTGCTGTAGGAGCAGGATGCGGAGGAAGGAACCCATGAGTCACGGACAGTGCAGCAAGTATAGGTAAACCCACATATAGTAATGGTAGTCCTGTTGTGGCTGCTACTGTAAACACGAGAGGAATCATAATAAAGAATCCAACATCAAAGAACAGTGAAATACCAACTATGAAACCTGTCAGCATCATGGCCATTTGAATATGTTTAATGCCTAATGCATCTATCAGGCGCGATGTTATCCTTTGTGCTGCACCGCTCTCAGACACCATTTTTCCAAGCATTGAACCAAATCCAAGTATCAGTACCAGTGAACCCATAGTACTGCCAATACCATTTTCTAACGAAACAACAGCACTATTCAGGTTCATTCCTTCTGCCAGTCCCACAGCAAGTGAAACGATTACAAACGATAAAAATGAATTGAATTTAAGAACAAGTATGAGGAAAAGCAGAAGGCAGATTCCAAGAATGACAATGACTAGAGGCATAGAATGATAGTTAAAGGTTTATATTGAATTTGGTGCTGGGTGCTTTTTCATTTCGTTCGATTTTGAACTTCTTGCTTCTTATTGTTTACTACATACTATTTACTACTAATTGGTTCGGGTTTCAGGGGAAATCTGACTGGTATATTATCACGGGAGGATCGATAGATTGCAGTGAACAGCTCTACTGTTCTGCGACCATCTTCTCCTGTCACCGAAGGTTTAGTTCCATTGCCTATAGAGAGAAGAAAATCTTCAATCTGGTATTGCATATACCTGACTGTAGGATCACAGCTATTAAAAGTTTCAATATCTTCAATAGTCCATTTTTTTAACAAGTTTTCTTCGCCCGGAATGGTCCACAGATCATTAACAGGTGGTTCTGCAACACCTGTAGTGCCTGCGATAAACATGGCTCCTCCATCGGTTTGCACACCTATTGATGCACCATTTTCTCCATGCACATGTACCTTACCGTAAAGACCCGGCTTTTGAGAGTTGCTTACCAGAATATTTCCGATTGCGCCACTTTTGAATTTAACTATTGCTGCTGCTGTATCATCCACCTCTATATAAGGGTGATTCAGATTCCTCCAGATGCCATAGACTTCATCAATTTCGCCCATATACCATAAGAGGATATCAAGCTGATGCGGAGACTGGTTAACAAGTACTCCTCCACCTTCTGTTTTCCACTTTCCTCTCCATTCATCAGAAGCATAATAAGCTTTATCGCGCCATCCCAGCATATTTACCTCGGCAAGTAATGGTCTCCCTATCTTGCCTAGTTCAATAGCCAGCTTAACCCTTTTTACCGGTTCGTACCATCTCCGCTGACTAATTACTCCAAGTTTTACATTGCTATTATTACAGGCTTCGATGATTTCGTCACAATCGCGGAGATTGGAAGCAAGCGGTTTCTCGACCAGTACATTAGCACCTGCTGAAGCCGCCTCAACGGCAGGTTGTTTATGATAAGGATGTGCAGTACAAACAATTACCAGATCGGATTTATTATCTGCCACCATATTTGAAATATCCGGGTAAGCAAGCGTATTATATTGTTTGGCAAAATCTTTTGCTTTTGCTGTTGTTCTGTTCCATACCCCTGCTAGTCGTGCATTTGGAATGCTTTTTATTGCTTTAGCATGCAAATGCGCTGCTCTGCTGCATCCGGCAATTGAAATATTGTAAATTCTCTCTGCCATAGTCTTAAATATTTCGGAAATCGGATATCAGATTTCGCATTGGTTTCTAATATTAATCCGCAATCAAAACCCGATAGCTATCGGGACCGAAATCCTCAATTCTAAGGAACAAGGATAACCTTATTAAGGCCATCTTCCTTTTTGTATAATTTCTCAAACCATAAGGCTCCTTCCGACAGAGGGACAACGGCTGAGATCTGATCATCGACACGAATCTTACCTGTTTCCAGCAGATCAAGGACCGTTTCATATTCACCCCTGTTTGCGCAGCTTCCAAATACTTTTAATTCGCGGGTAACAACTTTTTGAAGAGGAAAATTAATTGTGGGAGATATATTTCCAACCAATACACTTTTTCCTCCCTTCCGGAGAATATCAATAGCGATATTCACAGATTCGCTTTTACCGACAGCTTCAAAAGAGATATCTGCGCCTCTGTTGTTTGTAATTGCAATTATTTTTTCAGTAAGATTCCCGTCTGTTGAAATGAATGCATGATCTGCTCCTGCTTTCCTGGCTTTTTCAAGACGTTCAGGATTAAGATCAATCGCAATAATCATTGAAGCTCCCGAAATCTTAAGAAGCTTCAGAATAAAGATTCCGATCATTCCAGTCCCTATAACGACGCACTTATCACCTGTTCTGACACCTGAAATATTAATCGAATGAAGAGCAACAGCTACTGCCTCTACCATTGCAGCCTCTTCAAAAGAGACCTTTTCAGGAACTCTGTAAAGAATATGCTGAGGAACTGCAATAAATTCAGCGAATGCTCCATCTCTTTTATATGTTCCCGGTGACACACCCACTACCTCACGGTTGTCGCTCAGATTATACATCCCTTCGAGAGTAAACCAGTCATCAAGGGGATAAATCGTTGAATCGAAAGTTACCCTGTCTCCTGATTTCCATCCAATTACATCATTTCCGGTGTTTACGATAATCCCTGACGCCTCATGTCCCATTATCATTGGAGGTATTCTCCGTCCGGTGCTGCCATCCATTCCGTGTACATCAGATCCACAGATACCACAGGCCATTACTCTGATAAGTACTTCATCACTTCTTATAACAGGGTCCGGAACATCCCTGTAAACAAATTCATTATATTTTTCAAGTACCAGGGCCTTCATTATATAAGTATTAGGTTCAAAGATTCGGCGAAGAACAAATATAATAAAAACCTGATTGTATGATCTGAGTAATGCCACGCCATGGCGTGGCTCAAATCAAGGACTAATATACTACCAATCTAACCCGGAAAATAACAAATTATTTTGCTTCCTCTTTTGCCACCGTTAGTATTTTAATCTTAGCCGGTTCTGCAACCAGATCACCGATCTTAGGACCAAACGCCTTGAAATAATCACTGGCAAAATGAGCATCAACTGCCGCCTGATTTTTATACTCTTCAACAAAAACAAACTTCGTATTATCGTAGGGATCCTGATAAAGCTGATAAGATTTACACCCGGGCTCTTTATTTGATTTTTCAATAATCTCCTTAGCGGCTTCCGTGAAGGCTTTTACCTTTTCAGGCTTAACAGCCAACTTCGCCACTATCATCATTCCATTGTCTGCAACAGGAGCTTGTTTTGGAGTTCCTGTAACCTGAGTTTTTTGTCCTGATAACGTACTTCCATAGCTAATGGAAAGTAATGCCAAACTGAATAAGAGAACTGCTAATTTTTCTTTCATGATTTGTAATTTTATTTAATAATATCCAAATGTATTTCGCTTACTGATTTAATTGCCCTGTCGGAGAAAAAATCCGAAGCGGCAAATATTCTGAAAAGACCTCCGTCTTCCAGGGCTTTGGTTTTGATCAGCATAAATTCCTGCTGATCATTCCGGTTGAAGAGTTCAGAATATGAGACTGCACTCCTGTAGCCATCCTTTCCTGCAATACAAATAATTCCGGATTTCAGATTTTCCCTGGTCACAGGATAATACTTTATAAGCAGGTCTTTTAGCAGAACACCTTTAAATGGAGTAGTGCTGTGAATACCTTTGCCCCTGCCATAAAAGATTGTATTAAAAGTTGCCTCATTAAGGTTTCCAGGTATGATTTCTGTTTTTCCAACCTGTTTAACAGAACTGAAAACATCGATACCGGATGAATACATCGGTGTCATGCCCTGCTGAACGCTAAAAGAGTGTGGATAGGACTTAACAGTAATCTTTACAGGAGAAGAGATATTCCGTTCAGTTACCAGATCACTCCCAGCCACAATCTTGCTTTCAGCAGGAAGTGGCCACAACTCTTTAGTCTTAGAAGGTACTATTCTTGACACACCAGTGGCAATCAATATCTTATGCAGGTTATTAGGATAATAAATTTCACCCCAGCTAAATGCCACTTTTTCACCTTTATCATTTTCAATTACTATTAATAAATCGATAATAGGTTTAAATTCACTGAAGTTTGCCTTCTTTAGTATCCTTTTATCGAGAATATCAAAAAGTGAATAACCATCATATCTGTAAGCGCCGACAAACCTGTCGCTGCCGGCACTGTCGAGCAGAGTTTCTTTAACGATTACTGAGTGCAAGGGAAGACCGGTAAAATCAACCTTTCCCGGATTGGCTATTTCACCTTCGATATACAGATCCTTTACAGGAAGTGGATAAGTTTCAACATTATCATAGAAATTATTAGTCATATCAGATGAGTCAACAATTTGTGCAGCAGTTCTTTTTTCATTCTCTGTGATTTGTTTTGATGGTTGGTTACACGAAATCAAACTTAAGAAAATAATGAAGAACAGTGTTGGTTGTTTCATAGTTAAAAGTGTTTTTTAGATATAATAACAAAAGTAGTTCTTTCAATAAATTCTATCATTACTTTTATATGCTTATATAAACATAGTCCCTCAATTTCTATTTCCCGCTGATCACGCAGATAGCCGCAATTTGATCTGCGCTGATCAGCGTAATCTGCTGGATATTAATTTTTTACTATTCAACTATTGCAACAATAATATCCATCACATTCGTCATTGTTGGACCGGTGATAATATGACCTCCTGTTTTTTTGAAGAAATGGAATGAATCGAATTCGCGGAGATATTTTTCAGGATCAACATTTTTTGAAACTGCTAAAGGTATTGTATCTGAATCAACTACAGCTCCTGCGACATCACTCGAGCCGTCATTACCATCAGTTCCGGCTGACAAAATTGTTATCCCCGGATTATTTTTCAGCAGAAATGCAGACAGCAATGCTAAATGCTGGTTTCTTCCACCCATCCCTTTTCCTGTCATTTTAACCGTTGTTTCCCCGCCAAATAAAAGGCAGACTGGCTTCACTTCATCCTTATCATCTTTAAATCTCAGAGAAGTTTCAAATAAATAATCAGAAACCGTGGATGTATCCCCTTGTAACTTATCATCAATTATAACTGCATTAATATTGAATTCCAATGCTTTGCTTTTTGCCGCTTCAAGCGCCATTCTGTTGGAACCGACAAGGATATTAAACGTTTTATCAAAAACAGGATCATCCTGTTTTGGGGTTTCCGGCTTCTTTCCAGTGGCTCCTTCTTTTAAAAAAGTCATTACTCCACGGGGTACCGAACGGGTTAATCCAAATGTCGCCAGAACGGTTAATGCCTGCAGATATGTCGTTGGATCAGGAACAGTGGGCCCCGAAGCGATTACGTCAAAAGGATCGCCTGGTACATCCGATAAAATAAGATTCACAAGAGTGGCCGGGTAGACGACTCTTGCAAGCTGCCCGCCCTTGATAGCTGACAAATGTTTACGAACTGCATTAATCTCACTTATACAAGCTCCGCTGTTTATCAGAAGAGCATTCAGTTTCATCATATCCTCAGGCAAGCACCCTTCAGGGATATCAGGTAACAGAGAAGAGCCGCCACCTGATATTAAACATATTACAAGATCGTTACAATTCGCCAACTCAGCAATTTTAAGTAATTCCCCTGTAGCCTTGAATCCATTTTCATCAGGTACCGGATGACCGGCTTCAGTAACCTCAATATATTTCAATTTACAGGAATATCCATATTTTACGGCAATATGTCCTTCGGTAATCCGGTTACCAAGTATCTTCTCTACTTCAGCTCCCATCATAGCACTTGCTTTTCCGGCACCGATTACATATATATTTTCAATTGTGGCCAGCGGAAAGTCAAGATCACCAATCTTGAGACAATTATCATTCAATGACATTATACTTGTTATCAGTCTGGTGGGCAATACACTTTCGACACCTGCAAGAAAGATTTGCCCGGCGATTGTTCTGTAATTTATTTTCTCGTTTTTCATTTGTGTCAGCACCCGGATATAATCAGTATAAACTACAAAATTATTATTGATGTAATCCATACGCATGCAAAAACGACAATTCCCATTATTAATGTTGAAGAGGAATAGACTTTTAGAGTTGTAGAAGAATCTACCTCAGAAAAATTCGAGACTACCCAAAAATAAGAATCGTTAGCATGAGAAATGATCATCGAACCGGCACCCATTGCCAGCATTGTAAGTAATCTTCCCCATTCGGAATCCAAACCAAGTAACGATAACATAGGTGATATGAAAGATGCTGTTGTAATGATAGCTACTGTGGATGAGCCCTGAGCAGTTTTCATTACGACTGCTATCAGAAATGGTACGATAATACCAATGTTCGTTCCTGCAAGAATCTTACCAACGGCCTCTCCCGTTCCTGTAGATTTTATAACCATACCAAACATTCCGCCTGCGGCTGTAACGATAAGTATCGGTCCGGCCTTTTCGATTGCAATTTCAAAAATCGAATTCATCGATGCAATGGTTTTGTTCTTTATCAGGAACATTGCGAGTACTGCACCAATGGCTAATGCAAAAATCGGTTCCCCGGGGAAAAAGAATATTTTTGATAAAACAGTCTGGCCACCTTTATCTACAAGATTAAGAAGTGACTTTGCAGTTATAAGGAACAGAGGAACAACTATCGGAAGAAATGACATCACAGTAGATGGAAGATCAGTTTGTGATACCCTGACAATTTCAATTGTGGTGGATGGTGAATAATCTTTTCCTGCTGACATCATTTTTGACCAGAAAAATGCTGCAATTGCCCCGGGTATCGCAAAAATAATTCCAATAATTATCAGATATCCTATATTTACTTTTATCACACCTGCTGCGGCCAGAGCTCCGGGGTGTGGGGGAATAAGACAATGCACCGAATAAAGTGAAGTTGCCAGAACAGTTGCCATAATAGGCATGGCAATCTTCGATTTGGCACTGAAAGATTTAGCTAATCCGCTCAATATAATAAATCCTGAATCACAAAAAATAGGCAACCCTGTAATAAAGCCTGTAATGCCAAGTGCCAGGGCGCTTTTATTCTCACCTGTTTTAGAAAGAATATAGTTTGCAATACTTATTGTCCCCCCGGTTTTATCAAGAGTAATACCAATGATTGCTCCAAGAATAATCAGAAATCCAATGGATGCCATAGTATTTCCGAATCCTTCCTTAATTGTACTGACAATCAGATTTGGAGGCAGGGTAGTAAATGCAAGGAAAAGTGAGACAAGAAAAAGGGCAATAAATGCCTTTAATTTTAATCTGGAAGTAAGAACAATTATAGCAATAATGCTGATTCCTACTAATGATGATTTTAGCAAAACATTCATGAACCAGGTTTATGTAAAAAAGAGATATGCTACAAATATTGCTGTTGTAAAACCCACAAGATCAGCCAGTAACCCACAACCTATTGAATATCTTGTGTTTTTTATTCCCACTGAACCAAAATAAACTGCTATAATATAAAAAGTCGTATCTGTTGTTCCCTGCATAGTGCACGACAATCGTCCGATAAATGAATCAGCTCCATGAGTCTTCATTGCATCGATCATCAACCCTCTTGCCCCTGTTCCGGAAAGTGGTTTCATGAAGGCAACAGGAAGGGCACCTGTGAACTGGGTATCAACCCCCATCCATGAAAAAAACTTTGTAATGCCCGAAATAACAAAATCCATTGCCCCAGATGCTCTGAAAACTCCGATAGCTACGAGCATCGCTACAAGAAAGGGTATTATCCTGATGGATGTATTAAATCCTTCCTTAGCTCCCTCTATAAAAGCATCGTAAACATTAACTTTTTTTATAAAAGCCAGTACAATAAAGAGAATAATCACTGACATGAGAAGAAAATTTGCTGTCAGCGTAGAAATAGTAGAAATTTCTTCTTTTGGAAGCCGGCTGAAATATATTATTATTCCGATAATAATGGCAGAAAGCCCACCCAGATATGCGAGTATAACTTTATCAAATAGATTGATCTTCTGAATTATAGCAACACTTATCATCCCTGTAAGAGAAGCAGCAAAGGTCGAAATAAGTATTGGTATGAATATGTCGGCAGGATTTACCGCGCCAAGCTGAGTTCTGTATACGATAATACTTATAGGAAGAATTGTCAGGCCTGCAGCATTGAGAACGAGAAACATTATCTGAGCATTAGAGGCTGTATCTTTTTTAGGGTTAACCTCCTGCATCTCCTTCATTGCTTTAAGACCAACCGGTGTTGCAGCGTTATCAAGCCCCAGCATATTGGCCGATATGTTAAGCATAATCGATCCATAGGCAGGATGGCCTTTTGGTAAACCCGGAAAAAGTTTTTCAAACAGAGGACCAATAAATCGTCCCATCAGGGCAATTACTCCACCCTTTTCTCCAACCTTCAAAAGTCCCATCCATAAAGTTAGAGCTCCTGTTAAACCCAATGAAACTTCGAAACCTGTCTTGGCATTAGCAAAGACTGAATTTACAAGGTCATTGAATATCTGAGTATTTCCTGCAAAGATCAATTGTCCAAGCGCAACAACAAACCCAATGACGAAAAATCCAATCCAGATGTAGTTTAAGGCCATGCTCTAAGATTGAGTTGCTAAGATAATTATTATAGAAGTCAAAAGTCAAAAAGTAAAAAGTAAAAAGTAAAAAGTTAAAAGTCAAAAGTCAAAAGCCATAAGCCGCTAACCAGAAGCTGGAAGATACTGAACTTTATGGACTTTATGGACTTTATGAACTTTATGAACTTTGCATTTAATCTTAATTTAAATACATTTGTATAAACATAAGAAGCTATGGCACGATTTACAAGAATAGACGTCATTCTTAAGATGAGGGAAGCAGGCATTGTGCCTATCTTTTATCATAAAGATCCAGGAATATGCAGAAGTGTTATCAAAGCCTGTTATGACGGAGGAATCAAAGTATTTGAATTCACCAACCGCGGCGACTTTGCACATGAATTATTCAGTGATCTCAATAAATGGGCTGAAAAAGAGGTTCCTGGATTAGTAATGGGTGCCGGGTCAATAGTCGACGCAGGGACAGCTTCATTATATATACAGTTGGGTGCTAATTTCATAGTGTCTCCGGTACTTAATCCTGAAATGGCAAAAGTAAGTAACCGTAGGAAAGTACTTTGGATCCCTGGTTGTGGAACTCTTTCAGAGATCAATTATGCGGAAGAACTTGGTGCCGAGCTTGTTAAGATATTCCCTGGTTCATCTGTTGGCGGGCCTGATTTTGTCAGGGCTGTTAAAGGGCCATGTCCATGGACAAGTATAATGCCAACAGGTGGAGTTGAACCCACTCTTGAAAATTTAACAGAATGGTTCAATGCAGGAGTAACATGTGTCGGAATAGGTTCAAATCTGATCACAAAAGATCATGTCCTCAAGAAAAACTGGTCAGGTCTTACAAAAAGAGTTACTGCAGCAGTTAAAGTTGCAAGGATGTTCCATGTAGAATAATTTTCTTTCTTTGGGTTCCTCAGTGTCTTCTCCCCTTCATTTCATCAATTCCCCGGCGACCGGTATAATTCAACATTTGAAATTACCGGACAAGCTTTGGATTTAGTGATAGCTATTTTTATTTTAGATGCTTTTATAACAGGAAATTTCCTGATTACTTTGTATCCTATAGTTGTGCCTTCAATTAATGGTTTCCAGTCACCGCCATTAAATGCTGAAACCTTATATTCCTGAACCCTTTGTCCAAGTCTGATGTACTCCTGAAGAACAATTCTGTTAACTTCCGTTTCAGCGCCTAGATTGATAATTATGTCGCCCGTTGTCTGTGAATCATTTGTGGTCCAGTAAGTTTCCTTATTTCCGTCATTTACATTTGAAGCCTCATATCCTTTTCCCCTGCAAGATAAAGCAGTTGCTTCTTTTCCCCTTGCCAGATCAGATTCGAATTCTTTTTTCAGTAATTGCCTGAAAGCCAGTAGGGATTTGACATCGTTTTCGTGCAGAAGCCCTTTCCTGTCCGGTGGAACATTCAGAAGAAGATTGCTGTTCCGTCCAACTGAAGAATAATAAAGTTCCATCAGGTTTAGAGGGGACCTTACAAGTGAATCCTGATTGGAATGATAGAACCATCCTGGACGAATCGAAACATCAACTTCAGCCGGAACCCAATAGTTACCGTCTTCGTGACCTTCTCCAAGAATTTTAGCAAAGTCGCCTCCCGGGTACATTTCATCTTTTTTAAGAAGGCACCAGTTAGTCAGGCTGCCCATTCCGCTTTCATTTCCAACCCAGCGTATATCCGGCCCGGCATCGCTGAACATAACCGCAGATGGCTGAAGTTCACGTACTATCTTCTGAGTGTTTGACCAGTCATAATAAGTTTTATTATCAATTTTACGCGTTTCTTTTGCTCCGCCATAAAATCCGTCTCCTCCGTTTGCTCCATCGAACCATACTTCAAAAATATCGCCGTAATCAGTAAGAAGTTCTCTGAGTTGGTTCCGGTAATAGGTCAGGTATTCAGGAGTTCCATAGAATGAACTGTTCCTGTCCCATGGCGAGAGATAAACTCCAAGCTTCAGACCAAATTCATTACAGGCTGCACGAAGTTCTTTTATAACATCCCCTTTGCCATCTTTCCAGATGGAGTTTTTAACAGAATGTTTTGTAAATTTTGATGGCCACAGACAAAAACCATCGTGGTGTTTAGCAGTAATTATAATGCCTTTCATACCTGCGTCTCTTGCAACTTCTGCCCATTGCCTGCAATCGAGTTCAATTGGATTGAACACTGACTCGCTTTCATCGCCAAAGCCCCACTCCTTGTCAGTAAAGGTATTAACCGTGAAATGGACAAACATATAATACTCCATTTCATGCCATGCAAGTTGTCTTTCTGACGGTACCGGGCCAAAAGGTGCGGGGGGGTTTACTTGCGAACTTACTGATAATGAGATAAGTGAAAATAATAAACAATATATATTTTTCATATTAGATGTTTAGTTTTCATTTATTATTATAAATTCATAAACCGTAAAGGTCTCTGCGTTCTTGTTTGGTTTTCGGGGGCGAAGCGTCCATGGGGCCATAAAACTTATTCTGATAGCTCTTTAACCCGGATATTTCTGAATTTCACGAGTGATCCATGACCCAAAAAGCCGATATGTCCGGATTTATTTTTTAATCCCGGGTGGTCCTTGTGATCCATTGTTCCATTATCGCGTGGACCGACAATATCACCATCAACAATAGTTGTCCCATTAAGAATAATCTTAATCTGTGTCCCTCTGGCAATGATCTCTTCATAATTCCAGTCTCCAACCGGCTTCTGGTATCCCCTTCTGGAAGGAATCACACCATATACGGATCCATGATACTGATATGGTTGCAAAGTTGCATATTCAGGAGAGGTGTCATCGAGGATCTGAAGCTCCATACCCACATAAGCTGCATCACCAGTAAGCGGGGCTCGAATTCCCACACCGTTATTAGCAGCAGGTGTCAGCTGAAATTCAAACCGGAAATTAAAATCAGAATATTCTTTCTCTGCATATAGATTACCTATATTCCCCCTGGATGGAATTGTAACTATCAATCCGTCTTTAACACCATAAGCGATTGTATCTCCCACCCAGCCATTCAGATTTGATCCGTTGAAAAGTGCCACAAATCCCTCAGATCTTTCTTCCGGAGTAAGATTATATTCCTTTTCACTTATTTCCCTTACATATATATCCCTGAATGCCAAATCAGTACCATGAGCCTGAAGTTCGATGGGCCCTTTTGGGAATATGGGGATATTACGATCCCAATAGTTTTCCAAAGTGACATTATCAACAACCAGCTCGCCATTTAGCCATACTGAGACCTTCGCACCAATCATTACAATTCTGAAACTATTCCAATCGCCTACTGGATTATCAGCTACCTTGAGAGGCTTGGCAGTGCCTACCTGGTTATTGTAAAGTCCGCCTGAACCTACCTGTGCACCCACCTCTACTCTCGAAGTATCCCATATCTGAACCTGAGGTGAACCTCTCAGATAAATCCCACTGTCACCTTTCTTTGTGATTTTCCAATCAACCAGCATTTCAAAATCGCCATATTCCTTAATAGAACAAAGATTATCACCTGCCCCATTAAACCATATACAGTCATCTTTAACACTCCAGTTGCCCGATACTTTTTTATTTGCCTCGACCTGTTTTTTTGCGAGTTCGGCCGGTTTCATCTTTGCTCTTGCAACAGGGTTTTCAACAAGTCCCTGCCACCCTGAAAGATCTTTCCCGTTAAACATCGACTTAAATCCTTCGTCTGCAGGCATACCTGCTAAATATTTGTTTATCACCTCTTTATTGTAAGCAGTCTCCTGCCCCACCAGTTTATCTGCAGCTTTAATCAGAATCTTTTTTACAAGATCTCCATACAAACCTGCTTTTGAATCTTTAGAAGGAAGAGCGATTATCATGGCAGCTTTGGCTGCCGCAGCTGAAGTTGAAGCATCATCAAGATAGTTAGCAATACAATAAAGAGACTGATAGGTCTTAAGGTTACCTATTTCAGTAATGATTTCATTTTTCCGATCAGAGCTCAAAGCAAATGGCATGATCTTCCGTAAAAGAAGCAATTTTTGTTCATCAGCTAATCCTGACGATTTTATCCGACTAACATATTCTTCAAAAGCAGGTGCTTCAAAAGTTTTGTTTCCCGAGGCAACAATCTCATATAGTGCTGAAGATGTCGAATAGTTGTTCCAGCCTAAAAGAGTCTTAAAACAAATGTCACGGATATCGGCATTTCCATTTTCAAATTCTTTCATAACAGCTTTTAGCGCTTCTTGCCCACCCGTTATTGCAAGGACCGGAATAATTTTTTCCTTTTGAATCTTGCCTTCCATGGCTTTAAGCAGTGCTGATGATCTCTTTTCAGGATCAGCAATTTTGGATGCAGCCAACGCAATAGCGGTTTGGATATCACCTATATAATCCTGATTATCAGTAACTGAAAGGAGTTCTATCAGTTTTGTCTGATCAGATGGGCCCGCAAGACTGGCAAGAGCCTTCATTGAAGCTTTTTTTAAAGATTCGTCAGGGGAAGACGTAAATGGAAGTACCTCTTTGAAATAATCATTCCCTTTATTCCAGGCCAGAAGTTCAATCGTACTCTTCCTGGCAGCTGAAGTTCCTCCGTTCAGGATAGGCACCAGAAGTGAAATATTATCACTGCTGCATATAGTCATCAGAGCTGACTTTGCAGCCTCCTGATCAGATTCATTGCTGAATTTCATCATGTAATCTACCAATGCTGTCAGCGATTTGCTTCCGTTTATCTTAACAACAGCCACAGCGGCTTCCCTTCTTACATTCAAATCCTGATCTGACAAAGCGGCTGTTATAAGAGGAAGCGCAACCTTATCTGATCTTGTTCCCAGCATGTTTATTATTTCCGGTTTTGCTTCCCGGGTTGCTTTTGGGAAATATTCAATCCATTTTTTAATAACTTCAGGTTCCGGGATATTAAGTGACATACGAATAGCTGCATTCCTGAACTTAATGTTTGAATGAGCAGCTGCTTTCATAATATCAGGCATCGCGTTGATACCGTGAAAACTCACATAGATAGCGAGCGCGGCCGTCTTGTTCTGAATTGTAATATTATCGTCGCATTTTGAAATAATCAGCCTGCAGATCTTATCCATTGTTTTTATATCACCATTCAGTCCAACCGACTTTGCATACGTAATCAAACAAGCAGTGGCTCCAGTAACTTCCCACCTGAAACCAACCTCAGTGGCAGCCTTTAACAAAACGGGATATGCTAACGGGCTTCCACATTGAGAGAGAGCGTTATAAGCTGAAGCCCTGATGTTAATATCATTTACTGAAGCCCATGAGATGTATTCATTAACAGCTATCTGTGACTTCATTAGCGCCAATGTGTTCATCACTGAAGCAGCACATGGAAGATCTTTATTCTTCAAAGATTCAGCTAAAATAGCCTCAGCAGTTTTACCTCCGACTGAAGATATTACAGCCAGTGCGGGGCTGCTTAATTCCTTGCTTGGGAGATATATCTTCATAGCCTCAGCGGACTGAGTACCACCAATCATCTGAAGTTGTTTCATGAAAAAATCTTTCACGCCAAAGTCAGTTTGTCCGATAGCGTAACTTATGCAGATCTTTTCCCACAAAGGTTTCGCATTATCATAGTTTTTACCTGAAAGAAAACGTGAAAGACTTTCAATTGCGAATCTTGGATGAGTATCATCACCTGTTCCTGCAGGAAGTACCTTATCACAGATCTGCCTTATTCCTGTTTCCCCGAGTGACATCATGTAGACCATAAGTTTATCGGTAGTTTGCTGATCACTTGCAGGAAGACGGTAAAGCAGATCCGCTACTTTTGTTTCAACGCTCATTTTGTCCTGCGGGAATGCAGCCAGGGAAATAATCAGAAGTGAACAACTAACAATAAATATTTTAAGAGTTTTCATTTTCCCAAATTTTCAGATTTTCAAATTTTCCATGGTCCTCTCATAGGCTGGTTAATGAGCCGGTTGGCACCTTCATCGTCGATAAACTGTTGTTTAACAGGATCATATTTTAGGTTTCTTCCTAGTCGGAGTGCAATTATACCAAGATTTACTATAGAACATGACCTATGACCGTTTGCTTCATTAAGGGCAAACTTTTTACGGGTAAGAACTGATTCAGTGAAAGTTACAATTTGTGGTGCCGGATCAGGCAGAGTATCTATCAGTTTTTGGATATCAGGGATATCAGACCTGAATCCTTTAAAAACTTTACCATGAGGTCCCTCAATATATGCAGCATCTTTATCACGGTTCTCACCATCGAGAATTATCTGGCATCCATCGGCATAGGTAAAAGTAATCCTGCGCCATGATCCTACAGCATCATAATGCTGCTCGGGCGCATCAATTTCGACTAAGACCGGACCAGTATCATCCTTATCAAGCAAATACTGAACAGGGTCAAGATAATGCTGACCCATATCGCCCAAACCACCCCCATCATAATCCCAATATCCTCGAAATTTAGTATGAACCCTTTCCGGATTATAAGGCTTATATGGAGCAGGGCCAAGCCAGAAGTCATAGTCCAGTTCAGGAGGAACAGGCATCGGTTTAAGATTGTAAAGACCACTCCAATAAAACTTCCAGTCATATCCGGTTATTCCGCTGACAGTAACTTTAAGCGGCCAACCCAGAACCCCGCTATTGACAAGCTTTTTAAGAGGTTTCACAGTAGTTCCCAGACCATAAAACTGATCTTTGAACCTAAACCATGTATTCAGCCGGAATATCCGTCCATTGTTCTGAACAGCTTCTACCACTTTTATTCCTTCACCAATAGTTCGTGTCATTGGTTTCTCACACCAGATGTCTTTACCCGCTTCTGCAGCCGTCCTTGCTATTATCCCATGCCAGTGAGGCGGAGTTGCAATATGAACTATATCTATATCAGGCCTGGCAATAAGTTCACGGAAATCGTGATAGCCTGAGATATTTCCACCTGCTGCAGCAACAGCCTGATCGAGGTGAGTTTTATCCACATCACACACTGCAAGCAGACGGGTACCTTCATAATCAAAATGGCCTCGACCCATCCCCCCGACTCCTATGATGCCTTTTGTAAGTTGATCACTTGGAGCAGTATAACCCTGACCTCCAAAAACATGCCTGGGCACTATTGTAAAAGCGACAACAGCAGCAGCTGTCTTTTTCAGGAAACTTCGCCTGGGTAGCTTAACTTCGTTCATATTATTTGGCGTTTCAATTAAATAGAAATCACGAATTGCAAATTTGGATTAAGGAACAACGAATTATCTGCAATTTGCAAGTTTTAAAGTCAAATTGCAAGACAGGAAAGTTCTATTTTTTATAAACCGGAAGAAGGGTGTGAGTCGTGATGCGTAAAAAAAGAACCCCCTTCGGGCTGATTTGAAGTCATCAATTTAATGACTTCACAGTGAAGGGGGATAAAATGTTCCGGAGTATTGGGGAAAATGGGGAAAGGGGAACTCCGGAACAGTGGAAAATCAAACCCTAAAACTACTTACCTGTTTGATTCATTCATTTTCATTTCTAGCTCAAGACTATCAATTATTCTTTTATTAAGTTTTGGAGTCATGTCTCCATTCTGTATCATCTTCACTATCGTGCCGGCAACTATGTCAGCGTCCTTTTTCGACGGAAAACCATAACCTTTTTTAAAAAAAGGTATTCTGCTAAAATGAAGATATGGTTTACTATTCACAAAAATCGTATAACCCCATGTTGAATCGATGTTCTGATAAGAACGGAATTTTACATAATCCGGATTGACATCAGATATTGTAACCTGATTTATATTCTTATCAGCAGGGTTCTTTTCTGTTTCTCCAATTCTAGTTCTGCATCCTGTAAACAGGAGTAAGACATCTGACACTAACAGTATGGAAATACCTGGAATGATATTACTATTTTTATAACCCCTCTTTTGCATCAACAGACTCTTCAAAATCACTCCTAAAAATAGTGGGATCTTACGTAAAAAATAACTAATGGTTTGGGTTTTGTACGAACCAACAGTTTTAGTGTATATACATCGAATTTGATTGGATGAATCATGATTTTTCCAAAAAGAAAAAGACAGGCTTTTAAACCTGTCTTTTATAAAATATGATAAATATTCAGTCAGTAACCTGAACTTATCTCTTCAGACTATACACAGATACAGATAAAAGATAAATCATACAAACACATTGGGCGAAATGAAGTTGCAACAGCAGGACTCATTAATATGACCTCAAAAATGTTATGTTCCGTTCTACGCAGCGGAAGTATAGGTTTTAATTTTGGTTGCAACAAATGCCAGCAGATATACAACACAAAACAGGAGAACAAATAATGCCCCGGACTGACCTCCGACAAAATCCGACATAACACCCATAATCAACGGGAATACTGCTCCTCCAAAAATACCCATTATCATTAGTCCTGAAACCTCGTTTTGAGAAAAGGGCTTTTGTAAAAGAGCCTGCGAAAAGATAACTGAGAAGATATTCGAATTGCCAAGTCCAAAAAACGCAATACCTGTGTACATTAAAGTTTTATTGGGAATAAACAGGCATAAAATACCAATAAGTATCATGCCAGCACTTACAATAAAAACTTTCTTTGAAGAGAATTTAGCCAGCAAACCTGATCCCATAAAACATCCGGTAGTACGGAAAATAAAATAGAAACTTGTTGCATATCCTGCATCGGCAAGTCCGATATGTAATCGTTCCATCAGCAGTTTTGGCGCAGTGGTGTTGATACCAACGTCCAGACCCACGTGTGCCATAATGCCAAGGAATAGCAATAATATGGTACCATCACTAAGTAAAGAGAAACACTCAGCAAATGATGCTACTCTTGTTTCGACATTCTTTTCTTCAATTTTTGTAAAAAACAGCCATGCCAAAACACATAAGCATACTGCTAAAAATACCGGGAACATAATCATTCTCCAATCTGAAAATCTCACAACAGCCCAAGCAGCAAAAATCGGAGCAACAAATGAGGCTATGGCTTTGACAAATTGTCCGAATGTCAATGTGCTTGCCATCCGCTTCTCATCAACAATATTTGCTAACAATGGATTTAATGAAACCTGCAAAATTGTATTACCTATGCCCAATAGTGTAAATGAAATTAACATTGTGGCAAAGGAATAAGTAAACATAGGAATGAGTAAAGCAGGGAGTGTTATGATTAAACTGAGCAGAACAGTGTTTTTCCTCCCAATTTTATTCATTAATAATGCTGTAGGCACTGCACATACCAGGAACCAAAAGAAAACCATTGATGGCAATAAATTCGCCATTGTGTCCGACAGCTTAAAATCGGCTTTAACGTAATTAGTGGCTATGCCTACCAAATCTACAAAACCCATTACAAAAAATCCAATGAGAACAGGAAGTATTTTGGTAATTTTCACTTTTTGAGTTTCCATATGTTTCAGGTTAAGGTTAAGTTAAAGGTTAAGGCGGAGAATTTACATTAGCGGGAGTGCATGCTGAACTGATTTCCAGAAACCATCATCTAGCAGATATGCACTTCCAAGAAGAGCCGCGTCCTCTTTAAGTTTTGAAATTGCAACTTCACATGAACAATCCTCCTTTCTCAATCTCTCTTCAAATACATCGCCAAAGAGGTTGTAGGCATGTGAAATATTTCCACCAATCACCAGGATTTCAGCCCTGAATTTTTTAAGCCACGGCACTAAGAATAATCCGGCATTGTCTCCAAAATCTGTAAATAGATCCATTACCAGTTTATCGGTTGCTGCCCGGGCAGCAAGTTCTTTCACTCCATTCAACTCTTTACCAGTTAGTATCTTATACCTTGAAAGTAATCCACGGGTTGAAAAATAATCGTCTGCGATCCCATCTTTATAAGGAATATGATAAATACAACCTAATTTTGGTACCTCTGGTCCATCAACAATCGGGATTCGTTTCGAAATAAATGCCGATCCGAATCCCGTACCTAAAGTGATTGAAACCGACCTGTTGAAATCAGATGCACTGCCAGCCCAGGCTTCTCCAACAGCGAAAGCTGACGCATCGTTCATGAATCTTATCAGGAAACCATCGTGAATACCCAGCTTACCCGAGATGGCATCAGTAATATTAAATCCATAAAGGCTCTCGTATTTTGCAACACCCCTGATATAACATATTCCCTTTACATAATCAAAGGGACCTGGCATTGCAAAGCCGATCCCTTTAACATTATCAAGAGGAACTTTATTTAAAACATCTGACAAGGCCTCGGCCCAGGTTGAAATTATTACGCTTGCCGGAGCCTGATTGTCAACTGATCTTCCTGTTAATGTATCCCGGATTATATTGCCTGAAAGCAGATCAATAGCAGCACAACTGATATGACTTCCGCCTATATCAGTACCAATTGCAATGTTTTTATTCATATATAAAATTAATAAACAATCTGGTTAAAACTTTAATCAAAACCGCCGTTGAAAATATCTAATTTTGTTATCAATGCAAAATATATTGATGCATTATTAAAATCTTAATAAAAATAGATACACTTTTATTCAGGATCAGAAGAAATGAAAATATTTCAATCCCCTTGTTTTTATTACTGATAGATCATATGTGTTGACCTTCAATTAAAGGGTGTTCATAAAATAATCCCTGAAACTGAATAGACTGATTTTTCTCATGCAAATATTGATTTTATTGTAGTAAATTCGAATAGGCAATGTTTTTGATATTACCTTTATATTACTGATATTCAGCTGTTTCTACGAATTTTAGATTAATTAAAACATACAACATGACAAAAGTAACTAAAGAAGATGCCCTTCTCTATCATAGCAGAGGACGTCACGGTAAAGTAGAGGTCATACCCACAAAACCTTACAGTACCCAGTTTGATCTTAGTCTGGCATATACTCCGGGAGTTGCTTATCCGTGCCTTGAGATAGAAAAGACTCCTGATGATGTTTATAGCTATACGGCAAAAGGAAATCTCGTTGCCGTTATATCAAATGGTACTGCAGTGCTGGGGCTTGGCGATATTGGAGCTATGGCTGGGAAACCTGTTATGGAGGGAAAAGGACTTCTCTTTAAAGTATTTGCTGATGTAGATGTTTTCGATATAGAGGTTAATGAAAAAGACCCGGTAAAATTAATTGAGTTTTGCAGGCAGATTGCACCCACATTCGGTGGAATAAATCTTGAAGATATTAAATCTCCGGAATGCTTCGAAGTGGAAACAGAGCTAAAAAAAATTCTGGATATTCCAGTATTTCATGATGATCAGCACGGCACAGCAATTATCTCCGCTGCAGGCTTGCTGAATTCTCTGGAGATTACAGGTAAAAAAATAGAAGATATCCGAATGGTTGTATGTGGAGCGGGTGCGGCAGCAATTTCGTGCTCCAGATTATATGTTTCTCTTGGTGTCAGAAGAGAAAATATTGTGATGTGCGATTCAAAAGGAGTCATAAATACAAGGAGAAAAGATCTGAATAAATATAAGCAGGAATTTGTTACCGGCAGGAATCTTGACACGCTGCAAGAGGCAGTTGTAGGAGCCGATTTGTTCCTTGGCCTGTCTGCTGCCTGTATGATGTCGAAAGAGATGCTGGCTTCCATGGCCGATAACCCTATTATTTTTGCAATGGCCAATCCAAATCCGGAGATCTCATTCGAGGACGCTATGGCAACAAGGGATGACATGATCTTTGCAACAGGGCGGTCAGATTATCCGAACCAGATTAATAATGTTCTGGGATTTCCTTTCATATTCCGTGGTGCTCTGGATGTAAGAGCTTCAACGATTAATGAGGAGATGAAACTTGCAGCTTCGAAGGCTTTAGCTGCTCTGGCAAAGGAGCCTGTACCTGCATCGGTTCTGAAAGCATATAATGTTGAGAAGCTGGTTTTTGGTAAAGAATATATTATCCCAAAACCGATTGACCCCAGATTAATATCCTGTGTTGCTCCTGCAGTCGCAAAAGCAGCGATGGATAGTGGTGTGGCTAAATTCCCGATATCCGATTGGGATGCATACAAAAAGAGTCTCGACAAAAGAATAAGCGAGCATATTAAGAAAATAGCAGACTGTAGCTGTGTATGAAAGGGACAGGATTTAAATTATTCTTCCGATATTCTTCCTATCTGACATTTGCCTGCAAACCTTCTTTTCATACATGGAAAGAATGATATCAGCAATTTCCTGAAGTGTAAATGATTTTCTGTTAATTGTTGCATCAAACAGATAGTCAATGTTCATGGGTTTCTTTTCAAGAAAGGAATGTATCAGGTTGAATCGCTTTTCATCGGTATCCAAAACAAATTTTTCTGCTGTTTCAATTTTCATATTTTTCTTTTTCATCACATTCTCAACTCTCCAGTAAAATGGAGCAATGAGCCTGATATGAATTGCATCTGCTATTTCATGAGCAATTGAAACACCTCCCCGTCCGACAAGTATTATGTGACCCTCTTTACATATAGAGAGAACAACATCTCTAATGGCTTTTTTTACCCTGAGGTCGCTTACAAAACCACCCGAAAAAGCCATTATCATTTCTGATATATTTGATAATTCGATCCCTTTGTAGAAATTTTCAACACGCTCAGTACCTGTATTTAACTCTTTGGCAATTGCATAGATTATATCTTTATCAACCCATTTCCATTTAGATGTGCCAAATCTATGATTCAGGTCATCTGCCAGTATTGCAGCCACCTGCCTTGCATCACAACCAGTCAGCCTGGAAATGGTAATTACCGGACCATCATCAACAGGAGCCTTTTTAAGTATTGACTCTCTGTACCGACCATCAAAATAATCAAAAAACTTTTCCATTTCGCTTCCTTAATTAAATGGTTAGTTATTGCTGATGCTGAAATACAGAGTGTATATAACTATGTATATTAATCATTTATCCCGTATAAACGACGGATGAGGTCAGTCAGAACTTAGAACAGTTCTATATGAATTATTAACCATAAAATATACAAAAAATAAACGAATTTGTAAAATATATTTATATCATCATTCTCTTTAGCCGTATATTGAATAAATTTGCCTTTTAATCCGTCACCAACTAGTCAGACTGGTCTGATTTTTGAGGAATAATGGCTTATAAACTATTAATGAAAACAGTTCAGATAAATATTTGCTTTATTCTGCTTTCGGCCTTTTCTATTTCAGGTTGTAAGAAAAATGTTGTTATAAATGAAAAACAAGCAATACTTTTTCAGGTTGATTATGTGAATTACGCCTGGGGATATCAGCATAATGGTTTTATAATCGACAACCAGGGAAATGTTCTTACATACAAAAATCCACAAAACTGGAATTTTCCCGACAAAGACTTTAACCTTAGCGAGAGTCAGGTTCGTGAGAATTTAGCCAATTGCCTCAATTCGGGGAAAAAAATTCCTGATGAGGAACTAAAGAAATATGCCGGCTATATTAAAAACATATCTTCAAGCAAAGTCACCGCTTTAAAGAATGTTGCAGCCGATGCCGGATCAATGCAGTATATCTGTTACCAATTCTCAGAGAAGCCGGAAGGTTATAAAGCTTTCCTGATAAAGATGGAAGGTGATTTTACACGCGAAAACCTGAATTTCTTTTCAAAAAAGGTTACAACCTGGCTAAAAAATATTAATGACACAATAGAAAAAAGATAAGATGTCTCCCCTTATATTGATTTTCAACTTTTAGAGAAAAGTAAACATAGTTACATTTTGAATTTTCTGCAGACTTTATTATATCTTTACTTCATACAAAACATTCATCTCGCTAATAATTTTAATTTATTTATCATGGTCACAATCGTTTTATCGCGGCCTGAACTATTCTGGTTCATCCTGGGTCTGGGCCTGTTTCTTCTGGAATTAGTAATGCCCGGATTTATAATTTTTTTCTTCGGTCTTGGCGCCTGGATCACCGCCCTGGTTTGTCTCATTGGAAATCCGGGTATCAACATCCAAATAATAATATTCGCAATATCATCAGGACTTTTACTCATTGCGCTAAGAAGAATAATTCAGAAAAAATTCTTAAACAGTAAGAGTTCCAGGAGCGACGATGTTGAGGATGAGTTTACAGGAAAAGAGGCTCTCTCTACAGCCGATTTCGGTGGAATTAAACAAGGGAAGGTGGAGTTCAAAGGAACAACCTGGACAGCTGAATCAACATCAGAAATCAAAGAAGGACAAAGAGTTATCATCATCGAAAAAAATAGCTTTAAATTAATTGTTGAACCAAAAAAATAATTAAAAATGGAAGGATCAAGCACTACTTTTATTCTTATTGGTATAATCTTCTTAGGATTCATTTTGATTATATCCATGATTAAGATTGTTCCACAGAGAACAGCAATTATCGTTGAGAGACTGGGAAAGTATAGAGCAACATATACCGCAGGTTTCCAGCTACTTATCCCCTTCTTCGATAAAGTAAGATACAGACATACGCTTAAAGAACAGGCAATTGATGTCGCACCACAGATTTGTATTACCAGGGATAATATTGCGGTTGAAGTGGATGGTATTCTTTATCTTCAGGTTCTGGATCCTCAGAAAGCTTCTTATGGAATTGATAATTATAGATTTGCATCTATACAGATAGCTCAGACAACTATGAGAAGTGTAATCGGGAAACTTGAACTCGACAGGACATTCGAAGAACGTGAAACAATTAATGTCACCATCGTTGAAGCTGTCGATAAGGCAAGCGAACCGTGGGGGGTCAAAGTAACCCGATATGAGGTTAAAAATATATCTCCTCCCCAGAGTATAAAAGATGCAATGGAAAAACAGATGAGAGCTGAAAGGGAAAAGAGAGCAATTATAGCTGAATCTGAAGGAGCAAAACAGGCAAAAATTAATGTCGCTGAAGGAGATAAACAGGCTCTTATCAAAAATTCCGAAGGAGAAATGCAGAAGAGAATTAACGAGGCAGCAGGACGTGCTTCTGAGATCGAGCAACTAGCTAAGGCAACATCCAACGGGTTGAGAGCAATATCATCTGCAATATCAGAAGAAAATGGATTAAATGCAGTAAATCTCAGGATAGCTGAACAATATCTACTGGCGTTTGGTAATATTGCCAAGACTACCAACACTTTGATACTCCCGTCAAATCTTACCGACATTGCGGGTGCGATCGCTACCGCAACTTCAGTGTTTAATGAGATGAAGGATAAGAAGAAATAAACTCTTCTTAACGCTCGGTCCCATGTTCCGTCCTCTTGATTATCTCATTTTGCAGATCCTCTCCAAGATCATTGAAATAATCACTGTAACCTGCCACACGGACAATCAGATCACGATACCACTCAGGATGTCGCTGAGCATCTTTAAGCGTTTCTGCATTAACAACATTAAATTGAATATGATGGCCATCGAGACTGAAATAGCTTCTGATAAGTGCGGTGAGTTTTTCATAACTATCCTCGTCTTCAAAAAATGACGGAGAAAACTTCTGATTCAGAAGTGTGCCGCCGGTTCTGAGATGGTCAATTTTCGACACTGATTTAATTACAGAAGTGGGACCATTATGATCGACACCCTGGAAAGGAGAAATACCCTCCGAAAGAGGCAGATGAGCATTACGTCCGTCGGGGGATGCACCTGTTACACTTCCAAAATAGACATGCGAAGTGGTGGGCAACATATTAATACGATGGAAGCCGCCTCTTGTGTTAACCCGACCGTTAACTGCATCATAGTATATCTCAAAAACCGTAACTGCCTGCTGATCTGCATAATCATCGTCATTGCCAAACTTGGGTGTGTTGTAGATCAAATCACACTGAATCTGTTCGTATCCTTTAAAATCAGCTACCATAGCTTTATTTAATGTATCCCAGGTAATCTTATTGTTATCATATATATTGTAACGGATTGAAGTAAGCATATCCGTAACACTTCCAAGTCCTACACCCTGGATATAAGATGTGTTATATCTGGCACCGCCGCTGTTATAATCTCTGCCGGTTAAAATACAATCTTCAACAAGCAGGGATAAAAATGGTACCGGCAACCAGGTGGAGAAAGTTTTTTCAATTACATTGTTACCTCTGATTTTAATGTCCGCAAAGTAATTTACCTGAAGCTTGAAGGCCTCAATAAGATCATCAAAACGCTTATAGTCAGAAGCATAACCAGTTTCCAGGCCAACCAGTTTATTTGTTCTTTGGTCAAATCCGTTATTGAGAGTAAGCTCAAGAATTTTAGGCAGATTGAAATAACCAGTCAGCCAATATGCTTCAGTGCCAAAAGCTCCTGTTTCAACGCAACCTGATGCACCTCCATTCCTGGCATCAATTAAACTCTTTCCCTGCCTTAGTAACTCCTGGATTATGGCATCTGTGTTAAAACAAGATGGTTGTCCAAATCCGGTCCGTATAATATCGAGAGCTTTATATATAAACCGGTCAGGACTCTTTTTTGAGATCTGTACCATTGAACTGGGCTGAAGTATACGCATCTCCTTAATGACATCGAGGAGTATATATGACATCTCGTTTACTGCATCGGTGCCATCTGGTTTAACACCACCCAGATTAATAAGACAAAAGTCTGTGTAAGTATTACTTTCATTGGCTGTTACACCCATTTTAGGAGGGGAAGGATGGTTATTGAATTTTACCCAGAAACAACCCAGAAGCTCATCTAATTTATCTTCCGACAATGATCCTGACTCCATTTCTTTTTTATAGACCTGATAAAGATGCTGGTCCAGCCTGCCCGGATTAAAGGAGTCCCATGGATTTAATTCTATAATCACTCCCAGATGTATAAACCAGTAATGCTGAAGCATTTCATGAACTGTTTCCGGAGCTTTTGCAGGCACTTTCCGGCATATATCTGCCATCTTCAACAGTTCTTTTTTACGTTCAGGATTAATTTCTGTTTGTGAAAGTTTTTCAAGTTCCTGAACATGACGGTATGCAAACATTATTATCGCATCGCATGCAATGTCCATCGCCTTAAGCTCCTCATGCTTTTCAAAAGCATTGTTATCAGTGAAAAAATCCAATGCCTTAACAGCCTGTTTTATATCTTCCTTTACAGCGAGAAAACCTTTCCGGAACATCCTGTAGCCCAGCACAGTGTGTCCAGGAGCACGCTGCTCCTGGAATTCAGTAAAAACACCTGCATTGTAAGAATTAAGCCATTCAGAAGTCATCAGCGACATAATCCTGTCGCGATTGCTTTTTCCCTTCCAGAAGGGAATAACCTCATTTTCATAAATTTCCTTCACCTCATCATCAACCTTGAAGAAGACCTTTTCCCTGGAATTAAGAATCTCAAGATCTTTCATGGTATGCAGACTTATCTCAGGATAAGTAGATGTTTCCTTTGGAGCAGGTCCTCTTTCTCCGACTATCAGTTCAACTTCATTGATACATATCTTTTTATTTTTCAAAAGATATTCGAAAGCCTTGGCCCTTTTAACGGGGGCTGACAATTCACGGGCCTCATCGCTCTTATAAAACTGAGTTATAAGATGTGCTCTTTCTGCACTGATTTTTTCAACTGCATCAAGACTCTGTTCCCTTAATTTTTTTACTCTTGGTGAGATTTTCATAACAATGTATTCTAACACATTTTAAATACTAAAACCAATTTTATTGACCTCCATGCCCCTTTCTGTTCCTTGTTTTTGCCCCCCTTCTCCCCTTTCTCCTCCTTGTTTCTGCCCCCCTGCCCCCCTAAAGGGGGGTTAAATCTTTTTCTTAGAGTCATTTCGGTCTGGTCTGATTTAGTCCCCCTTTAGGGGGATCCCGCGAAGCGGGAGGGGGCTTCATCCTCCTATTTTTACTTTAACTCCCGTCTCCATGAAAAACTCCTTCATCATCTTCATTTTTTCTGCGGAAGGTGGTTCTATTCCATACATCCTGTACGGAATATTGAATCTTTTGTATTTAGAAGATCCTATCTTATGAAAAGGCAAAAGATTGATCCGCTTCAGGGAAGATGTTTTTGTTGAATCAATTAAATTTCTCAGATTCTCCAGATGATCACTATCATCATTGATACCAGGGATAACAGGAAATCTTACCATAATATCCTTTCCACTTTCAAGTAACAGCCTGTAATTATCAAGAATACCAATGTTTGACACTCCTGTTGTTTCGATATGTATTGCCTCATCAACATGCTTTATGTCGAACAGGAAAAGGTCAGTGAATGGGATAATTGATTTATAATTCTCTGCTGATGAATATCCTGAAGTATCAACAGCAGTATGATATCCGTTTTCTTTACACGCTTTTAACACCCCCAGCAGAAATTCAAACTGAAGCATTGGCTCGCCTCCTGAGAATGTGACACCACCTTTTGACTGATTAATAAAAACCCTTTCTTTATCCAGAATTTCAAGAATGTCGTTTATAGTATAATACTTTCCAACCTCCTCATTTTTGCTAAATTCCCTGTCACCAATCCTGTTGGTCCGAACAACAGTTTCAGGTAAAGAAGATATTCCTTCAGGATTATGGCACCACATGCAATTCAGAGGACATCCCTTCATGAAGAAAGTAACCCTGATCCCGGGACCATCGTAGATTGAATATCTTTTAACACTGAAAATGAGTCCTTTCATCTTAAGGAAGTTGATAGAATTAATTAGAAACATATTGAAATGAGTGGAAATGAATTGAAATAATCAGAAATTATTCATACTGAAAATCCCGAATGGAAAAACTGATCAGAAATTGTAAAACATCAGACAGCAATACAGCCTTCTGCCAAGGCGTTGCATCATAAAACGATATCTGAGTTTTGCTATCATATGTATTCAAAGATGGGTGCAAGTTAAATATTTTTAAGGAATATCGGAAATTTTTTGCTTTGGAGAAATCGTGGATAACTCGTAGTTTCGGTCTTGTCAATTAATCCTGACTAAATGATTGAGCATTGAAAATTAGACGATTGTGAATCAAACAATTTAAGTTTTATTTAACAGGAACAATGCTTAAAATCCGAAAGTTAAGTTTTAGATTTGTTGTAGCCTACATGTGACAACATGAAACATTTTAGTCTTTGTGCAGCTTTTTTGCTGATACTAATGCCTCTAAACGGGCAATCTAAGAACCATTTTACTATTAGCGGATATGTAAGAGAAGCAGTAAGCGGTGAATCTCTGATTGGGGTTAATATCTATCTTACAGACCATAAAATCGGTACTGTAACAAACACCTACGGCTTCTATTCTTTAACATTACCTTCAGCTGATTCTGTAGGACTTGTCATTTCATATATAGGATTCAATACTGAAATAATAAAAGTCTCTCTTGACAAAAATGTCGAATTGAATATCAATTTAAAGCCAAACATTATTCTTAAAGAAGTGACAATTACAGCTGACCGAAGGGAGAGGCAGAGTGAATCGATAAAAATGAGTACAGTAACCCTTCAGCCTGCCCAGATAAAAAATGTGCCTTCCCTGCTTGGTGAAAAAGACGTTTTGAAGGTTTTGCAGCTAATGCCAGGTGTTCAGAAAGGATCAGAAGGAAGCAGTGGTCTTTATGTTCGTGGCGGAGGACCTGATCAAAACCTGATTATCCTTGATGACGCCATAGTATATAATGCAAGTCATCTTTTCGGATTCTTCTCATTATTTAACGGCGATGCTTTGAAAAGCGTTGAACTTACAAAAGGTGGTTTCCCTGCCAGGTATGGTGGAAGGCTATCTTCAGTATTGGATATGAATATGAAAGAAGGCAATAAACAGGAATGGCATGGAGAAGGCGGAATAGGACTCATTTCCTCGCGTTTGACTGTCGAAGGGCCGTTGATCAAAGGTAAATCCTCCATCATCTTGTCGGGCAGACGTACATTTGTTGACCTACTTACCAGGCCATTTCTTAAGGGTGAAATACCCAGTTACTATTTTTATGATTTTAATGCCAAGATCAATTATGACTTTGGACGGAAAGATAAATTATATCTGAGCGGTTACTTTGGACAGGATAAATACAGCCTTAAAACAACTAATGATCAGTATCGTGAAAATACCGGATTCAATTGGGGAAACTCAACCGGTACATTAAGATGGAATCATTTATTTACCAATAAATTATTTTCAAATACTTCATTAATTTTTAGTAAATATTCATTCGGAATTCAGGACAAATATTACCAGTTTATTGACAAAAAAAATTATTACGCAGAATATTATTCAGGGATAAAAGACTACTCTGTTAAATTTGATATAGATTATATACCTAGTCCAAGACATTGGGTAAAAGCCGGAGTAATAAGTATTGATCACAGATTCAATCCACATGCATTTGTTGAAGAAGATCTTATAAACAATAATAAAGTACGGGATATTAAATACATTAATGGGATTGAATCCGGAGTCTATATTGAAGATACCTGGCAACCATTTCAGGCTCTTAAAATAAACGGAGGAATGCGGTTCAGCCATTTCATCGCTACAAAAAACCAGTATCATAATTTCGAACCCAGACTGAGTGCAGCATGGAGATTTGAGAACAATTATGCTCTGAAAGCTTCGTATGCTACTATGAATCAATACATTCATCTGCTGTCTAATACAGGACTCGGTTTGCCTACCGATCTATGGGTACCTACTACAGACAGGGTAAAGCCCCAACAATCAAAACAGATTGCCTTAGGTTTGGTAAAAGAATTGCCCGAACATGATCTTTCCTTGTCGCTGGAAGGCTATTACAAAAAAATGAACAATGTCATAGGATATAAGGAAGGAGCCACATTTATCATACTGGATGATCCTAAATCTGCAGCAGAAAAGAATTGGGAAGACAATGTCACTGCTGGTAAGGCATGGTCTTATGGTGTGGAATTGCTTCTGCAGAAAAAAACTGGAAGACTGACCGGTTGGATTGGCTATACATTATCATGGACACAGATGCAATTCGATTCAGTCAATTTCGGGAAGAAATTCTATGCCCGTTATGATCGCCGGCACGATATTTCAGTTGTTGCAAACTATAAGTTATCTGATCATATTTCTCTCTCCGGTACATGGGTTTATGGTACCGGAAACGCTATTACTCTGTCAAATTCCTCATATTGGGTTTCAACCGATCAGCCAGCCTTGGGATCGGGAATGTTAAATTATAATACTCAAGGTTTTTGGGGAAATACTGTAGCTTATGATTTTGGTCAGAAAAATAATTTCAGAATGGCGCCTTACCATCGGCTTGATCTTGGTATTCAGTTTCATAAGACCAAGAAGTGGGGAGAACGAATCTGGGAAATATCGGTCTATAACGTTTATAACCGGATGAATCCATTTTATTATTATTCAACATCAGTTGTAACTCCGACAAGTTCAGTTGGAGTTTTAAGACAAGTAAGCCTTTTCCCTGCTATCCCTTCATTCAGCTACTCTTTAAAATTCTGATAATATGAAACTAAATAATTCAATGATCTTTTTGACAGGAAACATCATACTCCTTTTAGCATCATGTACAAAAGATGTAATAAATGTAAAGTTGCCTGATTTCGAGAAGAAGCTGGTATTATCGTCATTCATATCTCCTGATTTAAAATATAACGAATTAACCCTTGGATGTACAAAAAGTGATTTTGGCAAACTATCAGCTCCGGAGCCTCCTGGGAAAGTTTCAGTTTCTGTTTCAGATGGAACAAATGAAGTAAGAATTGACACAATGCTGGTTGATTCGAATTACTTTAATAGAATCCGAATAAGAAATATGCAATTCTCAGATGGGAAAAGTTATAAAATCAGGGTGGATAATGATGAAGGTTTGACTGCTGAAGCTTCATGCACTATTCCGGTCAGGAGAGATTTCCATATTGAAGTTGATACGTCTGTACTCTTGTCATCTAATCCATGGAGCGGTGAAAAATATTCAACAACCACTGCTAAAATAAGCTTAACTGATTTCCCTGGAGAATCAAATTATTTCAGGTTGATTTTTTCAGTAAATGGGATCCAGTTCGTCACTCCTGTTGAAGATGTCGTGATAAGCGACAAAGGCAGAGATGGGGAAAAGATTCTACTCCAGTCAATTACCTTTTACCCAGTAACTATAAATTCAACCTATGAAACAGATTCCGCTTTTCTCAGAATATATTTGCTGAATACAAATAAAGCGTACTATGATTATCATAAATCATTTTACACTACTACAATGGGAAATACAGGCCCATTTACAGAACCATCACCGCTTTATTCGAATGTTTCCAATGGTGTTGGTATTTTTGCTGCCTATACTGTTGATTCATTGATTTTCAGATTAAAATAATATCTGTCTTTATACAGTTAACTTAAAATTCTCATAATGAAGAAATCTATTTTATTACATATTGCAATTTTTTGTCTATCCATTTCTTGTAAAAAGGTAGGAACAAAAGTCACACAATTTTCACCTGTAACAAATGAAGGCGTAATTAATATAGATCGTATTTGCTGACGGTAACAAAGAAATAATCAGATATGCCTTTCTTTATCATGATTCCTGGTTTCAAAAAGATATTTTTTTTGACATATTTTCAAACCTTTTGGACCTCTCATTTGTTTATATAACTGATGAATATAAAATTTTAACATATGATTAACAAATCATTAACAAAAATCCATGCAACAATTTAGTCTGCCAAACGTCTATACATTGAAAGGAAAACATTAAAAGGCAGATCAGAGTTCTTTTGATGAATTACTTTCTTTAAAAAATGAAATATATAATTTAACAATAGTTTTAAATTCTCTACAATCGCCATTCGGCGACTTCAACGATCAGGTTTAGGTTAATCGAGGAAAAGACACCGCCCGGTGTCTTTCCTTTTTATTGTAATTTGTAACCAGATAAGCCGGGTCAGAATTTAAACATCTCTTTGTCATTACCTGAGCTTAAATAATATTATTATCCCAAATCTCTCATAACCTGATAACAATGGCATTGTTCTTTTAAAAGATATATATTTGTACAATAACCATTTCTCCAATCTGAGATGAGAGTAAGGGCAATCAGCTTATTTATTATACTTCCTTTGTTTACTTTGTCCCTGAACGCATCAGGGTCTTCACCAATAGCAAAAAAAGGTGTCCTCGATCTTCGTGAAATCAGTAATCCCGATCATTTTATTATTAAGCTTAATGGAGAATGGGAGTTTTACTGGAAAAAGATGTTACGCCCATACGATTTTGAAACAGGAAATTATAAACCTGATTATTATGGAAGAGTACCATCCTACTGGACTGATTATCCACCGGAGTCTGTAAAAACTGAAAAATTTGGCTATGCCACTTATCGGTTAACTGTTCTTTTTCCAAAGGGATTTAACAAACCCCTGGGTATTGATCTTCCAATATTTGATTCATCATATGATATTTATATAAATGGGAAGTACTTTGGAGGGAACGGGACCACAGGAAAATCTCCGGGTGAATCAAAACCTGAATATAGAAGAAACCTTTTCATGGTCAATCCTCAACCAGATTCACTGAAAATAATAATAAACGTTTCTAATTATGATCACCGTCGTGGTGGGTTCTGGTTACCAGTGAAGCTTGGAACATTCAATGATGTAAGAAAACAACTTGCAAGCAGCTGGGCAATGGAATGGTCTGTAATGAGTTTATTGTTAGGATTCTCTGCATTCTTCCTGTTCTTTTTCATTATTTCACCTAAGGAAAAGATAATGTTATTTTTCAGTATAGCAACAACAGGTCTTGCTTTAAGACCGCTCTTTACATCGCATTATCTGATTCTCGACCTGATAAATATAGACTGGAACTGGATAGTCAGATTGGAATACCTAGGACTATTTCTGATAATAATAGGTTGGGTTTGGTACGTTCTAAATCTCTATCCATCTTATATTTTCAGAATAGTCACCTGGGTTATCACAGCATTTTTCTCCCTGTCATTTATTTTTACCCTGTTCCTTCCCGTAAAAATTTTCAGCTACTCAACACTTGCATACTATCCTTCTATGATATTGATCATAACTTATCTTTTGTTTATGAGTTTTAGAGGCATGTTGAGAAAAAATACTCTTGATTCAATATATTTTTTGGCATTTATTCTGCTTCTACTGGGCGATTTACATGACATGAGTGTATCTCTTGGTAAGTCCTCAGATACATTAGGGTATTCGTTAACATATATTATAGTAATTTTTGTTTTCATTCAGACTGCTCTTATAATGTATAAATGGATAAAAGCTTTTAATGAAAAGGAAAAATTACAGAATGAGCTTGCATTTGTGAATCGGAACCTTGAACTTCTGGTAAATGAAAGAACTCAGGAGCTGAAAAACAGGAACCAGGAAATTGAAAAGCAGAACACGATGATTGCAACACAAAACAAACAATTATCAGATACCATTCAACTTAAAAACAGGATTTTCTCTGTTATTGCGCACGATCTGCGAAGCCCGGTCGTTAATATTCTGTACATGCTTAATCTTCTTAAGGAAAAAGAGTACAAAGAAAAATATGATGCTTTTGCAAATTCAAGTATTCAGTATGCCCAGTTAGTCATCAGCCTGCTGGAGAACATGCTTGTATGGGGGAGAGATCAGGAGGATAAGATAAAGTTCTCACCTGAGAAACGGGATCTGGCAGATATCATCCTAACAAACCTGAGTATATTTAAAGAGACCTCTGACAAAAAAGAAATTTCAGTTAATTTCACTCAGGTTGGAAATTCAATCGCATTCTTCGATAAAGATCTGCTCGATATAATAATCAGGAATCTGTTGTCAAACGCCGTTAAGTACACGCCACGGGGAGGAAGAATCAGTATTCTTCTGAAAGACAGAGCACAAAATGGTAAATGTATCATGTTAAAGATCTGTGACAATGGAATCGGCATTCCGGAAACAAAGCAAAAACATCTTTTCACGGCTACAGAAGTTGAAAGCACGCCTGGCACTGAAAATGAGAAGGGAACAGGATTGGGGCTTAAGCTCTGCTATGAGTTGGTGAAAATAAATAAGGGCAGTATTGTTGTTGAAAGCAAGGATGGCGAAGGAACCTGTTTTATAATTACCCTTCCTCTGGCAAAGAAATCAGTTCTTCCGGAAATGGAATAAACAATCAATCAATTGTCAGATCAGAAAGTCCTTTTCTATCAATAATCTTAATGTTTTTACCTTTAGCTTCAATATATCCTTCTTCTTCCAGGTCGCCAAGTGCCCTTGCTACCGATGGCCGGGCAACACCGAAAAAATCAGCAAGATCACTCTGTGTCATGCCAAGAGTAACAGACAGCCCATCATTTCCGGCTTTCTGAAGGATATAATTGGCAAGCTTACCCTTAATTGTTTTAAAATTCAGGAATTTTATTTTCTCAGATAGGAATTGTGAACGATTTGAAATCATATCAAGAAAATTAACGAGCAGAATATCATGCTTCATCAACATTTTAAGAAAATCGGCTTTCTCAATAAAAAGCAATTCCGCATCGGAGACGGCGATGACATTGACAGGAAATCTGTTACGATTTCCAAAGATAAATGCAGAGGCAAGAGCACCCGGAGCAGGAACATCCTCAATTTTAATTACCCGGCCAGCATAATCTACCATTTCCCCTTTTACAATGCCATCGATTACAATCATCAGAGAGTAAACCTGCTCCCCGCTTTGGGATATCATCGACCCTGAAAGAAATCTCTTTACTTTGAAAGGTATTGTCGTAAAAATTATTTCAATCTCATCTGCGGTCATTCCTTTGAACAGAGGGGCTTTTGAGAGAAGAGAATAGTCCATGTTTTTTTGGTAAATTTAATAAATAACTCTCGCAACCCTATGAACTCACTTTCGAGAATATGCCTCATCCCCCGTTGCCCCCTTTCCGCTACGCTGGAGAAGGGGGTAATGCACTTATAGTCTCTGACTTAGCCCTTCTCCACTGAGAGAGGTTAGGAAGAGGTAAAAAACATGACGGGATTAAATGGGTGAGTACAGTGAACTTATTACTTTTTCTTCTACTTTTAGATCTTCTAAAAATCAACTTTAATGAAAAAAATAATTATTCTATTTTCGATTTTGATTTTATCAGTTCGAGGGGTGGTTTTCTCTCAGGTTGATTTTGAATCAAAATTGCTGAACCAATTTCATTCTATCCAGAGCCAGGAGATGATGACCTGGATTGAGAAACTTTGTTCGCCGGAATTTAATGGAAGACTGGCTGGCACACCAGAATTTATAGCCAGTGCAGAATGGGTAGCAGGAAAGTTAAAAGAGTGGGGTATAAAACCTGCAGGAGACAACGGCAGTTATTTTCAATGGTTCGATTTTCCTTATACTGTTGTAAATGATATTGGAAGTCTTACTCTGAATCTGAAACAGGCAGATGGTACAATAATCAGAAAAAACTATAATTATCCGGATGAATATTATCCAGGAATGAATTCAGGGAGTGGTGAAATAACAGCTGAAGTGGTTTTTGTCGGATATGGTGTCACAGCTCCTGAATTGAATTATGATGACTATAAAGGAATTGATGTTAAGGGAAAGATTGTGCTGATGAACAGGGATGTGCCCTACTCCGACCCGAGAAATCCGGAATACAAAAAATGGGTAAGTTACTGCTATCATCAATTTAAGCTTGAAAATGCAGTAAAACACGGTGCAGCCGGGATGTTATATATTGATGGAGCACTGGCAAATCCCAATATCTCATATGATCCGTCAATAATCGTTTGTGGCATTGGACCACAACCGCTAGCTGATATCTTTGCAGGGTTAAAAACGACCAACAAAGAAATTCTCGATAAAATAGCAAAATCATTCAAGCCATCATCTTTTAACACCGGTAAAAGTGTTTCAATCAAAGCTAACACCACTCGACATCCTGAAGGAAAAGCCTGTAATGTTATTGGAATGATTGAAGGAAGTGACCCTGTTCTTAAAAATGAGGTTATCATTGTAGGTGGTCACCTTGATGCAGTCGGAAAAGCCGGCAAGGTAGTAAACGGCGCCCTTGATAATGGAAGTGGGGTGGTTGATATAATGGGTGCTGCCAAGGCTATGGCATTATCAGGGATCGGGTTAAAAAGGTCTGTAATATTTCTTTTTATAGGTGGTGAAGAAGGTGGTCTGGCCGGAAGCCGGGTCTATACTGAAAAACCTCTTTTCACAAAAGACCAGACTATTACCTATATAAATCTTGATATGGTCGGGAACGGCAGAGGGCTGTCTGTTAGTGCGGGAAGCCCATACAAAGAGCTGCTGGATTATTTTATGCTTGCCAATTCAAAATATATTCATCGGACCTTGCAAACATCCGCCCCTATTCCGGGTACATACTATGGAAGACCAAGAAGTGATCGTGTCGTATTCAGTATGGCAGGATTCCGTACTATGGAAATAGGGACTACTGAATGGTATAAAAAGGTATATTACCATCTTCCGGGAGATGATCCTGATGCACTTACAATCGATATTATGGAAGATGTATCAAAGATGCTTTATGTTGCGCTAACAAATATGGCGAATGATGCTGCGCTGAAGTTGGAGTAATGCCCCCTGGCCACTTCACGGCCAAGGGGCAAAATCACATTGGGCCAGGTAAAAAAAACTATTTTGTAACATATGTTACATTTCATTATATCTTATTTCTTCAATTTTGTTTCAGGAAACTAAAAACAATCTTTATGAAAAGAGATATATTAAAAATTGATGAGGAATTATGTAACGGCTGCGGACAGTGTGTCCCCAACTGCCACGAAGGTGCTTTGCAGGTAATAGACGGCAAAATAAGGCTGGTAAGTGAGTTAATGTGCGATGGGCTTGGGGCCTGTATAGGTCATTGCCCTGAGGGAGCTATCACTATTGAGACAAGGGAAGCAGAACCATATAATGAAATGCGTGTAATGGAACAGATGAAAGATAAAGGGAAAAATACAATTATTGCCCATCTGAAACATCTCAAAGATCATGGTGAAACTGGCTTTCTTCAGGAAGGTGTATCTTATCTGAAAGTGCACAGAACTGATTTGAATTTTAACCTTGCAGAGGTGATGAGTGAAGTTCATAATCATAGTGAGCTAATAAAGACTCAACATCAACTTCAACCTAAATCTCAATCTCATAGTCAATCGCAAATGCATAATCCTAAAGAAGGCGGTTGTCCCGGTTCGAGAACAATGGTAATCGAGAAACCGGCCGGACAGAAAACCAATTTAACACCTGAGGATCAGCCTTCGGAACTAAGACAGTGGCCTGTGCAGATGCATCTTGTCAATCCTAACGCACCATATTTCAGGAATGCTGATCTCTTATTGGCAGCTGATTGTGTCGCATTCTCAATAGGTGGATTTCACAGTAACCATTTAAAAGGAAAGTCGCTGGCAATTGCCTGTCCTAAACTAGATCATGGTACTGATTCCTATGTTGAGAAACTGACTGCTATGATTGACATTGCTAAAGTAAATACAATTACCGTTATGATGATGGAAGTCCCTTGTTGCGGAGGCCTGTTACAGATGGTTAAAACTGCATTGGGCAATGCCTCGAGAAAGGTACCGGTTAAGAAAATGATCGTTGGAATAAATGGGGAAATACTTCAGGAAGAGTGGTTGTAAAAAATGAATTGATAATTTTGAAATGAGACAATTTGAAAATGCTAAAATTGAAATTATATATTCTTAAAACAGTATATACTTAATACATAATATACCTAATATATAATATTTTAAAATGAATATATTCTAAATATAATATAATTGATAATGAATATGTTATACAATCCAACTAAATGATAATTATCATAAATACATTTATTTAGATTGCTTCTTAAAAGGTAATACTATATATTTGAGATTAAAGTAATCTGCTCCAGAAGATCTGATGCTTACTGATCAAAACCTATCTTAATGGCCACTAAAGCTTGTCCCTCAGGATTACCTTCTTCTAATTATTTTCTTGGGTTCGACATTGGGTCTGTTTCGCTCAATACCGTTGTCATAGATGAGAAGAACAATATCCTGGAAGAGTATTATGATTATGTGTACGGAAAACCATTTAATGTCCTTAAAGACAGGTTATCTTCTGTTCTGAAAAAATATGCTTCTGATGCAATTAACGGCATTGCTGTAACAGGTGCAGGAGGAAAACTTGCCACAGAACTTATTGGAGGAGTTTTCGTCAATGAAATAATAGCCCAGGCAACATCTGCCGGCATATTATACCCTGAGGCAAGAACAGTTATTGAAATCGGAGGTGAAGATTCCAAGTTAATTATTCTGGAAAAAAACCCTGAAAACGGTTTCTCAAGACTTGTCGATTTTGAAATGAACAGCATCTGTGCAGCAGGAACAGGTTCATTTCTCGACCAACAGGCAAGAAGAATCGGTGTTCCTATCGAAAATGAATTTGGCAAAATGGCACTTATGTCGGTTAACCCGCCGAGGATTGCCGGACGGTGTAGCGTCTTTGCAAAAAGCGACATGATCCATCACCAGCAGATTGCTACACCTCTTCACGATATTGTAGCAGGCTTGTGTTTTGCATTGGCAAGAAACTTCAAAAGCAATGTAGCCCGTCGTAAAGAGATCCTTAAACCTGTGATATTTTCAGGAGGAGTTGCGGCAAATACAGGTATGATCAGGGCATTCAAAGAAACACTGAACCTTATTGATGGGGAGCTTATAATCCCTGTCCATCATTCGGCAATGGGTGCTATTGGTGCTGTTTATTATGCCCTTGCCAATAAACTCGATTTAAACCATTTGCCCGGAATCTCAAAACTCGATGAATATCTTTCAGGGACAGCAACAGAATTTATAAGCCTTCCCCCACTGAAGGAAACTTCTGCAGAATATAGAAAAGTTGTCCATCCATTAAAAAACGGAGATGACAAGACCGGTGTCTATATGGGTTTAGACATTGGTTCCCTGAGTACAAATGTTGTGCTGATTGACAAAGAACATAGAGTTGTTGCCAGACGTTATCTTCCAACTGCAGGGAAGCCTCTTGAAGCCATTCAGAAAGGTTTGACTGAAATATTTGATGAGATTGGGGAACGTATCACCGTTCTGGGTGCAGGAACTACCGGTTCCGGACGATATCTGACCGGTGATTTTATAGGAGCCGATAATATTGTTAATGAAATCACTGCGCAGGCAATAGCGGCTATTGATTACGATCCAACTGTTGACACCATATTCGAAATCGGAGGACAGGATTCCAAATATATAAGTATTGAAAATGGCGTCGTTGTCGATTTTGAGATGAATAAAGTTTGCGCGGCAGGCACAGGTTCATTTCTTGAGGAGCAGGCTGAAAAACTGAATATCAATATTGTAGAGGAATTCGGTTGTATGGCGCTCAGTTCCGATTGTCCGGTAAAACTGGGTGATCGTTGTACTGTTTTCATGGAATCGGATCTTAACTCTTTTATGCAAAAAGGAGCCAGAAATGAAAACCTTGTCGGCGGTCTCGCCTACTCCATCGTATATAATTATCTTCAGAAAGTAGTAGGTGAAAGGAGGATCGGCAATAAAATTTTCTTCCAGGGTGGCGTCACTAACAATAAAGCAGTGGTTGCTGCCTTTGAACAGGTTGTTGGTAAGAAAATTATTATACCACCTCATTTCGATGTCACAGGGGCTATCGGGGCTGCTATTCTTGCTAAAAGATCAATGTCAGAAGGACAGGAAACAAGGTTTAAGGGTTTTGGCATGCGGAATGCAGCATATAAGGTCAACAGGTTTGTTTGCAAGGGTTGTACAAATCATTGTGAAATCAGTCGTGTAAAAATAGATGGCGAAAAGAAATCACTTTACTTTGGCGGCCGTTGCGAAAAGTATGAAACCGACGACAGGAAAAAGGAGAATAACAATATCCCGAATCTTTTCACAAAAAGAACCGAAATGTTATTGGAAGGGTTTGTGGAAAAAAAATCCTGGAAATCAATTTCAATTGGTATTCCAAGAGCCCTGATGGTGTTTTATCAGCAATTCCCCTTCTGGAGGTCCTTTTTTGAACAACTTGGATTTACAGTTGTGATTTCCAAAGAATCGGATAAGTCGCTGGTATCAAAATCAATTGAAACTATTACCACCGAAACCTGCCTCCCGGTGGAACTCATGCATGGTCATGTGATGGATCTTATGGAAAAAGGCGTTGACTATATTTTCCTTCCGTTCATTGTCAATGGCAAACAAAAAGAAGGAAACAAAACCTTTAACTGTAATTGTCCATGGATACAGACGTATCCTTTTATGATAAAGGCTGCACTTCGAGGTAAAGTTGATGAAACTAAACTTCTGATCCCCACTCTTCACTTCAGATTTTTCGAAAGAGCTCTTTTAGGTGAGATGACCGGGTATTTCAATGAGCGATTTGGAATAAGCAAGACAGAAATCAGGAAAGCAATTCTTAAGGCTGATGAAGTGCAGACATTATTCGAAAAACGACTTGTTGATTATGGAAAAGAAGTACTTGATACAATTCCCAAAAACTGCCGTCCGGTTGTTCTCCTGGGAAGACCTTATAACAGCTCAGATCAGCATCTCAATCTGGGACTCATAGATAAACTCATAAGCCAGAATGTTATGCCTATCCCTCTGGATATGCTTGATCTTTCTCCATATAACATATTTACAAATTACAGAAATATGTACTGGCCTAATGGACAAAAGCTCATCGCTGCAGCTCAACTGGTGGCAAAAAGTGATAATCTGCACGCAGTATATATAAGTAACTTCCGGTGCGGACCCGACTCGTTTATCTGGCATTATGTAACTGAAGAGTTAAAAGGAAAGCCTTTTCTTCATCTTGAGATTGATGAACATTCAGCCGATGCAGGAATGATAACCCGTATCGAAGCTTTCCTTGATAGCCTTAACGGTTCCGAAAAAAATGTGAAGAAGGAATTAACAATTTTCAGACCGCGCCCCAGTCCGGCTTCGCCGCAGAAAGGCAGGGTTATGTATTTCCCATACATGAACGATGGCGCGTACATGATTTCAGCTGCTGCACGTAGTTGTGGCATTGCTTCCGAAGTACTTCCAAAACAGACAGGCGAGGATTTGGCACTGGGAAGAAAATATACCTCTTCAAAAGAGTGCTTTCCAATGATCTGCACTACAGGCAGCTTTCTCAAAAAGCTGATGGAACCTGGAGCAAATCCTTCTAAGATGAGTTTTTTTATGCCCGATCATAATGGTCCATGCCGGTTTGGCCAGTATAATCAATTTCAGAGGATCCTGTTTGACAAGCTTGGATTTCAGGAAGCTGAGCTTATTACCCCATCGAATGATACCTCGTATGAAGATGTTGCAGGGGAGCATGGACAAAAGTTCAGGATAAACGCCTGGAAAGGATTTGTTGTGGCCGACTTCCTCCATAAAATACATCGGGAAACCCGGCCCTACGAGTTAAACAAGGGAGATTCAGACAGGCTGTATGAGGACTCGTTGTCACGACTTGTAAAATGTATTGAAAACGAATCAGGGGGTCTGCATAAGACACTAGTCGGAATTGTTTCAGATTATATGTCTGTAAAAGTTGATAAAAGCTTTAGAAAACCTGTGGTTTCAATAATCGGTGAAATATTCATGCGCGATAACGCAGCCTGCAATGGAAATATCTCAGGCCGACTCGAAGATCTGGGAGTTGAAGTGGTAGTAGCACCATTTTCTGAATGGATATCTTATTCTACATATCGTTTTACCCGCGACAGCATATGGAAGAATGATAAGAAAGGTATAATAAAATCAAAAATTCAGGGATTCGGACAGGAAGTAATTGCTTCCTCTCTCCTCCGTGGTATTGAAAAATTTATAGATCATGAAAAAGATGTATCGCTTCACGATATGCTAAGTTTATGCAATAAATACGTTAATCAGTTTTATGATGGGGACCCGGCAATTGCAATTGGTACATCAATAGCTCTTACACAACGGGGCATTTCAGGCATTGCAGCCATTCTGCCATTTACATGTATGCCCGGAACTCTAGTTGCTTCAGTTAGTGATACTTTCAGGAAAGATCATGACAACATTCCCTTCATAAATCTTGCCTATGATGGTCAGGATTCGGTATCTCTTGACACAAGACTCCAGGCTTTTGTTTTCCAGGTAAAAGAGTTTGCCCTGGCAAAGGAACAAGTTCCGGTAGATTCATAGCTAAGCGCAGTTTGTAACTTCAATATTATTAAAATGTAGTCTCTGACTACTTATTAGCTGCTACGAAGTCACAGACTCCGCCTGGCAGCATGAAGCCTCAGACTCTGATCTTGAATCCAATAGTTTCCATTATCTGCCGGACTTTTTCTGTTCCACCTTTCAGGTCCACCATAAATGAAGCAAACTCCCTTCTGAGGGGATAATCGCCTCTAAGCTTTTCAAAATCAGATGGTAAAAAATGAAGTCTCGCATTATCTTCATCAATGTTATAAGAGTGTTTTACAGCTTCCCTGATTATTTCTTCTTCAGATTTATTACTACAATCTATTGATATATAAGGCTTAGCAGGGGGAGGAACATTTACAGGATACCAATTTTCTAAAGGGAGACTAAAATATCTGCATAATGAGTTAACAACCATTGCAGTTCCATTTGCCTTGCCATCAATCGAATAACCTGCAATATGAGGAGTGGCAATTAAAGCTTTGTGCATGAGCTCAAGGTCAATGTCCGGTTCATTTTCCCAGACATCAATCACAGCACCGCTGAGTTTATCTGAATTAAGTGCTTTCTTCAGTGCAGATGTGTCGGTTACTTCACCGCGTGAAGAATTCAAAAACCAGGCGCCATTCTTAATCTTGCTGAAACTATCTTCGTTAAAAAGATGATATGTAATATCTTCACCTGCCAGATTAAGAGGTACATGAACTGTAACAATATCTGATTCAGACAAAACCGTATTCAGGCTTTGAAAATTCTTTTTACCCTCCAGCCTGGCTCTCGGCGGATCATTCAACAGAACATTCATCCCTATTGCACGCGCAAATTTTTCAACCTTCGACCCAACATTACCAACACCAATGATTCCTAATGTCTTGTCTCCCAGATTAAAGTGATTTTTATATGAAATCTTAAGCAAGGCAGCGGCAATATATTGCTGAACAGAAGATGAATTGCAACCCGGAGCATTAGTCCAATTAATGTTGTTTCTATCGCAATACTGAGTATCTATATGATCAAATCCTATAGTAGCAGTCCCAATAAACACGACGCCTGTCCCTTCCAGCAAATTCTCTGTACATTTGGTCCTTGTGCGGATCAGCATCGCATCCGAATCAATCAGGATATCCCTTGTAATCTGATTTCCGGGAATATATATCAGGTCTGCATAAGGTTCGAGTGCTCCCTTCAAAAAAGGAATTTTATCATCAGCAACAATCTTCATTCTACTGAAATTTTGTGAAAGTTAACAATTTTTAATGGAAGCTTTGAATCAGAAGTCTGTAGGGAAATATTCAAGATTTCCGACTATATGTGTTTGTTTACATTCTCAAATTAATATTTTAACTAACCATCGATAATTAAATCACAAATAACATAATTGCAAATAAATTTCTATTTTGGTTATAAATACCAGTAAAAAACAACTAATCATAATCAATTAATCATATGGGAAAATTGAATTTTTTGGGGATTGGACCAAAAATCGGAATTGTACTGCTTCCATGGCTTGCATCTGCTATAATCTTAAGTTGCATTAAAAAGAGCCTTTTTATTTATGGATCAGGAAGTGGCAATATTTTATTAATCCCATCAAGCATTATTGGATATATCCTCTTCAAAATATATATTAAGAAAGAATACTATGATCTGGAAAAAAATTTTGGAGAAGATTACATAAAGTACAAGAGTGAAACACCAGAATTTTTTCCATTGCTCAGAAGAAAGTAATTCTTTTAATGTCAGAAATATTTTAAAAATGAAAATCTGGTATACAAAGAATGGTTACTCAATAACATGTGTTTTGTCAGGAAGAAGTAACGTATTCATGATTTCAACGCTTATATTATACATACGCCGGGTCATTCTCCCCGCTCACGGTAGAAAATGAAAAACATCAAAGAAAACAATTTGTAGTTGTTAATTGTTAATAAAACAATTATGATCGTTGATTACACAAATGGTACCATTTAAAGAATCACGTGCCCTCAGAAAGAGAATATATACCAATATATACAAGACTTACTATGCTGTTACCGGAACAAAAAAAATAAATCCAATCGAATATATTGCAAGCATGTTAATAATAAATAAGACAACTATGAAATCAATTTCTACTCTAGTATTACTGATCTTAATTTCCTGTATGGGAATCAAAGCTCAAAAGGCAATTTTAGTTTCGGAGGATAGTTTGAACTTCGGAAAGGGCCGCCTGCCAGGGCTATCGGTCGTAGTTCCTGAAGTTAACTATGAAACTTTTCTGAAAACCTGGACAAAAGAATTACAATCAGGTACAAAATCCAAATTGGTAACCGAGAACAATGAGATGACGATCTTTGGAGCCAAAATAAAGGATATCAGCTCAAATCCGATTAATGTTTACAGCAAATTGATGAATCTTGACTCCACGCTCAAGCTTACGGTGGCTTTCGAAGTAAAAAAAGATTCATATATCGATCGATCTGCAGGAGAGACTGAGTTAACCAAGGCTAAACAATATTTAAAGGAATTTGCTAAAAATCAATACTTAGAACTTGTTAAAGATCAGGCGGACGCTGAAGACAAAAAGCTTCGTGATATAGAAAAAGAACTTTCATCACTGGAGAAAGAAAAATCCCGAATGCAAAAGTCGATTCAATCGGATAACACAACCATTAACAACGAAAAAGAAAATATTACCATTCAGACCAATGAAATGACTTCAGTTTCAGCTGCAATCGTTGAACATAATAAACTGCTGGATACCATGACCATCGGTCCGGCAAAAGAAGAAAAAACTAAATATATTAAGGAACTCGAAAAAAAGAAAAAGAAAGCGCAGAGCTCAATTGAGTCATCTGAAAACAAGATTAACAAAGCCAATGATGATATAAACAAGTCAAACGCTGAGATTCCCAAAAACGAAAAAATGCAGCAACAGGTAATTGATAAAAAAGATAAGCAGAAGGCTGTATATGATAAATTTGCCGATAAGATCAAAAAAATTAAATCATTTTAATTGTATTATGTTTTATTGTCGATAGGCGATGTTAAGAATGATTTAATACATCGCCTATAATACATTATAAATAATACATTTGTCTTACTATTCAATAATTTTCATCTCCTTCAATAAATTCCAGTATGAGGTAGATTTATCGATAATAAACATATATTCAGTAGTTTATCTTTCTTTTTTTACTCATAACTTCTAATTCCTGATACAATAGTATTTTAATTCGGTGTATTCTGAATCTTTTTGTTTAACTTTAGTTGTATTTTAGATTTGACCATTGCGATAATGTTTAACAAGTATTCATTTATTCCTGATAATAAATTATCTTCTCTTATTTCAGAACTTGTAAGTTATAGATTATAATGAAGTTAAAACATTTAGGTAATGAGAACAGTTTTTCTTTTTTCTGCGACAGTTGTATCTGTTTTCTTAAGTAATGTTGCCTTATCCCAAAGCGGAGAGAGTAAATTCAAGAGGGTGATTATCAATCCAAATGAGAAGATAATTACTCCTTTATTTCCGTCCTTTAAAATAAATGATCTGAGTTATACTGATGCAAACAGGAACGGGCAGCTTGACGCTGATGAAGAAGGTTCCATAGGATTTTACATTAAAAATTCAGGAACAATTCTGCTATCTGAACTCACAATTAATTTGAATGTGCCAGATAGTATAAAAGGAATAAGTTTTAGTAAGACAAAGACCGTTAAACAAATCAGTCCCGGAGATTCAATATTAGTGAATATCCCTTTAACATCAGATGAAAAACTAAAAGATGGGCAGGCTCAGTTTGAAATACATATAACTGATAATCATAGTGATAGCATGAAGATGGCTCGTTTAATTATTCCTACCAAAGCAGCTATACCCGTACCTGTTTTTGCATGGAGAACTCCGGACTCTATAAAGGCTAAAACTGATTTTGCAGTCGTTAATATCGCCGGAATCGTGAAAACAAGATCAAATATTGTCTGGCTCAAAGTTTTTGTCAATGGTCAGATTCCCGATGACGAAAAATCTTTTAAGGTATTGGCAACTCAAAATTTGAATGAATACAGGATAGAACGAACTATAACATTAAATGAGGGTGACAATGAAATTAAGGTTGAAGTAAAAAATGAGCAGGGTGTTACCACATCTGATTCCCGGGTAATAAATTATTTTGTTCAGAAAATTGATCAGACGTATGTCGAAAAACGGTTGGCCCTGATATTTGGGAACGCTGACTATCTAAATTGTAATCCTCTAAGGAATCCGGTAAATGATGCAAAGGCTATTGCAGAAGCATTAAAGGAAGTAGGTTTCACAGTCTTATTGTATATTAATTCGGACCTTAAGACTATGAAAAAGGCTATGGATGAATTTGGCGAAAAACTAAAAAAATACAATGTTGGTCTGTTTTATTATGCCGGACATGGGATGCAGGTAAAAGGTAATAATTTTCTTATACCGGTCGACGCCAGTCTTAAGGTTGAACAGGATGTTGATTATGACTGCGTCGACGCAGGTAGGTTACTGGGAAAAATGGAGGCAGCATCTACCAGTACTAACATAATAATTCTTGATGCATGCCGTGACAATCCTTTTTCTCGTTCATGGGGAGGGAGGAGCATTGGGCAGGATGGAACCGGACTGGCCTTTATGAATGCTCCCTCAGGAACTATTATTGCATACGCTACATCTCCGGGAAAAACAGCCTCAGACGGATTTGGGATGAACGGACTTTATACTGAAGCAATATTACAATATATTAAAGTTCCAAGTTTGCCAATCGAAGATTTTTTCAAAAATGTTCGCCTCACTGTTGAAAAAAAATCTAACGGGAAACAGACACCATGGGAAGCTACTTCGCTTAACGGTAGTTTCTATTTCATTATAAAATAATGATTTTGAAAAATCTATAAACTGACTAGTAATATGAGACTCTTGATTATCCTCGTCATTACAATAATTTTGTTTCAGCTCCCCTGTCTCTGTCAGACAAAAGCTAAGATTTCTGATGTGGATTTCCATATTGAAGATAGGTATATTATTGTTAATTATAATATTGTCGGCTCTCTGCAGAGAGAACAGATGACAATTGAACTAAAATTCATAAATGAAAAAAATGAAACAATAGTACCCAAGACAATCACCGGAGATGCAGGCACTAAGATTTACGGAGATGGTACTAAAACAATTCTCTGGGATATTGTTGCAGACCAGGTAACTCTTTCGGGAAATATTAAGACAATAGTTACAATAATCAACTCTAAAATTCTTTACAGCGGCCCATCTAATGCGTTGCTTTCAGTTATTGTTCCCGGGCTTGGAGGCTATTTTGTCGACAAGAGTAAAGTACGAGCTGCTGTTACCACGCTGAGTGCAGTAGGTTTGATAGCGTATGGGCTAGTTCAAAAACATCAGGCAAACAAATACTATTCAGAATATAAGTCGAGCACTACACCCGATGATATTCAAACTCTTTTCACAAAGGCTGATAATGCGAATCACAATTACTACATCTCAACCAGGGTGGCTGCGGGAATATGGGCGCTGGACATTTTCTGGGTGACTTTCAAGGGCATTCATAATGGGAAAGTTGCTAAATCTGCCTATAGTGCATTATCAAGTGATGGCCTCAGACTGAATTATGTCAACAATGGGTTGCAAGTGGGATACGCAGTTTCGTTTTAATATTCAGACTTTTAATTAGCAGGATGCAGATGAAAGCAGGCAAAAACATCTAAGTATCATGAATAACTACAAAATCATTGTTGCATTGTTTTTATTTTTTATATCGTTTTCCTGCGACAAGTATGATCTTACTCGTACAAATTCGCATGATCCTAAAAGTAAAAATTTCACACCCAATCTACCTGAACTGACCACTAAAGCCGTAACAGATATTACAAACAATTCTGCAACATTGGGAGGAATTGTGATTAAGGATGGAGGAGCCGTAATTACCAATCGGGGCGTATGCTGGAGTACTGTTTCCGGTCCAACAATTGCAGATTCCAAGACGTTAGATGGCTCTGGTGCAGGCAGTTATGTAAGCAAGCTTATAGGATTAAAAGAGATTACACAGTATTATGTACGGGCCTATGCAACCAACAAATCCGGTACAGCATATGGGAATGAATTAAGTTTTACAACTAAGGGGACAAATTGAAAGAAACAATAACAGCAATGTTTTAATTGGCAGGGCGGATCGCCACGATGGAAGATCTGTGCGTTATGTTAAAAATTAATCAAATAATTTTCAAAAATAAGTTATGCAACATAAAGAAGTATTAATAGCTACAATATTCTTTTCATGTGTATGCTTAATCGGTGCTCATGCACAAACTGTAAAAGACATAGATGGGAATGTTTATAATACTATAACTATTGGCACAAAGGTGTGGATGGTAGAAAACCTGAAAACAACACATTTTCGCAATGGTGATTTAATAAAAACGACCATTCCTGCGACATCAGACATCAGAAATGAAAGTTCACCCGAATATCAATGGGCCTATATTGGCAAAGAGAGCAATGCTGATATTTATGGCAGGTTATATACATGGTACGCCGTAACTGACAGCAGGGGTGTGTGCCCTGTCGGCTGGCATGTGCCAACCGATGCTGAATGGACGATCCTGATAAATTCTTCAGGTGGAGAAGTAGTGGCTTACAGCAAACTTAAAGAAGCAGGTGAGTCTCATTGGCAAAAGTACGATTCAGGTACCAATGAAATAGGCTTTACAGCTCTTCCGGGTGGACTCAGGAACAACACCGGATCATTTGTTGATATTGAAACCAGGGGCTATTGGTGGAGTTCTTCTGAAAATGGAATGTACCTTGCGTGGAACAGGCTGATTAGTTACGACATGAACAGTATTTTCAGGTACCTCAGCCTTAAGCGAAACGGCCTCTCGGTGCGCTGTACTCTTAATAATTAGCGCTTTATCTTTCTTCTTACTGTTGTCTTTATACTTTAATGAAGTTCTTAAGTTCTGCGTAAAGTCGCTGCACAGGCAATCCCACAACATTAAAGT
>Ga0182010_10000004_pt1 | contig 129950 bp, 107 predicted proteins | sample 611E1MmetaG_FD_120488 | JGI IMG/M metagenome (GOLD analysis project Ga0182010, IMG submission 120488) | Permafrost microbial communities from Stordalen Mire, Sweden - 611E1M metaG | ecosystem: Environmental > Terrestrial > Soil > Wetlands > Permafrost | place: Sweden: Stordalen | collected... | reverse complement strand
CGACACCGTAAAGGCTTGAGGTCGGCCGCCGTGGCATCGACCTCGATCTCGTCGGGGCTGCAGCTCACCGAGACGCCGATCTCCGTCATGACGTCAAGGAAGGCACCCAAGTGGTCGAACTCAGCGCCCCGAAGGGTGATTCGGCCATGCGTCACCCCGGCGGCGACGATGAAGGTTCCGGCCTCGATTCGATCGGGCACGACCGAGTGATCGGCGCCGCGCAGGCGGCGGCGGCCTTCTATCTCGATCCTATGCGGGGCCGTGCGCTCGACCTGCGCACCCATCTTCTGCAGGAAGACGATGAGGTCGTCGACCTCGGGTTCCAGTGCCGCCGGCTCGATGACCGTGTGACCGTCCGCCAGGACCGCCGCGAGCATCGCGTTCTCGGTGCCCATGACGGTGATCTGAGGGAACGTGATCTGGCCGCCCCGGAGCCGGCCCGGCGCCTTGGCGAAGTAGTAGCCGTTGCGGTACTCGATCTCCGCTCCGAGGGCTCGCATCGCGTCCACGTGCAGGTTCACCGGCCGCCGGCCGATGCGGTCACCGCCGGGGTTGCTGATGATCACCCGCCCAAACCGCGTAAGCAGCGGTCCGAGCAGGATGAAGCTCGCCCGCATCTTGGCCGCGGCCTCCAGCGGCACGAAGAGCCATTCGGCGTCGCCGGAGGCAACCTCGTAGACGTTCGGGGCGGGATGATCCACGGCCACGCCGATGTCGCCCAGGACCTCGGCCAGCACGCGGACGTCTTCGATCTCCGGGACGTTGGTGAAGCGGCAACGCTCGCCGGTCAGGGTCGCGGCGGCCAGGAGCTTCAGGGCTGCGTTCTTGGCCCCGCTGATCGCGACGGAGCCCTCCAAGCGGTGGCCGCCCTCGATCCGCAGGACCTCGCGGGCGATGGGTTCCGGGCTGAACTCCCAGTGGAACGGGCGAGCGTCGGCCATCCGCTACTGGTCCGATGGCTCTTCGTTGGCGGCCCGCCGCATCGCGTCGCGCTCGCTTCGGGCCATTCCCCGGGGTCCTCGTTCAGCCACTCGAATGCGAACCAGAGCCCTCTGCAACGCGCTCCTGGCGGCGGCGAGATCGGCCGGCTCCACGTATCCCCCCTCCAGGACGGCCTGAGCGTCGGCTCGGGCACGCTCGGCGCGTTCCAGGTCTATCTCCGATGCCATGTCCGCCGTTTCGGCCAGCACGACGACTCGATCCGGCCGTACCTGCAGGAAGCCGCCGAAGATGGCGAACACCTCCTCGTGCCCGCCCCGCCTCAGACGCAGCACGCCCTCGCCGAGCAGGGAGATGAGCGGTTCGTGATGAGGCAGGACGCCCATCTCGCCCTCGCTGCCGGGCACGATGACCTCGTCGACGTCGCCTTCGAAGGCGAGCCGCTCCGGAGTAACGATCTCCAGATGCAGGGGCATCGCTATTCCTTACTCATGCCGGCTGCGGCGCCTCGTCGCTGTCCGCCGACAGTTGTTGCGCCGGTTCGGGCGGTCCGGGCACCGGGAGCTGCCGCCGCTCGCGGAGCACTCGGCCACCGCTTCAGTGCGGAGCGACGTCGGACAGCGACGAGGCGCCCGAGTGCGGGTGTCACTCCGCCAGCTTCGCCGCGTTGGCGCGGACGTCGTCCAGGGTACCCGCCAGGAAGAAGGCCTGCTCGGGCAGGTCATCCACCTTGCCCTCCAGGATCTCCTTGAACGAGGCCACGGTGTCTCGGACCGGCACGTATGCCCCGGGCCGGCCGGTGAAGACCTCGGCCACGTGGAACGGCTGGCTGCTGAAGATTTGCAGGCGCCGAGCCCGCGCAACCGTGGCCTTGTCCTCCTCGGAGAGCTCGTCGATTCCCAAGATCGCGATGATGTCCTGCAGGTCGCGGTAGCGCTGCAGCACGCGCTGGACTTCGCGGGCCGTGTCGTAGTGGTCCTGGCCAACGACCAGCGGATCGAGCACCCGGGAGGTGGACGTGAGCGGGTCGACGGCCGGGTAGATGCCCAACTCGGCGATGGCCCGCTCGAGGCGAATCGTCGAGTCCAGATGGCCGAAGGTGGTCGCCGGGGCCGGATCCGTGTAGTCGTCCGCCGGCACGTAGACCGCCTGCAGCGATGTGATGGAGCCCTTCTTGGTGGAGGTGATGCGCTCCTGCAGGGCCGCCATCTCCGTGGCCAGGTTCGGTTGGTAGCCCACCGCGGAGGGCATTCGGCCAAGCAGGGCCGAGACTTCCGATCCGGCCTGGGTGAAGCGGAAGATGTTGTCGATGAACAGGAGGATGTCGCGGCCCTCCTCGTCGCGGAAGTACTCGGCCATGGTCAACGCGGTCAGTCCGACCCGCTGGCGCGCGCCAGGTGGCTCGTTCATCTGGCCGAAGACGAAGGCCGTCTTCTCGATGACCTTCGACTCGGTCATCTCGTGGATCAGATCGTTGCCCTCGCGCGACCGCTCGCCCACGCCTGCGAAGACGGAGTAGCCCGCATGCTCGGAGGCGACATTGCGGATGAGCTCCTGGATGATGACCGTCTTGCCGACGCCCGCCCCGCCGAAGACGCCGATCTTGCCGCCCTTGGCGAACGGGCAGACGAGGTCGATGATCTTGATGCCGGTCTCGAAGATCTCGGTCTCCGTCGTCTGCTCGTCGAAGGCAGGAGCCGGGCGATGAATCGGCAGCCGCTGCGACTCGCCCACAGGTCCCTTCTCGTCGATGGGCTCGCCCAGGACGTTGAAGACCCGGCCCAGGGTCACCTGACCGACGGGCACGGTTATGGGGCCCCCCGTATCCACCGCCTCCACGCCCCTCGCGAGACCGTCCGTCGTGGTCATGGCCACGCTGCGGACCCAGTTGTTGCCCAGATGCTGCTGGACCTCGCAGACGATCTTCACGCCGTCGCCTCGGGTTATCTCGACGGCGTTGTAGATCGCGGGCAGCTGGCCTGCGGGGAACTCGATGTCGACGACCGGGCCGGTGATCTGGATCACGCGGCCGATGGCCGTGTGGCCGGTGGCCTTGTGGCCGGTAGCCTTGCGGCCGGTGGCCTTGCGGCGGGTCGCGGCAGGTGTGGCGGTCGCCATGGTCGTGTCGCAGCCTCCTGGTTTCGTCTAGCGCGCCCGTGCGCCGGACGCGATTTCGATCAACTCTCTGGTGATGTTGGCCTGACGGGCCTTGTTGTAGCTCAGGGTCAGGTCGTCTATCAGGTCGTCCGCGTTCTCCGTGGCGTTCTTCATGGCGACCATCTGACTGGAGAAGAAGCTGGCGCAGCTCTCGAGCGCCGCCTGGTAGAGCCTGGTCCCAAGGTAGCGGGGCAGAAGCTCTTGCAGGACCGCCGCCGGCGCCGGCTCGAAGATGAACTGCGCGCCCGGAATGCCTCGGGTGTCGGTGCTCGGCTTGATCGGCAGGAGCTGGACCATGTCGGCGCGCTGAACGAGCGTCGAGACGAACCGCGTGAAGATGATGTCGACCTGGTTGTAGGTGCCGTACTCGTACTCGTCGGAGATGAGACGAGCCAAGGGCAGGATGTCGTCGAACGAGGCCCGGTCGCCGAAGCCGGTGAAATGAGCCACGATCGGAACGCGGGCGCGGCGCATCGCGTCGCGGCCCTTCCGACCCACACTAACCACTTCCAGCTCCCCGGGATCGTCCACGATCTCCTTGGCAGCGAAGCGAACGACATTGGTGTTGAGCGGTCCGGCGAGGCCACGATCGCTCGTGACGAGGACGATGAGGCGCTTCCCGTCCTCGCGGCGGCTCAGGAGCGGGTGCTCGTCGCCGCCCAGGACTGCGGCCAGGTCGGCCAGGATCTCGTCGATCAGCTCCGAGTACGGCCGTGCGGCAAGCGTCGACTCCTGGGCGCGGCGTAGCTTGGACGCGGCCACGAACTGCATCGCCCGGGTGATCTGCCTGATGTTCCGCGAGGCGGTGATCCGCCTTCGGATGTCTCGCTGACTTGGCACGCTTGCTCCGCCTGGCTCCTATCGTCGCCTGGTCTCGAAAGGCCGCCCCGCGCTAGGCGAGGAAGGTCTTGCGGAAGTCGTTGGCCGCAGCCTCGAGAGCCGCGGCCGTATCGTCGTCGAGGGTCTTGGTCTTGGCGATCTTGCGCATGATCTCCGCCTGCTCGCCGTCGAGGAAGCGCGTGAACTGCGTCTCGAAGTCGCGCACGCGCGGCGTCGGGATGTCGTCCAGCAGGCCCTTGGTGGCGATGAAGAGGATCGCCACCTGGCGCTCTAGCGGCACCGGCTGGTATTGCGGCTGCTTGATGACTTCCGAGAGCTTCTCGCCGCGGGTCAGCTGGTCGCGCGTGGCCTTGTCCAGGTCCGACGCAAACTGGGCGAAGGCCGCGAGAGAGCGGTATTGGGCCAGCTCGAGCTTGAGCGGCGCGGCCACTTTCTTCATCGCCTTGGTCTGGGCATCGGAGCCGACGCGAGAAACCGAGATGCCGATATTGAGAGCGGGCCTCTGGCCGGCGTTGAAGAGGTCCGTCTCCAGGAAGATCTGGCCGTCGGTGATGGAGATGACGTTGGTCGGAATGTAGGCGGAGATGTCGCCGGCCTGCGTCTCGATGATCGGCAATGCGGTCAGCGACCCGCCGCCGTTCTCGACGCTCATCCGCGCGGCGCGTTCGAGCAGTCGGCTGTGAAGGTAGAAGACGTCGCCGGGATAAGCCTCACGGCCGGGCGGCCGCCGCAGCAGGAGCGACATCTCGCGATAGGCCCAGGCGTGCTTGGAGAGGTCGTCGTAGACGCACAGCGAGTCTTTCACGAGCTTGCCGTCGATCTCGACGCCGTTCTCCATGACCTCCTCGCCCATGGCGCAGCCCGCATACGGCGCGAGGAACTGCAGCGCGGCCGACTCCTCGGCACCGGCCACGACCACGATCGTGTGCTCCATCGCCCCATGCTGCTCGAGCACGGCCACGACCTTGGCGACGGTGGAGAGCTTCTGGCCGATGGCGACGTAGATGCAGACGAGACCTTTGCCCTTCTGGTTGATGATCGTGTCGACGGCGAGAGCGCTCTTGCCGGTCTGGCGGTCGCCGATGATCAGCTCGCGCTGGCCGCGTCCGATCGGGATCAGGGCGTCGATGGCCTTGATGCCGGTCTGGACCGCCGTGTCGACCGCCTGACGGGCGATGACCCCCGGTGCGATGCGCTCCACGGGGCGGGTCGAGGAATGGGCGATCGAACCCTTATCGTCCAGGGGGCGGCCCAGCGGGTCGACGACACGGCCCAGCAGGCCGGCCCCGACCGGCACCTCTACCACGCGACCGGTGGTCTTGACGATGTCACCCTGCTTGATGTGGGTTGGGTCGCCAAGGATGACGGCGCCGACGGTCTCCTCCTCCAGGTTCAGGGCCATCCCCATGACGCCACCCGGGAACTCGAGCAATTCGGAGGAGAGGGCTCCGGAGAGGCCGTAGATCTGGGCGATGCCGTCGCCGACTTCGACCACCGTGCCGACGCTGCGCGATTCCGCGCCCGCGTCGAAACGCTCGATCGTGTCCTTGATGATGCTGACGATCTCGTCTGAGCGACTGGCCATGCCTTCTCCGTTGGGCCGCGTGTTGCCGCTATCGCGGCACCTGACGTTAGCTGGTTCCCACAAGCAGCTGCTTGCGCAGCCGTGCAAGGCGGGTGCTTACGCTGGCATCGATCTGCCAGTCGCCGATCCTGACGCAAAGACCGCCCATCAACGCCGGATCTGTAGTGGCGCTCAGCTCGACCTTTGCGCCTGCCAGCTTCTCCACATGCGCCTGAACCGCCGCCAGCTCCCCCGCGGTTAGCGGAGCCGCCGACGTCACGGTCGCCGCGACGATGCCGCGTGACCGGCGTGCGAGCTCATCGAACTCGGCGCTGATCTGAGGCAAGAGCGCGAACCGGCCACGCTGCGCCAGGACGAGGGCAAGGTTCAGGGCCGTGCGCGAGACGCGGCGGCCCAGAAGGGCCTCCACTGCCTTGCGACGATGGACGAAGGCCACAGCGGGATTGTCTATGTCGCGAGCGACGCGCTCGTCTTGCGCGAGCTCGCAGGCAGCGGCGAGATCCTTCTGCCATGCGTCGATGGTCCCGTCACGCTCGGCCAGCTCGAAGGCCGCCTCCGCATAGCGCCGGCCGGCGCCGGGGCGCGGCATCAGTTGGTCCCTCTTGGATCGGCGACGCCCTCGTCGCCCAGGAACTCTTCGACCAGCCGCCTCTGGCGGGCGCTGGACATCGTCTCGCCCACCACTTTGCCGGCCGCCTCGAGAGCGAGGTCGGCGACCTGGCCTCTTAGCTCCGCCAGGGCGCGGTCGCGTTCCGCGGCTATGTCGGCCAGTGCCTTCTCGCGCATGCGCTCCAGCTCCGCCTTGGTCGCGGCAATGTCGGAGTCACGAAGCTGCTGCGCGGCTTGCTGACTCGCGGCGACGAGCGCGCTGGCTTCCCGCCGAGCTTCGTTGATGACGCGCTCGCGTTCCGCCACCGCGGCTGCGCGATCCTTGCGAGCCTGTTCCGCGTCCGCCAGACCCTCGTCGATACGAGCTCTGCGGTCGGCCAGGATCCTGGAAATCGGATCGAAGGCGAATCGCCAGATCAGCACCAGGAAGATGATGAAGTTGAGGGCGGCGACGATTATCCAGAAGAAGTTGATCGACAGCCCCGAGGCTTCGGATGTCGACGCCGTCGCCGCGGCGATCGCGAGAAGGTGCACCGTGCGTGCTCCGTTGAGTCGGGCCTACTTGAAGAGAGCGACCAGGCCGATGACGATCGCCAGGACGCCGAGGCCTTCGGCGAAGCCGGCCAGGATGATCGCCAGGCCGCGGATCTGGCCGGCCGCGTCCGGGTTGCGCCCGATCGCGTTGCTGGACATGCCGGCCAGGATGCCGATGCCGATGCCGGGGCCGATGACGCCAAGCGCCGCCAAACCGGCTCCGATGTGCTCCGGGGTCATGTGTTGGAACCTCCTCTACTCCGACCCACGGCCGGGTAGTCGCGCTGATTGGCGGTCAAGCCGCCACGGGCTGATGGTTGTCGGCGCTGCCGGGCGCCGGATGATCTGCGGAAACGCCGCCCGCGGCGGCTGGTCTGTGCTCTTCGGATTCGTGACCCTCTACGGCGAGAAGGATGAACATCAGGGTCAGGACCGAGAAGATAAGGGCCTGGATCAGATTGAGCAGTGCCTCTAGCCCCAGGAGAGCGACCGGCACGATCGCCAGAGTCAGGGCCGAAATCACGGCCAGGGCTACCTCGCCGCCATAGATATTGCCGAAGAGTCGCATCGAGAGCGTGACGGGCTTCACGAACTCCAGGAAGAGTTCGATTATGCCCACGTACATGGCCAGAATGCCCGCCCCGAGGCCGTGGCGGAACTCGCCGATCGGGAAGAACTTGCCGAGGTAGCCGCGCACGCCGAGGCGCCGGAATCCCTCGCCCTGGAACAGGACGAACGATGTCAGGGCGAGGCCGATGGTGATGTTCACGTCGCTGGTCGGAGCCCGGAGCTGCTCGATCTTGCCGACCGGCGGGACCAGGCCGCTCCAGTTCGAGAAGAGGATGAACAGGAAGAAGGCCGCGAAGATCGGATAGTAGCGCCTGGCTCGCTCTCCCCCGATCCCCACGGCGAAATCGGAGCCGAACTCGTAAGCCCACTCGACGGCGTTCTGCACCCGGCCGGGCTTCTGCTTCATCCGTCGCGTGGCCAGGAAGGCCAGCAGCAGGATGAGAGCCATCACGATCCACATCGTCAGGATCGTGGAGCTGATGCTCGGATGGAAGTAGACCATCGGCGCGACGGCCGGCGCACTGGCCGGCAAGAAGTCAAACACCACGGCCGGGGGCGGGAACTCGATCACGCTGTTTATGAAGCACGCCGGGTAGTCGCATGCCTGGCCTGGCTGGCCGCCTTTGGGGAAGGGCGGCACGAGGACGGCCGCGAGAACGTCGAGGGCGATGACGGCCACGAACAGGAGCAGGAAGCCCCTGAGTCCGAAGCGCTTCCTGACCGGCGTCGCCCCGGCGACCGGAGGCTCTTCTGGGGTGGTAGCGGACGTGCCACCGGGATCGCTTGTCACACTCGCTCCGCTGCGGCGGCCCTTCAGAGGTGCCGCGTCATCGTCTGTCATCCTCGTCCAGCCGGGCCAGGAAGCGAGCAATCAGCCGCCAGCAGCCGATCGCTCCACCGGTGGTTCCGACCGCAAAGCCAACCAGAACGAAGATCGGGATAGTTCCCAGGCGCTGGTCCAGCCAGTAACCGCCGAGAACGCCCGCCAGAACGGTGACCAGCAGAACGAACGCGATCTCGGAAAAGAGGGCGGTGTACGCGGACGCTTTTCCGAGGTCGTTCATTGTCTCCCTGGCAGGGCGCCGTGAGTGTAGCAGTCGACCTACTCGAACGCCCAACCTCGAGCAGGCGGCCCGCTGGACGTCCGGCAGCGAGTCGCTAGACGCTGTCGGTCGAGTTCTCGGAGGCCACGTCCGGCGTGTCTTCGTCCCCTGGCGCTTCCCGCCCCGGCACGGCCGACTCCGGCGCCGGGTCGTAAGAGTCGCGATCGAGATCCTCGCCGATCACGTTGGCGCCTCCCCCAAGCTTGGCGATCAGCAGCAGGACAAGGCCAAAGACCACGACCAGGCCCATGAACGCGTACATCTGGTTCTTCCCGGAGAGTCCCAGGGAGAGCAGGGCCAGAAGGACGCAGACCCCGTAGATCACGAGCACGGTGTTCCGATGCGACAGGCCCAGGTCGAGCAGGCGGTGGTGGATGTGCCCGCGGTCCGGGGCGAACGGCGACCGGCGGGCGACCAGGCGCCGCACGATGATCCAGAACGTATCGATGATCGGCACGCCCAGCACGAGCGCGACGACGGCGATCTTGGCCGTGCCCAGGATCGAGAGCACTGCCAGCGCATAGCCGACCAGCATGATGCCGCTGGTGCCGGCAAAGATCGACGCCGGATGGAAGTTCCAACGCAGGAAGCCGGCCAGGGCGCCGGCCAGGACGAAGCAGAAGAGAGCCACGTACGGCTCCACGGGGCTCGCGGTCAGGCTGATCACTCCAAGGGTGAGGGCGGCGATCAGGGCGATGCCGGACGAGAGGCCGTCCAGCCCGTCGATGAAGTTGATGCTGTTGATCATGCCGACGATCCACAGCAGGCTCGCCAGGACGGCTACGACCCCCGTGATCTCGAGGGTCCCGCTGCCGGCCAGAGGATCGTTCAAGCGGGCGACGACCACTCCAAGGGCAACGGCGAAGCTGGCCAGCAGTATCTGGCTCACGAACTGCCAGCGGGCACGGAGCTGGAGCCAGTCGTCGAGGAAGCCGAGACCCGTCGCCAGCACCGCGCCACCGAGCAGCGCCAGGCTCTGAGGCCTCTTGACGATCTGGGGCTCGTCGACGAAGTGCAGGCCGATGACGGTGTTGGCGAAGAGGAGAGCGGCCGCCACGAGCACGAACCCGAGCAGGATTGCGATGCCGCCGCCCCGAGCCACGGCCTCCTTGTTCACTCGCCGAGCCTCGGGCCAGTCGACCATGCCGAAGTGACGGGCGAAACGCGCCACGACCGGCGTCGCAACCAGGGTGATCGCCGCCGCAACCACGAACCCGAAGAGCAGGGCCGGGAGCACCTGGACGGCGTGTTCGTTCAGGTTCATGTGCCGGCCTGGAGGTCCGATCGATAGCCGGCCCGGACGTCCGCCGCAGGAGAGTGGCTCGCCGTCGGCCGTCTGGACGTTGCTCGGGTCTCACTCGTCGCCCGAGGCACCGGGCGCATGGCTCGGGTGACGCCGGGGGCCGAGCGCGAGCAGCTCGACGTCGCTCAGTCCTCCGGAAGTCCCGGAACCGGGAAGCGCGAGCAGAGGTCGTGGACCAGTGCGGCGAGCTTGGCCTGCTCCGAGGGATCGTCGCGGGTGACGATGGCCTCCACGATCATCTCGCCGATCTGGCGCATCTCCGGCTCGCGGAAGCCGCGGCTCGTGGTGGCGGGGGTGCCGACTCGGATCCCGGAGCCGACGGTAATCGGGTTCTTGTCGAAGGGGATGGCGTTCCTGTTGACCGTGATGCCGATCTCGTCGAGGAGGTGCTCGGCTTCCTTGCCCGTCACGCCGAGCGGCGTGACATCCACCATCATGAGGTGGTTGTCCGTGCCGCCGGAGACGAGGCGGGCGCCCTTCACAGTCAGTGTGGCCGCAAGGAATTTGGCGTTGGCGATCGTCTGGCGCTGGTCGTCGCGGAACTCGTCGGTGGCGGCGAGCTTGAGGGCCACGGCTTTGGCCGCGATGACGTGCATCAGCGGTCCGCCCTGCGTGCCGGGGAAGACGGCCCTGTCGACCGCCTTGCCCAGCTCTTCGCGGCAGAAAACCAGGCCGCCGCGCGGGCCGCGCAGGGTCTTGTGAGTCGTGGTGGTGACGATGTCCGCGTGCCCGAACGGAGTCGGATGCAGCCCGGCCGCCACGAGGCCGGCGATGTGGGCCATGTCCACGAAGAGCAGTGCGCCGTTGGCGTGGGCGATTCGGCCCATCCTCTCGAAGTCGATCGTGCGCGGGTAGGCGCTGGCGCCGGCTACGATCAACTTCGGCCGAACCTCGGCCGCCTGCTTCTCGAGCGCGTCGTAGTCGATCTGCTCGGTCTCGGGCGAGACACCGTAGGCGTGGACCTCGAACCACTTGCCGCTGAAGTTGGCCGGCGAGCCGTGCGTCAGGTGGCCGCCGTGGGCCAGGTTCATTCCCAGGATCCTGTCGCCGATCTCGAGCACCGACAGGTACGCCGCCATGTTGGCCTGCGCGCCGGAGTGAGGTTGGACGTTGACGTGCTCGGCGCCCGGGAAGAGATCGAGTGCCCGCTGCTGGGCCAGACGCTCTGCGACGTCCACGAACTCGCAGCCGCCATAGTGACGCTTGCCGGGCAGGCCCTCGGCGTACTTGTTGGTGAGCGGCGACCCCTGCGCCTCCATCACCGCCGCGAAGGTGTAGTTCTCGCTGGCGATCAGTTCGATCTTCCAGCGCTGGCGATCGGTCTCGCCGCGAATGGCCGCCCACAACTCGGGGTCGACATCGGCCAGCCGGGCCCAGGCGATTCCCTCTCGACGCGCGATCGTCATGCCGACTCCTTGCCCGGCCCATCGCAGGCGGCGCCACACCGTCCTCTTCGAGGTGCGCCGGAACCGGGTCGAGCCTATTGTCGCCGAACCGGGCGGGTGGCGTGGGGCGGGTGGCGTGGGGCGGTGGCATGGGGCCCGCAGCGGCCGCCGGGCCGGGTGGCTGGTTCAGCCCCGGACGAGCCAGAGAAGCGTCTCTCCTCCAGCTACGCCAGCTTCACTCCGCCCGCGCGGTCGAGCGCTGCGGCGATCTCCGTGGAGCCAACCGCCCCGACCCGAAGCACCCGCGGCTGACCCGTCGAACAGTCCACGACTGTGGACGGGATCGCGCCGCGGGCCGGTCCGCCGTCGAGGACGAGGTCGATGCGCGAGCCCAGCTGGGAGAGGACCTCCCTGGCGTCGCGGGCGTCGGGCTGGCCGGAGAGGTTGGCCGAGGTGACGGGCAATGGACCCAGAGCGCCGGCCAGGGCGCGCGCGCAGTCATGGTCCGGGATGCGCACGCCGACGGTGGTCGCCCCGGCGGTCAAAGCCGCGGGAAGTTGAGCGGCGGGCACCCGCTCCAGAACCAGCGTCAGGCCGCCGGGCCAGAAGTGATCCGCGAGTACTCGTGCCGCGGGCGACAGGACGCCCACGCCCCCGGCCTGCTCGATATCAGCGACGAGCAGCACGATTGCCCGGTCGAGCGGCCGGTCCTTGGCCGCGAAGAGCCGTGGCAGGCCGTCTGGAGCATCCAGGGCGACTCCCACTCCGTAGACCGTGTCGGTCGGCATGGCGACGATTCCGCCGGCCCGCAGAACCTCGATTGCCTGCGCGCGTCCCGCCGCGTCGTCGGGGAGCAGCCGGGCCCGCCGCGGCGATCGGCCGAGGCTCTTCATCGCCGCTCGACCAGAACTCCGGCAGAGGCGTCGGTCGCCGGCGCCCGCCACCCGCCCAGGGCGATCCGCTCGATCATCTGCGCGACCCCCTCTTCGGCCACGGGCGGCGCCACGAACCGGGCCGCGGCCTTGACCGCGGCAGGGGCGCTCGGCATCGCCACTCCGTGGCCGACCTCCACGATCATCTCCAGGTCGTTGTACTGGTCGCCCGCGGCCATGCACTGCCCAAGGGGTACCCGCAGCCTCCGGGCCAGCCAGCGAATCGCCAGGCCTTTCGATACGCCGGGGGCCAGAAACTCCAGGAAGCGGGGGTGACTGAGCGTGACCGAGGCCCGACCGGCGAAGTGGGCCCGCGCTTCGTCCAGCAACTCGAGCGAATGCTCGCCCTCTCCGATCGCCACGACCTTGGTCACGGGGCGGAGGGCCCTGGCGGCGATGTCGGGCACGGTCCGCAGCCTGTCACCGACGAAGAGGCGGTACTCGTCCAGGCGGGACTCGTCCGAGGCGACGACCATCCACTCCAGGTAGTTGAAGTGTGGGGTCAGCTGCCGCTCCCGGCACCAGCGAACGATCTCGACCGTGATGGCGGGAGTAAGCGGCCGGTGGTAAAGGAGCCGGCCCGGACGCGTCGAGCCCGGTGCCGGCATGGCCCGGATCAGAGCTCCCTGCTGGGCCACGAGCGGCCCTTTCAGGCCCAGCGCCTCCGCGAACGGCATCGCGCTCGTGGCCATCCGGCCGGTGACGAGCGAGACGGCGATCCCCCGCCGGGAGGCCTCCCCGACGGCAGCCAGAGTGCGTTCGCCGATGACCAGGTTCTCGCCGACGAGCGTGCCGTCGATGTCCAGGGCGATCAGGCGAATCGGAAGGACCGGCTCGATCATCCGAGAGCCTCCGAGCCGATCGAGCGTTCGACGTGGGCGAGGCGAGGGTTGCCCGACAGGTCCGGCTGGATCAGGCACGACCACTCGCCTTCCAGCGCTGCCACTGCCTCCCCGACCGCGGTTCCCTGGTCGAAGCCGATCTCGAGCAGCGCCACGCCGTCGGGAGCCAGAGTTGCGGGCAGCGCTTCGAGCAGCCGCCGTACGATCGCCAGGCCGTCGGGACCGCCATCGAGCGCCAGGCGAGGCTCGAAGGAAGCCGCCACGGGCAGCCGATCGATCTCGGCGGAAGGGATGTAGGGCAGGTTCGCCAAGATGACGTCGAAGGGAGCTTCGGCCGCCGGCACCAGGTCCGCCTCCGTGAAGACGATGGCATCGGCGGCGGAGTGCGCGACCGCGTTCTCCCGAGCCAGGTCCAGAGCCTCGGGTGAGCAGTCAGCGGCCAGCAACGAGACCTCGGCGAGCATCCGTCGCGTACGCAGAAGAGTCGCCAGCGCGACTGCGATAGCGCCCGAGCCGGTCCCGACGTCGATGACCCGAACCTGCGGTGTGCCCGCCGGCCGTGGCGCCGACGTGAGTCGCCACGCGATCTCCCGCTCCGCCTCCGAGACGAGCAGCTCGGTCTCCGGTCGGGGAATGAGCGCCCGCCGGTCCACGCCAAAAGCCAGGCCGTGGAACTCCTTGAGGCCGCGAACATAGGCCACCGGCTCGCCGGCCTCGCGCCGGACGATTCCCGCCTCGTACGCTGCCGCCGCGTCCGCCCCAACCGGAGCTTCGGGATGGGCCAGGACCGCGGTACGCGACCCGCCGACGGCCCAGCCGAGCAGCAGCTCGGCATCGAGACGTGCGCTCTCCGATCCAGAGGCGCGGAGTCGCGCCGTGCCACTCGCCAGGAGATCGCCGATCGTCGCCACGCCGATGCCCGCGGCTACCGCCGCACTCGGGCTGCGCCCGAGCTCGTCACGACTCCGAATCCTCCGCGAGCAACCGCAGCTGTTCGGCCTGGTACGAGGAGCTGAGGGCGTCGATCAGCTTCTCGATGTCGCCGTCCATGACGCCGGGGAGGTTGTGCAGGTCGAGCCCGATTCGATGGTCGGTCAGACGGTCCTGAGGGAAGTTGTAGGTCCGGATCTTCTCGGATCGGTCGCCCGAGCCGACCATGCTCTTGCGCAGCGCCGACTCCGTGGCGGCGAGCTTGGCCCGCTCCCGGTCGAGGAGCCGGCTGCGAAGGACGGCCATCGCTTTGGCCTTGTTCTTGATCTGGCTCTTCTCGTCCTGGATGGCCACGACGATGCCGCTGGGCAGGTGAGTGACGCGTACGGCCGAGTCGGTGGTATTGACCGACTGCCCGCCGTGGCCGGTGGAGCGGTAGACGTCGACCCGAATGTCCTTCTCGTCGATCTTGACGTCGACCTCCTCGGCCTCGGGCATGACGGCCACGGTCGCGGCGGAAGTGTGGATCCGGCCGCTCGACTCGGTGACTGGAATGCGCTGGACCCGATGGACGCCCGCCTCGAACTTGAGGCGGCTGAAGGCACGCCCCCCGGCGATCTCCACTATCGCCTCGCCGATGCCGCCTATGCCATTCTCGTCGGCGTGCAGGATCTCGGCCCGCATATGGTGCCGCTCGGCGTAGCGGAGGTACATCCGCAGCAGCTCGGCGGCGAAGAGCTTGGCCTCGTCGCCCCCGGCGCCGGCCCGGATCTCCAGGATCACATTCTTCTCGTCGGCGGGGTCGCGCGGGATCAGCTGCAGGCGCAGCAGCTCGATGAGCTCCGTTTCGCGGGTCTCGAGCCTCCGAACCTCGTCCTGAGCCAGGTCGTGCATCTCCTCGTCGCCGCCGTCGCGCATCTCGAGCGCCTCGGCCAGCTCCTTGCGGGCCGCCAGCAGCTCGCGCCATGCGGAGACGGCCGGCTCGAGCTGGGCCAGCTCCTTGCCGATACGCTTCAGCGCATCGGGGTCGGCGGCCGTCTCGGGTTGGGCCAGCTCGTTCTGGAGGGCGTCGTATCGGGCCGCGATCTCGATGAGCTTGGCGTCGATCACGGCTTCGGTCCGGGGGATCCGGTCGCGTCGTCATTCGGGCCGCCCAGGTCCGAGTCGAGGGGCCGTGACGCGAACACCGCGCTCCCCGCCGGGATCTCGCGGCCGTCGGCAATCAGCGCCTGCTGGAGCGAGACGATGGCGACTTCGATCATTGCGTCCGTCGGCTGGCGGGTGGTGATCTTCTGGACCCAGATGCCCGGCGACCACAGCCACCTGACCACGGCATGGCCGCGGTGCCGCGCGCCCAGCTGAAGGATCTCGTAGCTGATGGCGGCGATGACCGGAACGAGGACGACTCGCGAGACGACCAGCCACAGAGGGGGGAGACTTCCCACCACGGCGAAGGCGAGGATGGAGACGATAAGCACGACCACCAGGAACTCGGTCCCGCAGCGGGGGTGGGCCGTGGGGTATTTGCGGGCCGCGTCGACGGTCAGCGGGTCGCCGGCCTCGAGCGTGTGGATCGACATGTGCTCGGCGCCGTGGTATTGGAACGTGCGCCGAACGTCCGCGGCGCGGCCCACCAGCATCAGGTAGCCGATGAAGATGACGACTCGAATGACACCTTCGGAGAGCTGGAACGCGAAGCCCTGGCTCACTCGGCCGACGGTGGCCTGAGCCAGCAAGAGCGGCAGCAGGAAGAAGATGCCGATGCCGAGCACCAGGCTGAACAGCAGCATGCCTCCGACCGCCACCGTGTAGCCCTTGCCGAGGCCGCGGCTGGAGCCGGGGGTGGCAGCGGATGACCCTCCCGGCGCATCCGGATCCGTGTATCCGGAGTCGTGGCCCTCCGCCGCGCACAGGATCGCGAGGATCGGCGCCAGGAGCAGCGTGTGCAGGACGGACCCCGTCCCGGCGGCCGCCTGGCCGCTCTTGCCCGAGCCGTCGCCCGCGCTTCCGCCCGAGCCGTCGCCCGCGCTTCCGCCCGAGCCGTCGCCCGCCTCTTCCAGGGCCAGGGCCTGGATCGTGGCCGACCGGACCAGCCAGCGCGTGCCGGTGACGAGCGTGTCGTACAGGACGACCAGACCTCGCAAGAACGGGAGCTTCAGCGCGCGGCGAGCGCGCAGTCCCAGATCCAGCCGTTCGGTGGCCCAAACGATTGAGCCGTCCGGATGGCGGAGCGCAACCGCGAGTGCATGCCGGCCGCGCATCAGGACACCCTCGATGAGTGCCTGGCCGCCGTATTGGTAGCTAGCCATGGGGAAAGTCTAGCCTCTGGGTCGCACGGCGCCGGGCCGCTTCATGAGGGTCGACCGCCGAAGGTCGCGTGCGACCCCGGGCCGCACCGCGAAAAGGGAGGCGTGTCGAAGGATCGGCTGGCTCACGCGGCGGTCCGGCCGAGCCGGGCCCGGCGCGGGTTAGGCGCGCTCGGCGCGCTCGAGGCGCCGCTGGAACCGCTCGACCTGGCCGGCCGTGTCGATGATCGTTTGCTTGCCGGTGAAGAACGGGTGGCAGTTGCTGCAGACGTCGACTCGCAGCTCGGACCTGGTTGAGCCTACCTCAAAGACCGTCTTGCACGAGGCGCAGTGAACCGTGGCCTGCTGGTAGGTGGGGTGGATCTTGGGCTTCATTCGTTACTCCCAGGCGCCTTCCGTACGGTTCTCCGCCGGTGGTCGTCGGTGGCGCGATCGGCGTCCCGGCGCCGTATCGCAGGATTGTTGCGCTGGCTACTCGCCAGCCAGAGCTTCGACTCGAATTCGCTTCTTCTGACGCGTCTCGTGCTCGATATGGACGGTTCCGTCCACCGTCGCGAAGACGGTGTAGTCGTGGCCCAGGCCCGCGCCCTCGCCGGCCTTGAAGGTCATTCCCCGCTGGCGGACGATGATGGAGCCGGAGGTGACGAACTGACCGTCGCCGGCCTTCATGCCGAGTCGCTGGCCGACGCTGTCGCGGCCGTTCTTGGAACTCGAGCCTGCCTTCTTGTGGGCCATCTCTTACTCGTCCTTCTTTGCCCGAGCGGAACGCTTGGGAGCGGCCTCGCCGGCCGGTGCGTCGGTCTTGGCTGACTTGGGTCCGGCCTTTGCCGGAGCCTCGGCCTTGGGCGCGGCCTTTGCCTTGGCGGGTGCGTCGCCCTTGGCCGGAACGGCCTTGGCCGCAGCCTTGGCTGCCTTCGCTTTGGGCTTGGCCTCGTCTGCCGCGGCCTGGCGGGCCTTGAGCTTCTCGGCCAGTGCCGCGTCCTCGGCGGCCTGACGGGCGGCTGCCTTGGAGACCTTGACTCGCTCCGCCTCGGCCTTGGCTTCGGCTTCCTGAGCCTCAGCCGCGGCGCTCTTGGCGCCGAGCCGCACGTCGGTGATCTTGAGAACCGTCAACTCCTGGCGATGCCCCTTCTTGACTCGGCTGCGGGCCTTGGGCCGGTACTTGAACGAGATCGTCTTCTCGCCTCGGTCCAGACGCAGGACCCGGGCGCTAACGGCCGCATCCGCCACGACGGGCTGGCCTACTGACGACTCGTCCCCGTCGACGACCAGCAATACGCGGTCGAGGTTGATCTCCTGGCCCGGCTCGACGTCGAGCAGTTCCACCTCGAGCTCGGTTCCGAGTTCGACGCGGTACTGCTTTCCGCCGGTCTCGATGACTGCGTACATTGGCCCTCGGGAAGTTGACGGGCGCGAGGCCCTCGGGTGCATGACACGAAATCGCCCCCGGGTTCCCCGGGGCGCGAAGTGCGAGTGTACGGCGCGAGGTCGGCCTCGTCAAACGTGCGATGGAGTCCGGCGGGTCGGGACGGGTCCGTGTCGCCGGACTGATGGGAGCCTCTGGGACGGGGCGGACCCTCGCGCCAGGCTGAGGCCACGCTCTCGCGGCTTAGATCATGCGACCTGCAGTCGCGACGGGTACGAGCAGACAGCGAGGAGCCCGTCTTGACGAGGCGGGAACCTCCGGGTCTCGGCGGACACAATGGACCTCTGGAAGCGCTCCATCCGGCGTTCACGGTCCGATCTCCTTGAGGCGCATGTGATCACGTATCGCCGGAGTGGCTCAGATGCGGCTCTCAGACGGGCAGCCTGCTCACCGTCCACCCGGAAGGAAAGACCGGCTAATCGGCGACCCAATAGGAGGCGATAGCCCTTCCGAACGACTCCGAGCGAACCAGCCGGTATCCCGCTTCCTGAAGCTGAGGCGGATCACACTGGACCACCCATAGATGATCGCTGACCGCAGTCTCAGAAGGAGAGCAGGGCTGATCCCGCAAGTAGTAGTGCATGGCGTCGCTCGACTGGTAGTCGGTGATCATCCGAGCCGAGCAGTCACTGACTACGTACTGGGCGGCGGCGCGATAGTCCTGACCGTGGGCCGCGGCGCCCCGAAGTGCGATCTGCTGCGGGATGACCAGCCCGGCGATGACGGCTGCCGCGATGAGCGCCCGGCCGGGCCGGAGCGCGGTTAGCGCGCCTGCGACGGCCAGGGCGATTCCCGGAGTCGCCCCCATCAGGTAACGCCCAAGGTAGATTGGCCCGAAGTTGCCCGCCATCCACAGGAGAACGGGAGCCGCCAGAGCGGTCGGCACGCCGAGCGCCAGAAGCCTGCGATCGCCTCCCAATGCCAGGACGAGAAGGCCAAAGCTGGCCGTGAGCGCGATGCTGCCGGTCAACTCGGTCGGGCCCGTCCAGAGCGTCTCGAGCGTCTCCGGGGGTATCCATGAGATCTGGCCGTGCTGCCCGGCGCCGAGCACTACCATCGGAAGGGTCGCCGCGCCGGCGAGCATGACGGCCATCATGAACCGGCGCCACTTCGTCGCGTCGATGATGAGCACGGCGACGAGGTGCCCTGCCACCACCAGGAGCGAGACGAGGTGGAAGTAGCCGACTGCCACCAGCGCCACGCCGTAGCCGGCCCACCAGCGACCATCGGACCTTGTCAGGGCGCGAGAGAGCAGGAGGGTGGAGATGGCCACTGCGGCAACCATGAAGGCGTATGGACGCGCCTCCTCGGCGTAGCGGGTAACGCCCGGCAGGGCGATCATCACAAACCCGGCGGCCACGGCCGCCCGTGTACCAGCCGTGTCCAGGGCAGTCTTGGCGACGGCCCAAACCGCAATCGCCATCACAAAGACGGATGGCAGCCGCAGCGCCAGCTCCGAGTCCCCGGCAACTGACATCCAGAGATGAAGGAAGACGTAGTAGGCGGCCTCGACCGCGTTGGTCGAGCCAAGCGTGGTCGTCAGAATGGCGCCCAGAGACTGGTGAGCGTAGCCCCAGGTGTGGCCCTCGTCGATCCAGAACGATGGGCCCGACACGCCGATGAGAAAGACCGCGAAGGCCGCCAGGCCGCAGAGGACCGGCAGGCCAATACGCGGGCGCCATTTCAGCGACGCCGCCAGCGTCGGTGAGGCGGTGGTTTCGATCCCCTCTCCCATCGGCCGAGTCTAGCAGCGAGCCGGAAGGGATGGCTGCGAGTCTGTCGTCATGTGCGGCCCAGCGGCCATGTAGGCTGTCGGCCGTGCGTGACAGAGTGGAGTCTGGACAGCTGGGCCAACAACGGAGACGACTGCCGCTGACCGGTGCGATCGAGCGCGCTCTCGATCAACGCGGCCGGATTGACAGGTGGATCGTCATCGCTCTCGCGCTGGTTGTTGGCCTCGCCGTTGTGTCGCGAGCCCTTGACCTACGTACGTACTGGCCCGCCGGAGTGGACCTCGATATTCCGTTGCGGGCCGCAGCGCGCTGGGCTGCCGGTAGCCAGCCCTACCAGGCCTCGGCAATGCTCGTGCAGAGCGGGCCGGACCTGCCCTACCTCTATCCACCCTATCTGTTGCCGCTGCTTGCTCCGGTAGCCAGCCTGCCGCGGGATGCGGTGATAGACCTCTGGCTGGCTGGCTGCCTCCTGGTCTCGGTATGGACATGCAGGCGACTCGCGGTCCCATGGCTGGCCGTTCCGTTCGCGCTCGCCTGGCCGCCGTTCCTGGAAGGCTTGATCACCGGCAACGTCCAGGTGCTCGCCTTCGCCGCTTTCGTCGGCCTGCTCTATGGGCCAGCCGACGGAGCTCCGCGCCCGCGGCTGTTCGAACGGACCCGCGCCCTGCCCAATGGCCTCCTTGCCGCCGCGATCGGGGCGCTGAAGGTCACTCAGCTTCTACCGATTCTCTACCTGCTTCGCCGGCAGACGCGAGCGGCGATAGTCGCCGTTCTAGCCCTGGCGGTCCTGACGATCGCAACGATGCCATTCACGGGAGTGGCAGCATATGGCGACTGGCTGGCCCAGCTCCAGCGCGCCGCCGACCCGGCCTGGGCGCCCGGCGGGCTGACCCTCGGCCGCAGTTTCGGGATTCCGGACGCGCCTGTTATCGCGGCTGGGGTCGCCATTGCTCTCGTCGCCAGGGGTCGGGATTCCGGCGCATGGCTAGGGATCGCTCTGCTGCTGGCAACCACGAGCGTGCATGGCTACACATTCCTGTTTGTGCTGCCCGGCTTGATGGCGATTCGCAGAGACCTCGCCATCGCGGTCGCCGCACTGCTCCTGGGCTCCTACCCCGATGCGTGGTGGCTCGCGACAGGCATCGTCGCGGCGGCCCTGCTATGCATGCCTCACTGGAGTTGGTTGCGCGTCAGTGGAGCGACGATTTCGCCAGGGCGCTTGGGCCACGCGCTTGCGAAGTCCACAGGCGCCGCTGCCGAGTACCAGGCACCCGCCGGTCAGGATGGCGTCGAGCCCGTCAAGCGGCAGTTCAGCCCTTCGCCATCACCATTTGACGTGGCCGGAGGCCCAGGCCCTTCGCGCCACTCGCGACGGGCGAGATGCATGAGACAGGGCGCTTCGACGTCAAGGGGGACGAGTGCAGTCGCCCAGATCCGCAGCGCGGTGCTGGTCGAGCCATAGCGGATAGCGCCAGGAAACGTGGAGCGGCTCGCGCGCGACCGAGGCCACTGCGGAGCCGCCGGCAGCCCGCTCCGACCTGGAGGCAGCCCTTATCCGGCGGTCTGTTCGGGGGAAGACGGGGCCTGGTCGCGCTCCCCGTGCTGGGTCAGCTCCTCCTCCAGCCACAGGCGCTCGCGAACGGAGACCGCGGACTCGATTCTCGGCCTGTCGACGCCGGGCGTCTCGGTGGCGCTGGGGGTTTCGGTGGCGCCGGGCGTCTCGCTGGCGGTCGTCATGCCCAGCTCGTCGGCAAGTGCTGCCACAACCTCGTCGGCCCGACCGCTGCCCCGCTCCTGCGAGTGGCGGAGCCTCATCCATAGCTCCGCGGCCTCGGCTGGAGCCCCGTCCGCCGCCAGGGTCCCCGCGTCCGCGTCCCGGACGCGGAGCTCGATGATGAGCGGCCTCAAGTCGTAGGCGACGGTCTTGGTCTCGCGGCGCCGTTCCCGAGGCAGCCGCTCCGCGGAGAGAATCCGGGTCGCCGCGGAAGCAAGGTCCTCTCGTTCCACGCCGAGCAGGGTCATGCGGTAGTCGGCGGCAACGAGCTGCGGAGCAAGAGCCGGCGCCCCAATCCAGACGTCGTGGAGGTCGATGACCCTGTAGCCGGCCGGCATCCCAGCCGTCAGTCTCTCCCGCAACGCCGGCGCGGTCAGGCGCTCGGCCAGGAACAGATCGGCCAGCTCGTGCTCCGCCAGCATGCCGAGCTGGAGAGGGGCGGCGAAGACCAGTTTCGGCCGGGCGTTGAATCCGCCGGTCGTGGCCACCGGAATCGCTCCCCGTCGAAAGGCTCGCTCCCATTGCGTGACCGCGTCGAGGTGGGCCAGGTAGCGAGCCTCCTCGTTCCGGGCGAAGACGATCCGCCACCGCTGCACGGCCTCGCTCACGGCACCGACTCCCCGCCGCCGGCGGTTCCCGAGCGGGATCGATCGCCGCCCCACCGGGCCACGACTAGCTCCGCCGTGGTCGCCTGCAAGAGCAGGGTCACCAGCACGACCCCGAACGTGATCCCCTGCATCTCGGACCGATTCGGGAAGTCGAGCGGAAGCGAGAGCGCCAGAGCCGTCGAGACGGCACCGCGCAAGCCGGACCAGAAGACGACATGCAGCCAGTCGAGCGGAATGGCCGCTCCGTCACGACCGGCCACCCCGTCACGACCGGCCACCCCGTCACGACCGGCCAACCCGTCACGACCGGCCACCCGCCGACCCTTGCGCTTCCGAGAGGCTTTCGGGGGGCGCGTCCTCCGCTGAACGAGCCGCCAGAACCCCAACAAGCCGTAGACGATGACTGCCCTTCCGACCAGCGTGGCCGCAAACGCCCAGGCTATCGGCGAGGCCACGTCGGCCAGAGCGTGGATCGATATCGCGAAGCCCACGACGAGGAAGACGAATGCGGTGGCCAGGAAGGCGACGAACTCCCAGACGGTGTCGAGAGCTTCCTCCGTCCGGCGCGAGAGGCCGTTCTTGCGACCATATGTGCCCAGGAAGATTCCCGCGACAGCGGTGGCGATCACGCCCGAGAGGTGGAACGCGTCCGCCGCCAGATAGGTGCCGTAGGCGAGGACCACCGAGAGGCTGATCTCGATCAAGTGATCGCCGACGGTCGGCAGAATCCGCGAGGCCAAGTATCCGGTAACGGCGCCCAGGGCGGTGCTTACGAGCGTGACCCAGACGAACGTGAAACCGATCTCCGCCGGTCCGATCGGGCGCGACACGAAGTCCACTGCCAGGGCGAAGACGACGATGCCGGTCCCGTCGTTGAAGACGCTCTCCGCTTCCACGAGCGTGGCCAGACGTCGCGGTGACGCGAGACGCTTGAACGTGGCGATGACAGCGGCCGGATCGGTGGCCGAGAGCATTGCCCCCACCACGAACGCCTGAGGCAGGGGCAGGCCGGCGCCGAAGTGCAGAGCCGCCGCGACGATCGACGCGCTGACCAGGACACCCGGGCCGGCCAGCAAGCTCACGCCCACCAGGGAAGGGCGCAGCTTGCCGAAGTCGGTCTGGTAGGACGCCTCGAAGATCAGTGCCGGCAGCAGGACCACCAGTACGAGCTGCGGCGTGATCTCGATCCGGAGAGGCGCCAGGGTACCCGCGGCGATGCCAAAGGCGACCAGTGCGACGGTGTACGGCAGCTGGATTCGACGGGCCAGGAGCGTCACCAGAGCAGCGGCACCGACCAGGAGGACGAAGAGACGGATCAGCTCGAGGGTCGTCTCACCCGAGCCTGCAGGGCTTGCCGGCGTCACCCAGAGTTCTCGCCACCGGCCGCCTCCACCGGTGACGCGAGACCGTTGGTCCCGGCGTCCTTCGACTGCATCTGCGTCCCCAGCATGTCATGTGACCGGCCGCGTCTCGGGGCGCGGTCGAGGTTCACGTTATCACCCGCGCAGTACGCGGCGGCGCCAATCGAAGCGGCAGCGGCTACGTCGGAGCGTCGGGCGTCGCCGGGCGGGCCAAGATATCGCCACCGCCGGGACGAGGGCCCGGTTCCTCCTTCGTCGCCGACCGTGCCGCCGCCGCCGCTGATGAGCATCCGCCGCGGACCCTGGTCGCCGGTATCGCAGTCAAAGCCGGTCACTGCCGGTGCCCCGCAGTTCGAGCACGGGCCCCAATGACAGTCCGCTGTGGTCCGGCCGGCCAGGGCGAGCCTTCGGTCACGCAGGAGGAAGTCGCCCGAGACGCCGGCGCCCAGATGCTCCCACGGCAGGTGTTCGCCCGTCGGGATGTCGCGCTGGGCATACCAGGCCGGGTCCAGACCCTCTTCGTCGAAAGCCTGAATCCAGGCATCGAACTTGAAGTGCTCGTCCCAGGCGTCCAGGCGTGCCCCGTTCCGCCAGGCTCGGACGATCACGGGAGTGAGCCGGCGGTCACCACGACCTAACGCCGCCTCGAGGAGCGAACTCCGCGGGTCGTGCCAGGACAAGACGAGGCCCTTGCCGTGGAAGGCCTTCCGAAGCTGGGAGACTTTGGTTTCGATCTCGTCGGTGGCGTCCTGACCGTCCCATTGGAACGGCGTATTGGGCTTGGGCACGAACGTCGAGACGTTGGCCTTGACCTGAGCTCGGCCGCCGTGGCGCCGCCGCCCGATCTCGAGGACGCGCCGGCAGATTCCAGCGATGGCCAGCACGTCTTCCGCGGTCTCGCCCGGCAGGCCGATCATGAAGTAGAGCTTCACGGCGCTCCAGCCGCGGCTGAAGGCCAATTCCGCGCAGCGAACGATCTCCTCGTCGCTCACGCCTTTGTTGATCGTGTCGCGCAAACGCTGGCTTCCGGCCTCGGGCGCGAACGTGAACCCGGAGCGCCGGCCGCCGGGGGCGATGGCGTCGACCAGCTCCACGGTGAACGCGTCGACCCGCGTGCTCGGAAGCGAGATCACGACCTCCGGGTTGCGTCGGTGCAGGGCCGAGGCGACCTCCTGGACGAACGTGTAGTCCGCGGTCGAAAGGCTCGTCAGGCCTACCTCTTCGTAGCCGGTCGCGCGCAGGATCGCCTCGGCCGCGGCCACCGCGACCTCGGGAGCGCGCTCTCGGAGCGGCCGGGACTGCATCCCCGCCTGGCAGAAGCGACAGCCGCGGGTGCAACCGCGCATGACCTCGAGCTGGGCCCGGTCGAAGACGATACCGATGTTGGGTACGATCTGGCGGATGCCGCGCACCCGGGTCTCGAAATCGGCGGCGATACGTCCGGCGACGCTGGGCGGAGCGGCCTCGTCGAGACGGTCCAGCGCCGCGAAGGTGCCGTCGGCCTCGTAGCGTGGCTCGTACAGCGAGGGCACGTAGACGCCTGGGATGCGGGCCAGGGCTCGCAGGGTTGTGGCGCGATCCACTCCGCGGCGCGATTGCCCGTCTCGGCCGCAAACCCGGCGATGCCAGCCGAGCGATTGCAGAACCTCGCTGATCTCCAGCACCACGTCCTCGCCCTCGCCAAGGACGACGGCGTCGGTCAGGTCGGCGAAGGGTTCCGGGTTCAGGACGATGGAGCCACCGGCTATGACGAGCGGATCCGCCTCCGAGCGCTCCCCGGTCGTCAGTCCGATCCCCGCCAGATCGAGCATGTCGAGCACGTTCGTGGCCACCAGCTCGTACCCGAGGCTAAGCCCCAACACGTCAAAGTCGTGCAGGGAGCGGCGCGTCTCCAGGCTCCACAAGGGCACCTTCGCCGATCGCAACTCCGCCTGAAGATCGACATCCGGGGCGAAGCAGCGCTCGGCCAGACAGTTCGGCCGCTCGTTCAGAACCTCGTATAGGATCCGCAGGCCAAGGTTGCTCATCCCGATCTCATATAGATCCGGGTACGTGAAGCACCACTTGAGAGCGGTCTCGGACCAGTCCTTTCGGACCGAATTCCATTCCCCGCCCGAGTAGCGACCGGGCTTGCGGACGCGACTCAACAACCGCCGGATGGTCAGAGCGGGGACCGGCAGTGGCGCGTTGAACGGTCCGGCCTCGGTCCGGGCCGGTGAGCGCTGGCGTGAGAGTGCCGTCGTCATGGTCTAGCTCGCTGGGATTGACCCGCGGCCGGGCGTATCAGAGGGCGGGGGCAGGGACAGGGATCTCCTTCACCACTCGGGCTTCTCTCGGCGCAGATTCGTGCTCTGCACGATGCCGAGGCCGGCGGCCAGGCTGACGAGCGAGGCGCCCCCGTAGGAGATGAAAGGAAGGGGGATGCCCGTAACGGGCACCAGACCGATGACCATGCCGACGTTCACGAGGACCTGGAACAGGAGCATCGTCGCCAGGCCGGTGCCGATAAGCATCGCGAACCGGTCCGGGGCGCGCCATGCGCAGATGAGCAGCCGCCACAGGAGCAGCACGAACAGGATGAGGACGACCATCGACCCGATGAAGCCGAGCTCCTCGGCCAGGACGCCCCAGACGAAGTCCGTCGGCCCGACAGGCACGGAGACCGTCCCGTTGGTCAGGCCCTTGCCACCCCATCCGCCTGCATTCACCGCCATCTCGGCCTGGTGCACCTGGTACCCGGCGCCTTTGGGATCTGCGTTCGGGTTGAAGAGCGTCAGCAGGCGGGCTTGCTGGTAGTCCTTCAGGCTGGTCCACACGATGGGGATGGCGCCCGCAACCCCCGCGAGCAGAGTGCCCATCCACAACAGGCTGGCGCCGGACATGAAGAGCATGCCGGCAACCAAGGCCACCATCACCAGAGACGTGCCGAGGTCCGGTTGGAGCATCACCAGGACCCAGGGCGGCACCATGATCACGATCGCCCCGATGATGGTCCAAAGGGATCTTGCGCTCTGTTCGCGGTGCGCCAGGTACGAGGCGAAGACGATGACCATGATGATCTTGGCGAGCTCGCTGAATTGGAACTGGAAGTCGCCGATGGTCACCCAGCGAGCCGCCGTGGCTTCACCGGTACTCCTGCCAATACGTAGCGTCAGGATCAGGAGGCCGATGTTGACCAGATACAGCGGCCAGGCGAACGAGCGCAGCCACCTGTAGTCGAAGACCGTCGTCAGGCCCAGCACGACGGCCGCGATGACGCCCCACAACAGACTTCGCACGAACGGCGAGCTCAGGGACAGCGATTCATGGGTCGATCCGACGCTGTTGCTGTACGCCATCACCAGACCGAAGATGGTCAGGAGTACCGCATACGTCGTGAGCTGGAAGTCGTAGTTGCGCCACGACAGCCAGCCGGCCTTGGGGGCCCAACCCCGGAGCTTGAGTGTCTCGCCGCGCAGCATGCTCATGGTCAGTCGCTACCGTCAGTCCCTGTTCGGACTGCCGTAGAAGTTGGTCACCTTCTGGGTCCAGGTTTGGATGTACCCGGGAGTGTGTGAGTTGAAGGGATCGCCCTTCAGGCCAAAGTGCATCATCAGGTAGTACTTGACGACCTCCGTCGCCACATTGCCGTAGGTATCCGCGCCGTAGATGAAGGCCACGACCGCCAGCTGTGAGTCCGGCTTCGTGAAGTCGCCGTTGTAGGGATCCCCCGGCACGTAGCCGACGAACCACTCGTGATACGGCAGGCGCCCGTACTTGTCGATCACGCCGAACTCCGCGGTCCCGGTCTTGCCCGCGACCTTTATCGGCAGGTCCACGAGGTTGTAAGTGTGTCGGGTGGTGACCACCGCCCGCGTCGCCAGGCGCATGGTCTCGAGGGTGTCCTGAGAGGCGGGCAACTTGTTCAGCAGCTTTGGTTGTACGTATGTGACGTTGTTGAGCGAATCCTTGGTCGAGTACACGACGTGCGGCTGCCAGAGGTTGCCGCCGTTGGCCAGGGCGCAGTACGCGTTTAGCAGCTGGAGTGGCGTCGCAGCGTCATAGCCCTGGCCGATGCCTGCCTGGATGATCTCGCCGGTGTACATCGGTTTGCCCGTGTTCTTCTCTTTCCAGTCGTTGGTCGGAACGATGCCGCTGGCCTCGAACGGGAGGTCGATGCCCGTCGGAGCTCCGAAGCCGTACTGAGTAGACCAGAAGGTGAGGCGGTCGAGCCCGACCATCTGCGCGAGCTGATAGAAGAAGGTGTCGCTCGAATAGGCCACACCCTGCGTGATGTTCAGGGGCCCCCAACCCTCCTTGTTCCACTCCCAGAACTTGAACGCCCCGATCTGGATGTAGGGCTGCGAGAGGAGAGTCGTCGAGGAATTGAAAGTGCCGCTGCAGTAGTCGAAACCGTCCCTAACTTTGTCGCCGGCGAATTGACATTCAGGGTTGTCCTGAAGGCCGGCCGTACCGGTTACCAGCTTGAAGGTGGATCCGGGCGCGTACTGGTCCGCGATCGCCTTGTTCAGGAGCGGTTGACTCGGGTCGGCCAGGAGCTTCTGAAAGTCCGTCTCGCTGATCCCGTCGGCGAACTTCTGATCGTCGTAGCTCGGCAGGCTGACCATCGCCAGGATGTTCCCGTTCTGGGGGTTCTCGACGATGATCACGCCTCTCGTCGCGATGGGCACGCCACCGGCGCCGTTGAGACCCCACTGGAGGGCTTTCTGCGCGATCTGCTGCTCGTGGGTGTCGATCGTCAGGGTAAGGGAGTCACCCGGTACAGGCGGCTTGTGGCTCGTGAGCAACCCGGGGATCGCCTTGCCGGAGTCGTCGAGGGCCACGCTCTCATCGCCGTAGGTTCCCCGGAGCTGTTGCTCGTAGGACGCCTCCAGTCCGTTCTGGCCAACCACGTCCGATTTCGAGTAGCCCTGACCCTTCAGCTGGTCGTACTGCGCCTGCGTGATCTGCCCGGTGTAACCGATGAGTTCGGAGAAGAGGGGTCCGGTGACGTACTGGCGGTGCTGTATGACGACCACCTTCACGCCCGGGAGGGAGTCGCTGTTCTCCTCGATGAACCGTGCGACATCGACGGGGACGTTGTCGGCGATCTTCACCGGGTCGTACAGCGACCCGCTGGCGCTGTCTATCCTCGTCTCGATGTCGACGGGATTCGCGTTCAGGAGAGATCCAAGCCGTTCGGCTACCACGGGTTTCTCGGAGAGCTGCAGGTCGATCGGAGTCACTGTGACCGAGTAGGTGACGACGTTCTGGACCAGTGGCGCTCCGGATGCGTCGTAGATGAGGCCTCGAGTGGACGGAACGCTCTGGGTGGCCGTCGTGGCGATGCTCGCGGCGGGGTAGGCCGACGGATGGGGGACGATTTGGAGATCGAACATCCTGTAACTGAGAGTCGTTACGCCCACAGCCACAGCCAGGACGAACGCTCCGAACCTGTAGGCGTTCCTCGGAACAGCCTGTCGGCCCTCGGTCGCTACGCTCACAGCGTCACCGCCACCACACTACGCGTTCCCGTTGCTCTGCACGTCTCTTGAGGCCTATCACCAGCGGAGCAATCAACGCGGCCATAGCCGCGTTGACGATTCCCGCCGCGACGAGAGCGGTCAGCTGAATCGATGGTGCCGGGGGACGGAGCAATCCCGTGACCACGTTGGATATCACCAGAAACACCGGCGTCAGCACCAGAACAGCGCCGATGACGCCTGGGTATCGGGATCGCGAAAGGAGCGGCACCGCCAGATCCGTAGCGGCCATCGCAATCAAGAGCCCGAAGACGGTGGAGCCCATCGGCCGCATAGCCAGAAAGTCCAGGAACAGTCCGCCCACGAAAGCCCAGGCCATGCCTTCCTCGAAGCCATACACGAGGGTGATGGCAATGCCGAAGAGAAGGACGATCTGTAGTTGTGCGCCAGCGATCTGGTATCGCGACGCCATCGACGATTCCAAGAGCGCCGCGACGCCGGCGCCGACCGCAGCGAATGCGGGACCCATGGCGGTCAGCCCTCAGAGCAGAGTTGGAGCGACACCCCGGCATGAGGGGTGCGACCTGGTATCGGCATCAACCGGGGGAGTATAGGGCCGTCCGCAGGATCCGGACAACGGCGCGACTCTGACCGCGGTTGCGTCGCCCGTTAGCCTCGACCTTGGTGCGGCCGCGACCAAGATCGAGCAGAGTGGGCTCGGGCGTCTCCGGCCGCTTCCGGGGCGGATCGGCAGGGATGAATGCGGATCTTGCATGTTCCTGTTTCACGTGGAACAGGCGAGGCCCAGCAGCAGCAGCCCGGACCGTACAGAGGACCTTCTCTTGAAGCGTCATGCCTTGCCCGCAACGGCCGTTTCACGTGCAACACCCCACTCGCCCGCACGCAGTGCCCGACCGCACCCCAGTCTCCGCGCGCTGGCAGTGCCGCGACTCTGCTAGCGGTCCGAATCGGCCCCACCGGTGATGTTCGCTCAAACGACGCAGGAACCGCCCCGTCGGTAGAGCCTCCCGCCGGGCACGTCCATCCGCGGCCGGTTGAGTGGGTGATCGCAGATGATCGCGCAATAAGCGACTGGGCCTACCTTCGACGCGCCCCGGCGCGGTCTGGGCAGTCTGAGGCCTGGACCCTGGAGGTCCAATCCGAGACTCGCTTCAATCCGGGAACCGGCCCCGGATGCTAGAATTGAGCGTGCCGCCGACAGAAATGGGGACCTGAGTGGGCCAGATCATCGCTTGCGCCAACCAAAAGGGTGGCGTCGGCAAGACGACCACGGTTGTCAACTTAGGAACATACCTGGCCCTCGCCGGAGATACGGTCCTCGTCATCGATCTCGACCCCCAGGGCAACACCACCAGCGGCTTCGGCGTGGATCGAGGCCAGTTCCAGCACTCCATCTACGAGGCGATCATCGAGGATGCGCCCGTGTCCGAGTTGGTCGTTGGGACCGTCGTTCCGGGCCTTTCGATCGTGCCGTCCTCCATCTCTCTGGCCGGCGCGGAAGTAGAACTCGCTCCGTTGCCCCAGCGTGAGCGCCGACTTGGCCGCATCCTGACCGAACTCGTGGCCGCGTACGACTACATCATCCTCGACTGCCCGCCGTCGCTGGGCTTGCTGACCGTAAACGCGCTGACCGCGGCCGACGCGGTCGTGATCCCGATCCAGTGTGAGTACTACGCCTTGGAAGGCCTGTCGCAGCTGATTGCCACCATCAATCTCGTACGGAACCACCTCAACCCTGATCTGGCGATCAAGGGGGTGGTGCTGACGATGTACGACGGACGGACCAACCTCTCGGCGGAGGTCGATGCTGAGGTCCGAAAGCACCTCGGATCTGCGGTCTTCCGGACGGTTATCCCGCGCAGCGTTCGACTCTCAGAGGCGCCGAGCTACGGGCTTCCGATCGCCTTGTATCGGCCCGACTCACGAGGGGCAGAGGCCTACGCATCCATGGCCACCGAGTTGCGAGAGCGCGACGGACGCCCGGCGGCGGTTCCCGTCGCGGCGCCGACCCGCAGGACCGCCACAGCCGACGCCGGCGCCGTCGATGGGGGGCCCCAGTGACGCCTGTGCACGTTGAGCGGCACACCGCGCTGGGTCGAGGGCTCGGAGCGTTGATACCTCAGACCAATCCGACCGGAGCGGTGGCCGTCGAGATCCCCATCTCTCGCATTCGTGGGAACCCCTACCAGCCTCGTCAGCACGTCGAGCAGCAATCTCTCGAGTCGCTCGCGAGCAGCATCGCCACTCACGGAGTCCTGCAGCCCGTGATCGTGACCGAGGTTCTCGATGGCTATCAGCTCGTGGCCGGTGAGCGGCGGGTCCGAGCCGCCCAGATGGCCGGTCTGGACCACGTTCCGGCCATCGTCCGCCAGATGATCGAGCGCGACCAGCTCGCCGTCGCCCTCGTGGAGAACGTGCAGCGCGCCGATCTGAACGCCATGGAGGAGGCACACGCCTACCGCCAGCTTGCCGACGAGTTCGGTTTGACCCAGGACGACATAGCCTCTCGTGTGGGGCGTGCTCGCTCGACTGTCGCCAACACCCTCAGATTGCTCGAGCTCGAACCTTCGGTTCAGAAGGCACTCGGCGGCGGCGACATCACTGAGGGCCACGCCCGCGCCCTGGCCGGGGCGGCACCTGCGGCGCAGCGTCAACTCGTCGAAGCCGTGGTGTCCCGGGGGCTCTCCGTACGGCAGACCGAAGAACTCGTCCGAAGGCTGCGCGATCGACCCGCATCGAAAACCAAGACGGCGACCGACTCCGATGTCGAGATGGAACGTCTCGAGGAAGAACTGCGCCGAGCTCTGGGCACGAAGGTGCTTTTGGTCCGATCGCGAAAGGGCGGACGCATCGTCATCGAGTACTACAGCGACGAGGAGTTTTCCCGCCTCTTCGACCGCCTGACCGGAGGAAACTCTTGACCCAGGAACTCACCAAGCGCGCCGCCACTGGATCGGCGACCGCAGCCGCTCAGCCGGCCGCGGGTCGCCGCTCGCGCAAGCCCGCCACCGGCGACTACAACGCCGAGAGCATCCAGGTACTCGAAGGGCTGGATCCGGTCCGCCGTCGACCCGGCATGTACATCGGCTCTACCGACGTGCGCGGCCTGCATCACCTGGTCTGGGAGGTCGTCGATAACTCGATCGACGAGGCGATGGCCGGGTTCGCAACCAACGTAGAAGTGCGGATCCTCGAGGACGGGTCCGTTCGGGTCATCGACGACGGCCGCGGCGTCCCGGTCGGACGCCATCCGAGCGGCAAGGATGCACTCGAGATCGTTCATACGGTGCTCCACGCCGGCAGCAAGTTCGGCGGCGGCGGCTACAAGGTCTCCGGCGGCCTCCACGGCGTAGGCGTCAGCGTTGTCAACGCTCTGTCGGAGTGGCTGCGCGTCGAATCTGCGCGCGACAGCGCAATCTGGGCCCAGGAGTACTCGCGCGGCGAGCCGACAACCGGCGTCCGCAAGATCGGCCCCCAGGGCGACCGGCGAGGCACCACGACGACTTTCAAGGCCGATCCCAGTGTCTTCGAGACAACCGAGTTCTCGTTCGACACCATCGCTCAGCGTCTCCGCGAGTCGGCATACCTCAACAAGGGCTTGTGGATCCGCCTGCTGGACGACCGGGCGCAACGTGAACGTTCGTTCTATTTCGAGGGTGGGCTTGTCTCCTTCGTTCGTCATCTCAACAAGAACAAGGAGACGCTCAACGCCCGACCCATCTACGTGGAACGACGGGAGTCTTCGACCTCCATCGAGATAGCGCTCCAGTACAACGACTCATACGCGGAGAACGTCTTCAGCTTCGCGAACAACATCAACACCATCGACGGCGGGAGCCACATGACGGGCTTCCGCGCCGCCCTGACCCGTTCCCTCAACGACTACGCCCGCCGGGCCGGTATCCTCAAGGACTCCGATGCCAACCTGAGCGGCGACGACGTCCGCGAGGGGTTGACGGCCGTGATCAGCGTCAAGCTCGTCGATCCCCAGTTCGAGGGCCAGACCAAAGCCAAGCTCGGCAATCCCGAGATCAAAGGCCAGGTGGAAGCGGCCGTAACCGAAGGGATCGGCCAGCATCTCGACGAGAACCCCGCGGACGGGCGGCGCATCATCGAGAAGTCGCTCATCGCTGCGCGTGCGCGAGAGGCCGCCCGCAAGGCCCGAGACCTGGTGATCCGCAAGGGCGCCCTCGAAGGGATGTCCCTGCCGGGCAAGCTGGCCGACTGCCAGGAGCGCGACCCTGCCAAGAGCGAGCTCTACCTGGTCGAGGGCGACTCGGCCGGAGGCTCAGCGAAGCAGGGCAGGGATCGCCGCTTCCAGGCGATCCTGCCGCTCCGCGGCAAGCTCCTCAACGTCGAGAAGGCGCGCCTGGACAAGATCGTCTCGAGCGAGAACATCCGGCCGCTGGTGATTGCTCTCGGGGCCGGGATCGGCGACTCCCTCGACCTCGCCAAGCTCCGCTATCACCGGATCATCATCATGACCGACGCCGACGTCGACGGCGCCCACATCCGAACCCTGCTCCTGACCTTCTTCTTCCGGCACATGCCGCAGGTCATCGAAAACGGCTATCTCTTCATCGCCCAACCGCCGCTCTTCCGAGTCAGCACCGGCAAGGTGACCCACTATGCCGCATCGGAGACGGAGCGCGACGCCATCGTCAAGAAGATGGCGGTCAAGAACGTGACGGTTCAGCGGTTCAAGGGCCTCGGTGAGATGAACGCCGATCAGCTCTGGGACACCACGATGAACCCGGAGACGCGTACCCTCCTGCGGGCGGAGGTGGACGACGCCGCGGAGGCCGACGCCATCTTCACGATGCTGATGGGCGAGCGCGTCGAACCGCGTAAGGACTTCATCAAGACCGAGGCCCGGAAGGTCCAGAACCTCGATGTCTGATCCGGTTGTGCCAGGGTCGACGCCGACGATGGCCACCGAGTCGGCCCAGACGGCCCAGACGGCCCAGACGGCCCAGACGGCCCAGACGGCCCAGACGGCCCAGACGGCCCAGACGGCCCAGACGGCCCAGACGGCCCAGACGGCGATGCTGTCGTACCAGGACCTCCGCATTCGGCCGCACAACTGTTTCGCCTGTGGCGAGCTGAACGATATCGGCCTGCATTTGCAGCTGAACCTGGAACCCGGCCGGTGCTCGGCCGAGCTCGTGGTGCCGAACAGGTTCGAAGGCTGGGAGGGGATCGTCCACGGCGGGATCCTGTGCACCATCATGGACGAGGTCATGGCCTGGGCCCTGGCGCAGGCCGACAGTTGGGGAGTGACCGCTCGCATGAGCGTCGACTTCCGAAGGCCGGTCACCGTCGGCCAGAAGATACGTGCCGAAGGGTGGATCACCGAGTCGCGTCGCCGAATCCACGCAACGGCCGCGAGGATCGTCGACGCCGAAACCGGGGTCGAGTTCGCGACCGCACAGGCGACCTACGTCTCCGCTTCGGAGGCCAGGAAACGCGAGCTCAAGGAGCGCTACGGCGTCTTCGTCGGGGAGAACCGCCAGTGAGCACGGCTTCCGCCAAGGCCCCCTCCGCGGTCACGGTCGCCTCCAATCTGTTTGTGGCCGAGCATCTCGCCGCGGCTGCCGCCCTCGGTGATTCGCTCGTGGATCGGGTCTGGGATCCTGACGCCTTCGTTGCCCTCATCGACGAGGGTTTCAAGACCGTCGCCGATCCCCTCGCCATCGACGGCATGCGCGCCGTGACTCCAGGCCTCGGCCCGGTGCTCGGCGTGCGGCTGCCGTTGATGGACGCCACCCAGAAGGCCTTCAAGCGCGGCACGCGCAAGACCCCGACGTCGCTCCTCATCGACGTGATGGACCGCCTGCTGCGCCAGGAGACGCGCGAGATTCGATGGTTCGGCATGTGGAACCTCGCTCGTCTTCTGCCCACGGATCCGGAGAGAACGTGGCAGCTTCTCCGCCGCGCGGCCCACGAGGCCGACGACTGGATCAGCGTGGACACTCTCGCTCATCCGTACGGTGAGGGGATCCTGCTCGACGCCCACCGCTGGTCCGAGCTTGAGCAGCTCGTCTACTCGAAGTCCCGCTGGGAACGCCGTCTGGTCGGTTCGACCATCGCGACGATGCCCCACGTCCACGGCGTACCAGGCGGGAGAGACCAGCCCGTGATCGAGCGGGGCCTCGCGCTCGTGGGTCAGCTCATCGGCGACGACGAGCCGGAGGTCCAGAAGGCCCTTTCGTGGGCCCTGCGCACGCTCGCCGATCTCGACGCTGCGGCCACTACCCGCTTCCTCGAAGCCGAGACGCGGACCGCTCGACTGACCGCCGACGGGCACCGAGGCTGGGTCGTGCGCGACTCCGTTTCCAAGCTGCCGGCCGAAACGGCCACTCGCCTGAGGGTGGACCTCGACGGGATCCGGCGCCGCCCCGGTGCCCCTGCCACTTCTCGCGCCGCGGCGGCCGTGGCGCAGTTCGCCGCCGCCGGCACCTATGGCCCCGCGCCAAGTGCCACCAACGTCCTGGAGGAATAGCGCACCGTGACCGACGATCTGGGCAAGGTCCGAGTAGTCCGCATCGAGGACGAGATGCGGACCAGCTATCTCGACTACGCGATGAGCGTCATCGTGGCGCGCGCGCTGCCCGACGTCCGCGACGGCCTCAAGCCCGTCCATCGTCGCATCCTCTACACCATGGGCGAGATGGGCCTGTCCGGCACGTCGTCCTATCGCAAGTGCGCCGCGATCGTCGGCGACGTGATGGGCAAGTACCACCCGCACGGTGACTCCGCCATCTACGACACCCTGGTCCGACTGGCCCAGGACTTCTCTATGCGCTATCCGCTCGTGGACGGCCAGGGCAACTTCGGCTCGATCGATGGCGACAGCGCCGCGGCAATGCGCTACACGGAGGCTCGCCTGACGGGCATCTCGGCCGAGATGCTGTCTGACATCGACAAGAACACCGTCGACTACGTCGACACGTACGACGGCACGAACCGAGAACCCACGGTTCTGCCGGCGAAACTGCCCAACCTGCTGGTCAACGGCGCGTCGGGAATTGCCGTCGGCATGGCCACGAACATCCCGCCTCACCACCTGGGCGAGGTGTGCGACGCCGCCGGGGCCCTGATCGACGACCCCGGGCTCACCTCGGACGATCTCTGCAAGTACATCAAAGGGCCCGACTTCCCGACCGGCGGCACGCTCTTCCGCTACGAGACCCGTCGTAACCCGATCACCGGCGAGACCGAGACCGTCGACGCCATACGTGAGATGTACGCCCACGGCCGGGGCCGAGTCGTCGTTCGAGCCCAGGTCGCTTTCGAGGAGACCCGCGGCGGCCGCATGGCGATCATCGTCTCCGAGCTGCCGTACATGGTCAACAAGGCCGTCCTGCTGGAGAAGATGGCCGACCTAGTCGGGGCCAAGAAGCTCGAGGGGATCTCCGACCTGCGCGACGAGTCGGACCGCGACGGGATGCGCATCTACATCGAGATGAAGCGTGACGCGGATCCTCACCGCGTCCTGAACAACCTGTTCAAGCACACCGCGATGCAAGTCGCCTTCAACCTCAACATGCTCGCCCTTGTCGACGGCCAGCCGCAGACCCTGCCTCTCAAGGCGGTGCTGCAGCACTACGTCGATCACCGGCGGGAGATCGTCACACGCCGGACCGAGTTCGACCTGGAGAGGGCCCGCGCTCGGGCTCACATCCTGGAGGGCCTCAAGATCGCACTGGACCACCTCGACGAGGTGATCCGGACGATCCGCGGGTCGGCCGACGTCGACACGGCCAGAACGAACCTGATAACCCGCTTCGGCCTGACCGAGATCCAGGCCCAGGCCATCCTGGACATGCGGCTGGCCCGCCTGGCGGCGCTCGAGCGCAAGAAGATCGAGGACGAGTACCTCGAGGTCATAAAGCTCATCGCCGAACTCGAGGACATCCTCGCCAATCCGTCGCGCGTCCTGGCGGTCATCAAGGACGAGCTCACCGCCATCAAGACGAAGTACGCGGGCACGCGCCGGACCAGAATCGCCGAAGACTCCAGCCGCGAGATGACGGACGAGGACCTGATCGCCGACGAAGACGTCGTCGTAACCATCAGCGGGCGCGGCTACATCAAGCGCCAGCCCGTCGCCACCTATCGCCGCCAGGGCAGGGGCGGGAAGGGGATCATCGGCCACGTGACCCGCGAGGAGGACGCCGTCGAGCACCTCCTCGTGGCCAATACCCACGACTGGGCGCTCTTCTTCACCAATCGCGGCCGGGTCTTCTCGGCCAAGGTTCACACCATCGTGGACGCGAGCCGTCAGGCCAAGGGAATCGCGATCATCAATCTCCCGGGTGTCCAGGTGGAGCCCGGCGAGGTCCCGATGGCCACTATCACGCTCCCCGACTTCAACGCCGGGAAGTTCCTGGTCATGGCCACACGCAACGGCATCGTCAAGAAGACGCCGCTCGAACAGTTCGAGAGGGTCCGGTCCAGCGGCATCATCGCCATCAACATCCGCGAGGGCGACGAGCTGGCGTGGGTTGACGTAACAACCGGAAAGGACGACGTCATCCTGGCCACCGCCCTGGGCAAGCTGGCTCGCTTCGCCGAGACCGAGGTCCGGCCGATGGGCCGCGACGCCAGTGGGGTCATCGGCATCGAGCTGGTTCGCCAGGGCGACAAGGTCGTCAGCATGAGCGTCGTACAGCCTGGTGCGGACCTGCTCGTCCTGACGGAGACCGGCTACGGCAAGCGCGTCCCGCTCTCCGAGTTCCGGCGCAAGCATCGTGGCGGCCAGGGCGTGCGCCTGATCTCGCTCGAGGGCAAGAAGACCGGAGACGTGGCCGCGGTCCAGCAGGTCACCGAGCAGGACGAGGAGTTGCTCCTCATCAGTGCCGGCGGCCAGGTGGTTCGGACCGAAACGAACACCATCAACCGCTACGCCTCCCAGGCTCGGGGAGTGATCGTCATGCGCCTCAATGCCGGCGACAAGGTGGTCGGCATCGCCGCGTTCCGGGCCGGGCTGGCACAACGCGGTGGCTTAGCGGACAATGGGGCCGGAGGCGCCCGCCCTGCGCCCGATGGCGGGACCACCAAGTGAGCGACGACGAGAACCGGGAGATGGCTTTGCCAGCGGACCAGTTCGATGTCTACACCGGGAACGCCAACCGGGAGCTGGCCGGCAACATCTGCCGTTACCTGGGGATCGATCTCGGGCGGGCGGACGTCTTCGAGTTCTCCAACGAGAACATCTTCGTCAGGATCATCGACAACGCCCGGGAGAAGGACGTCTTCCTGATCCAGCCGACGTCGCGGCCGGTCAACAAGTCGATCATGGAACTGCTGATCATGATCGACGCCTTCAAGCGAGCGAGCGCCGGACGCATCACCGCCGTCGTCCCCTACTACGGCTACGGCCGGTCCGACAAGAAGGACCAGCCGCGCGTCCCCATCACAGCCCGCCTGATCGCGGATCTGATCACCGTCGCCGGGGCCAACCGGCTCCTCACGGTCGATCTTCACCAGGGCCAGATCCAGGGCTTCTTCAACATCCCGGTCGACGAGTTGACCGCCGTCCACCTGCTCTCCAGCCACTTCCGCCACAAGCAGATCGAGAACCTTGTCGTGGTGACGGATCTCGGCTTCGCCAAACGCGCGCGGACCTTCGCTGAGCTGCTGGAGGCTCCGCTGGCCATCGTCGAGAAACGCCGAATCGGCAACCAGGACAGGACCGAGGTTCTGAACGTCATCGGCGACGTCCGCGGCAAGCGGGCCATCATCGTTGACGACGAGATCGACACGGGCGGCACGCTCATCCAGATCGTCAACGCTCTCGAGCGTGAGGGCGTCACCGAGATGTACGCCTGCGCGACTCACGCCGTCTTCTCGGGCGAGGCGGTCGAGCGGATCGCCGCCTCCGGGCTGCGCGAGCTGGTCGTCACCGACTCGATCCCGATTCCGCCCGAGAAGAGAGACCCCAAGATCAAGGTCATCTCGCTCGCGCCCCTGATCGCCGAAGCGATCGTCCGGATCCACCGCGGTCAGTCCGTGGGAGCGCTCTTCACCAGCGAGCTCCATTTCACCCAGGAGATGCTCCTGTGGGATGTCGAGCGCGCCGGCGAACGACCAACAGGCGGCGGCAACGGCCGCCCCAACGGTCAGGCTGAGCCCGAAGGCCAGTCCGTCGACACCGACCCTGACACAGCCGAGAACATGGAGCGCTGACCGGCCGCGCTCGACCGAGCCGGATCGGCGCCCGATTGCGCCGGAGGAGAAACGACAGCGATGAGTCTTCAGCTCCATCGACCCGACGGCAGCGGCGGCCTCGTCCCGGCGCCTCCGCCCAGCCGCGGCCGCGGCGAGGATTGGCGGAACAGCCTGCGCTCGCCGCGCTGGCGAGTGGCCGCCTTGCGCAACACGGAGATGAACCCCACCTCCACAGTGGCCGCTGTCTTCTTCTGGGCGGGGCTTGCCTTCCTTACCCTGGTCCTCCTCCTGTGGGGCTACGGGACGCATTTCTGGCACTGACCGGGGCCACGGCCGGCGCCGCTGCACGGCACGGCGGCCCCGCGGCAGGTCCGGCCGCCGCGGCCGGACCTGCTATCTCAGGCCACGCCTCCGGTAGCGCCTCGGGCGGCGGCGAGAGGCAGTTCGGCAGCTGGCCTATACTTTCGGCCCAGCCCTCGACCCAGCCGAGTGACTGGCATCGGCCGACGCCGAGGGGCGCCGCCGCCTCGACAGACGCAAGACAAACCGGCCCGCTGTGCTGGGCCGCAAGCTATCGTGAGCCCCAATGCTTGGCTTCCTGAGCCGTTTCGTCGACTCAAATGACCGGGAGCTCCGGCGGATCGAACCCCTCGTGGATCGGATCAACGAGCTGGAGCCGGAGATGCAGGCGCGTACCGACGCGGAGCTGCGCGCTGTCGTCCAGGAGCTGCGCGAGGAGATCCGCGACGCCGGCGAGCCCGAAGAGCCCTCCGAGGACGAGCGCCACCACCCCGAGCTCGAGCGCCGCCGCGAGATCGCCCGCGACCGCCGCGAGCGCGAGCATCGTCGCCTCCAGGAGGCGATGGACGAGGTCCTGCCGGAGGTCTTCGCCGCCACGCGTGAAGCCATGCTGCGCACGCTGGGGATGCGCCATTTCGACGTCCAGCTCATGGGCGGCATCGTCCTGCACCAGGGCAAGATCGCCGAGATGAAGACCGGCGAGGGCAAGACCCTCGTCGCCCCTCTCGCGGTCGCTCTCAACGGCCTTACCGGTCGCGGCGTTCACGTCGTTACGGTCAACGACTATCTGGCCCGTCGCGACGCTCAATGGATGGGGCCGATCTACCACTTCCTGGGACTGTCGGTGGGGATCATCATCGGCAGCCGCACCAGCAGCGGACAGGGCGAGGCATACGTCTTCGAGCCCGGCTACCCGACCACCGACGAGCGCCTGATCAACCTGCGACCGGTTTCGCGGCGGGAGGCGTATGCGGCCGACATAACCTACGGCACCAACAACGAATTCGGGTTCGACTATCTCCGCGACAACATGGTCACGGAACTGGACCAGCGCGTTCAGCGCGAGCGCTACTTCGCCATCGTCGACGAGGTCGACAACATCCTCATCGACGAGGCGCGGACGCCGCTCATCATCAGCGGCCAGGCCGAGGAATCGGCGGACAAGTACTTCCTCTTCGCCCGGCTGGTGCCGCGCCTGACCGCCCGTCCGGAGGGCGACGAGGAGGGCGGCGACTACTTCGTCGACCTCAAGGAGAAGGCCGTCTCGCCGACCGAAGACGGCATCGCCAAGATGGAGCGCCTTCTCGGCGTTCAGAACATCTACGACGCGGATCCAACGCTCGCCCGCTACTTCGAGTCGGCACTCAAGGCCCACGCTCTCTACAAGCGCGACCGCGACTACATCGTCAAGGAAGGCGAGATCATCATCGTCGACGAGTTCACCGGCCGCCAGATGCCGGGCCGCCGCTGGAGCGAAGGCCTGCACCAGGCCATCGAGGCCAAGGAAGGGTTGCGAGTCCAGCGCGAGAGCGTGACGCTGGCGACGATCACCTTCCAGAACTACTTCCGCCTGTACACCAAGCTGGCCGGCATGACCGGTACCGCGATGACCGAAGCGGAAGAGCTGCACAAGATCTACAAGCTCGAAGTTGTGGCCATACCCACCAACGAGCCGATGATTCGCGACGATGGGGCCGACCTCGTCTTCCGCAACGAACAGGGCAAGTTCAGCGCCCTCATCGACGAGATCGTCGACATGCACGAGCAGGGCCGCCCGGTCCTCGTTGGCACGGTCTCGGTCGAGAAGTCCGAGCATCTCGCCGATATGCTCAAGAAGCGCGGGATCAAGCACGAGGTCCTGAACGCCAAGTTCCACGAGAAGGAAGCCCCCATCGTTGCTCAGGCCGGGCGGTTGGGCGCCGTCACCATCGCCACCAACATGGCCGGCCGGGGCACCGACATCCGTCTCGGCGGCAACCCGGAGGGCCTGGCCTCGGAGATGCTCCATCGCAAGGGCCTCAACCCCGCCGAGGTGGACAAAGAGACCTACGACGCGGCGCTGGCCGAGGCCAAGCGCCAGTGCGACGCGGAACACGAGAAGGTGGTCGGGACCGGCGGCCTCCACATCATCGGTACCGAGCGTCACGACTCGCGCCGCATCGACAACCAGCTGCGCGGCCGCGCCGGCCGCCAGGGCGACCCGGGCTCGTCCCGCTTCTACCTTTCCCTCGAAGACGACTTGATGAAGCGGTTCGCCTCGGATCGTGTCGCCGGCCTCATGGAACGCCTGGGTCTGGACGAGGACATGGCGATCGAATCGCGCCTGGTCTCCAAGACGATCGAGAACGCCCAGTCCCGCGTCGAAGGCTTCAACTTCGACATTCGCAAGCACGTCGTCGAGTACGACGACGTCATCAACAAACAACGCGAGACCATCTACGAGGAGCGCGACAAGGTTCTCCGCAATGAGGACCTCACCGACACCGTCCAGTCCTTCCTGGATCGGGAGATCGATACTCTGGTCGATCTGCACCTGCCCTCCGAACTCCCGATGGAGGAGTGGAACATGGCCGCCCTCGTGGCTGCCATCGAGGCGATGGGCATGGCGGGACCCGAGACGACCGAGGACGCGCTGTGGGATCACCACAGCCGCGACGCGATCGACGCGCGCCTGAAGGACATCGCCGCGGAGATGCTCGAGAAGAAGGCGGGGGAGAACCCGGACGAGTGGTCGCTCATAGAGCGCCTCGTCCTGCTTCGCACCATCGACTCTGTCTGGGTTGAGCATCTGACCGAGGTCGATGAGCTGCGGCAGGGCATCCAGCTTCGTGCTCACGCCCAGGAAGAGCCTCTCAACGCCTTCAAGAAGGAGGCCTACGGGCTCTTCGAGGAGATGAGCGCGCTGATCCGCCACCAGGTCGCGACGACGATCTTCCGCGTCTCGATCGTCCGGCAGCCCGTCCCGCCCCAGGGCACAGAGAACACGAGCACGACTTCTGCCGCGGACGGGACGGCCGGCGGTTCGGCCGGCGGATCAACGACCGCTGCTCCCAACGGATCGACCGGCGCCGGCCGAGGGCCCGCCGGTGGGAAGCCGCTTCCCAAGCCACTCCCCCAGGGACGCCCAACGAGCGGAGCCGGGGGCGGAGCCGGGGGCGGAGACGGCGCGATCCGCCCCGGCTACTCACCGGCTGGCGTGCGCATGGGCCGCAACGACCAATGCTGGTGCGGTTCCGGCCGCAAGTACAAGAAGTGCCACGGCGCGTAGCGGGCCTCGCCGGACGCCCGAGGGCGCGAGGTAGAGTCCCCCGGCCCGCGGCCTGCCATCGAGCCCCGGCCCGAGCCCCGGCCCGAGCCCCGACGGCGCCCGGCCGGTGACCCAGCCGCGGCTGACTCTCGGGGAGCGCCTGCGCGACCTCGTCCTGGTCGGGCTGGTCTTCATCCTGGGGGCCTGCGCCCTCATCGGCTACACCGCGTTCCGCATCTGGCAGGTCGGCGAGCAGGACGGTCGGCGGCATGTCGACGCCATCGTCGTGCTGGGGACCGCCCAGTACAACGGCCGCCCGTCGCCGTCGCTTGCCGCTCGTCTGGACCACGCCATCGCCCTGTACGCCGAAGGCGACGCGCCCTACCTCATCACCACCGGAGGCAAGCTCCCCGGAGACTGGACCACCGAGGCCGAAGTGGGACGCAAGTATGCGATGGCCCACGCCGTCCCCGACTCCGCGATCCTGATGGAGACCACCGGCCGCTCCACTCTCGAGTCGATGCAGAACGTGCGCGCCGTCATGGACGCGAAGGGTCTCCACACGGCCCTCTTCGTCTCTGATCGAAGCCACATGCTGCGCGTGCTGCGCCTTGCCCAGGATCAGGGAATCGAGGGCTGGTCCTCGCCGACCGAGAGCAGCCCCGACTACAACGGACCGGCAACGCTCCGTGCCACCCTCCACGAACTCGGCGCGACGGGGCTCTACCTCTTCGTCAACCAGGACATCGAGCTGCCCGACGCGGCGCCTGCGTCCATCCCCCAGGCAGCGGCTTCGCCCCCGGTCTCCGGCTAGACGGCGCCGGCCGGCGGCGTCGCGCTCCCGCCACGTCGCCAACGAGCCCACCGAGATACGGCCATGTCCCCCGGCCGGTTGGCCGCGCCACGGAGGAATGCGCGCCCCGACCGCGCTCGACGCCCGATTTCCAGAAGCCGAGGCCAACTAACCTCTTGGCTAAGCCGAATTGAAACCGTATACTCCGCCCGACAGCCGTCGCGACTGCGCCCCGTCACCAGGCCGCGGCCCTGTGGAGGGGCACTGCGCCATCACTTGAGGAGAGTAGTGAAGCAGGCAGAGGAAGCGGCATTCATCGATCTGATCGCCTGTGAGCGTGATTGCCGCAACTGCAGTTATGCCGCCGCGCTCGATTGCGATGGAAACTGCGGCGTCTGCCCGCACAACATCTACTGCCCCTGCGTGAACCCCGTCGTCGCCCGGAGCAAGAGCGCCCTGCGCTTGATCGAGCTCCGACCGATCCTTCTCCAGGACGCCAGAGGCCGCTCTTAGTGGAGCCGGCCGAGATCCGCGACCTGGTCCTACGGATCCAGGCGACCTCGGGGCGTCTTTGACCTCCCCGCCAAGGAAAGCCGTCTAGTCGATCTGGACGCACGCGTCGGCGACCCAAGTTTCTGGGATGACCAACGCGCGGCCAAGAGGGTCCTTCGCGAGGCCGAAGGCCTGCGCGAAGAACTCGGCCTGTGGCAGGGCCTCGAATCGCGGGCCCAGTCGACCGTCGAGCTCCTGGATCTGGCTCAATCGGAAGACGACCAGGCGCTACTCGCCGACGTCGTCAACGATGCCGAGGAGCTCACCCGCGAATACGAGCGGGCACGGCGCGAGCTGCTGTTTGGTGGCCAGTACGACCAGCGCAACGCCATGCTGACGATCAGTGCGGGTGCGGGCGGCACCGAGGCGACCGACTGGGCCGAGATGCTTCTTCGCATGTACCTCCGCTGGGCCGAGCGCCACAAGTTCGCAACCGAGATCCTCGACCAGACCGAGGGCGAGGAGACGGGCATCAAGAGCGTCACGGTGGCCATAGATGGCCGGGCCGCCTACGGCTACCTGAAGGCCGAACGCGGCGTCCACCGGCTGGTCCGGATCAGCCCATTCGACTCGCAGAAGCGCCGCCACACGACCTTCGCCCTCGTCGAGGTCCTGCCGGAGGTCGAAAGCGACATCGAGGTCGAGCTGAACTGGGACGAGATCCGGATGGACACGTTCCGGGCCACTGGCGCCGGCGGCCAGCACGTCAACAAGACCGATTCGGCCGTCCGCCTGACTCACAATCCGACCGGCATCGTCGCCCAGAGTCAAAACGAGCGATCGCAGACGCAGAACAAGGAGACGGCGGCCAAGATCCTTCAGGCCCGACTGCTGCAGCGGGCAGTGGAGGAGCACGAGGCGGAGATACGCAAGCTCCGCGGCGAGCACGTCGAGGCGGGCTGGGGGAACCAGATCCGCAGCTACGTCCTGCACCCCTACCAGATGGTCAAGGACCATCGCACCGAGCTCGAGACCGGCAACACTGCCGCCGTCCTCGACGGCGACCTGGACGCGTTCATGCAGGCCGAACTGGAGCGGGAGGCCACCGGGGCGGTCGTCGGGAGCGACGGACCCCGGGCGCACGCGGGATGACGGAGCCCATCAGCTACCGACCGCCGCGCCGCGGCGAGCTCGCAGACTGCGCGCTCATCTGGTACTCCGCCGTCGACGAGTACATGGCCCGCCTGAATCGGCCTCTGCCGGCGCCCTATCTCGATCCGCTGCTGGGTCTGCTGGAGCACCTCCTGGCCACGGACCCCGAGCGGTTCCTCGTAGCCGTTCGCCCGGCAACGCCCGGAACGCCGGACCATCGGGCGGAACGCGTGGTCGGCTTCGGGATCGCCGTGCAGCGGGAGCACGTCTGGTTCCTGAGCCAGCTCTACGTGCTGCCCGAGGAGCAACGCCACGGCATCGGCAGGGCGATCCTGACCCAGATCATGCCCTCGATCGAGCAGGCGCCCCTCCCGGACGAAGCGGCGGCCACCGGCACCACAGGCGATCGGCCCGGACGACGGGACGGGGTCATGGCCACTTGCACGGACTCGGCCCAGCCTGCCTCGAACGGCCTGTATGCCCGCTACGGCATCGTCCCGAGAGTGCCGGTCTTCAACCTCGTCGGCCAGCCGGCGGATCCGTCGCCTCTGCCGGCCTTGCCGGACGGAATCGAGGCCGTCTCCATGGATCTTCAGGGCCCAAGAGCGGCGCGAGTGGCCTCCGCCCGCGCCATCTCGACAAAGCCCGGACAGGCGCCTGGTCGTGCGGAGCGGGCCCGAGCCATGGACTCCATTGATCGCGCGGTCGACTCCATCGATCGAGCGGTTCTCGGGTACGCACATCCCGCGGACCACGCTCACCTTCGGGCGACGGGACGAGTGGGGTTCGTCTACATGACGACAGCCGGCGAGCCGGTCGGCTACGGCTACGGCTCCGAGGTCGGCCGCTTCGGGCCGATCTCCGTACTCGACGAGACCGTCACCGCAGCGGTCATCGGCCATCTGATGGCGACGATCAAGCCCCGCGGCGCCACCAGCGTCTGGGTCCCTGGAGCCAACGATCGGGCCATGGTTGCGCTGCTTCGAGCAGGCCTCCGGATCGAGGGCTTCCCTGCGCAGCTGTGCTGGACCCGGCCTTTCGCCGCCTTCGACAGATACGTTCCGGCGAGCCTGGCTCTGCTGTGAGGCGTCCCAGCCCGAGCCGGGGATCGGTGCTAGCCTCATGGCCATGGTGAGCGCGGTGTCGTCCGATTCGGGGCCCAGCCAGCCTCGCCTGCCCGGCACCCCGGGCAAGCCTGCCGGGAAGCCGGTCCGGTCCCGCGTGGTGCTGGCGATGGAGGGGGTCACCAAGTCCTATCCGAACGGCAAGGTCGCGCTGCGCGGCGTGGACCTTGTCGTCCCAGAGGGCGACTTCGTATTTCTCGTGGGGCCATCGGGCGCGGGCAAGTCGACGATCATCAAGCTCCTCATCCGCGACGAGATGGCCACCAAGGGGGTGGTCTTGCTCGATGGTCGCGACCTGGCCCGCCTGAAGCGGAAGGAGGTGCCCCGGATCCGGCGGAAGATCGGCATCGTCTTCCAGGACTTCAAGCTCCTGCCCCACAAATCGGTCCGGGAGAACGTGGCCTTCGCCCTCGAGGTCACGGGAGCCCCGCGCCGGAGCATCGGGCCTGTCGTGGATCGCGTCCTGCGGGTGGTAGGCCTTACCGGACAGGCGGACCAGCTCCCCGGTCAGCTCTCCGGCGGCGAGCAGCAGAGAACGGCGATTGCCCGCGCTCTGGTCCACAACCCGCGCCTCTTCATCGCCGACGAGCCAACCGGCAACCTCGACCCCCTGATCAGCTGGGAGATCATCCAACTTCTCCTGCGGATCAACGAGCTGGGCGTGACGGTTCTCATGGCCACCCACAACGCCGAGGTGGTCACCGCCCTCCGAAAGCGGGTCGTGGCCCTGGAGGACGGCCGCGTCGTGCGGGACCAGACCGAAGCCGCCTACCACCGCGAGGACTGAATGATCGCCTTCGTCGCCTTCAGCCTGCGGCGCGCCTGGCAGGGCCTCTGGCACAACCGCCTCATGAGCGTGGCGGCCACGGCCACGATGGTTCTCATGCTGGCCCTCCTGTCGGGCCTGATCATCCTGCTGACCGGCCTCGACGCGACCCTCAAGTACGTCGAGCAGGAAGTCCAGGTCGTCGCGTACCTGAAGGACTCGGCGAACCCGCAAGACGTCAACCTGCTCGAGACGGCGCTGGGGCAGATGCCACAGGTCACCGAAGTCAGCTACGTCTCCAAGGATCAGGCGCTCACGGACTTCCTGGGCCGCCACCCTGACGAAGCCGAGGTCGTCAACTCGCTGCCCACGAACCCGCTCCCGGCGTCGCTCCAGATCAACCTGCGTGACCCGAACGACTACCTGGATGTCGCCGCCTACCTGCGCAACCAGCCTCCCGTCGATCGAGTCCTCAACATCAAGCAGACGGTCGATCAGATGGTCACGGTCATCGGGATCCTTCGGGCGGGCGGAATCGGTGTCCTCGTCGTCGTCGGCCTGATCGTGCTCTTCATCATCGTCAACACCATCCGGCTGGCAGTCGTCTCACGGGCCGATGAGATCGAGATCATGCGCCTGGTGGGCGCTTCAGACGCTTTCATCCGCTGGCCCTTTATCTTCGAAGGCGCGCTGGTGGGGCTCTTTGGGGCCTTGATCACCATCGCCGTGCTCTGGCTGGGTCAGGGCCCGATCACCACTGTCATGGCGGACTACTTCAAGGTTCTGCCCGTTGAGGCCAGCGCCACGGTCGGACGCGACGTGGCTTTGGTCGTGCTGGGCACCGGGGTCGGCATCGGCGTCCTCGGCTCATACCTGTCCATTCGGAGCTACCTGATCCGCTGATCCGGTAGGCCGTAAGCAAAGCGGCACCTGCCGCCTGAGGTTCGACATCGATGTTCCCGAAATCGTCCACCCGAAATCCGGAATTGTCCGGTGCGCCGCCCTCGGCCGAGGGCAGGACAGGTCCCCGTCTCCCCGAGCCAGCCGACAAGGCCGCAGGGTTTTCGGCCCCGGCAGGAGAGGTCCGCGGCGCCGCCGCGGGCGGCGATCCCGGGGCGCACGAGACCGCCACAATCACCCCCGGCATCCCCGGCGGCCGCCACCGCGTCGTAGCCCCTTCCCGCTTCAGCCTCATCCTCGTCGCCATCGTGGCCGGCAGCGCCCTGTTCATGGGCGGCTTCACTCTCGGAGCGCACGTCGCCACCACGCCCGGGACTCCCGCCGACCAGGAGGCGCGCTTCGGGCCGTTCTGGGACGTCTACTCGCTGATCCAGAGCAAGTACGCCGGATCGCCGCGTCCCAGCCAGGACCAGCTCGTCCAGGCCGCGATCAACGGCATGATGCAGAGCCTCAACGATCCGTGGTCTTACTACCAGGGTCCGGCCGACTTCGCGAATTCGCTGCTGGACGTCGGCGGCCAGGCGCAGGGAATCGGAGTCGTGATCCAGCTCCAGCCGGTCGATCCCGCCAGTTCGATCAGTTGCGCCAAGATCGGCGGCGGCTGTGAACTGGCCATCAGCGCGCCCGTCCCAGGCTCGCCGGCAGAAGCGGCCGGAATCCAACCCGGCGACGTGATCATCTCCGTAGACGGCAAGCCGCTCGACGGCATGACCGTCGACCAGGCGACGGCGCTCATCAAGGGACCCAAGGGGACGCCCGTAACCCTCGGCATCGACAGAAACGGCACGTCGCTGCAGGTCAAGATCGTGCGCAACGTCTACGACCGGCCCGAAGTCGTGTACCGGAGCCTGGCCAACGGCGCGGTCGCCTACATCGACGTGAGCGGTGTCAACGACCCTGCCTGGTCGCAGTTCCATGACGCGCTCGCCAAGGCCATGGCCGCCGGGCAGAAGAGCATCATTCTCGATCTTCGAGGCAACCTCGGTGGGTACGTGCAGGACGCGGTTCACATGGCCAGCCAGTTCATCGGATCGGGCACGATCGTCTACCAGCAGAACGCCGGCGGGACACAGTCGGAGATCACGGCCGACCCGAACGGCCTGGCTGTTGACCCCTCCGTGCACCTGGTCGTGCTGGTCGACGGCAACACAGCCTCGGCGGCCGAGATCGTGGCCGGCGCGCTGCAATCTCGCGGGCGGGCCGAGCTGATCGGCTCCAAGACGTACGGCAAGGGCGTGGTCCAGGAGTGGCTGCCCCTTACCAACAACTTCGGCGGCATCCATCTCACGGTCGCCCGCTGGCTGACCCCGGACAAGGTCTGGATCCAGGGCAAGGGACTCCAGCCGGACATCGCGGTCAGCTCCGACGGCGCCCGGGCCGGGACGGATCCGGTCCTCAACGCGGGCCTGCAGCGGTTGGGATTTGCCCCGGAGGCCGCGCCATCCGCGAACCCCGCCGCCACCACGGCGCCCAACGCAGGTCCGTCGCCGAGCCCCAGCACCACCCCGGTCCCGAGCGCCCTCCCGTCGCCGAGCCCCAGCTGAGGTCCCGGCCTTCGGCCCACGGTTGCCCGCATGGCGGGCTTCCTATACCATGCCCCCGAACGAAAGGAGGTGATGTGCAGTGTCGATACCGATGCGCTGCACCACCTCGCGAGGAGCCGGCCTCTAGGACCGCTCACCGCGGGTGGTGATTACAGCAGACCGAATGCCGGTCCTTCGGGGCCGGCATTCGCGCGCCTGCCGCCATTTGCCGCGGATCGCCGCCGATCCCGGCCGCACGGCGACCATCGCGCCCTGTCGACTGCCTCGCCGGCGGCGCCCGTCCGCTAACCTGCGTTAGTCCGGCCGATCGTCCGCCGGTAGCCAGCCCCAAGGAGCCCGCCGTGGGCGAAGAGAAGACCGTCGCCCAGAACCGAAAAGCTCGCCACGAGTTCTCCATCGAGGACTCGTTCGAGGCAGGCATCGCCCTCACAGGAACGGAGATCAAGTCCATCCGGGCCGGTAAGGTGAGCCTCGCCGACGCATACGCGCGTATCGAGGGCGGCGAGGCGTGGCTGATCGGCGCGAACATCGCGCCCTGGGACACAGGCAACCGCTACAACCACGAGCCCAAGCGCCAGCGCAAGCTGCTGCTCCATCGCGGCGAGATACTGGCCCTGCTGACCAAGACAAAGGCCAAGGGGCTCACGCTCGTGCCGCTCAAGATGTACATCAACCAGCGCGGCCGAGCCAAGCTCGAGATCGGCCTGGGGCGCGGCAAGCAGCTGCACGACCGCCGCCGCGACATCGCCGATCGCGACTCCCGCCGCGAGATGGAGCGCGACATAGCCGACGCAAGCCGGGGTCGCCAGAGGTAGCACGGCGAGGCACTTCGCCGCCGATCGGGCCGCCGGCGCCGTCGATCGGTTGCGGGCTTTGCTGACCCGAGTTGACCACCGCGGCCGTCGCTGTACAATCCGCGGGCGCTTGGTCGCAGGCTCTGTGGGGATGCGTGGTTTCGACAGGGGCCAGTGACCGGAGAACGCGAGCCGAGGTTGGACTCCAGGCCTCGCAAAAAGGAGCCCAAACGAAGTAACTGGCAACAACCAGTCTGCTTTCGCCCTCGCTGCTTAGGCAGTAAGGTGAACGTGGAAACAGCCTCACCCCCGTGGGCTGCGGAAGCGTCATTGAGCGGGGGTGCGATCCCGGGTAGCGTCGCGTAGCCGGAGTCAAAGCCCGAAAGGGGACGTGACTGGAGCGCTCGGTAGGCTGCCGATGGTCGGCCGGGCGATCGACGACAAATCACCGGACACGCTCGTAGTGGTCTCCGGAGAAGGTTTCTGGACGGGGAGTTCGACTCTCCCCCATCTCCACCATTCTTTGCCTGCGCCGCCCACGACCAAGAGGCGCGCCTGTGGTGACGGACCCGCGGCCTACGCTCACGATCGGGTTGACCTCCCGTCGGATCGGGCTACTGGGGCTCACCTCGGTCGCGATCATCCTGGCGGGCATGGTCGTAGCGGCAGTCCCATATCGTGGCTACAGCGGCGAGGCCTATTCCCCGCTGAATCACTTCGTCTCCGAGCTCGGCGAGATAGCCGCGTCGCGCCTGGCGTGGGTCTTCAACCTCGGAATCGTCCTCGGCGGCCTGGGCCTCGGGTCGTTTCTGATGCTCGTGAGGCGGGAGCTGACAGGGCGCTATCGTTCCGCGTTCGCGGTCGCCGCAACCGTCGCCGGGCTCTCCGGGACGCTGGTCGGTGTCTATCCAATGGACTACCTGGCCACTCATCGCGTCGTTTCGCTGGCGTTCTTCCTCTCGGGCTGGACCGTAGCCGCCATCTTCAGCCTGTGGCTGCTCACCGGCCCCAGACCGGGTTTCCCGCGCTTGCTTCTGGCTCCCGGCTGCTTCGTGGTGGCGGTCTCGCTGACCTTCATCGGCGTCTACTCGACCTACCGCCCGGCAAACCCTGACGCGAGGATCCTCGACCGGCCGAGCGTCTGGACGGTCCCGTTGCTCGAATGGGCGTCGCTCCTCAGCCTGCTGCTCTGGCTCGCGTGCGTCGCCCTGGTGCTGCTGCGGCGACCCTCGGAGTAGGCGGCCTGCGCCGGGTCACGACCCCCTGTTGCCGTCGAATGGCGCCGGCGGCTAGCGAACCTTGCGAGGCCGAGGGACCACCACCGGGGCGGGGACCACGGCCGGAACCACTGCCGGGGGCGGCGGCGGGGTCGGGGTCGGGGTCGGGGCCGGAGTCGGGGCCGGAGTCGGGGCCGGAGTCGGGGCCGGAGTCGGGGCCGGAGTCGGGGCCGGGGTCGGGGTGGGGCCCGGGGTTGGGGTTGGCGGGCCCGCCGACGGAGTCGGGGTCTCGGACGGAGGCGCCGAGCCACCGATCTGCAGGATCCCGTCCACCTTGGTGTAGTGAGACTTCCACGTGTCCGTATGGATGACGTTGCCGGTAGAGTCCTTCACGGTCCTGGTCGCCGACGTGTCGAAACCGTCCGTCGGGTACTCCGCGCGGTTCTGCTGACCCGGCTTCAGCGTGCTCACGCCGTACTGCTTGCCGTCGGTGGCCGTGACGAGGTTCGACTTGACCTGGCCGGTGAACGTGACGGTCCGGTCGATCGGCCGGCTCCAGAGCTCGATGGTGATCGTGCTCCTGGATCCCGGGGTCGTGCGGGCGATGATCACGATCGGGTATGGCGTGTCGTTCGTCCACTTCAGATCCCACGTCTCCGCGCCGTTGGAGTACACGGTGGCGTCGAGCCCGACCGGATAGCGGCTGATGTAGTAGAAGTGGGCATGGCGCTCGTCGATCTGGAGACCGGCTCTCGCGGCGGCGTTGAACATGGTCGTGGAGGCCGAGCAGATGCCGCCGCCTATGGCCCCGGTGTGGTTGCTCTTGCCGCCCTGGATGACGCCGCCGGTCTTGTAGCCGTGGGCCGCGTCGATCGGGCCGACGGCTTCCAGGAAGCTGAACTGCTGGCCCGGGCCGACGACCTGGCCGTTGAGGAGCTTCGCCGGCACTCGGATGTTCGCGCCGTTGCCGTTGCTGACATCGGGGAAGAAGGTGGTCGTCCAGCTGCCTTTGCCGATCTTGACCATTCCGCTCAGGCTGTCGACGGTGATCGTGGGGGCGCTCGGCGCCGTAACGATGGCGATGGTGGGTCCGGGGTTACCGCCCGAGACCAGGCTGTCGAGATAGGTCTCGATGGCCTGTGCTGTCGCGGCCACGTCGATGCCGACTCCGTCCCTGCCGCCGTTGACGCCGACCGGTACGTTCGAGCTGTCGAACTTGACCGACGGTTCCAGCGGCGGGATCGCGACCTTCGGAGCGAGCGCGAAGAGGTATGCCTGAACCAGGGCGGGATCGGCGGCGGGACCGTAGCTGCCGTCCGGCTTGGTGCCGAAGACGATCCAGCCGCGGATCGTCTGAGCATCGATGGTGAAGGTCTTGGGCGGGGCCTGGGATTGGGCCGGTGCGGCGGTCTGGCTCGGGGCCGGGCTCTGAGCCGGCGGGGCAGGATTCCAGACCAGGGCCAAATTGACCACCATCTTCTGGGCCGCCGCGATCGCATCCTGGGCATTCTTGTCGCTGACCTGCGGGTTGAGCGTCACGTACTTGCCGCCCGCCTGCAGATCGGCCGGGGCGTCCGGCTGAGTGAGCTTGTCGATGATCTCGGTAGAGATGGCGACCTCATCGATGCCGCTCCCGCCCGTCGACGGCGAGAGAGCGAGGGTCCCGCCGTTGATCGTCACCTGCGCGTCTTGAGGAGGCAGAACAGTCGTACCCACGAGCTGATGGATACGCGTCGCAAGCGCCATCGGATCTACGTGGACGACCACGGGCACCGCCTGGCCGGCGATCGAGGATCGAATGATGGAGGCGGCGTCGCCGATCGGACTGCCCGTGTGTCCGATCGACATGGCTGCATCGGCCATGGCCTCCAGGTCCGGCGCGCGGCCCGCCTGCTGATAGGTGATCGTGGCCGCGCCGACCGGCGTCGTGACGGTGACCTGACCCTGGCCCAGATACGCGTAAGCGGTCTGCAGCTTGGCGATCACCTCGTCGCGGCTCAGACCGGAGACGTCGACCGACCCGACACGCACGCCGGGGATGACCCGGCTGGAGTACCCGCTCGAGAGACCGAGCGCAACCGCGGCAACGAGGAAGAGCGAAGCTATCGCGCCCACGGCGAATGCGACGGCAAACTTTGCGGTCCGGGGATTGATGGATGGGCGAGACCGAGCCGACACGACCGGGTTGCGAAGGCGCTGGGACGCGACGGAGATCGATTCGCTCCCCGTCGAGTCCAGCTCAGTTCCGGACGACTCGAGCAAGGCCGGTTCAGACGATTCGAGCGAAGCCGATTTCGCGGCAGACCGCTTGGGCGCCGCGTTCTTCGACTGTTCCTTGGGCTCGAACGGGTCGAGCTCATCCGTTGTCATGTTCGTTCCTTACAACCGCGTCGATCGGACGAAACGTCCCATTAGTTGCCGGACGGCATGGGCTGGTGGGCTGGGTCGTTTCGTCCCGGCCGCGCGATAGACGCGCAGCCGCAGCGCTCCGTTACGCCGTCTTCTCCTAATCGTTGAGCAGAATAGGGCACTTTGCCACCACCCGCTGAAATGCGGGCGAAGATCTGTCGATCCTGCGGCGGGCATCTCGGCCGCCCGCCGAGCTACCGGTCAGATATCTCGAGGCAGGACCACGACCCGCCGGTTCGGCTCTTCGCCGATCGACTGCGTCGCGACGCGCTCGTGATCCCTCAAGGCAAGGTGGATCCAGCGGCGCTCCAGGGCGGGCATCGGTTCCAGTTGGAGCATCTTGCCCGTCTCCAAAACACGCTCGGCGGCCCGATTTGCCAGGTCGCGCAGCTGCCGCTCGCGGCGGCCACGGTAATCCTCGACATCGACGAGGATGCGCGTCCACTCCCCAACGCGCTTGGAGAGAAGCAGATTGACCAGATGCTGCAGAGCAGAGAGGCGTTCGCCCTTACGACCGATCAGAGCACCCAGCGACTCCTTTTCGTCGCCCTCGCCGACCACGTTCAGTCGATTCGTCTCGCCCGCTTTGATCTCGACGCGGACGTCGAAATCGAGCTGAGTCATGAGGTGCTCGAGAATCTCCTTGGCCGCAGCCATCGCCTCGGGCGTTACCTCGGCCGACTCAGCGTGCTCGGCGTGCGGCGTGACGCGAGCCGCCGCGACCTCCGCCAGCTCCTTGGCGGTGAGAGCGACCTGGGCTGCCGATCGGGGGGCTCCCGGCCGAGGGCCGCGCGCACCTTCCCCCGGCCTGCGCCCGTGGTCGCGATCGCGATCGAAACGGCCACCGCCGGGGGCTCGCTCGGGGCGAACGGCTTCGGGCCGAGGCGCGCCGCTGTCGACACGCTGCCCCTCGGGCCCCCCGCCGCTCGGACGAGGCCCACGGTCGCGATCCGGGCCACGGTCGGCGCCTCTCTCCTCGCGCCACGCGGGCCGAGGGCCGCGGTCCCGGCCGAAGTCGCGGTCGCGGCGCGGCCTTTCCTCGCGATCCCCACTTGGGGCCGGGAGGGGCACCTGGGCGGCCGCCTCGCGCTTAGGAGTGGCTCCGCCCAGCAGTGAGCGAGGCGCCGCCAGCACCCTGGCCGGTTCGGCGCCCATTCCCAGCACGCCCCGGCTGCCGGGGGTCAGGATCTCGAAGTCGAGCTCGTCGAGGCCCACGCCGAATTCTTCTCGGGCTCCGCGCAGGGCTTCCTCGACGGTCTTGCCGGTGAACTCGCGGTATGCGTCGCGATAGGCAGTCATGTCAGCGTCGTCTCCCTCGTCGACCCGATCGCTTATGCGTGTTGGGTCTGACTGTTGAGGCCGCCGATGCCCAGCGCTCCTCCGGCTTGTGCCGGGTGGCCGCCAGCGACTTGCCTGCGTCCGCTGGCTCGGGCATCGTGACCGGAAACCGTGGTGAATGATTCTGGGCGAAGGCCGGGCTCCAGCCGAAGAGCGGGAACATCGAGCCCCAGCCCACGATCAGGAACTGTTGAACGATCGAGAAGGCCGAAGTGGTGATCCAGTAGACGAACAACCCGGCCGGAAGGAAGCCGCCATACAGGATCGAGATGAACGGGAACAGGACCATCATGCTGCGCTGGCTGCTCGCCGAAGGATCGTTTTCGACCGCGGGCGGCATGAGCATCCGGCTCTGGACGAACTGGAGGAAGGCTGAGAGGAGGGCCATGGCGCTCACCCCCAGGGTGAACCCGACGATGGACAGGTTGAACAGGACCTGGGGCTGGCCCATGTTGATCCCGGCCACGACCGTGTTGATACAAGGCGTGGCCATGTCGATGACGCCTCCGACGACATGCGGGCAGTTGAGCGACGGGACGAGGTTCACGCCGAAGGGCTTGAGCATGGGGCTGGGATTGAAGCTCGTGAGACCGTCACGAATGACCCAGTACATCGGGAACAGGAGTCCCATCTGGAGCACTTGGGGCAGGCAGCCGGCGGTAGGACTGACGCCCCTCTCCTTGTAGAAGGCCTGAGTGGCCGCGTACACGGCCTGCCTGTCGCCCTTGTAACGGCGCTGCAGCTCCTTGGTCATTTCCTTGAGCTCGGGCGCCAGTATCTGCATCCGTTTCTGCGACACGATCGAGCGGGCGGAGAGACGGAACGTAAGCAGCTTGATCAGCAGCGTCATCAGGATTATGGCGACGACGACGTTGCCCGTGACGGCGTAGAGCTCCGCCAGGAGGATGAAGAGCCCCTGGAAGAGCGGCGTGAACATCCAAGCCAGCAGACTCAGCGGATCCGCCCCGGGCTTGGCCGGTTCCAGTGGCGCCGGCGTGGCCGTCGGGCTGTGCGAGGGCGAGACGGCCGGAGTTGCCGCAGCGGCTCCGCCGGCCCCGGACGCAACGGCCTGAGCGGCAGCCGTCGGGCTGGCCGCCGCATTCGTCCCGCACGCTAGGACGGCTATGGCCACCAGGACCAGGAAAAAGCCGATCGCGGCCCAGCGAGCGCGGGACCGGTTGCGAGGTGAGAGCGTGTGCCCCAGGGCGTCCACGCTAACGAACGGGATCGTAGCCACCACGACTCCACGGGTGGCAGCGGGCGATCCGACGCATTCCCATCCAGCTCCCTCGAAGCAGGCCGTATTTCCGTATCGCCTGCTCCGTATACACCGAGCAGGTCGGCTCGTATCGACAGACGGACGGTCGCCAGGCGAATAGGCGGCGATAGAGCCTGATGAGCCCGATGCCGACCGTTTTCACGTGACGGTCCGCCCTCCGAGAACGCCTCCCCGGCGGAGAAGGTTCTGCAGTGCGCCCGCCAGCGTATGGTAGTCCGCCGCTATTACAGGCGGCCGGGCGATGATCAGGACGTCCCAGCCGGGCTGGAACGAGGGCGCCATCACCCTTAGCGCCTCGCGGAGCCGCCTGCGCACTCGGTTCCGAACGACCGCTCCGCCGAGCTTGCGTCCGGTTGAAAGTCCGAAGCGCGTCACCTCGAGGTCGGTCCGTCGGACCCGAACCACCAGCAGGGAGTGGGACCTGACGGTTCCCCCACCCTGCAATGCGGCAAAGTCCTCCGGCCTGGAGAGCATCACCAGCCGCGGCGGGTTGTGGCCGCGGCCCTCGGTCAGACCGTTAGCTTCTTCCGTCCGTGAGCGCGGCGGGCGGCTAGAACTCGGCGTCCTCCGGACGTCTTCATCCGGGAACGGAAGCCGTGTTCCTTGGCGCGATGGCGCTTCTTGGGCTGATAGGTCTGCTTCATCGGATGGTGTGTGTCTCTCCATTCGGCCTCAGGGTCAGGATACCCCGAAAGGCACGCGAACGCGCCTGGCGCCCGTAAGCGCTTTTGCGCGTCTGCCGGCGGATTATATGTATGCCCGATCGGGGGTGTCAAACACGGCCGACCCGGTAGAGGCGAATCGGAGGGTCGGCGGCGTCGACCAATCGATACTCCCTGGGAGTATGCGATTCGCTACCTTCCTGAGCCTTGCCCGGGTCGCCCGGGCGGTGCTATTCTTCGTCGGCCGGAGGCGCCAGACAACCCTTGGCATCGGCCCAGAAGGACCTTGAGGACCGCCAGACTGCTCCTGACGAGAGCCTGGGATGGTTGGTAGCTCACGGCGCCGGCGGGCGATAGTGCACCAGGTGGCCGTCACAAATCTGGCTATCCATTTCGGTTTCGATCAGGACTGAGCCTGCCCGATGGACGCAAAGCAAGTCTGGCGCGCGGCACTCGGAGATCTTCAGGTCTCCCTGTCTCCGGCCAACTTCGAAACGTGGCTGCGCGACACCGTCCTCGTCGATGTCGATGACAAGAAGTTTATGATCGCGGTGCCCAACGGATTTGCGAAGGATTGGCTCGAGAACCGCTACCGCTCTCTGATCTCGCAGACGCTGGCTCGCATCGTCGGCTACAGCGTCCAGGTCGAGTTCATCGTCCGTCCCGCGGGCGAGGCCAACCACACGAACGGTTCCGCCGGCCCCGCGGCCAGGCCGGTCTCCCAGGCCGTGCGCGTCGAACCGACGCGTGTCGGTGCGCCCGAGGGCGCCTCTACCTACCTCAACCAGAGGTACACCTTCGCCAACTTCATCGTCGGGTCGGCCAACCGGCTGGCCCACGCCGCCAGCCTGTCGGTCGCCGAGCGGCCGGGCCACGCCTACAACCCGCTTTTCCTGTACGGCGGAGTGGGGTTGGGCAAGACGCATCTGATGCACGCCATCGGCAATGCCGTCATCGCCCGCTTTCCGCGCAAGCGCGTCGTCTACGCCACCAGCGAGAAGTTCACCAACGAGTTCATCACCAGCATTCAGCAGGGCAAGATCGATGAGTTCCGGGCCCGGTACCGCAGGATCGACCTCCTCCTGATCGACGACATCCAGTTCATCGCCGACAAAGAGCGGACCCAGGAGGAGTTCTTCCACACCTTCAACACGATCCACGAAGACGGCAAGCAGATCGTGCTCTCGTCCGATCGGCCCCCGAAGGCGATCTTGACGCTGGAAGAGCGGCTGCGCAGCCGCTTCGAGTGGGGCCTCATCGCGGATCTCACCGCGCCGGATCTGGAGACGCGCATCGCGATCCTTCGGGCCAAGGCGGAGGAGCAGGCCGTCCCGGTCAGCTCGGACGTGCTCGAGTTCATCGCCCGCAAGGTGGTCAGCAACATCCGAGAGCTCGAGGGTGCACTCAATCGAATCGTCGCCTACGCCAGCATGGGCGCAGTCCCGATCACGATCGAACTGGCTCAGGCGGTTCTCTCGAACGTGCTGTACAACCCCAAGAAGCGCCAGGTCACGCCCGAGCGGATCACCCGAGCCGTGGCCGACTACTACGGCGTCCCAATGGACGCGCTCAAGGGTCAGAAACGCGACAAGGCGATCGTTGTGCCGCGGCAGATCGCGATGTTCTTGATGCGCGAGGAAACGGACGTCTCGCTGCTTCGAATCGGGGCCGAGCTGGGCGGACGTGACCACTCAACGGTCCTGCACGCCTGCGACAAGATCAATCGCGAGATGGGCATCAACGACGAGCTGCGACGGGAGCTGGCGGCCGTTCGGGAACTCATCTACGCGGATTAGGCGGGGCGCTCGGGCGTGAACGCGCGCTAGCCCGGTCGATCCTGGTCGCGGGCCGAGCCTATGGTGCTGGAACCACGGACCTGATAGGGATGCCGAGCCTGGTGCGGACCTGGTCCGGCGTGGCGGGCTCGCGGCCCATTGCCCTGGCTATCTTGACGAGCCGCTCAACCAGCCGCGCATTAGTGGCGAGTTCCGTGCGATCGTCGTTGAACCAGATGTTGTCCTCAAGGCCGACCCTCACGCCACCGCCCATGGCGACGGCAAGCCGATTCATGGCGAACTGAGATCGGCCGATTCCCGCTGCCGCCCAAGTGGCCCCCTGCGGCAACCTCTCAACCAGGAGGGCCAGGTTGAGCGGGGACGCGGTCAGCGAACCAAGCGAGCCGAGGAGCAGGTTCACATACGCCGGCCCGCCCAGCAGCCCATGCTCGCGCAGATAGTTGGCGTAGTCGAGCATGCCAAAGTCGAAGACCTCCCACTCTGGCACGACCCCGCATTCCCCCATCCGCCGGGCCAGACCCTGAATGGTCTCAGGGGCATTTATCGAGGCCTGTTTCGGGAAGTTGAGCGACCCGAGGGTCAGGCTGGCCATCTCCGGCTTCGCGTCGCCTGTGAGCTCCACCACCTTGACCCGACCCTCGAGTTCGTGCTGAACGCGGCCGCTGGTCGTGATGCAAACGACGACCTCCGGGGCGGCTTCGCGAACCGCGCGGATGAACCCGGCCGCAACCTCGGGATCCTGGGTCGGACGACCCTCGCTGTCGCGCGGATGGATGTGCACGATCGATGCGCCCGAATTGGCGCAGCGGCGGACATCGGCGGCCACTTCCTGCGGGGTCAGAGGAACGTGGGGCGTGTCGGCCCGCGTCGGCACCATGCCGGTCGGACAGAGATTGACGATCAGCTCGTCGGCCATGAGTCCGGTCGCGTCGCTCGATCCAAATCCTGGGATAACCGCTCGCTGACGACGCCCCGGGCAGGGTGGCGTCACCGGCGAAGAGGTTACCATCATGAGCTACTATCACGGGCCTCGAGCAAGAGACGAGCACCCACAATCCGTTCAACACCGTTTCGTCGCGGGGGACACATGGCCGCGTCAACTCAGGGTCAGTACTGCGTAATCTTCGCCGATGTTCGAGTGGGTGACGGCACGAGGATCGGCAACTTCGTCTTGATCCGGAGCGAAACCACGATCGGTGACGGATGCACGATCGGGTCCTACGTCGACATCGAGGGTGACGTTCAGATTGGCGATAGGGTGAGCCTGCAGAGTGGCGTCTATGTGACGCGCGGCGTCGTCATCGAGGACGACGTGTTCTGCGGGCCCCGGGTGATCACAATGAACGACAAGCGGATCGTGCATAGGCGCCCGAACCTCGTGTGGCAACATGCCGCACCGCGGATCCTGCGCGCCGCCCGCGTCGGTGGTGGCAGCGTGCTCCTCCCGGGCGTGACGATCGGCGAGAACGCTTTCGTCGGCTCCGGTGCTGTGGTCACGCACGATGTCCCGGATCGTGCGATCGTGGTCGGCAACCCGGCGCGCATCGTGGGTACGGTTCCCGACGATCAGCTCATCTGACCAGGGCGCCGAGGACCAAGGCGTGGGCCTGACCGTCCTGATCGCCAACAACCGCATGGATTGGCCTGGCGGCACGGCGATCTACACGCGGGACCTTGCGTTGGAGCTTCGGCGTCAGGGTCATCGGCCCATCGTCTACACGTGGATCAAAGGCGAGACTGCGAAGCAGCTCGAGGCCGCCGGGGTCAGCGTGGTCGACGACCTGCGCCGCGTACCGGCTCCGCCAGACGTGATCCAGGGACATCAGGGTGCCCTTCTGACAGGCGCCCTGCTGGCGTTTCCCGATGCCGCCGCGGTCTTCGTCTGCCACGCTCACGGCGGCGCCTGGGACCGGGCGGTGATCGCGCCCCAGGTTCGGCGCTACCTCGGAGTCAGCGCGCTGTGCATCGACCGTCTCCGCAGGGATGGAGCGCCGGCGCACCAGACTCGTCTCTCGCTGAACTCGGTGGATCTCGACGTGTTCCGACAGCGGCCGCCGCTCCCAGAGCGGCCCCGGAACGCGCTCGTGTTCAGCAACTACGCCTCCCAGGCGACCCATCTGGCTGTAGTTCAGGAGGCGTGCCTCCGGGCGGGTGTGCAAGTCGACGTCGTAGGCCGTGCGGCGGGCACCACCACGTACCATCCTGAAGAACTCCTGCCACGGTACGACGTGGTGTTCGCCAAGGCCAAGGCGGCAATGGAAGCGATGGCGGTCGGCACGGCGGTCGTCCTGTGCGACTTCGGCGGCGTCGGGCCAATGGTCACATCGGCCGACTTCGAGAGGCTCCGACCGCTCAACTTCGGGTTCGCAGCCCTGACCGAATCCCTTACGCCTGACAACGTGCTGCGGCAGCTTCAGCGATACGACGCCGCGGAAGCCACACGAGTGTGCGCGCTGATGCGGGGATGCGGCGGCCTGTCCCACTCCGTGACGGAGATGGTCGCTGTTTATCGCGAAGCGATCATCGAAGCGAAGGACGCGACGACCGCCAAAGCCCCGCCGCCATCGCGTTTGGCACGGGCCAGGTATCGGATAGTCAGCACGATAATCGTCCGCTACTGCCGCAGGTTTGGGATGGAGACTCGGCGCCTGCCAGCGCCAATGAGACCGCTCTACGGCCTGGCTCGGTCGGCGCTCAGCCGGCTGCGATAGCGTGGAGCGTGTCGGGGACGAAACAATGGATCCGCCGCCCGTTGGGGGGCCTCTGCTGTCGGCCAGCAGATTCTTGGTGACAGCACGGCGACCGGCGGGAACCTGCCCGCGCTTGCCACCCTCGGCACGATGGACTGCGACCTTCGCGACCCTGGAGCTAACCTTGATGCAGCTCCCAAATCGCCCCGTTGTCAACGTCTGGCTGACCCTCGCGGCCAGGGCGATCCGGCGGTTGGCGTGGACAAACCGATCGGAATCGGTGGACAAGTGGTGGTCGATGTGGACAAATGGGGGCGTACGGCAGTGGGCCGTGGGCCTCTCGGGTCGGCCGGCGCCGTGCCGCTGCCCTGGCCGCCGCTCCATCCACGACGATCACGGTCAGCAGTCCCCAGGTGAGCGGGACTCGTTCACGCTGCAGGCCGCCTCGTCCACGTCCGAAACGTGCGTACTGCTGCGGCGCGCCCACAGTTTCCACACCATTATTACGATGATGACGGGATGAGAAGATAGATAGACAATCCACCTAGAGTAGGATCAGCGCCCGTCACCCGGTGACCACCCGCGCTATCCGCCCGCCTCGCCGACTCAGGGGAGTACAGCCGAAGTGAAACTCTCGGTAATGCAGGAGAACCTGGCTCGAGGTCTTCAGGTCGTGAGTCGTGCCGTCTCGACCCGGAGCACTCTACCCGTCCTCAACAATGTGCTGCTTCGCACTGAAGACGGTGGTCTGAAGCTGACTGCCACCAACCTTGAGATCGGAATCACGTACTGGGTGCCGGGCAAGATCGACACGGGTGGCTCGATGACCGTCCCCGCCCGCCTGCTGACGGACATAGTCGCCGGACTGCCGGCTAATGAGCGAGTCGAGCTCGAGCTGCAGGCCCAGGAGACACTTCACATCAAGGCCGGTCGCCTCGAGACCCACGTCAAGGGGATCGATGCCGAAGAGTTCCCGGCGATCCCAACTGCCGGCGAGCGGCCCACGACGCGCGTGGCGCAGAACATCCTGAGGGTGGCCCTGGGCGAGGTTACGTTCGCGGCCGCGACCGACGAGGCCCGGCCCATCCTGACCGGCGTCCTGGCCCGCTTCGAAGGAGACAGGCTGACGCTGGCGGCCGCGGACAACTACCGGATCGCCGTCAAGACGATCACAGTTCTCGACCCGGTTGAGGAGACGAGCCTGGTGGTTCCGGCTCGATCTCTGCATGAGCTGTCGCGAGTCCTATCCGACACGGACGAGCCCGTGGACATCGTCCTATCGCCAAGCCGAAACCAGATCCTCTTCCACATGGAAGGGGTAGACGTCGTCAGCCGCCTGATCGATGGCCAGTTCCCGAACTACCAGCAGGTTCTGCCAAAGGGGTTCACCACCAAGGCCACCGTCGACCGCGACCAACTGCTCAAGGCAGTCCGCCTGGCGAGCCTCATCGCCAGCTCGTCGGCGAACATCGTCAAGCTGCAGGTCGGCAAGGACGCCGAGATCGGCCTGACGGTGAGCGCGGCCACGGACGTCGGCGACAACCGAAGCGAAGTCGAGGCTGTCGTGGAGGGCGACGGCACCACGATTGCCTTCAACGCCCGGTACCTGCTCGACGTCCTCACCAACGTGGACGCCGAGCAGTTCTCCCTGGAGCTAAATGGGCCTCTTTCGCCGGGCGTATTCCGGCCGGTCGGCGACGGGCAGTACGTGCACGTCGTCATGCCGGTCAAGACGACCTCGTAGGAGCACCTGATCTCCGACGCCATTTCTGTCGCGGCTCGCGCCAGACCGCCGATGCTCATCCGTTCCCTGACTATCCGCAACCTGCGCGGCTACGCCGCGCTAGACCTGGAGCTGGGTCCGGGGCCTCAGCTGGTATGGGGCCCGAATGCCGCCGGGAAGACCACGCTGTTGGAGGCGGTCGTTCTTCTGGGGTTGGGCCGCTCACACAGGACCACTACTGACTCCGAGCTGATCCGCTGGGGCGCCGACTACCTCCGCGTCGAGGGGGTGATGGCGGCGGCATCCGGCTCGGCGGAGGTGGCCGAGCCGCGGACGGTCGTCGAGGGCGCCGAACCGGCGGGTGAGCGCGACCGGGCGAGCGAGCACCAAACGGCCCCACACGGCGTGGCCCTGGAGTTCGCGCTCCAGGCGGGCGGCGGCCGGAAGCGGATCCAGATCAACGGCGTTCCCCGTCGCCCGGCCGCCCTGGCGGAGTACCTGCGGGCCGTGCTCTTCGCCCCCGAGGAGATGCTGCTCGTTGTCGGCCCGCCCAGCCTGCGTCGCGCCGCTCTGGATGGACTGACCACGCCCCACGACACGCGCTACGCCTCGCACCTCGCCACCTACACTCGGGCTCTCCAGCAGCGCAACAGCCTCCTCCGGGCGATTCGAGATGGTCAGGGGGATCGCGACCAGCTGCGCCTCTGGGACGAGCCATTCCTGGCGGCCGGCTCGGCGATCGTTGGCGCGCGGCTGCACCTTCTCGAGGTGCTGGCAGGGCCGCTGGCGGCCGCCCATAGCGAGATCGCGCCCGGCGAGGAGCGGCTGACGATCGGCTATTCGACGAACGCCCCGCTGCTTCCCGGAGAGGAGCCACGCGACGCGCTTGCCAGGCGGCTTGCGGAAACCGCGGAGAAGGAGGCCTGGAACGGGAGCACTCTCGTCGGGCCGCATCGCGACGACCTCGTCTTCAGCATGGCGGGCCGCGACATGGCCAGTTTTGCTTCGCGCGGACAGCAGCGGACCGCGATCCTGGCCTTGAAGCTGGCCGAACTGGACCTGCTCACGCTGCTTGACGGCCGGCCGCCCCTGCTCCTCCTCGACGATGTCTTCAGCGAGCTCGACTCAGACCGGCGAGGCCACCTGGTCCGCCGTATCGCGGAACTGCCCCAGGCGCTGATCACGACGACTGATCCGGGCGAGATCGACCCGGAGCTGCGCCGCAGGGCCAGGCCGTGGCGGGTTGTGCCCGAGGAATCCGGGGCCAGGGTAGTGGAGGGAGAGGCGTGAGCCGAGGAGGCGACCGGTCGAGCGCTCCGGGACGGGGCAGTCGCAGGCACCTTTCCGTGAAGGGCGGAACTCCCCGGGAGGACGCGACCGATCGTCCCGGCGGCGAGGGTCAAGCCGGGGACCGCCGGGAGGGCGCGCCCGGCCGCATGGAGCGACTCGCCGATCTGCTGCCGCGGATTGCCCGCGAGCACGGCCTGGAAGAGCAGCTGGACCAGGCGCGTGCGGCCGTGGCCTGGGACCGGATCGTCGCCGACCGAGTGCCGGCGGCCGTCGGGGCATGCCGTCTCGTCGACCTGCGCCAGGACGTGGCGACGATCGAGATCGACATGCCGATCGTGGCCCAGGAGATCCGCCTCCGGACGCCGGAACTCCTGGCCGCTCTCCGTGCGGCCGTCAGAACCCCCGTCCGTCAACTCCGGCTGACGACGCGCCACGTATAATCCCCACCTGCGAACGCCGGTCCGGCCGCCCGGGAAGCGGCCGGGTATCAAAGGGCGTCACCGGTCCGTCGTAGTCCCGCCACCATTCCGCCGCTAGCAGCCGCCAATGGCACTCCGCCTGCAGATGAACCTCGGCCTTGTCGCCGAGTCACAACGATTACCCGACTCCGCCGACTCGGTCATCGTGGTCGAGCCGAACATCGGCTCCACTTCACGCACCAAGGGGAGTCTCTTCCTGCTCGTCACGGGGGCCGGCGGGAGAAAGCTCCGTGAGGCGACCAAGATCATCGCCGAGCGGGTTCGGGACGACTACTACTACGACCTTTCGGCCGGCATCTCTGCCTGTCTGCGAAAGGCCGTCCGCAACGCCAACAATGTCCTCCTGCACTCACCCGAGCGTCCGGCCGTCGTCGCGGGTGAGGCGCCGCCGATCGGGCTGGCCCTGGCGGTCGTCCGAGCCAACGAGCTCTACGTCGCGACCCTTGGTCCGGCCGAGGCTTACCTCATCCGGCAAGCCAGGCTGCTGACTCTCCCCGATGCCAACCCGGAGAGCGGCCTCCCGGACGAGGATGTCGACGGGCCCGAGATCTGGCACGGCGAGATCACGATGGGCGACTGTCTCATCCTGGTCTCGCCGAACGTGACCCGACGCATCGGGCTCGGGCCGATCCAGGACACCGTAGGCCAGCTCCATCCACAGGGCGCGGTCGATGAGATTCATCGGCAGTTCGGTTCGAGCAGCCTGGGCAGCACGGGTGGGGACGGCCTCATCGTAGTCGAGGCCACCGAAGTAGCCACCACCCACAGGGCTCAACCACTCAAGCCGGTCTGGCCGAGCGACTCGCTTGCCGGAGCGCCGGAGCGCTCGCCGATTCCGCTGGCGGATACCGTCGTGGGCGGCATGGCAGCCGTCCAGAGTACGGCCCGCCATGCCCAGGCCGCGGCCGACGGCTGGATGCGGCGAGGGGCCTACAGTCTCTTCGACCGGATGCCGCAGAGGGCGTTGTCGCGCGGCCGGGTGACGCCCATGACCGTCCGCAGGGAGCGCCAGCAGAGGGCCGCGCTCGCGGTCATCGGCCTGCTGGCCGTCATCGGCATCGTCGGCACGAGCATGTGGTTCTTCGCGGGCGCCAACAAGACGGACAACATCGACTCCCAACAGCGAGCAGAGCAAGCGTACGCTGGGGCTCAGTCGGACCTCTTCCAGGTCTACGGCAACGGCCGCGACCTCATGACGAGCAATGCGGACAAGGCGGCCGGAATCCTCAAAGACGCTTATGCGAAACTCCAGGAAGCTCAGGACAACGGCTACCCGGCGGCCAAGCTGACCGACTCACGGACGACGGTCGTGGCCGGCTTGAACAACTACTACCACGTCACCACGATCCAGCCGAATCAGATCGCCTCATTCACCACGGACGACCTCGCGGGGGCCGTTCTCGGTCCGGACGGCGCCGCCTACGTGATCGACTCGACGGCGTCGACGGTGTACTGGGTCAACCTCCAGACCGGGACCAAGCTGCCCATCCTGCGAGCCGGCCAGGAGGTCCAGGGCGGAATCGTGGGCAACCCTCGCATCCTCGCCACGGGCGGTCAGGACGTCCTGATCCTCGACGACTTCAACTCGGTGTGGCGCTGGCGGCCCGCGGCCACCGACAAGACCGGCCGCGGCGCGCTGGTCAAGCTCACCATCCCGGACAGCGTCACCTGGGGCCTGGGCACGCGTGCCCTGGGCACCTTTATCATCAACTCGCAGCTGGGCCAGTACAACCTGTACGTCGTGGTCCCCAGCGCCGGCCAGATCCTGAAGTACCCTCCCGCCACCGACGGCAGCAGCTTCCCGCAGGCGGGCCGGGCCAACTACCTGAGCGTGTCCCAGGACCTGACGACTGTCGACGACATGTACGTCGACGGCAAGATCTACCTCGTGGACAAAGGCAAGATCGTCCAGTGGGAGGGCGGCCAGAGCAAGAACTGGGCGCCGGATCTGCCGGGTGTCCGAACCGGTGAGACGAAAGGCGATGTCCTTCTCCGACCGAAGGGCCCGTCCTACATCCGCATGACCGCCGACAACCCGGTCCAGGACCAGGGCACGTTCTACGCCTACGACGTCCAGTACCGGCGCATCGTCGCCTTCAAGAAGAGCGACGGCACTTTCATCGGTCAGTACATGGTCCCGCCAACGTCGCCGTTGCTGTCGGCACTGAAGGGCCTGTTCGTGACTACCGGGACGGGCGGCACGAACCCCGTCATTTACTGGGTCGAGAGCGGTCGCCTGTACAGCGCCGCGCTCAACCCGTCGGCAACCCCGACGACCCAGGCGTCAGCGAGCCCGGGCCCACCGCCGACGCCTTCCGGCTCCACCCGGCCGAGCGCCAGCCCGTCCACGAAGCCCTGACCGCGCCCGGAGCCGGCCGGTCTGCAATTCCTGGGGCGCGGGACGATAATCGGTCCATGGCAGAGTCGCTCGCCGAAGTGGTTGTCGAGAGTGTTCGAGTCCACATGCTCTCGAGCCAGCACGTCGTCCTGCTCAAGGAGACGGAGCGGGAGCGTTATCTGCCGATCTGGATCGGCCCCTGGGAAGCGAACGCGATCGCCACTCGGCTCCAGGGCGTTACGGCGGAACGGCCACTCACCCACGATCTGTTCGCGGCCGTCCTCGCGGAGCTGGGAGTGACGGTCCATAGAGTCGTGGTTTCGAGCCTGGCGGACGAGACGTTTCACGCCACACTCGAGCTGGAGCTGAACGGTCGCGTTTACGCGATCGACGCCCGGCCGTCGGACGCGCTGGCGCTGGCGGTCCGGACCGGGGTTCGCATCTACGCCTCGACCGAGGTCCTCGACCGCGCCGGCGTCGAGCCCGAGACGCAAGTCGACCAGAAGCTCGAGGTTTTCCGCGAGTTCATCAACTCGCTCGACGTCGACCTCGAGGAGGGTCACCGCGAGGGCCCCGGCTCCTCAGAGCCTCCGCTCGAGTAGCTCCGGAGATCGCTCCCGGCCGGGCTCCACGAGTCAACCGAGGATCGGCTCGCCTCGCCGCATCGCCGCGCCCCGGCTCAGCCACAGGCGCAGCCGGAGCGACCAGAAGTCTCGCACGGCCCGGAAGACAACGCGCGGCTTGGCGCCCGTGGGCGAACCGGCGGTGCGCGGGTAATGGGGCACGCCGACCTCCGCCAGAGAGCGGCCCTCGAAGCGAAGCTTGATTAGCAGCTCGGCGGTGAAGAAGGCGCCGCCCGACGAGACGCGGATCGGGGTGAGAGCCTCGCGCCGGAAGAGTTTGCAGGCGCAGTCGATGTCGCGGACGCGGACACCGAAGAAGATCCGGTTGGAGAGGCGATAGACACGAGCGTACCAGCGCCTGATCAGCGGATCGGCTCGCTTGAGGCGATAGCCCAGCACGACGTCCGGCGAGTCGGGAGCTGCCAGTCGCTCGGTCAGGCGGCCGACGTCCGCCACCTTGAACTGGCGGTCGCCGTCGGTGAAGGCGACCAGACCGAACCGAGCCGCCCGAAACCCGGAACGCAGCGCGGCGCCGTAGCCCAGGTTGGTGGGGTGGTGCACTACCCGGAAGAGGTCCGGATGGCGTTTCGCCAGTTCGTCGGCAATGGCCGGCGTGCGATCGCGCGAGCCGTCATCGACGGCAATGATCTCGAAGCGCTGGGCAAGAGCAGGCAGAGCGCCGAGGGCCTCCTCCACCATGGCCTCGAGGTTGGCCTCTTCGTTGTGGGCCGGGAAGAAGAAGGACAACTCGGCTACACGGCCGGCAGTGGAGACCGCCGTGCTTGCCGCATCCGTGGAGCTGGAACCGCCACTTGCGCTCACTGTTCTTCCTTTCGGCCGATCATCTGGTCCGTCGTGACGCCCGGGCCATTGTCGGCGTTTCGATGTTGCAGTCGCTTCGCCAGGCCACAGTTCCCTCGACGTCCCGGCCACGCCGGTCATGAAGGGGATGGGCCCGCATCAGCGGGGCCCGTCAGGGAGGGTCCTGAACGTCGCCCTGGTTGTGTCCACAAGGATTGCACCGTCTCGCGATCCTCATGTCGGGCGCGGCTCCGGGGCCCACTGGCCGGGCGGGGGAGCAGGGTCGCATTTGCCGAGCGTGATCTGCGGATTGATCCGCCCGACGACCTGGTAGATGCCCGGAAGAACGGTCGGCTTGAGATCGTAGGCTGCGAGCAGCGCCCCGAGGCCGTCGCAGCCCCAATCGAAGCGGTCCGTGAACACGGGCCGCTTGCCCAGGTACAAGTCGAAGACATCCCAGACTTCGCCTATGCGGTCGTTCTTGCGCGTACTGTCGTCGACGATCAGGACGTCCGGCCGGAGACCCTCCACCTTCTGGCCGTACCAGAGTGTCGTGGACACGTCCCACCTGCTCTCGATGACCGAGTTCTGGGGCAAGCCTCCCTGGTCCGGCGGCGCGAGGACGGCATGGACCCACTGGGCGTCGGAGGTCATGGTTGCCTCACTCACGCCGCCCGGGTTCAAGTCGTTCTGCGGCAGCTGGCGCACCTGCACCACGCTCAGCGCGCCGACGATCAGGGCCGCGGCCACGACCCCCTCGACAAGAAGGGTCGCCGTCTCGGCCCAGCGCGCGGTCGGGCCCGGCCCGTCGGGACGGGCAGACTCAGCTGGGGGCGGTTCCGAGTCATCCATCCGGTCGGCCTCCGCTGGTTCCGCCACTTCCGCTCCGTCGGCCTCGGGTCGGTAGGCCGCGGCTCGCACACGCGTCGCGATCCAGACGCCGAAGCTGACCAGATCGGCCGCTCCCAACCCGATCCACGTATAGGCCACGAGCAACGGAACGAGGTAGTAGCGCTCGATGTCGGCGTTCGCGTACGAAGCCGCGAAGAAGCACGCGGCGAAGGCGGATAGCCCGCTGAGGAGGACGTAGCGGGGCCGCCGGACGAGGCTCGTTGCCAGGCCGATCGCAGCCACGACGCCGATGGGTCCCAGCCAGCCGGTGATCAGGTCCATCACCGCACCGGCCTTCGTCACCAGGTTGCCGAACGGGTCGACCAGGCTGCCCCGGAACTGCTCGGCCAGCACGACGTAGAGGAAGCCGCTCCAGGTGTCGGGGTGGCCGTAGACGAGCGGGGCATGCATGGCCGCACGAATCGGCAGCTCCAGGAAGAACACCGCCAGGGTCGCGACCAGCACGCCGACGCAGGCCAGGACCGTCCGCCACCGCAGGACGACGCGCCAGTCTGCGGCAAGCAGGAAGAGCCCGATCGCCGGCGGCAAGAGTAACGCCAGCGAATGGTTGGCCACGGCAACGCCATAGACGAAGGCCGCGGCCACCAGCCACCGGTCGGCGCGACCCACGATATCGGGATCCTCGCTGTGCCGCCGTCGGTCCCACGTCAGGAGGAGCAGGAACAAGACCGCTACCAGGGCCACGTGGAGCATGTGCGGGTCGGCGTGAGTGGCCAGGCGCCAGAACAGCTGGCTGCAACCGAGCATCAGGCCGGTCGCGAGCGCGATCCAGCGCTTCCCCGTGAGCAGTTGAACGAGTCCCACCGCCCCGGCCACGGCCGCCGCGGCGACGATCGCCTGCAGCACGTTCATCCGGTATGCCGGGTCGCCGAAGGGCTGGAGCAGGATCGAGGCAACCCATCCGAGGATCACGTAGGCCGGATAGCCGGTCGGATGGGCGGTTCCCAGAAGCGGACCCACTGTCTGAAACTCGGCCGTGTCCCAGTCCGCGACGCCGGGCAGGAGGGTCGGTATGACCAGATACAACGTCACGAGGGCCGCGGCCATCGGGGCGACGAGGGCGAGCACCACCGCGGGGTCTGTCGAGCGGCGGTAAAGGCGGGCGAGGCGGCCCAGTACCGACAATGTGGCAGTCCGGTCGGGTATGGCTTCCGGGGAACTCATCGCGCCTGCCTCCGGAGGCCGGTGTCGGACCGGGGAGATTTCACCAGCCAAGCGTAGTGCCCCACATCACACCCCAGAAGTTGATGGCGACGGAGGCGGCAACCAGCACGAGGAATAACCGGAACCGGCGGATCCGGTTCGCACCCAGCGCCACCAGGATCAGCGCGAAGGGCGCGAAGTCGTTGCTGAACCGGTATCCGAATTGGACCCAGCCCTGGCTGAAGTGCATCAGGTTCACGACGGCGATCCCGAGTACGGCAATCGTGGCTCCCACGGTCGCGCGATCGAGCCTCCGCAGCCGGGCCGGAAGCCAGGCGAACGGTGCTACCAGGTAGGCCGGACTCGTCAGGAGGATGCTCATGCCGATCGCGTTGGGCATCGCCAGCGGGCAGCCGGCATCGAAAAGACCCCGCGCCGTGTTGACCACGCATACGGGCTCCCCCTGGCCCGGGTAGACACCCCTCATGTCGGGCATGATCTGCGGCGCCTGAAACAGCATGATCACCAAGTTCTGCGGAATGTAGCGGAGGTCCGTGATAGACCAGTCCGAGTTGTAGCCGAGCGGATAGCCGACCTCGAGGTGGTAGAGATAGTCGTAGGCGGGATTGAAGAGGTGGCCGCTGGTGGCGTAGGTCACGATCAGCAGGGTCAGGATTGGCACCGCGGCCCCAGCTCCGGCCAGGATGCCGCGCCGCAGCCACGTCCCGCCGCCTCCCACCAGGATCAGGAACGGAAAACCGAACAGGATCGTCAGGCGGGAGGTGACGGCCAGGCCGAAGAAGATCCCGGCTGCCACCTGCACGGACTCGGGCGCAGACACGGCGGCCCAGAACGACGCCAGGGCCCGGTCCACGGCGGCCCCATTGCGCCTGGAGAGCCACCACAGGGCGACGATGGCCGCCGCGAGGAGGGCGTCGACCACTTCGATCAGCGTGGCCGACTGAGCAGCGGCAATGAAGAGGGCAGGCACTCCCGCCACGACCACGACCGCGACCGCGAACGGCGCCAGGACGCCGGTGCGGCCCGCCACGACCACCGCCAGTGCCGCCGCCGGAGCGCACATGGCCACTCCCAGAACCGTCAGCCACGCGACCGGCGTGCCGGCGCCTGCCAGCACGACAAGGAGCTCGCCCGAGATGCCCAGAGCGCCGAGCAAGACCACCGACCACCAGCCTCCAGGCCACCTCATCTTCCGAATGGCCGCGATCGCGTCCGTCGGCGGGCAGGGCTCCGCCGCGTCGCGATCCACCGATAGAGCCAGCCCAATGGACAGGAGCAGACAACCCAGGGCAACGATGTGGGCCCAGAACCAGGTCGTGCCGATGGCTGCCGCGTACCACAGGACCGATCCGAGGCCCAGAAATATCGAGGTCGACAAACGCACCGACCGCCGAACGGGCAGCTTGCCCAGCATCCAGTAGGAGATCCCGACGTCGACCGCGGCGAAGATCGTGGCCAGAAGCTGCTCGTTGGTGGAGACGTGCCAGACTGCCACGAACGGCAGCAGAACCCACGCCGGTAATGGCGGGAACGGAATGATGCCTCGCCCGGTGCTCTGGCCGGCCGAATCCAGGATCGGCATGACGTCCTGATATCCGGGCGTGGGGATGGAGGTCTGGCCGTCCAGCCATGACTGAGCCTGCAGCACGAAGTGCAGGTACGGGTTCGTCCGGTTCGGCTGACTGATGTAGTAGACGACCAGGCAGAGCAATACGAGGCCGAGGCCGAACAGGATTGCGCCCCAATCTGCTGCGTCGGCCGTCGTTGTATCGGCGGCCCGCGGCATCCGGTTGGGCGACCCGTCCGAGGGGCCGGCCTGGGGTATACTCCGCTCCAATTTAGCGCTCGCCCAGGAGGCCGAACAGGTTGGCAGGCATGAGCTGGCGAGGGGGCAGCCCGCGGGGGCGCGAGTCAAGGGAAACGAGTGCTGTCACAGCAATCCCCGCCATCCTGGTGCTCCTCGGCCTAGGTCTGGCCCTCCGCCTCATCATCGCATACGTGCTCTTACCGGGGTCGGGCTTCCCCAACGACCTGGGTGCGTTCCAGTACTGGGGCAACGACATCGCCGCGCACGGCCCGATCGGGTTCTACGATCGAACGGGATTCATCGACTACCCGCCCGTCTACCTGCTCCTCCTCGGCCTGGTCAGCTTCTTGACCGGCGGGAGCATCGGCGAGGGCGTCAAGATCCTGCCGATTCTCGCGGACCTCGCCCTGGCGGGGGTCGTTTGGGTCATGGTCGGGGAACTCGGGGGTTCCGGCCGCCGCGCCCTGATCGCTGCCGCGATCGTCCTCCTCAACCCGGTCACCTGGTTCAACAGCGCCATCTGGGGGCAGGCCGACGCAGTCGGCGCCATCTTCCTGTTGCTGGGCCTGAGAGAGCTGCAGAAGGATCGGCGCGAGACCGCGTCGGCGCTCGCCGTTCTGGCGGTTCTGACCAAGATGCAGCTCGGGATCCTTGGCTTCGTCGTGGGATTCGTGGTCTTGCGCCGGTCCGTGGTACCCCGCACCGGCAACGCCGATCCGGTGCGTATCCTGACCTCTGTCGGCGCGGGGCTGGCGACGGGGGCGCTCGTCTGCGTGCCCTTCACGGGACTCGACTACCTCGGCCTGGCCAGTCGCCTTTCCTCGACGTCGGGCCAACTCACGATCGCGGCCGGGCTTGTGACTGCGCTCGGGGTATTCGCTCTGGCGCGGCGGTACCTTCCCATCGCAGGGGCGCAGCGGACCCTTGTCTCGGCCCTGCTCGGCGCCGGGACGGCGGTCGTCGTCGCCGGAATGGTTTTCGACTCGATCGTCAACCATCTCGTCAACACCTTCGGCGAGTACCCGTACCTCACGCTCAACGCCTATAACCCCTGGGCCCTGGTCACGACAGGCAGTGGCGAAGCTATGGACCGCGGCCTGAGCTGGATCCGCGACGCGCCGTTTACCGACCCCAAGACCGGCGTCACCGATCCGGGCTTCGTCGTTGGGCCGTTCTCCGGAGCGGTCGTGACGGCTGCCCTGGGGCTCGTGGTCCTGCTCGCGGTGGGTGCGGCGGTGGCCTGGAGGCGGGCCCGCGCCACGGACCGCGCGACTGCCGAACAAGTCACGAGCTCGGCCGGCACCGCGGACCGCGAGACGGGCGAGACAACTGGCTCTGCCCGCGCCGCCGCCCGCGCGGCGACCGGGCCGGCCGGATCCCATGACTGGGCCTCTGAGCTACGCGGTCTGGCGGGTGTTTGCGCCGTGGCCGCCGCCTCGATCGCCTTCGTCGTCTGCGGCCAGCTCATCGCCCCGATCTCGGCCGCCGTGGTCGGCGATGGCTTCCTCCTCGCCATCCTGGTCGGAGTCGCAGTCTGGGCGGCCTGGCGCGACGACAGGTTGTCGCTGCTGGTTGGCCTCACGATTCTGTCGATCGCGTTCTTCGTCGTGCCGACCCGGGCCCACGAGCGCTATCTGTTCCCGTTCTTCGGACTCGGCGCGATTCTGCTGGCCCTGTCGTGGCGCTGGAGCGTCGCCTATGTGGCGCTGGCGTCGGTCAACTCGGTGAACCTGCTGGCGGTTCTGGTTCAGTACAAGGGGATCCCGGCCGGCGACGGCGCACTCGCAGGAACGCTGACCGACTGGGGAACCGGGATCGTCACCGCGCGCTGGTTCGACGGGATCATCTGGTTGATCGCGCTTTCGGCCGTGGTGACGGGACTGGGTCTGGTCTGGGCGCTTCTGCAGATGCGCGGTATCTCGGTCGATCGTCTTGCGCTCGAGGCTGCGGCGGCAGGGGAATCCCCGCCAGATCTGGGCGAGGCTGCGGCCGCCGAGCCTGCCGCGGCCGAGTCTGCCGCCGGCCAGACCGCCGCCGGCCAGACCGCCGCCGGCGCTGTGGTCACGGCCGCGATGGCGGTCGACGAAGGCCCGCGCTATGCGGCGAGTGGCATGTACCAGGCCGACGTCACGGACGAACTCGACTTTCCGGACGACGGGGACGACTGGACCGAGGGCGACTATCTCGACCAGGGCGACCGGCCGGAATTGGTACCGGCCTGGCTGATGACCATCTGGAGGCGCTTGTTTCGGCCGTCGAGCCTGCCCGACAGGTCTGCCGCGCTTAACTTCGAGCCTCGTGGCCGCCTGGACAAGCTGGACTTGTGGGTGGTGGTTGCGCTCGCCGTGGCCATCCTATCCCTGCGCGTCTACCGCCTGGACGAGCCGCTCCAGATGCACTTCGACGAGGTCTACCACGCCCGGACGGCGACCGAGTTCCTCCAGGATTGGCGCTACAACATCCCCTACAACCTGCCTGGAGGCTACGTCTACGAGTGGACCCATCCCCATGTCGCCAAGTACGCCATCGCGGGTGGGATCGCGCTCTTCTCCGACGACAAGGTTACTTCGACCGGCCAGCTCGGAACGGACGTCGCCGACGTCCTCGTCCAGCCGCGCCTGCCGGTCTCGCCGCTGGCCGATGCCAGCAACCCGAGCGATCCTCGGTCGAACTCGGACGCACGATTCGGCGATCGCGTCTTCGTCGCGACGGGCGGCGACGTGAAGGTCTACGACCTCGAGAGCCGGGCCCTGGTGCAGACCTACCCGATCCCCGGCGCATCGTCCCTGTCGACGCCGGGGACGACCGGCGTCATATACGTCGGTACGACGCAAGGGCGGATCTGGCGCATCGATGCCAACTCGCTCGACGACGTGAGGCTTGGGCTGGTCAAGACGGCACAGCAGGCCACCCAGCTTGACGTTCAAACCGGGCTGGCCATCGCCCACCTGTACGCCGGGACGCCGCCGCTCATCCTCGCGGCAGATGCCACCGGAAACGTGGTTTCCGTCGATCTGACCAAGAACGGAGGCGCAATAGTCGCGCGCGCCGTCATACCCGGCGCGTCCGACTTCGCCGATCTGGGGACGGGGCCGGCCGTTCTGATCAAGAGTTCGGCTACGGCCTCGACTTCGTCGCCGACTCCGACCTCGACCCCAACTCCCGGCGGCACCTCCGCCGAGGCGGAATCGCTTGCGTCCGCCCTAGGTCTGGACCTCGCGAAAGTCGAGAAGGCCCTTGCCGCCACGACCGCGGCGGGACTCGACCTGGGACTCGATCTGGGCTCCCTCAGCTCCGACCAGGTCACCGCCGTGCAGGAGCTCATGGCGCAGGGCCAGCTTTCCGGCCTCTCCATCGCCAGCTCCGACCCGCAGGTCATGGTCGCCTACGCCGATGGGATCGGAGTCCTGGATGGCCGCCATCTGGTCCTGACCTCGACTCTGCCCACCGACCAGCCTGCAACCTCCATCGCCATCAATCCGAATTCGAGCCAGGACTCGTACGTTGCGGCCGGTAACTCGCTCGTCCTGGTCAAGACCGAGACCAGCGGCGGCACGGGCCTGGTCACCAAAGACTCCACTCAGCTACTTCGCAAGATGCCGGGGGCGGTCAGTCAGGTCGTCTTCGACAACGCAACCAAGATCGTCCATGCTCTGGGACGGACTCCGGACGGCCAGGGTTGGACGGTATACGCCATCGAGTCGAACGGCAACGCCGTCTTCTCGGACGCGCGCCTGCCCTTCCAGCCCGTCGCAATCGGACTCGACTCGAGCCCGCAGCTGCCCGACTCGAACCGCGAGCAGCTGCTCGCGTTCTCGCCCGACGGGACGGTGGCGGCCGTCGATGTCGGTCAGTTCGCCTTCTCCTGGCGCATCGTGGGCGTCTTGTTCGGCGCCCTGATGGCAGTCTGCCTCTACCTGCTGGCCCGGATTCTCTTCCGGCGTCGAAGCGTCGGCCTGCTGGTTGCTCTCTTCTCGCTCGTTGACGGGATGCTCTTCGCCCAATCTCGCATCGCCATGAACGACACGTACGTCGGCGGCTTCCTGTTATTGGCATATCTCCTCTTTGCGTTGATGTGGCTGAGAGTTTGGAAGAGCCGCTTCGCCTTCTGGCTGGGAATGCCGCTGCTGGGGATCGTCCTCGGTTTCGCCTTGGCCTCGAAGTGGGTGGGGCTGTACGCCATCGCGAGCATTGCGGTCCTGATCCTGATCCGGTCCGCCCTGGGCCGCGTGATCGTGATCCTGGGATTGGCGGCCGGCACGGGGATCCTGGGCTGGAAGGCAATCGGCGAGATGGTCACCGAGCCGAACACCGGCAACCCCGGTTCCGTGATCCTGCTGCTGCTCCTGGGGGTGGCTGTCGTCGTGGGCGGGGCGATCTGGGCTCTATCGGCACGCACGACGCCCGACAAGATCGTCATTGGTGTGGGCACGGCTCTGGTCGCGGCCCTTGCGTTCGTGGCAGCTCTGGTTATGTCGCCCGCCGCGATCCAGAACGGCGCTCCCAACTACACGTTCTTCATCATCATGCTCGGCGTCACGATGGTGGCGGCCGCCGTGAACGCCTACCACCCGATCGCCTGGACGCGGGAGGAGCTGTGGTTCGCGATCGGTGCTCCGATCGTCATCGGGCTCCCGGCCGGCATCCTGGGCGTGGCCCGGTCCTCCGGCGTGCTGGTCGAGATCGGCGCCGCCGGCGTGCTCGCCGGGATCGGAGCCGCGATCGCGTTCTGGGTCGGAGGCCGGATGGGATTCGGGCCGCTGGCCGTTCCACGGAGTCCGGACGATCCCGCATCGTTCGCGGAGCCGCCCGCCCCGGCCCCTACGGGGTGGCTGCGACTGGGTTCAGGCTGGGGTCTCCCGGCGCTCTGGATGAGCCTGTGCGTGCTCGTCCTGCCGATCGCGGTCTACATCGCCCTGTATGTCCCGTGGGCCATGCCCTGGCAGCCGCAGACCGCGGACACGGGCCGCCTGCCGGCGATCGCCTGCTGGCAGACCGCCCCCGACCCCGACAATCCCAATGCGACCGTCTGCACCAACGCCTGGCCGGCCGGGCACACGGGCCAGACCCTCTGGGATCTGACCATCAGCATGTACAACTACCACAACGACCTGCGGTCCCCGCATGCCGCTTCGTCGCCGTGGTGGGCCTGGCCGATGGACCTCAAACCGGTCTGGTTTGAAAGCATCGGCTACGCCAACGAGCAGGGCTCGATGATCTACGACGGCGGCAATCCGGCCCTGTGGTGGATGGCGATCGTTGCCATGGCCTTCATCTGCTGGCAGGCGTTCAAGAGACGCAGCCTGGGCCTGGCCCTCATCGCGGTCGCCTTCTTCTGGCAATGGCTTTCCTGGGCCCGAATTGACCGGGCGTCGTTCCAGTACCACTTCTACACCGCCCTGCCCTTCTTCCTGTTAGGGCTGGCCTACTTCCTGGCGGAGCTGTGGCACGGTCCCTCGCGGCGGACGTGGCTGCTGGCGCGCGTTGCGGCGGCTGCCGCGCTGCTCTTCCCAACCGCGGTCTGGGCGTTGAAATCTCCCCTGTGCGGCCTGGCCCGCGTATCGACCTCCGACTACTTCGGCAACACGGCTTGCGGAACCAGCACGGGCGACGTCCGCATCGACGTTCGGATCTTCCTTATAGGTGTCGTCCTCGTGGCCGCTCTGGCCGCGCTCGCCCTTGTGCTGATGCGCTTGGAGCGACGTCAGGCTCGGGGCGAGGAAGACCGGGCCTGGGCTCTGCAGCTCCTGGTGCCGGTCGCGATCGCCGGGGTCTTGCTGTTGTGGCTTGGCCAGAACGCGCCCAAGGACACGCTCTTCGAGGCGGCGCTGCCATCGGACCTGATCATTCTCGTAATGCTGCCCATCCTGGCCGCGCTCGCGGCGATCGCCCTGAATGCCGAGAACCCGCGTCGATTCGTGTTGGGCGTATGTTCCATGGCCGTAGTGGCCTTTGTTGCGCTATACCCGAATCTGTCGGCGCTGCCTATGCCGCAAGCGATCATCGGGATATACAACGGCCTGCTGCCGACGTGGCTATACGGCTTCCAGTTCTCCGTGAACCAGCAGGTGTCGGCCTCAATCCCTCTGATCAGCCCGACCAGCCTCTCGTACGCGGCTCTGGCCCTGACAGTGGCCGGCATCGCCGGCTGGGCGGCCTGGGAACGGCGCGTGGTAATGGGCTACCGGCGGGCTGGGCGGCCCGGGAACGGCGCCGCCGAAGCGGCCGCGAGCGCCGGCACGGCCTCCGACGAACCTGGCGAAGCTGCGGCCGGCGAGCCCCGCGATTCCTCGGGTCCACCGCCGTCTGAGTGAGCCCGGCTCAGGACTGCTCCGTCTCCGACGGCTCCTGCCCGCTCGGGTGGATCGCGGCCGGAACCTTCGCCCCGAAGCCGGGCGGTAGCTGGCCCTGGGCATCGAGGCGCCGGATCACGAACCGGTAGTAGTCCTCGACCTTGGCGGTGACGCGCTCCCAGCTGAACTGCTCGGCGCGTTGCTGGCCGCTGGCGCCCATCCGCGCGCGCAGCTCCGGGCTGGCCAGGAGCTCGCTGATCCCGGCGCACAGGGCCTTGGTGTCGTGAGGCGGCGTGAGGATCGCCTGCCTGCCCCGCTGGACCACGCCCTTGTAGCCGTGGATGTCGCTGCAGACGATCGGGACCCCGGCCGCCATGGCCTCCAGAAGGACGATCCCGAAAGACTCGCGTCCCGTGGCCGGCGAAACGAACACGTCGGCCGTCCGAAAGAGTTGTGCCTTCTCGTCGTCGCTGACTCGTCCCAGAAACTCGACGTTCTGAAGGCCACGGGTCATCACGTAGCGGCGGGCCTCGCGCTCCTGCGGTCCGGAGCCGACGACCAGCAGCCGGCATTCGATGTCGTTCTTGCGCATCAACCGGAAGGCCTTCAACAGGTCGGGCAGACCCTTCCGATCTTCGAGCCGGCCCACGAAGAGGAGGTTGGGGGTGCCATCCTGCCATCGAGCGATCGGCACGGCGCGCCGGAAGCGGCCCACGTCGACACCATTTGGGATCACCTTGTAGTCGCCCGGGAAGAAGCGGTCGACGAAATGTCGGGCCGCCGCGCTGACCGCGATCCTGCCGTGGAGCCGGCTGGCGTAGCTTTGCAGGGTCCGCTTGCCCAACTCCATGGCCGGGGAGAAGCCCGCATACGCGTGGAATGTGGCCACGTTCACGCTCGTCGACTGATGCAGCACCACCAACGACAGGAACGGCACGAACGGCTCGTGGAAGTGAAGGAGGTCGAAGCGCTCCCGGGCCAGAACCGCGTTGACCTGCGACACATATCGGGGCGAGAGCGTGATCGTGCCCACCGAGCCGTTGCTCGGCACACTGAAACCCTTGCCTATTCGGATGATGTCGCCTTCGGATGAGCGCTGCAGGCCGTGACTGCTGGTCAGGATCCGGACGTCGTGGCCGCGCAACCGGAGATTCTCGTAGAGGAAGCGGACGTGCTCGTTGACGCCCCCGGGGATCGGGTAGACGTAGGGCGTGACGAGGCCGATCTTCACGCCGGCGGTTCCCCGGCCTCGCCGCGCTCGGCGGCAGTGGCCATTGGCCGCGGGCCGGGGCGCCCGGCCTCGCGGTTCACTTCGCGATCCTGCTGCAGACGAAGCTGGTCGATCGGGACGCCCAGGTCGCGCGGCGTGCCGTCACGCAGCACGGTGCGCCGGCCCCAGCGGACAACGTCACGGGCCTGCTTGCGAACCTGACGGCTGTAGATGAATGCCTCCCGCACGAGACCCCAGTCAACGCAGCTGCCGGTCGTCGTGCCGTCCAGAATCGCCTTCCTGTAGTCCTCCGCGCTGGAACCCGGGAAGTGGGTCCGGCCGTCGCCGATGGTATCGAGCGTGTGCCCGTCGCTGTTGCCCACAAGGGGCAACCCCAGCTCTGCGGCGAGGCGGGCAGTCGCTGTTCGCCCGTAGCGTCCCGCCGTCGAGGGGTTGAAGCCCTCGAGCGCGTCCCAGTAGACGAGTGGGTCGGTCGATTGGTGGATGCGCATGATGGCGCTCCTGCGCATGCCCAGACTGAAAGCCGAGAACGGATGCGGAACGATGGCCAACCCACCCTGCTCGTGGATCTCGGCGACGGTGATCTCCGCGCGCTGGTTGCGCCGAACCCGGTGCTGCAGGAAGAGGCCGAGTACGTGGCCGTTTCGGGTCGTGACCTCCTCGCCCACGACCACCTCCACGCGGCCGCCGCGTTCTGTCGCGAGGCGCTGGCACTCGATCGCGGCCTCGATGCGCTCGTGATCGCTGATGGCGATGACGTCGAGAGACGTGTGACACTCCGCGAACTCGAGGATCTGGGCCGCCGAGGCGGTGCCATCCGAGGCGATCGAATGGATGTGCATGTCGGCCTGGCCCATGCGCGACCCACCGTAGGGATTCACGCCGTCTTGCCGTTCTCGCGCATCTGCGTTTGCTCCAGATCTGGCCAGATCGGATGGAAGAGCGCCAGCCATTGCTCGGGCGCCTCCAGGATGAAGTCTTCGAAGAGCCGCGCTTCTGCGCGCGCCATGGCTCGGATTCGCTCTCGCCGGTTGGCCCCCTCCGGGATGGGGACCTGCCGCAGGCTGCCACGATAGCGGCCGGGACCGGCCCGTCGCACGGCGGATATGTACGCCGGAGCGCCCGTCTCGACCGCGAGGAACGCCGGTCCGGCGGGTATCTTGGTCATGGCCCCGAAGAGCTCGACATCCAGGCCGCCACCGCCGAGGTCCCGATCCGCGACCAGGCCGACGGGCTCATTCCGGCGAATCGCCGCCAGCAACTCCAGGCCCGCCTCCTCGAGCGTGACGATGTGCACTCCGATGGTGGCCCTGGTCGAGAACAGATAGCGCTGGACGCGAGCGTTCTTGATCGTCTCCATCGGCGTCACGATCGAGCCCAGGCGATGCACCGCGTAGAGGCCGGGCAGCTCGATGGCTCCGAAATGCATCCCGATCAGGATCAGGGCGCGCCGCTCCGTCAGCCACGCCTCGACCTCGCGCGGCGTCTCGACGAAGAGGCGCTCGGTCACGAACTCGGCGGTGAACCGCGGCGCCCAGGCCAGCTCCAGGGAGTAGTGGGCGTGGTGGCGGAAAGCCGAGCGCACGAGGGCCTCGAGGGCCTTCGGATCGGCCGCAGCCCGGCGATACTCCTCGGCTCCCTTGCCGTTGGCGGCCATCCACTCCACGACGCGACGGAGGTTGCGGCGGGCGTGGTCACGGCGCGACGGCGAGGCGCGGTACTCGAGCGCCCCGGCCAGGTTCCCCAGCCGCCACAGCGGACCCTCCGGCAGGCGACAGATCAACTTTCCGCCGGCGATCACGAAGGTAGCGACGAGCCAGTCGGAGACTCGTCGGCCCAGGCCGGTCCGACGAGTGGGCCGCCGAGCGACTCGAGGGGTGGCCTCGGGACTCACGGCTCCACGGGCTGAGCCGGGTCGCCTTCGGCGCCGGCGTCCGCGAGCCGGCGTGTCGTGGCTCGGGCCGTTGGAGTGGGTCCGGCGGAGGCCGCGTTCGGGGCCGCACCTTTGGCGTCGTTCGCCATCGCCGCTCGGTTCCGGGCTTCCAGCTGCGCCACCTCATCGGCCGACTCGGGCCAGATCGGCTTGAAGATGTACCACTGCTCCGGGGCCGGAGAGATGTGCCTCTCGAGCGCGGTCGCGATCTGCTGAGTCGCGATTGCCAGGTCGGCCGGGGAGTTCGACGCGACATGGATCGGCTCGTCGGAGGCCGCCCTGAAGGTGCCGTCGGGCTGGCGGTTGATCGAGAAGGGCACGATGGCAGATCCGTGTTTCGCCGCGAGCAGTGCGGGACCGGCCGGGAGAGTCGTCCAGGCGCCGAACATCTTGACCGGGATTCCGTCCGCTCGGTAGCCCCAGTCAACCAGCAGCACGAGGCCCTCGTGGCGGCGGAGCGCTCCGTAGACGCCGCGGAGGTTGCGCCAGGAGATCATCTTGACCCCCCAGCTCGTTCGCTGGCGTTCGAACAGCTCGTAAAGCTCGCGGTAGGAGGAGTCGTCGCCGACCACGTTGATCTCGAGCCCATGCTTGGCGAATCCGGCCGCGGCCGCCTCGTTGTTGCCGAGATGAGCGGCCACCAGCACCAGGCCTTTGGACTCGTGATAGACCTCGACGAACCGATCGAGGCTGCGGACCTCGAGGAGCTGATCGACCTGCTCCTGCTTGAACCAGGGCAGTCGCATCAGCTCCATGATGTACCGGGCGTAGTTGCGGTAGGCGGCGCGAGCCATTCGGCCGGCCTCCCGTGAATCCGGCGACACGCCCAGGACGTGTCCGAAGTTGGCCCGCAGCCAGCGGCGCCGGGTTGGGCTGGCGGCGTAGCCGATCACGGCGAACCAGCCGCCAACCCGGTACACCGGGCCCGCGGGGAGATGACCCAGGATCCACGACGACGTCCGCCAGAAGCTGAGTAGCGTCAGGCCGGCGAGGTGAGTCCGAAAGGTCTCCTTCTTCAGGCGATGCGGAGCCTCGAAAGTCCTCGTAGCTCCGTTACCCTCGGTCCTTCCGGATCCCGACTGCCTCGATCCTTCGGGGCGATCTCCGGAGGAGGCCGCCCCGTTGCCGTCCACCTGTTCCTGCGTCACTTGGCCTCGACGGCCGCCGGCTGGGAAGCCGCCGCCTTGCCGCCGCGAGCCGGGGCATTCCGCTTGACCTTCTTGGGCAGCGTCTCGGTGCCGACGAGGGTCTCGTTGTCCTCACCGCGGATGAACGCCTGGACGCGGTTATAGGCGATGTCATCGTGCATCTGGATCGGCGGGGACTTCTTGAAGTAGGCGCACGGCGCCACGAGCGCGCCCTTGAGGCCGCGGTCCAGGCCGAGCTTCAGGCAGCGCAGCGAATCGATCACGACGCCGGCGCTGTTGGGGCTGTCCCAGACTTCCAGCTTGAGCTCGGCCTTGAGCGGCACGTCACCGAAGGTCGTCCCCTCCATGACGATGTAGCAGTACTTGCGGTCGAGCAGCCACGGCACGTAGTCGCTCGGGCCGACGTGAACGTCGTCCGGATCGAGGTCGTAGTCGAGCATCGACGTCACGGCGTTGGTCTTGGAGATCTTCTTGGACTCGAGGCGTTCGCGCTCGAGCATGTTGAGGAAGTCCGTATTGCCGCCGAAGTTGAGTTGGTAGGTCCGGTCCAGCCGGACGCCGCGATCCATGAAGAGGCGGGTCATGACGCGGTGGCTGATGGTCGCGCCGACCTGGCTCTTGATGTCGTCGCCGATCACCGGGAGTCCCTTCTCGGCGAACCGGCGCTGCCAGTAGGGCTCACGGGCGATGAAGACCGGGATGCAGTTGACCACCCCGACGCCGGCCTGCAGGGCTTGCTCCACGTACCACTTGGTCGCCTCTTCCGAGCCGACGGGCAGGTAGTTGAGCAGGACGTCGACCTTGCGCTCTTTGAGGATCCCGACGATGTCGGCCGTGGGCCCGGGCGCCTTCTCGATGATCTGGCTGAGGTACTTGCCCAGGCCGTCGTGGGTCATGCCGCGCTCGACCTTGACGCCGAGGTGCGGGACCTTGTGGAAGACGAACGTGTTGTTCGGCTTGGTGTAGATGGCCTCGGAGAGGTCCTTGCCGACCTTGTTCTTGTCGATGTCGAAGGCGGCCACGAACTCGATGTCGCGGATGTGGTAGCCGCCGAGATTGACGTGCATGAGGCCGGGGATGAAGTCGGTCTCCGACGCGTTCTCGTAGTAGTAGCGGCCCTGGACCAGGCTGCTGGCGCAGTTGCCGACGCCCACGATGGCGACGCGGATCTTGTGGTCCCCGGAGGGCTTGCGGCCGTTGCCGATCGCGGTCGCCGGCGCGTTCGCGGCGTCGCTGCTGATCTTCTCGCTCACTTTTCTCCTTGCTCCTTACTGCGAAGCTGCGCACGAACGTGCCAGGTACGTTGAATTGCCGTGATGCTGGCCGTGGCGAAGACGATGCCGAGCGCCGCCGACAGCCAAAGCTGGCCGCGGGCTCCTGCGGCGACGCCGCCGTCCAGGCCCACCGCGACCAGACCAGCGGTCAGGAGGACGAGGCGCTCGGCGCGGGGCGCGATGCCCACCTCGCCGTGCAACCCCAGACTCTCGGCCTTGGCCCGGGTGTAGCTGACCTGGAAGCTCGAGACTGCCGCGGCGGCGGCCAGGACCGCCCCGGCCACGAAGCCGGCTGCCGAAGCGCCGGCGACGATCCCGATGTAGACGACCCCTTCGCCCCAGCGGTCCAGGGTGGAGTCGAGAAAGGCTCCGAAGCGGGTCACGCGGTTCTGGGCCCGGGCGAGCCCGCCGTCCAGCATGTCGAACGAGCCGCCGAAGATGACGAGGATGGCCGCCGGGAGCCAGAGCTGAGCGGCCGCGGTGGCGGCGGCGACGGCGGAGATTCCGAAGCCGATGACCGTCAGGGCGTTGGGCGTCAGGCCGAGCCTGCCGGCGCCGAGCGCGATCGGGGTGACGGCGCCGCGGATCCGAGCCCGGGTCGCGGAAGAGACGAACGACTGGTCGCCCACGGCTCAGTTGGCCTCGGCCGGGCCGGCGTGCTCGACCGGCATCCCCAGAAGTAGGCGCTGCCGCTCGGCCGTGGTATCGAAGATGTCCGGCTGCAACTCGCACAGGGTCTCGCGGCCGCTCCGTCGCGACCGGACGATGCCCGCGGCCCGAAGACGCGAGACGTGCCAGGAGACGAGGGGCTGGCTGAGCCCGACGGTGTCGATGAGATCGCCGACCGTGGCCGGGCCCTCGGCGAGTCGTCGAACGATCCGGAGGCGGTTCACGTCCGCCAGAGCCTTGTGGAAAGTCCGCAGTTCGCGGAGGTCGTTGGGCTGGTCGACGATCGTCGCTACCGTTGAACGGATGTGCGCGGGGGAGGGCACGATGGCGATGGCCTCTTGGTGGGTCTTCGTCGGTCCGGACAGACGACCTCGAATTCGGGCGTCGTACCGTCTACAAACGAGCCTTTATATAAAGGCTGGTTGATGCTAGGACGACGGAGGGGGACTGTCAAGCGGACCCGCAGGCCACGTGCGCCGCAGCCGGTTGGGGAGTAACGAACCCGGCGGCTTCTATCTCGGCGTCGCGCGATCGGTCCTCATCGCCGCCCGTATGATCGAACCGGACGAGCAACGACCCGGTCGCTGCGCTACGTGCCATTCCAGGTCGAAGGGCGTCAAGGCCAGCTCTTGACCACAACGTCGTCTGCTCCATGATCGAGGCTGACTAGGGCGGAGTCGCACACAACGGAAGTTGAGGCGGACAACGATGACGGCGGATCAGACTGGGGAGGTGACAACTCTCATCCGTGACGTGCTCCCAGATGCCGTGCTCGGTATCTACCTCCACGGATCGGCGGTATTCGGCAGCCTCAAGCCCACCAGCGATCTCGACCTGTTCGCCGTAACCAGCAGGCGGACAACTGACGCAGAACGACGCGAACTGATCGAGCGCCTGTTGCCGATGTCCGGACCCGGCGATCCGAGCGGGCAGTCGCGCTCGATCAACATCGAGATCGTCGCCCAGACCGATCTCCGGCCCTGGCGCTATCCGGTGTGGCTCGACTTCCAGTTCGGCGACTGGTATCGGCCCGACTTCGCGAAAGGCAACTTCGCGCCGTGGGATTCCTCGAGTCCGGATGTTGCGATCGTGCTCGAAATGGTGCTTCAGGCGAACCGGGCGTTGTTCGGGCCGCCACCGTCGGAGCTGTTCGGTCCCATTCCCTGGGCCGACGTTCGTCGGGCGATGCTCGACAGCGTCTCGGACCTGCTCTCGTATCTCGACGGCGACGAGCGGAACGTCGTGCTCACCTTTGTGCGTATCTGGATGACACTCTCGACGGGCGTATTCCGATCGAAGGAGGGCGCAGCGGATTGGGCGATGCCGCTGCTCCCCCCGGAGCACCGCCCAGTGCTCGCGCACGCTCGTTCGCTCTACGTCCGAGGAATCCCTACTGAGGACTGGGGCGACTTGATGCCATGCGTTCGGCCGTTCGTTGATCACGTGATCGGCGAGATCCAGGCAACGCCGGCCGCCACGCTCCCCATCGAGTGACCGGAACATGCCCTACTTCGACGCGCCATCCGCGTCCCTGCAGCGCATGTTCGGAATCGCGGATGGCGACCTTCCCGACGCTGCGGTCGTGCTCGGCCAGTGGGGTCAGAGTGGTTACTTCCAGCATCTCCGGGACATCTGGCCCGAGACGCGAGAGATCGAAGAGCACACCGCCCTGATACAGACAGACGGACGGCAGATTTGGGTGAGCGTCGTGTTCGGCGCTCCGATGGCTGCCACCATCACTCACTTCGCCGTCAGACTCGGGGCGCGTGCGGTCATCCAGATCGGCTCGATGGGTGGTCTCGCACCGGGCTGGAACATCGGGGACGTTCTCGTGCCCTCGCTCGTCATTGGACGCGACGGCGTGTCACGGCAACTGTCTCGAAACAAAGCCATCGAACCAGATGCGGAGCTGTCCGGGCATCTCCGGGAGGAACTCTCGGCCCGGCTACCCGACGCGACAATCCGCAGCGGGACCCTTGTGAGCACAACGACCATCTCCCTCGAACGGCATCGTGACATCGCGCGGTGGCAGCGGTCCGGCTTCGCCGGTGTCGAGATGGAATGCGCGGCGACGATGAGCACAGCACGCCACTTCGGTGCTGCCGTAGCGGGAGCCTTCGTTCTCATCGACAACATAGCCGACGGCCATGCGTTCTACGACTTGACTGATGGCGAGGAAGCGCACATCCGCGCAGCCAAGGACGCCACGCTCCGGGCGTCCGTAGAGTCCGCCCTTCGCCATCTCGTTCCGCGACTCAGCCGCCCGCGATCGCGTCGCGGTCCAGACTGACTGTAGTCCCCCCGGCCGAGTCCCGCGAGAGGGACCGGCGGATGCGTCACCGCGGCCCGGTCGGGGTCACGGCCGGCGTCTTCAAGTCAGGCCTCTCGAGCCTGCTCAGCGGCAGCTGAAGGTCCCGCTCGCAACGCCGAGGCCGTTGACATCCGTGCCGGTGAAGGAGCCCGTGTCGTCGGGTGTGATCGCGACGACCGCGTCCGGTCCGAGGATGAAGGGCTGGCCGTGCACGCTGCCGACTACCTCGGGCTCGGCGGGTGCCGAATCGTCCGGCGGGCCCGACGTCGGGATCGCCGACGCGGCCGACGCGGTCGTCGGGGCGCCGGGGCGATAGACGACCAGCATCAGGTAGCCGTCGGCGCCGGTGATGCCGAGCCAATCGCCGAACCGAGCGTCGATGCCCGCTATGCCGCCGTCGAAGCAGCCGCCGCCGGAGAGCTGCTCCGTCGCGCCGCCGAAGTTCACCGTGGCCGAACCGTTGCCGCACCACTTGTCACAGCGGTTGTCCGTCGGCGACGCACCCGAGCTGCAGCCCGAGACCGCCATGGCCGCGACGATGAGCAGCGCCAGCGGGATGTGGCTGAAGCGGGTTCCTCGACTCATCGACTTCCTCTGCGATTTCGCCCGATGGCCTGATGGGGGCGTGGTGCGAATACTAGGCTCTGGGGGTTCCGGATGGCGGCGGCACGATCGCCGGGCGTTGGGGTGGCGCGGGAGTGGCGCGGGAGTGGCGCGGCAGTGACGCGCGCACGCCCCGGTGCGCATTGGCGTTCCGCAGCGGCGGGGGACGACCGCGATTCCCAGCCGGGCGGTCCGCAGCGGACATCCGTGGCGCATACACTCAGGCCCATGCGCCCACGCGACTCGTACCTGATGCTGGGGGTTCTCGGAGTCGGCGTCTTCCTGGCCGGCCTCGAGCTCATGGTCACGGCCGTTGCCCTGACTCAGATCCTGAACACCCTCGCCGACTGGACGGACCTCCGCAAAGCTTCCTGGATCATCAGCGGCTACCTGCTGTTCTATGTGATCACGATGCCGCTGGCCGGCCGCCTGACCGACCTGTGGGGAGCGCGCCGGCTCTTCCTCCTGGCGCTCGCGGTGTTCACCCTTGGATCGCTGCTCGCCGGGCTCGCTCAGAGCCTGGATCAGCTCATCGCCGCGCGGCTCGTCCAGGCGCTCGGCGGCGGCGCGATCATCCCCGTCGCCACCGCCGCCGCCTCGCACATGTTCGAGGGAGCGGCACGGCCCCGCGCTCTGGGCGTCATCGGCGCCCTCACGTTCCTCGGCATGGCCGCGGGCCCGTTCGTCGGTGCCGCCGTGCTGGAGACCGTCCACCCGGAGACCGCCCTGGCGAACCTGGGCATCTCCGGCGGTCCGCTCGTCACGACCGTCGCGCCCGCCTGGCGATGGGTCTTCTACATCAACGTTCCGATCGGCCTGTGCGCGCTCGCGATTGCCTGGGCCGCCAGTGCCGGCTGGGACACGCCCCACGTGCCGGCCCGCGTCGACCTGATCGGGGCCGTGCTCTTCACGCTCGGACTCAGCGGCATCCTGGCCGGAACCACGCTCATCGGAAACAGCGACCGGGTCTTCGGCGTACCGACGGACGCCGCCGTCGGCGGTCTGATCGCGACAGGCGCGGTCTTCGGCCTGCTTGCGATCTGGCATGGCCTCCGCACTCGGAACCCCTTCCTGGACCCGCGACTGTTCGCCGACCGCGTATTCAGCTCCGCGGCGATCATCTCCCTTCTCACCGGCTATGGCATGGCCACCGCCATCGTGGGTGGGGCGGTCTTCGTCGATCGTGTCCTCTACGGCGGCCCCGAGGAGCAGCGGGTGGTTCTGGGAGCGCTGGCCGCGGCAATGGCCGTCGGAGCTCTTGCGTCCGGCTTCCTGGCGCGGCTGATCTCCCTCCGGATACTGACGCTGGTGGGGCTGCTGGTGAGCGCCGGCGGGCTGGGCTGGATGTCGACTTGGAGCCCGGACGCTCCGACGAACGCCTTTGCCCTCTCGGCGGCCGTCTTTGGGGCCGGCTTCGGGCTGACGGTCACTCCGCGTTCGACGGCGGCCGTGGAGGCCGCCGGCAGAGCGGCGTTCGGGGCGGCATCGGCGACGGTGACCGTGGCGCGCATGATCGGCATGGCCATCGGCATGGCCGCCCTCACGGCCTTCGGCTCGACGACGATCACGCGGATCTCGAATGAGGTCTATGGCTCGGGAGACGCCTACAAGCAGTACATTCCCGAATACCTGCGCAACCGACCGGTCAGCGACGGGCTCGTTGCCCAGGCCCTGGAGCAGTGGGCGGCCGCCAAGGCGGCCTCGATCCTGGTCGGTATCTTCATGGTCGCGGCTATCGTGACCTTGATCGCGGTGGTCCCGGCACTCGCGCTGAGGGTGCGGCGGAGAGATCGGCCCGCCGCAGGAGCCGGTGACACGAAGGAGACGCGGTATGGCGAAATCGCCTTCTGACAGGCCCGGGTCGGGCTCGCGGTCGGGCGCGCGCTCGGCGCGGGTGGCGTCGGCAGCCGCGTCCGCTCCCGCGGCGCCGGCCGCTTCTGCCGCTCCGACGGACCTGAGCGCTGTTGGGGCGCCGATCAGGGCGACCTCGCCCGCCGCCCCGAGCGCCTCCGGGAAACCGGCCGTGGTTCAGGCGCGTTCGGCCGCTCCGACTGCGGCCGCTGCCGCTCCGACTGCGGCCGCTGCCGCTCCGACCACGGCCGCTCCGACGGCGACCTCCCCTGCCACCGCGGCCGCTCCGACCGTTGCTCCACAGGTGCCGAAGCTGGAGCCTGGCCTGGTCAGACTCGCCGTCTTCGAGCGTGGCGCCTGTCGGGAGTGGGAGGGCGCCGCGGCGCTGGCCGAACTCGAACGCGCCATGGGGCGCAAGGGGGCGCGGATCTGGATCGACCTGCGGTCGCCATCGACCGACCAGGTCGCGGCAGTTTCCAAGATCCTGCGCCTGCATCCGCTTCTGGCCGAGGACCTGATCGAACGCGACCAGAGAGCCAAGCTCGAACAGGTGGGCAACATGCTCCATCTGGCCCTCTTCTCGCTCGGCTTCGACGACGGCCGCATCTACGAGCGCGAGATCGAGTTCGTGCTGGGCCAGAGCTTCCTCCTCTCCAACCACAGCGCCTGGTGGGAACCGCGCTCCACGCGACACCTGCGCACAGGCGTGGCGGACCCAATGGGTCGTGGGCTGGACTACCTCATGTGGGCCCTCGCCGACGACATCATCGACAGCTACTTCCCGATCCTGGACGAGCTTGGGGACGAGATCGACGACCTCGAGGACCGGGTCGTCAACCGGGCCGATCGGGCCCTCCTCGAGCGGCTCTTCGAGCTGAAGCGCGAGCTCATCCTGATCCGACGCGTTACGGCACCCGAGCGAGAGATGTTCAACATCCTCTCGAGCCGCGAGGAGAACGCCATCTCGGCCGAGCACCGGCTCTACTTCCGCGACGCCTACGACCACCTGATCCGCCTGACCGACGAGCTGGACACCTACCGCGAGCTCGCTTCGGCCACCCTCGAGACCTACCTCTCCACGGTAAACAACAACCTCTCCCTGATCATGAAACGGCTCACCGGGGTAACGGTGGTCGTAGCCGGGATCGGGGCCATCGGCGGGATATTCGGCATGAGCGAGGCACAGAACGCCTTCCGCCTTGACGAAGGCCCAGGGTTCTGGATCGTCACTGTCGGGAGCCTGGTCATTGCGGGCGTTGCCGCGACCGTGCTGCACAAGATCGACTGGATCTGACCGGAGTGGCGCCGGCGCTCTCTCTGCGGATCCGCGACGCGACGCCAGACGATGCTCCGGCGATCGCCAGGATCTACAACCAGGGGATAGAAGACCGCACGGCCACGCTGGAGACCGAGCTCCGCTCGTCTGAGGAGCGCGCCGGGTGGCTCGCTTCTCACGGCCCCCGGCATCCCGTGCTCCTCGCCGTTGACCCGGCCGGAGCGGTTATCGGGTGGGGTTCGCTCAATCGCTTCAACCCACGCGCCGCCTATGACCACGTGGCCGACTTCTCGCTGTTCGTCGAGCGTGAGGTGCGCGGCCGGGGAGTCGGTGGCGCGCTGCTGGACGCCCTCGAGGCGCGGGCTCGAGCCGTCGGCTATCACAAGATGGTTCTGGCGGCCTTCGCCACGAACATCCCGGGCACGCGCCTCTACGAGCGACACGGTTTTGGGACCGTCGGCACATACCACGAGCAGGGCATGCTCGACGGGCGCTGGGTCGACGTGGTCATCATGGAGAAGCTTCTCGGCTAGGCCGCGCGGCGGGCCATCGCCCCGGGGTGTCGGGTTCCGCTACGCGCGTATTGCGATCGGGCTCCCGCCGGAGGGTCGGATCAGGGCCGACAGCCGCTGGCGCCGGTTTCTTTGCATCTGGGGGCGCCGCTCGGACAGATCCTTCCCTTGCCGGGCGGATGGGCGTCCGCGTAGCTTGCCGCGAGGACGCCGATGGGCTGAGCCACGACCTCCAGCTTGGTCCCGGACGCGTGGCTGTCCTCGGACGTCTGCAGCCATATCTGGTCTGTTGTGGCCGCCAGCGCCCGATCGAACAGTGACGAGTTGAAGGGTCCGTGGCGCAGAACCTCGCTGATCTCGTAGACATGGTTCTGGTCGTCGGCGGTGTAGACCTCGACGTACATCCCGATCATCGCCTTGCCGTCGTCTACCTGTGACGCCGTCAGGAGGGGGAGGAACATGCCCGCCTGAGCGTGCGCATACAGGTAGGTCGCCTGGGGCAGACCCAGGGCCTCTTGCGCGTGGCCCAGTGGGAAGATCTCGACCACGTCGCACAGAGGCCACTCCTCCTTGGGCGGAGAAGGGATGATGGGAAGGTCGATGCCCAGGGCGGGGATCCGGATCCGGGTGGGCGCCGCCGCCTGGACGCTGGCGCTGCCCGACGGGGCGGCCGATCTCGGCGGCGGCAGGCTGTACAGGATCGACGACGCGGTAGCCGTGGCTGCCGTGGGAGTGGCCAGGGGCTCGGCGGAGGCGGGCTGCAGGTAATTGAAGAGCCCCGCCACCACGAGGAATACACCCGCCCCGGCCAGCAGAGCGGGCACCAGGCCGATGAGACGTCCGGCCAGCCGAGCGGTCGGCCTGACGATCGATCGGTAGGCGGTGGCCAGGAGCGAGCTGAGGCGTCGCATGGACCGGCATGCTAGCAGGCGACCGGCGGTCTTGCTCTCGCATGGAGCGCAGGGTCAGGCTCTGTAACGACTGCTAGCCGGCAGCACCGGACCCAGTGCCGGGAGGGGGAGGTATCAGGCCGTCTGACGGAAGTGAGCGATCCTTGGTAACCTCAGAGCATGTCAGGTCGCATGAATGTCATTCTCGGTGCGTTTCTTGGGGTGGTGGCAGCCTTCGTCCTGGCCGTGGCGGTCGTCGTCGCCTGGCCGGGAACAGGCACGACCGTGCCCCCTCGGCCGACCGCGGTGATCCTGCCGACGGAGTCACCGACCCCGGTGCCCGTCGTGACTCAGGCCCCCATCGTCACTCCCACGCCGTTCCACTCGATCGCCCCGTTCGGCGACGGGTAGCGCCGGGCGCGAGGCCGCACTCGAGGTTCATGTCCCGATTCCGTGACTGAGCCGCGAGGCGCACCCACGCCTTCGGAGTCCCGGCGGGCCCCTTCCGGATCCCTTCGCGCCACGGCGGCGAGGGTTGGTCCTCGGCGCGCCCCGGCTGCCTCCGACCCCGGGGCTTAGCCTCCGAAAACTCCGGCAGCGTTGGTGGCGGCGGTGGCGATCGCCGGGAAGAGCCCGAAGACCACCGTGAGCACGCACGTGACCCCAAGGCCGACCCGGAAGAGCAGGCCGGGTGAGCTCGGACGGAGTTCCTCGGCCGGCTCGCGCATGTACATGTACACGACTACCCGGAGGTAGTAGAAGGCCGCGGCTGCGGCGTTGACCATCGCCAGAACCGCGAGGGCTGTCAGCCAGCCTCCGGCCTGGACCGCGGCCAGGATCACGTAGGCCTTGGCCCAGAATCCCGCCAGCGGTGGGATGCCTGTAAGGGACAGTAGGAAGACGGCCATCAGCGCCCCCAGCCACGGATCTCTCCGGCCCAGGCCGGCAAACGTCGCGATCTGGCTCGATACGCCGGGCTGCCGCTGCAGCGCCGCGACGACGGCGAAGGCGCCCATGTTCATGAAGGTGTAGGCCGCGCCGTAGAACAGGATCGCCGAAAGCCCGCTGTGCTGGCCTCCCGCATAGGCTGCCAGGCCGACCAGGATGTAGCCGGTGTGAGCGATCGAGGAGTAGGCAAGCATCCGCTTGACGTTGTCCTGCGAGATTGCCACCAGGTTGCCGAGGGTCATGGTGACGGCAGCCAGGACGATCACGACCGGCAGCCAATCTGCCCGCAACGGTCCCAGGGCGCCGACGAAGAGCCGCAACGCGATGGCGAAGGCGCCGACCTTGGGGCCGACCGAGAGATACGCGGTGATCGGCGTGGGCGAGCCCTGGTACGCGTCCGGGGTCCAGTAGTGGAACGGTACCGCCGCCATCTTGAAGGCCACGCCGGCCGACATGAAAGCCAGGCCCATGGCCAGGCCCGGCTGGATCGAGCCCCCTGCCGCGACCTTGGCCAGCGCGGCCGCAACGCCGTCGACACGGGTGGTTCCGGTGATGCCCCACACGTAGGCCAGGCCGAAGAGCAGGATCGCGCTCGAGAACGAGCCCAGCAGGAAGTACTTGATCGCGCCCTCGGTCGAGTAGGGGTCGCGCCTGGCGAAGCCCGCGAGCACGTAGCCCGGCAGGACCATGAGCTCCAGGGCGACGAAGAGCAGCACCAGGTCCGTGGAGCCGGCGATCAGCATCGCCCCCGTCACGGCGAAGACCAGGATGGCGGCGAACTCGGCGATCGGCAGGCCCCGTGGCTCGATGTAGTCCACCCCGAAGAGGATCGTGAGCACCGCGATGGCCACGAAGATCGCGTCCAGGAAGACGGTCAGGTTGTCCAGCGAGTAGGCGCCGCCGAAGGCGCTGCCGGCGTGGCCGGCCTGGAGCAGGATCACCGCGGCCACGACGCCCAGGCCGCCAAGAGCGGTGGCGATGACCGCCTGGCGCCGGTTCGGAAGGGCCAGATCCACGATCAGGATCGCCGCCGCCACCAGGACGGAGGCGACGACCGGGGCGATCGTTCCGATGTCCGACCAGTTCATCTCGCGTCTCCCCTCATCCGCCGACCGCCACTCCGGCGGCCGCCAGGAAGCTCTGGGCCGGGCCGCGGAGGAGATCGAGCACAAGGCTCGGGAAGAGCCCGAGCACGACGATCCCGATTGCCAGCGGGGCGAGCGTCACCATCTCGGTCCCGCTCATATCGGTCAGGTGGCCGCCCAGGCCGCGCAGGAAGTCGGAGAGCCCGCCGAAGGCGACACGCTGGAACATCCACAACAGGTACGTGGCCGCCAGGACCATGACGATGATCGAGGCCAGGGCGATAACCGGTGCCACGCCGAAGGATCCGACGAAGACGAGGAACTCGCCCACGAAGCCCGAAAGGCCTGGCAGCCCGGCGGAGGCCAGGATGAAGAAGCCGAAGACGGTCGACCAGATCGGCATTGCCGCCGCCAGGCCGCCCATCTTGGCGATCGTTCGATCGTGGGTGCGCTCATAGACCACGCCTACCAGCAGGAAGAGCCCGCCCGTGATCAGACCGTGGTTGATCATCTGCAGGACGGCGCCCTGGAGCGCGGTGGCGCTGAAGACGAAGATGCCCAGGGTCACGAAACCCATGTGGCTGACCGAGCTGTAGGCGACCAGTCGCTTGAGATCGGGTTGAACGATCGAGACGATCGCCCCGTAGACGATCGCCACGATGCTCAGGACGATGATCGGCCAGGCGAAGGTGTGCGCCGCATAGGGGTACAGCGGCACGGCGAAACGGATCAAGCCGTAGGCCCCGAGCTTGAGGAGGACGCCGGCCAGGATCACCGAGCCGGCCGTCGGCGCCTCCGTGTGGGCGTCCGGCAGCCAGGTATGGAACGGGAACATCGGGACCTTGATGGCGAAGGCCAGGAAGAGGGCCAGGAAGGCCAGGATCTGGAGGTCGTTGGCGAAGTGGCCGCCGGCCGACCAAGCCTGGAGCTGCGTGTAGTCGAAGGCGCCGGTCCACGACCCGCCGTGACCGGCCTGGAACGCGAAGGCCGTAGCCAGGATCGCGACCAGCATCAGCAGCGAGCCCACGAGCGTGTACAGCACGAACTTCATCGTCGCGTAGATGCGATTGGAGCCGCCCCAGATGCCGATGATCAGGTACATCGGGACGAGGACGATCTCCCAGAAGATGTAGAAGAGGAAGAAGTCCAGGGCGATGAAGACGCCGATCATGCCGACCTCGAGGACGAGGAACGAGATCATGTAGCCCTTCACCCGGTCCTTGATCGGCCCGAAGCTGGCCAGGATGCTGATCCAGGTCAGGGTCGTCGTAAGCACCACCATCAGGACGCTGAGGCCGTCCACGCCGAGCTTGTACTGGATGCCGAAGGCAGGAATCCAATCCACGGTTTCGTTGAATTGGAAGCCGGCGGGCCCCAATGCGAAGGCGGCGAGCAGGAGGAGCGAGAGCCCCCAGGCCACCAGCGCGAAGCCCAACGCAGTGCGGCGGATGAGCTCCTCGTGGCGGGAAGGAAGGGCCGCCAGGACCAGCGCGCCCACGAGTGGAGTGAAGGTGATCAGGCTCAGGATCGGGAGGTTCATCGTTTCGTCCTCCTACCGAACCGCGATCAGGAAGTAGCCCAGGGCCATCGCAATCAGCCCGATCGCGATGCCGAGGGCGTAGTTCTGGACGTGCCCCGTCTGGACGCGGCGCAGCCGCAGGCCGGCCTGCGTCGTGACCGTCCCGACGCCGTTGACCGTGCCGTCGATCACCACCCGGTCGAACCACCAGACGGCGCCGGCGAGACGACCGCCCCAGACCACGAAGAGGAGATTGTTGAGATCGTCGAACCACCACTTGGCTGCTGAGCCGCGGTACAGGAAATCCAGCCCGCGACGCGCGCTGACTTCGCGCACCTGATCGGGACGCGGCTCTGCGTGCAGGCCGATCGCCGGCATGTCCACGCCGAAGAGCCGCCACGCGGCGATGATCGCGATCGCCACCAGGCCGGTGGTAACGATGGCCAGTCCGCCGTCTATGCCGAAGAAACTGTAGGCGGCCTCCGTCCGTCCGCCGGCGGCGATCGTCGCCTCGAAGACGGGCGCAAGCCACTGGTGGAGCAGCCCCGACTCCGGCGGGAAGCCGATCAGCAGGCCCAGCGCAGCCGCCGGGATGGCCAGCAGGATGAGGGGTCGCGTCATCGTCGTCGGCGACTCGTGGATGTGCTGCTCCACCTCGGGATCCACGTGGCTCGGGCCCCAGAAGGTCATGCCCATGAGGCGGAACATGTAGAAGGCGGTCATGCCGGCGACGACGAAGCCGATGGCCCAGACCCACAGGAAACCGCTCTTGAAGGCCCCGCCCAGGATCTCGTCCTTGCTGAAGAACCCGGCCAGCGGTGGCACCCCGGCAATGGCCACCGAGCCGATCAGCATCGTGACATAGGTAATCGGGATCTTGCGGGCCAGGCCGCCCATCTTGCGCATGTCCTGCTCGTCCCCGACGGCATGGATCACCGAGCCCGAGCCCAGGAAGAGCAATCCTTTGAAGAACCCGTGGCTCATGAGGTGGAAGATCGCCGCGGTCCACGCCCCCACGCCCAGCGCCGCGAACATGTAACCGAGCTGGGAGATCGTGGAGTAGGCCAGGACCCGCTTGATGTCCGTCTGGGTGAAGGCGATCGAGGCGGCCAATACCGCGGTGAAGATGCCGATCGCGGCCACGACGACCATCACTCCGGGCGCGGCGCCGAAGATGGGGTTGCAGCGGGCCACGAGGTAGACGCCGGCGTTGACCATCGTGGCGGCATGGATCAGGGCGGAGACCGGCGTGGGGCCTTCCATTGCGTCCGGCAGCCAGACGTGGAGCGGGAACTGGGCGCTCTTGCCGACGGCCCCGCAGAAGAGCAGCAGCGCGACGACGGCGATCCAGGTCGACGAGAGCCCGCCGCCTTCGACCAGCTTGAAGACGGCCTGCATGTTGAGAGTTCCGAGCTGCGTCCAGATGGCCATGATCGCGAGGGCGAAGCCCATGTCGCCGATTCGGTTGACCAGGAAGGCCTTCTTGGCTGCCACGGCCGCGGAGCGCCGTGGGTACCAGAAGCCGATCAGGAGGTAGCTGCACAAGCCCACCAGCTCCCAGCCGGCGAAGACGAGCAGGAAGTTGTCGGCCAAAACCAGGAGCAGCATCGAGAACATGAACAGGTTCAGATAGGCAAAGAAGCGCCACTTGCCGGGGTCGTGGGCCATGTAGCCGATCGAGTAGATGTGGACGAGCATGCCGATCGTCGTGACCACGATCAGCAGGCAACCGGTCAGGGCGTCCACGTAGAAGCCCATCTCGGCCTTGAAGCCCAGGGCGGGGATCCAGTTCCAGAGCGTTATTCCGGCGCCGTCGCCGATGCCGAAGCCGTGCGCCAGGGCCGCGAAGGCCACAACCATCGCTACGGCCCATGAAGCCGCGACCGCCCAGACGGCGATCTGGTGCGACTCACGACCCATCTGGCGGCCCAGCAGCCCGGTGACGACGAAGCCGGCCAGCGGCAGGAGCGGAATGAGCGGGATGAGGTAGGTCATTGGTTGCTCACTCGCTCATCGAGTCGTACTCGTCCACAAGAGGCGTCTTGCGGTTGCGGTAGATGGCCATGACGAGGGCCAGCCCCACGGTCGCTTCGGCCGCAGCCACGGCAATCACCAGCAGGGCGATGACGGCTGCGTGCGTCTTGAGCGCCGGGACGAAGGCGCCGAAAGCGACCACGGTCAGGTTGACGGCGTTGAGCATCAGCTCGATCGACATCAACATGCTGATGGCGTTCCGGCGGGCAAGGAAACCGAAGGTCCCTATCGCGAACAGCAGGCCCGATAGGACCAGATACGAGTCGAGCGAGCCGCTCATCGGTTCTCCCCGTCCTTGCTGATCTCGCGACGGGCCAGGTAGACCCCGCCGATGACGGCAGCTGTCAGCAGCACGCTCACCACCTCGAATGGCAGGACGTAGTCGTGGAACAGCAGGTGGGCAACGTCCGTCGTCGAGGTCCACAGCCGCTGCCCGGCGGACGGCCAGGTCGTGGCCAGGACGGTGGCCGTGATAACGACCGCGATCACGACCGCGGCGACGGCAGCCGCCAGGGTCTGGGTCTGGAAGACCAACCGAGCCGGCGCGTTCTTGGTCTGGGTCAGCATGATCGCGAACAGGACCAGCACGCTTATGGCGCCGATGTAGACCAGCACCTGCGTGGCCGCCACGAGCGGATTGCCCAGAAGGACGTAGATCCCCGCCAGCGACGCGAACGAGGCGATCAGGGCTAGACCGCAGCGGATGATGTCGCGCAGGGTCACTACCAGAAGCGCCGACACGAGGAGAGTGGCGGCCAGGGCGACGAAGAGCACGTCGTCCCAGCGGATCCCGATCAGCGGGATCGAGTCGCCTATCGGCATGCCTCGCTTCCCTCCTCTGTAAGTCCCGGGCTGCCGGGACTCCGGGCCGGCGATCCGGTCCAGAACTGCTTGACGGTCACGGTCGTTTGGTCCCGCTGCGATCGCCGGGGGCACCGGCCAGAGACGGAGGTAGTGCCGGGAGCTTCTCCGCCGGGTCTTCCAGGCGGCCCTCGGCAAGGGCGTGCGCCACCCAGTCGCGCTCGCGACGAATGTAAGTCACTTCAGTCTCGCGATCGATCGCCGCGAGCCCGATCAGGTCTATCTCCGGGTCGCCCCGGTTGGTGTGGGCAAGCTCGTTGTCCTGCCCGCCGCGCAGCGCATCGTACGGGCAGGCGTCGACGCAGATGCCGCACAGGATGCAGCGACTCTCGTCCACGTCGTACTTCTCCAGGACGCGCGGCTTGGGCATGAGAGCGCCGGTGGGGCACGTCTCGGCGCAGCGGCCGCAGGAAACGCAGGGCGTGTCGTTGAGGCTCATGTCCAGCGGCGTCGTCACCAGCGTGTCGAAGCCGATGCGCATGAAGTCGTAGCAGGCCGCGCCCACCACGTCAGCGCAGACCGCGGCGCATCGCCCGCAGTCGATGCAGCGGGACGGTTCGCGCAGGATGAAGGCGTGGCTGTCGTCGCGGATGTAATCGTGGTTGGCGCCTGTGAACCGGTTCTCCGTGACGCTTCGGAAGCCCGCGCCCTGATCGTGGCCCGGCTCGAGGGTCTGGAGCGTGGTGCCATATTCGATACCCAGCCGGCGCAGGTCGCAGTTGCCCAACGCCTCGCAGGTGCACTGCAGGCAGCGGGTGGACTCGGCCATCACTTCGGCCTGCGTGTAGGGGATCTCGTACTCGACGTAGCTCTTGATCCGCTCCTTGGCCGGCATGGACCCGAGGCGGTGGCGCGGTTCTTTGGGCTCGTCGGTGTAGGGGACGATCGAGAGGAACTGCGGCTCCACCTCGGCCAGGTTCTGGCGGGTTCGCAGCTCGGCCAGGTCGATCCCCTTCAGGAACGCGTCCGTGGCGTAGGCGCAGCGCCGGCCCTCGGCCACGGCCTGGACCACGGTCGCGGCGCCGATGCGCACGTCGCCCGTGCCGAAGACGCCGGGCCGGCCGGTCTCGAACGTGACGGCGTCCGCCTTGAGCCGGTATCTGGCTGCCTCCACGCCCTGGTTGCCCGAGCCGATCCACGTGAGGTCCGGTCCCTGGCCGATGGCGAGCAGGACCCGGTCGCAGTCGATTACGAACTCCGTTCCGGGTGCCGGCTCCGGCCGGCGGCGGCCGCTGGCGTCGGGGGCGCCGGGCCGCATCCTGATGAACTCCACGCCGGTGACCTTGTTGTTGCCGTCGACCATCACCCGCGTCGGCCCGGCCTGGAAGATCATCCGGGCGCCTTCTTCGATTGCCTCGTGGGCCTCGCTGGCGGCCGGCATGTCCTTCATGTCGCGGCGATAGACGAGCGTGACGTCCTTGACTCCCTGCCGGACCGAGGTCCGGGTGCAGTCCATGGCCGTGAAGCCGCCGCCGATGACGACCACGTGGCGTCCCTTGTGGCCCGGGTATGGCAGGCCGAGGGCGGCCGTGCGCAGATACTCCAGGCCATCGATGACGCCGTCGGCATTCTCGTTGGGGATGCCCAGCTTGTTGGTGTCGTAGCAGCCGATGGCGACGATCGTGGCGTCGAAGCCCTGGTCGCGCAGGTCGTCGAGGGTGAAATCGCGGCCCAACGCCTTGTTGCACTCGATCCGGCCGCCGAGCCGCCAGACCGACTCGTACTCAGGCTCGAGGATCTCCTTCTTGGGCAGGCGGTACTCGGGGATGCCGTAGCGAAGCATGCCGCCGGGCTCCGGGTCGCGCTCGAAGACGGTCACGTCGTGGCCGGACAGGAGCAGGTAGTAAGCGGCGGACATGCCCGCCGGACCCGAGCCGACGATCGCCACTCGCTTGCCGGTCTTGGGCTCGGACTCGAACGGCAGCGGCGGCTCGATCCCCTCGTGCTGCGCCTTCAGGACCATGTCCCCGGCGTAGCGATGGCTGTCGCGGATGGCGATCGCCTCGTCCACCTCGTCGCGCCGGCAGTGCTCCTCGCACGGCGCCGGGCAGACGCGGCCCAGGATCGAGGGGAACGGGATGGTGCGCTTGAAGATGCGCGCCGACTCGCGGAACTGGCCCTCGGCGTTGGACTTGAGGAAGCCCGGGATGTCGATGTGGCTGGGGCACTTGTTCTGGCAGGGCGGCAGGCAGTAGGCGTTGTGGTCGCTGAAGATCAGCTCCAGGTTCGTCCGCCTCAGGCGGCGCAGCTGCTCGGTCTGGGTTCGGACGACCATGCCCGACTCGGCGGCCCGGGAGCACGAGATCGGCGGATGCTCCTCGCCCTCCACCTCGACGACGCACATCCGGCACGCCCCAAAGCCCGGCAGCTTGGGCTCGTAGCAGAGCGTGGGAATCTCTATGCCGTTGGCGCGGCAGACCTCCAGGATCGTCTGCCCTTCGAGGCCCTCGACGATCCGGCCATCGACCTCGAGGCGGAAGGCGGGGGTCGAAAGCGGGCGCTGCGGATCCTGGGCCGTGATCAGGCGCTCGGCGGGCGAATCATCGAGCTGGATGACCGTGTCGAACGGGGTCTTCGCGTCCGGTCGGCTGTCGGCCCGGCCGGCCCTCCGGTTCCAGATTTTCTTCTGATTGGCCGGCGGTCGCAGCCGTCCCAACGGAAACACCGCGTTGGGCAGGATCCCCTCATGAGCGGCCGACGCGGGGGCGGTCGGGTTGGTCGAGAGCGCGACCGAAGCCGGTACCGCGGAAGCCGGTACCGCCGAAGCCGCCGCAGCCGTGGCCGCCGTGGCCGCCGGCTCGGTCTTCGCGGGTTTGCGCGATCGAGGCGGCTTGGCCGGTCCGGACGACCGGGGAGAGGCGGGGCTGGGGCGGACGGTCGGTTCTCGCATGAAACGCCTCAGGAAACGGCCCCGGCTCGGGTATCTGCCTTCGGCTGGCAGATCCCGGCGGGACAGGTATTGCGGACGATGTGGGCATCGAGCTCGTCGCGGAAGTACCGGACGACGCTCTGCAGGGCGAGAGTGGAGCGACGCTCGTGGTCGCACAGGGCGCTTTCGACGATGTCGGATGAGAGGTCGGTGATTCGCGTCAGCTCGTCGCCGCGCGGCTGGCCCTCGCAGATACGGGCGCCGCTCTCCGCCAGGCGGCGCAGTCCGATCCGGCACGGGATCGTCTTGCCACAGGCCTCGTCGGCGCAGAAACGAGTCAGGACCGCGGCCAGGTCCACGACGCAGCTGTGCTGGTCAAGGGCCACGATCGAGCCCGAGCCGATGTACGCTCCCGCCTCCTCCAGGGAAGCCTGGTCGTAGCTGACGTCCATCCCCTCGGCCGGCAGGATCCCCCCGGACGGGCCGCCGACCAGCAGCCCCTTGAGGCGACGCTGCGCCGGAATGCCGCCGGCCACGTCCACGATCTCCCGAATCGTGACGCCGAGCGGGACTTCGGCGATGCCGGGCCTGGCCACCGCGCCGGAGATCTGGACCAGGATCGTGCCGCGGCTCGCGGTGGCGCCGATCTCGGCGAAGCGGGCGGCCTCGCCCGTCAGAATGGACGGCACGGCGGCGAAGGTCTGCGGGTCGTGGATCAGGGTCGGCTTGCCGAAGAGACCGCGGGTAGTGGGGTAGGGCGGCTGCTGCTCGGGCTGGCCGCGCTTGCCCTCCAGACCCTTCAGCAGGACCGTCTCCTCGCCCAGCATGTAGGCGCCCTGGAGAGGTCTGACCGTGACGTCGATCTGAATGCCCGATCCCAGGACGTCAGGACCAAGGTAGCCGGCCGTCTCGGCCGCGGCCACGGCAGACTCCAGGATGCGGATGGCGTCTGCCGCCTCGACCCGGACGGCGACGATGACCTCGCTCGCGCCGACGGCGAGGGCGGCGACGGCGGCCCCTTCCAGCACCGCGTAGGGGTTTCTCTCGAGGAGGATGCGATCGGTCAATACGGCCGGGTCCGCCTGATAGGCGTTGACTACCACGTAGCGGCGATCGGCCTCGGCTCCGGCACAGGCCCGCCACTTCTCGCCCGTCGAGACGCCGGCGCCGCCCCGGCCCCGCAGACCCGATTCGCCGATGGCTTGCATCACCCCTTCCGCCCCGAGCTCCAGGACGGCGGCCCGCAGGCCGGCAAAGGCGCCCGCTTGCACTGCCGCCTCCAGGTCCATGGGGACGGCCGCGGGCGGGTCCGGGAGCAGGAAGCGCGGCCACCGGGTCGGAGTGGCCAGGATCCTCGCGTCCGTCATGCCACCGTCCCTCCGGCCAGGGTCCGGCCCAGGGCCGCCGCGGCGGCCGCGGTGAGGCGCGGCTGCGGCGTTCCATCCAGCGTCACCAGCGGCGATGCCGCGCCGGGGATGTGGCCGGGGAGCTGCTCGAGAGCCACGCCGCCCGCCGGCGGCCGGCCGATCTCCGTGCCCAACGCACCTCCCAGGCTCCTGGCGATTCGGCTCGCTCCCGCTATCAGGCAGGCCGTGCAGCGGCAGACCGCGACCGTGTGGTGGGGCTTCTCGAAGCGCAGGTGGCTGTAGTAGGTCGCCCGGCCGTAGATGAGCGCATACGGGGCGCCGGAGACCTGGCTGACGCGCTTGACCGCGGCGACCGGAATGTAGCCGTAGGTCCGCTGGATCGATTCCAGGATGGCCAGCATCTCCTTCTGGTCGAAGTCGTACTTCTCCAGGATGCCGTCGATGGCCGCCGAGTCGATCGCATCGAAGTGGCTGTAGGCGGGGTCGGGAACCGGCCGGCCGGCCCGCCGCAGGGCGGACTCCTCGCGCCGCTCCGCGTATTGCTCCGGTGCGCCCCAGTGAACGTGGAAGCGGCCCTTCGTGTCGAAACCGCCCATGTCGATGCACTCCACGGGGCAGGCCGCGGCGCACTGGAAGCAGGTCTCGCACTTGAGGTTGCCCAGCTCGTCATAAAGCAGCTGCAGCCGGCCGCGGAAGCGGACCGCGATGTCGGGCGCCGTCTCCGGGTACTGGATGGTGGCCTTGGGCGCGAAGAAGCGGCGCATCGTGAGCGCCATCCCCTTTGCTATGCCGAGGCCCGGAACGAAGCTCATCGCGCGCCCCCCGGAGTGGTCAGGATGACCGCCGCGGCCGTCACGAAGAGGTTCAGGAGCGACGCGGGAAGCAGCCACTTCCAGGCGAATCCCATCAGCTGGTCGACGCGGACTCGCGGCAGCGTCGCCCGCATCCAGACGAACGTGATTACGAAGAAGTAGGTCTTGGCCATGAACCAGACGATGCCGGCCACCCAATCGAAGGCGATGAAGCCGGCGGTGCCCACGAGACCGGCAACGGCGACCAGCAGGAACAGGAATCCCAGGCCCAGGGCGTCCCACAGGCCCCACTCCCTGCCACCGAGGAGTCTGGCCGCGATGGCGAAGAGCACCGTACCGACCAGCACGACGTTGGCCACGATCAGCACCCAACCCAGGATGCCGAAGCTCAACGGGTGGAACCAGTTCAGGTTGTACGCCCAGGGCCAGTTGAACGGAGCCGTCCAGCCGCCGAAGAAGACTGTCGCGGTGAGGGCCGAGACGATGAAGACGTTCACGTACTCCGCAAAGAAGAAGAACCCGAACCGCATCCCGGAATACTCGGTGGCGAAGCCGGCCACGATCTCGGAGTCGGCCTCGGTCATGTCGAAGGGAGTCCTGTTGGCCTCGGCCGTCGCGGCGATGAAGAAGATGAGCGCCGCCAGGGGCTGCTTGAAGACGAACCAATCGAGCATCGAGCCGGACTGCGCCAGGACGATGCGATTCATGCTCATCGAGCCGGCCAGGATGATCACGCCCACGACCGAGAGCGTCAGCGGGATCTCGTAGCTGATGATCTGCGCCGCCGAGCGCAGGCCGCCCAGGAGCGAGTACTTGTTGAAGCTCGACCAGCCGGCCATCAGCAGCCCGACAACCGTCAGCCCGCCCATCGAGAAGAAGAAGAGCAGACCGATGTTGAAGTCCTGGCCGAAGAGCCCGGGCGCGAACGGAATGACCAGCAGGCTCATCACGCTGGCCATGTAGGTCACCACCGGAGCCAGGGTGAAGACGGTGACGTCGGTGCCTGTGGGGGCGAAGTCCTCCTTGGAGAGCACCTTGAGGCCGTGGATGACGCTCATCGCCGCGCCCCACGGACCGATGCGGTTGGGCCCCACCCGCAGGTTCATGCGGGCGATGACCTTCAGCTCGAGGTAGATCAGGATGAAGGCCGTCGGGACGGTCAGCAGCAGGATGGCCACGGCCGCCACTACGAAGCGGACCAGCGGCATGTTGGCCCCCAGGAAATCGAGGAACGGCGGCCCAAGCAGCAGGATCGCCCCGACCGTGACCAGCGCCGCCACGATCGCCACCGGGATGAGGATGGCAAGCAGACGGGCCCGCAACGACATGCCGTCCCAGGTTCGAGTCGCGAAGCTCATCGGACCGCTCTCATTTGTCGATCCCGCCCATGACCGGATCGAGTGAAGCAACGACCGCCATCGTGTCGGCCAGCAGGTGGCCGGGCAGGAGCGTCGTCACGGTCTCGAGATTGACGAAGCTGGGATCGTGGATGCGGAAGCGGAAGGGCTGGTCCGAGCCGTCGCTGATGGCGTACACGCCGAGCATCCCGCGCGGCCCCTCGACCGCTCCCCAGGCGCGACCGGGCCGCGGCCGCAGGAGGCGCGGCAGCTTGGCCATCACCGGTCCGTCGGGCATGTTGTGGAGGCACTGGTCGATGATCTTGAGCGACTCGCGGATCTCGTCCACTCGGATCAGATAGCGCGCCAGCGAGTCGCCCTCGTCGCGGGTCGGGATGTTGAATTCCAACTCGGGGTAGATGCTGTAGGGGTGCGCTCGCCGGACGTCGAACGGAACGCCGGAGGCGCGCAGGTTCCCGCCCGTGACCCCATAGCTGAGAGCCGTGGCGCGGTCCAGGGTGCCCACGCCGCGCATCCGGCGGACGAAGATCTCGTTCTCGTTGAGCAGGCCGGCATTGGCCTCCGTCTGGCGACCGGCGCGGCTCATCCAGTCGCCCAGGCGGCTCATGAACTCGTGGTTGAGATCGCCGTTGACCCCGCCGATGCGGAAGTAGTTGAAGAGCATCCGGGCCCCGGTAAGAGCGGCGAGCATCTCCACGATCTCGTCGCGCTCGATGAAGCCGTACAGGATCGGCGTCAGGCCGCCCAGGTCCAGGGCCAGGAAGCCCATGTAGAGGATGTGGCTGGAGATGCGGAGCAGCTCACCGGAGAGGACGCGGATGTACTCGGCGCGGCGGGGCACCTCCACGTCCATGAGCTTCTCGAACGACAGGACGGCGGGCCATTCCTGGAAGAGCGAGCTCAGGTATTCGAGCGGGTCGACCTGATCGATGACGTGGTAGTAGTCCGAGTTCTCGCAGATCTTCTCGACCCCGCGGTGGAGGTAGCCCAGGACCGGATCCACGTCCACGATCTGCTCGCCGGAGAGCTTCAAGACCAGCCGCAGCACGCCGTGGGTGGCCGGGTGGTGGGGACCCACATTGAGGAACATCTCGCCGTCGCCGAGGGTGTAGAACTCGGCCTCACGCTCGGTCCGCGTGGGATAGGGCGGGATCGGCTCGTACAGGTCGCTGCTGATCTGGCGGTCCAGCATGATGCGGGGGTCATCGAGCGACGGCTGCCTCTCGGCCGGGCGCCTCGTTCTCCTGGCTCCCTTGGACGCCGGCGATGCGGCGGAGGCCGGGGAAGCCGCGGAGGCCGCGGGTCGGGCCGTCTGTGGGCGAGGAGGGTGCTGGGGGGCTGGCATCGCGGTCCTCAGCTCACCGGCGCGCGGCGGATGCCGGCCTTGGGATCATCGGCCAGGGTGGCCGGGGCGTGGGTCCGCTCGACGTGCCGCACGCCGCCACCAGGAGAGCGAGCCGCGTCGTCGGGCAGCAGGAAGTCCTTGCGGAGCGGGAAGCTCGTGTAGTCGGGCGGCATGAAGATGCGGCGCAGGTCGCGGTTGCCCTCGAAGATGATTCCGAACATGTCGTAGGCCTCGCGCTCGAGCCACTCTGCGCCGATCCACAGGAAGGTGGCCGACGGGGCTCGCGGGTCGTCGCGTGACAGACCGTCGGCGACGATGCGCAGCCAGTCGAAGCTCATGGGGCTCCACAGGTGATAGACGACCTGCATCACCTCGCCCGTGTCCACGCCGGCCAGGTCCGCCAGGATCTCGAAGCGCAGGTCGACCGAGTCGTGCAGCAGCCGCAGGACCTCCGGAACGGCGCCGGGATCGATCCGAATCTCCGTCTCGTCGTTGCGCTGGTAGACGGGAGCTCGGAGGTAATCGCCGAGGCGAGCTTCGAGCCGGCTCCGCAGGGATCGATCCATCAGATGTCGTCTGGCACGGTGGGGCCGATCTCGCGCTCGTTCCAGTGACCGCGGCGGTCCTTGACGAGCTGGCCGAGCTGGAGCATGCCGTAGATGAGGCCTTCCGGACGGGGCGGGCAGCCGGGGATGTACACGTCCACCGGCATGACGCGATCGATCCCCTGAACGACGGAGTAGCTGCGCTTGTAGCGACCGCCCGAGACGGTGCAGTCGCCCAGGGCCACGCACCACTTGGGCTCGGGCATCTGCTCCCACAGCCGGACGAGCGGCCCGGACATCTTGGTCGTCAGCGTCCCGGCGACGATGAGGACGTCCGCCTGCCGCGGCGAAGCCCGGAACGGGAACATGCCCCAGCGGTCCATATCGTTCTTGCTCGTCGCGGCCGACATCATTTCGAAGGCGCAGCAGGCCAGGCCGGAGAGGAGCGGCCAGAGGCTGTTGGCGCGGATGAGGTCGAGGATGTAGTCCGCGTTGGTGGGGATCACCTGAAGGGCGCCCCAGCGAACGGCGTCGTTGCGGCCGGCGTCGGTCTGGCCGAACTCGCGGAGGTGGGTGACATCGGTCGGCCTGCCGCCGTCGTAGGCGAGTGGATTGGACGACTGCCAGAGCGTGTTCGGAACGATGATCGGAGCGGCCAGCTGTCCTGGGGTCACGGCAACGACCTGGCGGTTCCCCGCGGCCTTCGCGCCGGCCGGGGTCGCCTTCGCGGCGGCCGCCCGCCCCTTCGAGCCGCGATCGACTACCGCCACGTCAGGACCCCCTTCCGCCACGCGTATCCCAGACCGAGCAGCAGGACGAGGACGAAGGTGCCCATGCTGACCAGGCCGCCGATCAGGAGATCGCGGAAGACGATCGCCCACAGGTAAAGGAACACGACCTCCACGTCGAAAGCGACGAACAGGAGGGCGTAGACGTAGAAGGAGATGCCGAACCGGCCCCAGGTGTCGCCGTAGGTGTCGATGCCGCTCTCATATGGCACGCCCTTGTGGCGGTCGCCGCGGTTGCGATGCGAGATGAGCCAGGCCAGACCGAGCACGAGGAATACGAAAGACACCCCTGCCACAGCCAGGCCGACGACGTACCAGATGCCGGTCATTGTTCTCCAGCAGGCCCGTTGCCGGCGGCGGGATCCGCGGCGTGGGGGCGGGCGTTGCGCTCAGGCGGCCGCGGGGCCGGGTTCGATGCCCGCTCCCTCGTGGTCCGCGGGAAGTTTACCAGCAGGGCCGCTCTCTGACCGCCGGCCGCCGGCAATTCCTGTGGTGCCGGGCCGGATGGCGCGTGGAACACCAACCGCCGGCGGTGGGAATCACTCCTGTGGCGCCAACCTCGCGGGCCCATGGTCGCCGAGGACCGCCGAGCCGGCTGCCGCGTTCCGCCCCCGGAGCGCAGCCAGGACAACGACGGCTTCCTCGGCCTCCGGGAGGCTCACGATGTACCGGCCGCCCGTGGCGGCGGTGATCTCGAGCGCGGAGCCGCTGCGTAGGACGCATCGCCCTCCGCGCCTGCTCATCGAGAAGTTCGGTCGAGGCTCTGCCGTGACGACCCGGGCCGATGAAACCTCGGCCATTGTCAAGCTCCAGCCGCCGCCAAACAGCAGGCTGCCGCGGACCTTGACGCCGCCCTCCGTGATCACGACGGAGGCTCGCTCGCCGACGGCCATCCCAAGCGTCAAGTTCGCTGCCAGCCACAGCCCCATCGGAAAAGCGGCCGGCTGCGACACAACCACCAGGAGAATCAGCAGTGCGCTTGGCACTCCCCAGGCGGCCCCGTACAGCACGCGCCACGAGCGATCGACCCGTACCTCGGCGAGCCAGACGGAACGCCGGCTCGACGCCGTCTCGCGTCTGAGACGATTGGTCGCCGCCTCCGCGCCGAGATATCGCCCCAACATCAACCACATGAACACACTGCCGGCGACCAGCCCGACCCATAACCCCGACTCGAACACTCGCCGGTAGGCGTGGGCGTCGAGATTGATCAGAACTGTGGCCAGGAGCATCGAGAAGCCCAGCCCGACCAGGGCGATGCTGAAGGGCAAGGCCGTTTCGAGAGCGAAGCTCATTCGATGCTCGCGCCTGCGAGCGATGAAGAGCAGACAGAACCCGATCGAGGCGAGCTCGAACTTGATCCAGGAGGACTCATCCACGCGAGTCTCCGACGGCAGTCTGGACCCGAAGATCGGGATCAGCAGAAGCGTGGCGATGACGATGGCCACGTGGGCGACGACAAACCCGATCAGGGGCCAGTTCGGTCTTCGGTTCTGGCCAACCCAGGCCGCTGTGTTCATCGCATCGTCTCCATCAACCTGGCGAGCTCCGCGGTGGTAAGGCCCTGCTCGTCCGCCTCGGCGAGGAGATCGTGCAGCAGGCCGTGCAGGCGAGCCGACGACTCGATGTGGCTGCTGGCGACGATCGCGCCTCGGCCCTGTCGCAACTCGAGCAGACCCTCGTCCCGCAACTCGCCGTACGCCCGCTGCACGGTATGCATGTTCACCTCGAGCTCCCGGGCCAGATCCCGCGACGGCGGCAGCTTCGATCCAGGCTTCACCGCGCCCGCTGCGATCGCGCGCCGGACGCAGGCGGCGATCTGGGCGTAGATGGGGACCTGGCTCCGGGTGTCGATCTCGAACAGCATGATCTAGTTATACTAGATCAAGTCACTCTCTATCAAGGGGTCGGAGTCCTGCCGGCCTCAGTCTCGTTCCAGCGTCAGGACCCGGAAGCGGCCCATGTGGCGCGGATCGAGCATGCGGAGGATGCCGGACCGGGCGCGCATGTAGTCGGCGAGCGTCAGCTCCGGCGATGCCTGGAGCGCCTGCAGCTCCAGCTCCAGTCCCGCGGCGACGAGAAACTCCTGCTGCGTCGCGAGGCCCGCGAAGACGAACCCCCGCCGCTCGGCCAGCAAACCGAGCGCGGTGAAGTCAACGTGGGCGGTCAGGTCGGTCAGGCCCACGTCCGCGAACGGGTCCTCCGCGACACGGTGGCCGCGATACCCCAGCAGCGAGCCGGCAAGGCGGCGCGGGCCGTACAGCTCGGCGGCCTCGTATCCGTAGTCGATGACCAGGACGAAGCCGGAGGCGAGCCGGGCGGCGACCTCGTCCAGCCACGGTCCGAGGCCGAGGCAGATCTCCGCGACCTGGCCCTCGGCGAGTTGGCCAGGCTCGTTGCCGTCGTCCGCCAGGCGCGCGGCCAGCTCCGGGGTCGATGGCTCGGCCACGACTTCCGCGAACCGGCCCGCGGATCCGTCCGCTCCGTTACGCCAGACGACGAACAGCTCGAGCAGCTTTCCGCCGCGGACGACGACGCGGTGGACCGGCAAGGCGTCGAGGAACTCATTGGCAAGGATGACGCCGGTGACGGGCACGGGCTCCTCCGAGGCCGTCCCGCCGGCAGAGCCGTCCGGGCCCGAGGAGGCCACTCGATCGGCCAGGCCGTCCTGTTCGAATCGCTGCTGAAGGTCGGCCAGACGGTACGGGTTGGACTCGACCGGCTCGTATCGGATCGAGCCGAGCAGGTCGTCGGACCCATGGCGGCGCAGGCCGTCAAGGATCGCCAGGCCGAGCGTGCCCGATCCGGCGCCGTACTCGATCAGGGCGAAGGGGCTCGGGCGACCCAGGCTGACCCACATCTCCTCGATCCTGCGGGCGATGGTGCGGCCGAATATGGGATGCGTTTCCGGGGCCGTCAGGAAGTCGCCGGCGTCGGTGGGCCGGTCGGCGGACTGGCGGTAGTAGCCGAGACGGGGCTCGTACAGGGCGCGCTCCATGAACCGGGCGAACGTGATGCGGCCGTCGGACGTCGATTCAATCTCGGCCCGGATGACGGAGGCCAGCTTTGCCGAGCGCTCGGCGTCGGGAGAACGAGGTCCGGGCGTCATCGATTCCCCGCACGAGCTCGCGCCGCGAGCAGGCGCAGTCCGCCGTTCACCGCCGTGTGGCCGCCCAGAAGGATGGGAACCTCGGAGGCGATCGCAGATTCGGTGAGCGCGCGGAGCCACGGATCGGCGATGGTCGCGGGCAGAAGCAGATCCGAGGCGAAGCGATCCTCGGGATCGGGCCAGGCCGCGGCCTGAGTCGCCGCCACCGGAACCGCCGCCACCGCAACCGAAGTGTCGTCCGCCCCGTACCGGTGAGCCAGGAGGACGCGCGTGTCGATGATCGCTGCATCGGCCAGTCTGGCGACGGTGCGGGCGAGAGATTCGGGACCGTCGCGGTCGAGCAGCTCCCCGAGGACGGAGCGCGGGGGCCGGGATCCGGTCGTGGCTCCCGACTGGGCGAGGCGGCTGGCGGCGCGGAGGCCGCGCTCTTCGACCAGGGCCCGGACGCGGCAGGCGACGCCGCTCTCGAGCCAGCGCAGCGTCGTGGCGGAGACGCGGCCGGCCACGAGCAGTTCGGCCCGACGGTTCCGCAGGACGTCGGAGAGTGCCGCGAGCCGCTCGCCGATGAGTGGCGCGGTCGCGGCCGGCCCGCCCAGGCCGAGCAGCAGCAGATCCAGGGGAGTGTCGACGTCCACGCCCAATCGCCAGCGCGAACGTAGGTCCGTGACGGCCACCCCGGCCCTTTCCTCCAGCCAGCGGGGAAGGGCGTTGTCGGCGGGGAGTGGCGGCAGCTCCGCCAGATCGGCCGCTCGCGAGATCGCCACCACATCCGCCGAATAGCGGTTGTTCGCCAGGGCGTGCCCGCTTGGTCCGGCCGCCACCTCCACGAACCGCTGCAGGTCCGCGGCCCGCGCCAGGGGGATGCTGCCGGAGCCCAGGACGATCAGGCCGCCGGGGGGCATCGCGCCGCCGGGGGGCATCGCGCCGCCGGTCCTCCTCGTCCGTGCCCGGATCTCCGCTGCGAGCCGCTCCCCAAACGACAGCCCGTCGGGCGGCCCGGCCGCTACCTCCGCCACGTCCGCGCCGGCCGCCAGGAACGCGTCGCGCTGCCGAATCGCCAGAGAGTGGCGCGCCTCGGACAGCGCACGAACCAGCGGCCCCGCATCTTCCGGGGCGGCGGCGTGGAGAATGAGCACGACCACGGGGCGCACGAGGGGAGTCTAGCCGCGGGATCACGGAGACGGCCGGCAGGCGGGCCGACCCCGGCTCAATTAGAGTAGGCGCTACTGTGCGGGGCGGAGGTCGATAGCCGATGCGAATGACGGACCTGAAGGCCGGTTGGGCCATCGTCGGGAACGACGGGCACCCGCTCGGCACCGTGCAGGCGGTGGGCCAGAACTACGTGCTCGCGTCGAGAGGCCGCCTCGCGCCTCACCTTTACGTTCCCGCGTCGGCGATCGCCAATGTCGAGCGCCAGGTCGTGCACCTCAACCTCGCCAAGCGCGAGGCGGAACAGATGGGCTGGGAGGAGCCGCCGCGGGAGCCGGACGCGCCCGAGGACAGCGACCTCTTGCACAGACACGTCTAGCGGAGCGCCGAGGGGTTCGCGCTCGCGCCGACCTGTAGAGTGGACGCCGTGGGAACCGTTCGGGCGTACATAGGTCTCGGGGCCAACCTCGGCGATGCACGAGCGACGCTGACCGCCGCCGTCCACGCCCTCGCGGCCATGCCCGGCGCGTCGCTCGCCGGCGTGTCGCGCCTGTACGTGACCGCGCCCGTCGAGCTCATCGATCAGCCCGACTTCCACAACGCCGTGGTGGGCCTGGACGTTCCGCCCGGCCCGGGCGCCAACACCGGCCCGATTGCGCTGTTGCTCGCCCTCAAGTCGATCGAGCGGGCGTTCGGCCGGCAGGCGCGGGCTCGTTACGGGCCGCGGGAGCTGGACCTGGACCTGCTCCTGTTCGGCGACGAGCGCCTGACCGTGGAGCGTCCGGAGGCGGGCCGCTCGCCGGACCCGGCGAAGGCGTGGCGGCTGCTCGAGGTCCCGCATCCGCAGGTCCACAGCCGCCTCTTCGTCCTGGCGCCGCTCGCGGACCTGGCCCCGGACCTGGTTCCGCCCGGCTGGGACGAGACAGTCGATGACGCGAGAGTCCGCCAGGTATCGGTCGAGGGGGCGTCGGCCGTTCGCCCGATAGCGAGCTGGGATGGGGCGTCCGGATCCTGGGCTGGCACCGAGGAGGGGGCAGCGCCGGATTCCTAGGACTTGACGATAGTCGCCTGCCCCGTGACCGCGTCCACGCTGATCAGGGCGCCGTGCTCGTAGACGTCGGCCTGGGTCGCGCTCGGGACACCGAGCCCGATCGACCATGCCCACTTCTGCGAGTCGCCAGAGCCGAAGTCGATGCCGAGATCGGCCGATGTCACCGTCTCGCCGGGGATCCCGATCGCGGCGATGGCCGTCTCCGTGGCTCGGGATTGGTCGACAATCGGCGCGGTCAGGTTCAGCTGCATTCGCAGGTCGACGAACGCGAAGACGGCCCCGGTCGAGGCGTTGACGAGGACCTGGAACTTGGGCGTCGCAGTTGCGCCGGCATCCCTCCATGCCACTTCGTAGGCGGCGACGCCGGCCTGGTGCAGTACTCGGACTGACACGGTGAATGCCTCGGTGGTCAGCCCTGCGTTGCGATGGACGAAGGTCTCGGCCGCGGTTTGGGCGTCGCTGTCAGTGACCGAGACGGTGTCGGCGCCGGGCATCTGGTCCGTCAAGACGACCTCGGGCACCATGCCCGACTCCGCGTCGACGAGCGCCACGGCGCCCGGAGCATCAGCCCGGTAGAACGACCTGCCGGCCAGCCCGCCCGCGAGTTGCGCGGTCATGACCGGGACGCCCGCGGCCTTCGCCGCGTAGACGGCGGCCTCCTCGGCGGTGATTGGCGGAGGGGTCCAGTTCGGATCCGGTGTGCTAGCGCAGCCGCAGGTGATGTTGCAGCCACCCACGGAGACGGGCAGCAGGGCCAGCAGCATGGCCCCAACGAGGGTCAGCGCGACTCGTCTCATGCCCACCTCAAGTCCGGTCGAACTCCGATGCGGTCGGGCCCGTCCGGGACGAAGCGTATATCCGACGGCGGCGCGACAAGTTGACGTCCGCGACGCGCTGGCCCCAGATACGCGGCAGGGGCGGCAATCCCTTCCGGCTCTGTGGGCTCGCCGGTTTGCCGCCCCGCCACGTTCCCTCTCGCCCGGCAGTCCGGGCTCCTCTTCCTCCGACCGACCGATCGGCCCGTCAGGTTCCAATCGGCTGTCACCCGTTTATTCGGGCCTGCCGGCCGGATGGATCACTGGTGCGCGGAATCGAATCGAATGGAGGTCGGCACGGAGTGCGAGCGTCGTTCGTTTGTTGGGTGAACGCAGCAGGAGCACCATCTCTGGAGCCATGATCCTTGCGATGAGCGAGCCGTTGGAGGTGGGAAACCAAACCGAGGAGTTCTCGGCTGTTTATGCGCGCCTCCATTGCGACGTCTTCCGGTACTGCCTCGTTCTGACGAGGAGCGTCGAAGATGCCGAAGACGTCGCGGGTGAGACCTTCGAGCGGGCTCTTCGCGCCTGGAGCAAGGACGGGGCGCCTTCGGCCCTGCCCCTGCCCTGGCTACTGCTGACGGCCAGACGGATCGCGATCGATCGAGCCCGCCGTCGCCGTCTGCTGCGTTGGCTTCCGCTTTCGGCCGCCCCGCGCTCAACGAGCGTCGCATTCGACCAGGACCGGATCGACTTCTGGCTGTGGTTCGACAGCCTGTCGACGGCCCTGACGCCGCGCCAGCGGGAGGTCCTGCTGTTGCGTTACCAGTCCGACCTGACCGACGCGGAGATCGGCAGGATCCTGGGGCTCTCGGAGCCCGGGGTCCGATCCCTGGCCTCTCGCGCTGTCTCATCGCTGCGCCAGCACCCGGAGCTTCTCCGATGACGAATAACCTCGCTACCGACCCGTTCGAGTCAGAGGTTCGCGCGGCCTTCCGCCGGCACCTCGCAACCCTCGATCCGTTGATCCCCACGAACTTCGGCCAGCCCGAGATCGACCGGCCGGCGCCTGACCGCGTGGCCGCCGCTCCACGGGTTCGCCGCGGACGCTCGCTGCGGTCCGGCACAGCCGGACTGGGCGCCGCCGCAGGCCTCGTGTTGGTGGCGCTGATCGCATCCGGGCTGCTCCTGCGAGGAACCCGGCCCGCCGTTGCCTCGCCGTCACCGTTGGTGCCCGCTTCGGGCGCACCTACCGGCCAGGCCACGGTGCTGAGTCCCCGCGTGGTGGCCTCGTTTGGCTCAGATGATCTCCAGAGTGCCGTGCTCAGTCCGGACGGCGCCGCCTATGTGATCGACTCGACTGTGTCTACTGTGTATTGGCTCAGCCTCCAGACGGGGGCCAAGCTGCCCATCCTTCGAGCGGGCATGGAGCTGGCCGGCAGCGTTGTGGGCAACCCTCGAGTGCTCGCAACAGGCGGTCAGGACGTCCTGATCCTGGACGACGCCAACTCGCTGTGGCGCTGGCGGCCCGCCGACACCGACAAGACCGGCCGCGGCGCGCTGGTCAAGCTCGCCATCCCAGACAGCGTCAACTGGGGCTCGGGCGTCAGGGCGCTGGGCACTTTCATCATCAACGCGCAACTCGGCATGTACAACCTCTACGTCGTCGTCCCCAGCGCCGGTCAGATCCTCAAGTACCCGCCGGCCGCGGACGGCAACAGCTTCCCGACCGCGGGCCGGGCCAACTGGCTCGCGGTGTCGCAGGATCTCTCCACCATCGACGATATGTATGTTGACGGCCACATCTTCCTGGTCGATCGCGGGAAGATAACCCGCCACAGTCTCGGCCAGGCCGACAGCTGGGCCCCGGCCTTGCCAGCCGGATCGGCAGCGGAGCCCAATGACCCCTATTACACGCATCTCGCCGCCGACGACCCCAGCCAGGATCGAGGCACTTTCTACGCCTACGACCGCAACAACAAGCAGGTCGTGGCCATCCGGAAGGCCGACGGCTCGAGCATCGGAACATACGGAGCCTCGGCCGCGCTCAATGATCTCCGCGCGATGTTCGTGGTTACCGCCGAGGACGGCTCGGCGAGTCTCTACTGGCTCAACGGCGGCGAACTCCTAGCCGCTCCAATCCGCCATGCCGGCGGCGTTCCGACCGCCTCACCGAGCCCCTCCGTCGGGTCGGAGCCGAGCGTGGTCGCCTCGTTTGGCACGGACGAGCTCAGCCAGGCGGCCCTTGGACCCGACCGTGCTTCTGCGTATGTCATCGACACCACGGTGAACAAGATCTACAGGGTCGATCTCGAGACCGGCGTCAAGGTGGCGCTCGACGTGAGCCCGGACAATCCAAGCGCGCCGCCAGTCGGCAGACCGCGCCTGCTAGGGTCGCTCAACTACTTGTTGATCGTCGACAGCAACAACAGGTTCTGGGTAGGGCCTACAGGCAACCGCGACAAAGCCGGCAGCCTATCCGTCTCCCAGCTCACCTTCGATGCTCCCCCTTCGTTCAGCTGGGGCACCGGCGTCCGGTCGGTCTGCGTCGTCTCGGGCCATCCCGCGGACGACTCGGAAGCCGGTGCATTCGACTACTACGTCGCGTCGCCGGCTGGCGTCGAAGTGATCAAGTACGCCCCTGTGACTGCCGGCCAGACCGTGTCTCTGCACATGACCCACGGGTTCGACGTGAACCAGCAATCCGCACCGATTGATGACATGTACGTCTATAGCCAGTCCGTCGACCCGCTGAGAAGCGGCATCTTCCTGGTTCAGGGCGGTGAGATCTCCCTCTACCAGAGCGGCAAACCTGCTCCCCAGTGGACGTTCTCGCGGCCCATCAGCTCTTCCGAACAAGCGCCGTACTACACCGTTGTGGCTGGCGACGACCTGGGCGCCCTGTTCGCGTACGACAGGGCAAACAAGCAGGTGGCGGTCTTCAGCGGCGCCGACGGTTCGTACGTGAGGGCGGCCCTCTCGTCGCCCGCACTTGACGGCCTCAGCTCGATGTTCGTGGCCACTGGCATGGACCAAGCCAGGACGCTGTACTGGATCACGGGCGGGAAACTGATGGGCGCACTGATCAGTGGCGGAAGTGGCGGCGCCCCGTGAAGACCATGGCCATGTGGTGGCGGTCAGCGACCTCGATCGCCATCTCGTCGCGAATGGAGCCGCCCGGCTGGATGATCGCCGTTACCCCGGCCTGGGCCGCGGCCTGGATGCCGTCCGGGAACGGGAAGTAGGCGTCGCTGGCCATCACCGCCAGCTTTGCCCGATCGCCGGCTCGCCGTAGGGCGATCTCCACGGACATCTGCCGGCTCGCCTGGGCCGCCCCGATCCCGACCGTGGCGCCGCCTCGGGCCAGGATGATGGCGTTGGAGCGGACGTGGCGCACCGCCCGCCAGGCGAAGAGCAGGTCGGTCAGCTCTTCGAGCGTTGGCCGCCGCCTGGTCACCACCTGGAGTTGCGTCTTGTCGAGACCCAGCTCGTCTTTCGTCTCGACCAGCAACCCGCCGGCGATGCGCTTGAAGTCGAGGTTGGCGATGCCGTAGTCGCGAGGCCCTTCGACCGGGTTGCCGGGGACCGCCAGCAGAGCAAGCTGCGGCTTGTGAGCCAGGATGCCGATCGCAGCCTGGCTGAACGAGGGAGCCACGACCGCCTCGTACGAGTTCTCGGCGATCTCTCGGGCCGTGGCGCCGTCCAGCTCGCGGTTGACGCCGACGATCCCGCCGAAGCATGTCGCCGAGTCCGTCTCCAGCGCCCGACGGCACGCTTCCACCAGCTCGTCCGCGGAGGCGATGCCCACAGGATCGGTGTGCTTGACGATCGCCACCGTGGGCGCCGTGAAGTCGGCAGAGATGGCGTAGGCGGCGTCCAGGTCCAGCAGGTCGTTGAACGACGGCCGTGCCCCCTGCAGCTGAGTGGCATCGGCCAGGGCGCCGGCTCGGTGCGTCGTTTCCCTGTAGAAGGCGGCCTGCTGCGTCGGATTCTCGCCGTAGCGCAGGTCGTCCACCTTCTCCAGGACCATCGCCAGCCGTCCCGGGAAGATCTCGCCGGCGATGTTGGACAGATAGGCGGCGATCTCCGCGTGGTAGGCGGCCACCAGACCGTATGCCTCGGCCGCGAGCTTCTGGCGGAGCTCCGCCGAGACGGCTCCCCGCTGGCGGATCTCGGCGATGACCTGCGGGTAGCGGGCCGGGTTGGCCACGGCCGCGACTCCGGCGTAGTTCCGCGCCGCCGCGGCGAGGAGGGCGGCGCCGCCGATGTCGATCATGCCGATGGCCTCGTCGATCGGGATCAGGCGAGCGCCTACCTGCGGCGCGAACTGGGCGACGTTGACCGCCACTACGTCGATCAGGCCGATTCCCTGGGCCTTCAGCTCGGCGAGCTGTTCCGGTTGGTCGCGCCGAGCCAGGATGCCGGCGTAGATGGACGGGTGAAGGGTCTTGACCTGGCCTCCGGCGATCGGCTCCGCGCCGGTCAGCTCGACCACCGACCGGACCTCCAGCCCTTCGCCGGCGAGTGCCTCGCGCGTGCCATCCGTGGCGAAGACTTCGACGCCCAGGGCGAGCAGATCGCGGACGAACGGTCCGATGCCCTCGCGGCTCGCCACCGAGAGCAAGGCTCGCACCAGGCCTACCTCCCTGCTGCCTGAGTCCGGACTGCCCGACTCCGGTCTCGCGGGCGCTCCCGTCGGCTTCCGGGGCCGCGCCTCCTGGTGGCGCTCGGCCTGACGCGAGTGCCGCGCCGGACCCGTGCCGCCCAGTCTGCCGGATTGGGCCGAGTATAACGCCCGGTCATGGCATACTCCGTAGACGCAAAAGCGAAAGCGCGATAATGCGCACGCCTCGGCCTCCGTATCCGGCCTCCGCGCCGATGCTCGGCCGGGCGTCGCCCAAGGCGCCCATCCAGGTCTACCGACCGCAAACGACTGAAGTCTCGGAGGGTCCGCGTGAACGGCCCGTGGAACCAGCTCAACCTGCTCCTGATCGCCTTCAACGACGGCGACTTCCACCGTCTGTGGACGCCGGTCTGGCAGATCTCGTTCTTCTTCCTGGTGGCGGTCGTCATCTTCTACAACTTCCAGGGCAGGCGACTGCGCGCCTACTCGGTCTTCCTCGACATGAACGAGTGGCTGATGTGGAGCACGCTCGGCATCTTCGGCCTGCTCGCCATGTTCACGCTCTTCAGCTTCGACTTCATCTTCGTGCTGCCGACGATGATCGGTGGCGCCGCCCTCTTCATCTGGATTCGGTTCATCCACTTCCCGCCGCTGATCCGGTCGTACGAGGAGCGGCTAGCCCGCCAGCGCTACTTCCAGCGGTCGCGGACCTCCCATCCGGAGGCCACGATTCGGGCGAAGACGGCGCCGAAGACCAAGCGCCGCCGCCGCTAGTCGCCACGAAGCCGATCGCGATGCGACCCGCTCGGGCCGCGGTCGTGTTGATCTCGCGCCGGCTCGAGGCGTAACTGCAGACTGCAGGCCGCTCATGGAGATCCGCCGCTTCGGTATCGGTCACCGCAGGCCTGAAGGGCCTCCGGGGACGCGCGGCGTGGAGTCGACGCCCCTGCACGGCGACGAGCGCGGAGTCGTGACCGAGCTGGCGTTCAGGCCCGGTGCCGCGATTGCCCCTCACACCAACTCGAACCTGGCCTACCTCCTGGTGATCGAGGGCGGCGGCTTCGTGCAGGTGGGCGACGAGCGGACGCGCGTGGCCGCCGGCGAGGCGGTCGTCTGGCCGCCGGACGTCATCCACGCGGCGTGGACGGAGCTGACCCCGATGCGTGCGATCGTCGTCGAGTTTGCGGCGGCGTGGGGCGATGCCTCGACTGAAACGACGCCGGCCAAGGATGAACCGCCTGCGTCCCCAGAGCGGGGACTGGCGGCCGAAGGCTCGCTGGCTCCCGCGCCTGCCGTGCTGCCACCCGATCGCGAATCGCCCGAGAGGGAGCCCTGGTAGGCGTCCCGCCGGTCAGCTCGCCAGCGGCGAGCGGTCCCAATCGATGGCGACTTCGTTGTTCTTGTCCGATTCGTCGACTGCGACCGCCAGCTTCACGCCGGGGGCTACTGAAGCCAGCTTGGCGAGGGGCGCCCGATGGCCGAAAACGGCCGGGAACGGTGCCTGGCCGGCCAGGCTGACCTCGACGGTGAATAGCCACATCGGGTCGTTCAGCCTGTCGGGGCTGGCGGTTGGGTCGATGTCGCGGACGGTCTTGCCGAGCGGCATCGCGGTCGTGATCACGGCCGTGCCGTGGGTCCCGGTCGCCAGGAGCTGAGCCGCGCTTCCCTTGATCTGCTTCACGCTGCCGCTCCTCACGCCGCCCGCCAGCGTGGCCACGTCCGTGGCCGAGGGTTGGCCGCTCGCATCGAATGCCATCGAGAACCCGCCGGGCGGGGTCGAGCCGACGTCCGCCGCCTCCGCCCCGGGGCCGCCGATACGGCTGAAGTCGAGCGAGACCTTCTGCGGGTTCGCCGGGTCGATCAGGACCCCGATACGGGCGCCGGGCACGGTCATGGGGATGAACAGCCGCGGAACGAGCGCCTTGGTCTCGACCTGGTACGGTGCGCCGCCGCCGGCCGGCGTGACCTGCAGGACGAACTTGTAATCGGGCGCGTTGGGTCCGACTCCCGGCATGGAAACGGTCGTGCCCGTATCCGCGATGCTCTCGATGATGGCGTCGCCGGGCAGACCGTTCTTGATTGGGCCGGTGATGCCGGCCAGCTTGCGGATCAGCCACGGACCCCAGAGGAGGGGGGCCGTGATCGAGAAGAGGACCACTATCACGACGAATACGATCACGATGATCATGTCGCTGGAGATCAGCGGCGGTTTCTGGACGGCATCTATGGCCGAAAGGAGCGCCGCCTGGACGTCGCCGTTGGGCGCGGTCTCGTTCGAGAGGGTGTTGCTCCTCCACGGCGCGCCGGTCGTGTAGCTGTCGCTCAGCCCGCTGCTGTAGTCGATGTAACCGCCGATCTGGCCGTTCGACGCCGCCAGCGCGATCACGAGGGTGTTGCCGAAGTCCGAGCTCATTCCGGCGCCGTTGAAGAAGGCCATGGTGGACGGGTCGTCCGACCCGATCGCGATGTCGACGTAGACGTTCGCGCCGATCGCGCTGCCGAGGTTCTTGGCCGCGGTCTCCGCCTGCTGCTTGCCGCCGGCGTCCAGGATCCCGGTGCCGTCGAAGACGTGCGTGCCGCTCACGAACGCGTCAATGCGGGCGAGCGTGCTCAGGAACCAGCTTTCGGTCGTTGCCTGCCCCGGCGACGAATTGCCGTTGATGAACTTGAGTTGGTTGGCGCTGAGCTTGGCCGTGAGGGCACTGCCCAGCTTGAGCTGCCCGTAGGTGCCCCGCGCGGTGAGGAGCAGGCCGTCGACGTTCCAGTCCTGCGCGATGGCGGCCGAAGCAGGCATGGTCACTTCTTCGGGCACCGTGTAGACCGCGACCCGCCCGGCGCCGGCGGCGTCGATGTGGGCCGCAAGCGCTTCGGCCGTGGTCGCCGAAAGTGTCGACAGAACCTTCCCGTAGTCGTAGACGTGGCGACCCTGCTCAAACGGAGAGATCGTGGGATCGGCCCCTATCGCAGGCCGGGCTCCGGCCAGGCCGATGGCCAGAAAGCCGAGCAGGCTCAGGCCCAGCGCGGCCAGCAGCTGCGGCCACGCATGGCGCTCGCGCCCTGCGGCCCCACTCGATGTCGACTCACGCTTCAGGCCCGGCGGCGTCTTCATCGGCTCCCTCCACTCGCGGCCAGCCGCCCCGCTCGGCGAGCTAGTGGTCGAATGGTAGCCGTGGGAGGACGTGCCGCGGTCGGCAAAGCGACACGCCGGTCCCCTCCCGGGGCCGGCGGGCAGCAGGCATGTGATGCGGGCAGGGTCAGTTGGCGGCGCGCTCTCCGCGGCTATCGGTCCGTGGCTTCGTTGACGTTGCCGGGCGTCAGGCGATCGGGGACTTCGTCCAGTCGATCGCGACTTCCTGGTTCGGGTTGGCCGGGTTGACCGCGACCGAGAGGCTGACTCCGGGCGACACGAAGGCGAGCTTCTCCATCGGAACGCGATGGCCGAACATTGCCGGGAAGGGTGCCTGGCCGGCCAGCGTGACCTCGACGGTGAAGACCCAGATCGGGTCGTTGAGAGTGGCTGGATCGGCTGCGGGATTGACCTGGCCGACGGTCTTGCCCAGCGGCATGGCCGAGGTGACTACTGCCGTGCCATGCGTTCCGGTTGCGAGAAGCTGAGCGGCGCTGCCGGTGTGCGTGGGCAACGCCCCGGTGCGGACCTGGCCCGCGAACGCTGCCACCTGGCCCAGGTTCGGATTGCCGTTGGCGTCGAAGTCCACTTCGGCACCGGCGGCTGCGGCTCCCGCGGGATTGTTGTAGTGCTGCCAGTCGGGAGCGACGTGCTGCGGATCCTTCGTGTCGACCAGGACTCCGATGCGGGCGCCCGGCAGCGTCATCGGCACGAAGAGCCGCGGGATGGCCTGCTTGGATTCGGCCTCGTAGGGCGCTCCGCCTCCGGGCGGCGTCACGAGGAGCCCCAGCTTGTAGACCGGCGCGTCGGGCCCAACGGAAGGCATCGTGACTGTCGTGCCGGTGTCCGTGATGCTCTGGATCACGGCCACAGAGGGCGTCCCGTTCTTGACTTCCGAGTCGACGCCCATCAGCTTGGAGAAAAGGCCCATGGGTCCTCCCTGTCGCGGCCGCGCCGACGCCGGGATCCAGACGTGTCGCCGGCCGAGGTATCGAACGATAGCGGCTGCCGCCTCGAATCGGTAGTTGTGGCGCCATACGGTCCAGACTGTCTGGCCGGTGGCGTGACGCGGGCAGATGCTCCGGGCCGTCCCTCGGCGCCGTCACCGGTCCTTCCGGGCCGTCAGACGAGGGCGCGCGACAGCAGCAGCCGGTCCTCGCCGCGGGCCTGGACGCGCCGGTCGAGCGCCAGGTCGGTGAACCCGTTGGAACGGAAGAAGGTCCGGGCGGCGACGGACGAGGGGTGGATCGCGGCGTCGCCGAGGGTCCAGGCCAGGAGCCTGGTGCTGCCGGCGGCACCTGCGGCCTCGGCGATCGAGTCGGTCAGGCCACGGCCGATGCCACGGCCTCGGAGGCTGGGGGTCACGGCCAGGAGCGTCATCTCCGCGAGGCGCTCTCCGTCGGGGAGGGTGAGGCCGTCGAATCCACGCGGGTCTCCCGCGGTTCGCGGCCGATCCCACGGCGCCCAGCTGGCCAGGCCGGCGATGCGCCCGGCCGCCTCGGCCAGGAGAAGCTCCGAGGCGGGAGGTAGGGCGTGTGCCAGCTCCGGGGCCAGCGCATCCAGGAAGGCGGCTACGGCCTCTCGATCGTCGGCTGTGGCCACTCGCACGTTCGACTGGATCTCCGGCTGGGCCGGTTCGGCAGCCGCCTGCGCCGGTTCGGCCGGCTGCGCCGGTTCGGCCGGCTGCGCCGGTTCGGCAGCCGGCCGGCTCGTCTCCGTCTCGTCCGCCAGCAGCGCGCCGAGCTGCCCGAGCATTCGAGCGGTCGCGCCCCAGACACGCTCGCCCTCGACCGGGTAGACGCCGAACCGGATCAGTCGCTCGCGGATGGTTCGCTCCTCCAGCTCCACGGGCGCGTCGGGCAGGAACGCCTCCACCGGCGCCTCGATGATGCGTGCGACTTCGCCCGGGGCCGGGTGGGATTGCGGTCGCCGTGCCGCCAGCGCGACCACGGGCGTGATTCGGAATCCGGAGACGGTGAGGGCAAAAACCTCCAGACCGCCCGTCACACGTAGCCCGCATGCCTCCGGATCCAGGCCGACCTCTTCGGCTGCCTCGCGCAGGGCCGTGGCCACCGGGTCCGCGTCGTCCGGGTCGGCCGATCCGCCGGGGAAGCTCACCTCGCCGGCGTGGGTGCTCAGGTGCGGGACGCGAGCCGTAAGCAGGACGCGGGCCTGGCCCTCGGCGTCCGGGAAGAGCAGGACCAGCACGGCCGCCGGCCGGCCGCGGCGGGGTTCCTCCGATGGGAAGAGCGCCTCGGGCGAGTCGAGCCGAATCGGCGTCAGGATCGCCGGCGCCGCGGGGAACTCCCTCGGCAACGCGGCCGCCCGCTCCGCAACCAGCTCGAATCTCACGGGGCCAATCTACCCCGGCCCGACGGCTCGTGCGCCGGGCCACTCGGTCCGCTGCCGCTAGTTGACCTTCTTGGGACCCTCGTCCTCGGGTTTGCCGGGGGTCCAGATGCGGTCTACGGCCGCGGCCACGCCGGCGGGCTCCGGAGCCACTCTCTTGCGGGCGTCGCGCCGGTTGCCGGCGTCGGCGACGACCGTGGCTTCGCCGGAGCGGAAGACCAGCACGCCGCCGATCGCGTCCGCGTCGGCCACGATAGACGACCCGGGCTTGAACTCGGCCCGAAGCAATGCCCTGGCCAGCGGATTCTCCACGAGCCTCTGGATGGTTCGCTTCAGCGGCCGCGCACCGTACGCCGGATCGGTCCCTTCGCGGACGATCAGCGACCGCGCCGCCGGAGTCAGCTCCAGCGTGATCTCCTGCCCCGCCAGACGCCGCTGCAGGTCCGCCACCAGCAGGTCCGTGATGGCCGCAAGGTCGGTGTCGGTGAGGCCGTGGAAGACGATCACCTCGTCGATCCGATTGAGGAACTCCGGCCGGAACTGGACCCGCAACGCCTCGGTGATCTGCCGCTTCATCTGATCGTAGGCCGCCGCGTCGGCCCGACGCGCCTCGTCGCCCGCCGCGCCGCGCTCGGTGAATGCCGAGATGAACTGCGACCCAACGTTGCTGGTCATGATCAGGACCGTGTTTCGGAAGTCCACGGTTCTGCCCTGTCCGTCCGTCAGCCGACCGTCGTCGAGAACCTGCAGAAGGATGTTGAAGACGTCGGGGTGGGCTTTCTCGATCTCGTCGAGCAGAACGACCTGGTAAGGCCGCCGCCGCACCGCTTCGGTCAGCTGGCCGCCCTCCTCGTAGCCGACGTAGCCGGGAGGCGCGCCCACCAACCGCGAGACGGAGAACTTCTCCATGTACTCGCTCATGTCGATGCGGACCATCGCCGCGTCGTCGTCGAAGAGGAACTCGGCCAGCGCGCGGGCCAGCTCTGTCTTGCCCACGCCGGTGGGCCCCAGGAACAGGAACGAGCCGATCGGCCGGCGCGGATCTTTGAGACCCGACCTGGCGCGGCGGACCGCATCGGAGACGGCCTGGATCGCTTCTTCCTGGCCGACCACTCGCCTGTGCAGCCGCTCTTCCATCTCGACGAGCTTGGCCGTCTCGCCCTCGAGGAGCTTGGTCACCGGCACGCCCGTCCAGGCGGCCACGATCTCGGCGATGTCGTCCGCGTCGACCTCTTCCTTGAGCAGCCGATCCGGACCGGAGAGCGCGGCGATCGCCGCCTCCTGTTCCTTCATCCGCTGCTGCAGCTCGGGCAGCTTGCCGTACTTGAGCTGGGCGGCGGTGCCGTAGTCGGTCTCGCGCTCGGCCTGGTCGATGCGAACCTGCAGGGCTTCGATCTCCGACTTCGTCGTCCGAATGGCCGAGATAGCGCTCTTCTCGGCCGACCAGCGCTGCTTCATGGCGGTGGCCTCCTCGCCGATCTCGGCCAGCTCGCGCTCCAGGGCGGCCAGGCGGCTCTTGGAGGCTTCGTCCTTCTCCTTGCGCAGGGCCTCCCGTTCGATCTCGAGCTGGATGCGCCGGCGCTCGAGCTCGTCCAGCTCGATCGGCATCGAGTCGATCTCCATCCGCAGCCGGCTGGCGGCCTCGTCCATCAGGTCGATCGCCTTGTCGGGCAGGAAGCGCTCGGTGATGTAGCGGTTGGAGAGAGTGGCCGCCGCCACCAGGGCCGAGTCGGTGATGCGGACGCCGTGGTGGACCTCGTACCGCTCGCGCAGGCCGCGCAGGATCGAGATCGTCTCTTCGACCGAGGGCTGGTCGACGACAACAGGCTGGAAGCGTCGCTCCAGGGCGGCGTCCTTCTCGATGTGCTTGCGGTACTCGTCCAGGGTCGTGGCGCCGATGGTGTGCAGTTCGCCCCGGGCCAGCATCGGCTTGAGCAGGTTGGAGGCGTCCATGGCGCCCTCGGCCGCTCCCGCCCCTACCACCGTGTGAAGCTCGTCGATGAAGAGGATGATCCGACCTTCCGAATCCTTGATCTCCTTGAGAACGGCCTTCAGGCGCTCCTCGAACTCGCCGCGGAACTTCGCCCCGGCGATGAGCGAGCCCAGGTCCAGGGCGATGACCTTCTTGTCCTTGAGCGTCTCGGGAACGTCGCCGCGGACGATGCGCTGGGCCAGCCCCTCGACCACGGCGGTCTTGCCGACGCCCGGTTCGCCGATCAGCACAGGGTTGTTCTTGGTGCGGCGCGACAGGACCTGGATGACGCGGCGGATCTCCTCGTCCCGGCCGATGACCGGGTCCAGCTTGCCGGCCCGCGCCTCGGCGGTCAGGTCCCGGCCGTACTTCTCGAGGGCCTGGTACGTGGCTTCCGGGTTGGGGCTGGTCACGCGCTGGCCGCCTCGGACGCCAGCCAGGGCCTGCAGGATCGCCTCTTTGGTGGCGCCGTTGCGGTCCAGGAGCTGCTGTGCCTCTCCGCCGCCCTCGGCGACGGCCACGAGCAGATGCTCGGTCGAGACGTAGTCGTCTCTCAGGCGGCGGGCCTCGTCCGCGGCGCGCTCGATGGCGCGCTTGAACCGAGGGTCGGCGGACATGGAGCCGCCCTGAATCCTGGCCCGCTTGCCCAGGATGGCCGCCAGCTCGTCGCGGAAGGCGGGCATGTCTACGCCGAGGCGGCGCAGCGTCTCCGCCGGGATGCCGTCGTCAGCTTCGACGAGTGCGGCAAGGAGATGCTCCGAATCCAGGATGGGGCTCTGCATCTCCTCCGCCATCCTTTGCGCGGCGACGATCGATTCCTGGGCCTTCTGGGTGAAATGGTCGAGGTTCATGGGCTTCTCTCAGGTCTTTCGCGGATTCGGCTGGGCGATCTGGCGCAGGAATTCTTCGGCGGCTTTGCGCTGCCGGCCTTCCAGTTTGCCGGGCAGCACAACCTTCGACTTGACGTACAGGTCGCCCGTGCCCTCGCCTTTGAGGCGCGGCATCCCCTTGCCGGCGAGGCGGAAGGTCTGACCCGGCTGCGTCCCTGGGGGAATGGTCAGGAGGACTCGACCGGCGAGGGTCTCCACCTCGACCTGGCCGCCGAGGAGTGCCTCCTGAAGCGTGATGGGCACATCACGAGTGAGATCGGCACCGCTTCGACTGAAGATCCGGTGAGGCCGGACCTTGGCGATGAGGTACAGGTCGCCGGCGCCGTCGCCGGTCCCGGCCTTGCCGCTGAGACGGATCTTGCTGCCCGTCTCGACACCGGCCGGTACCTTGACCTCGAGGCGCCTATCGCCGACCTGGACGAGCCGCGCCGAGCCGTGAAACGCTTCCTCCAGGGTCAGGTCCACCTCCGCCTCCACGTCCGCGCCCTTGCGCGGGCCGCGGTTCCGGCCGGCGGCGCGAGACCCTTGGGGGCCTGAGCCGCGGCCGGCGCCGTTCGTGCCGGGCTCCGCCGTCCCCGCGTCCTCGAAGCGCAGTTGGGAGAGGATCTCTTCGATGGAGCCGCCCGTACGACGGCCACTGCCGGAGCCTGTCCTGGTCCGGGTCGCAGCGGTCGCTTGGACGGGATCGGCCCCGCCGCCGAAGAAGACCCGGAAGAAGTCGGAGAAGCCCTCCGCGTCCGCGCCGTGGAACTCGTAGCGGACGTTGCCCCCGCCCTGCTGGGCATAGCCGGCGAACGGCCCACCCGGCCCGAACGGGTCGCCGCTCTGCGGGTTGCCCGCCGCCCCGAACGGGCTCCCGGCCGCGCCCGCCCCTCCGCCGGCGCGGGCGTACTGCTCCCAGTTCGCGCCGAGCATGTCGTACTGGCCGCGCTTCTGCGGATCGGCCAGCACCTCGTGGGCTTCGTTGACTTCCTTGAACCGGCTCTCCGCGGTCTTGTTGCCGGGGTTTCGGTCGGGGTGAAGCTCGCGGGCCAGCCGCCTGTAGGCTTTCTTGATCTCCGCCGGAGTGGCCTTTCGGTCCACACCGAGCGTCTTGTAGTAGTCCTTGTACTCCACCGACGGCCTCCCCGTAGCCGCTTCGCCCCGGCTCGTCGCCGAGGGACTACCGGTCTATGTGCGTCGGCCGGCGTTTCCGCCGGCCGACCCTACGACCTGCCTGCTTGCCTAATCGACCGACCATGTCGCCAGCCGGGGCTCCGGACCTGCCATCGCCGGCGGCTGATCTCCCGGAGGAGGCGGGAACCCGACGCGGACCCGGCCTTCGGCCTCTGGCTCCGCACCCGGCCCCCTGCCGCCCTCGGACTTGCCAGGTCCGGCGGCGAGCGGTGTCGGCTTGTGCCGGAGGGCCGCCTCGAGGACCTGATCCATGTTCTCGACCGTGATGAGCTTGATCTGCTTGCGGATCTCTTCCGGGATGTCTCGCAGATCCTTCTCGTTCTTCTTGGGCAGGATGACGATCTTGGCACCCGAGAGGTGCGCGGCCAGGATCTTGCTCTTGAGCCCGCCGATCGGCAGGACTCTGCCGCGGAGGGTGATCTCGCCGGTCATGGCCACGTCCTTGCGGACGGGGGTGCCGGTGAAAGCGCTGATCATAGCCGTGGCCATGGTGATCCCCGCCGACGGGCCGTCCTTGGGGATGCCGCCGGCCGGCACGTGGATGTGGAGAGTGTTCCTCTCGAAGACCTCGCGCTTGATGCCGAGATCCGCGGCGTGGGCGCGTATCCAGGAGAGGCCGGCCCGAGCCGACTCTCGCATCACCTCGCCGAGCTGGCCGGTGAGGATGAAGTCCTCCTTGCCTTCCATGAGCGTGACCTCGATGGCGATCACGTCGCCGCCGACCTCGGTCACGACCAGGCCGGTCGCCGCTCCTATCTGATCTTCTGACTCCAGCTCGCCGTACTCGAAGCGCTGCGGGCCGAGGTACTCGGACAGCCTCTTGACGTCGACGACGGTCTTGCGCTTGCGACCCTCGGCCACTGCCCGGGCCACCTTGCGCATGACGTTGGCGATCTCGCGCTCGAGGTTGCGGACGCCGGCTTCGTGGGTGTAGGAGCGGACGAGCTCGACCATCGCCTCGTCGGTGATGGCGATGTTCCTCTCGGAGAGGCCGTGGTTCTTCACCTGCTTGGGGATGAGGAACCGCTTCCCGATCTCGATCTTCTCCTGCTCCGTGTAGCCCGGCAGCTGGATCACTTCCATCCGGTCGCGCAGAGCCGCCGGGATCGGGTCGAGCAGGTTTGCCGTGGTGATGAAGAGCACCTTGGTGAGGTCGAACGGCACCTCCAGGTAGTTGTCCTGGAAGGTGTTGTTCTGCTCCGGGTCGAGGACCTCCAGCAGGGCCGAGCTCGGATCGCCACGGAAGTCCATGCCGATCTTGTCGACCTCGTCGAGCATGAAGACGGGGTTGTTGGAGCCTCCCGTCTTGATGCTCTGGACGATCCGGCCGGGCAGCGCCCCGATGTAGGTGCGCCGGTGACCGCGGATCTCGGCCTCGTCGTGGATCCCGCCCAGGCTCATCCGGACGAACTTGCGGCCCATCGCCCGGGCGATGCTCCTGCCCAGCGACGTCTTGCCGACGCCGGGCGGTCCGACGAAGGCGAGGATGGGACTACGGAGCGTCTCGGCCAGGCTTCGAACGGCCAGGTACTCGAGGATGCGTTCCTTGATCTTCTCCAAGCCGTAGTGGTCCTCGTCGAGGATCTTGGCCGCGGACTTGATGTCCAGGTTGTCCAGCGTGGAGACGTTCCATGGCAGGGCGATGAGCCAGTCGACATAGGTTCGGATGACGCCGACCTCGGGCGAGGCCGACGGGATCCGGCTCATGCGGTCGATCTCCTTGAGTGCCCGGCCCTTGACTTCCTCGGGCATTCCGGCCGACTCGACCTTCTCACGCAGCTCGTTGATCTCGGCCTGCTGGGGGTCGTCTTCGCCGAGCTCGCGCTGGATGGCCTTCAGCTGCTCGCGCAGGATGTACTCGCGCTGGGTCTTGTCCATCTCGGACTTGACCTCGGACTGGATCTTGCCCTTCAGCTCGAGGATCTCGATCTGG